>Ga0335082_10000558_pt1 | contig 38850 bp, 33 predicted proteins | sample Lox_Sample_41_FD_206718 | JGI IMG/M metagenome (GOLD analysis project Ga0335082, IMG submission 206718) | Soil microbial communities from Loxahatchee National Wildlife Refuge, Florida, United States - Lox_Sample_4.1 | ecosystem: Environmental > Terrestrial > Soil > Wetlands | place: USA...
CGCGTCCGAGCTCGTCACGCTCGGGCTGCGCGCGCGAGAGGATCCAGCGATAGCTGCCGTCCTTGTGACGCAACCGAAATTCGAGCTCATAGGTGCTCTGCGGACCCGCAAGAAACGCATCCTGACGTGCGAGTACCGCCTCGCGCTCGTCCGGATGCAGGCGCGAATACCACGCCTCCGGAACATCGAGGATCTCGTGTTCCTCGTATCCGAGCTGGCGTTTCCACTCGGCAGTGAAGCTCACGCGCTCGTTGGGTGGGTCCCAGGTCCACAAGCCGACACGCGAAGCCCACAAGGCGATGTGCAGGCGCTCCTGGCTGAGCCGCAGCTCGCGCTCGGCTTCGCGCCGGATGCGCTCGGTATGGCCGCTGCGCAACGCCACCCGGAGCACCTCGGCCACTGCATGCACTGTTTCCTGTTCGTGCCGGCTCCAGTTGCGCGGCAGCTCGGTGTCCACTCTCAGTAGCGCGAGCCCATTGCCCTGGTCGCGGATCGGCATCGCCAGCAGCGCGCCCGTGCGATCACGTCCAAAAAGATCGGCGAGCGGCTGCAGCACCGGGGCCCGCGAAGTATCCGGCACGATTACGACGCGGTCGGCACGCAGCTCGGACAGCAGCTGCGCCGCGCCGCTCAGATCGATGCGCGCTGCCGCGAGACTCGGCATGTCGGGTGCGCCCTCGGAACAATCCACGCACAGTATTCCGGCGGCGTTCACCGTGCCATACGCCACGCGCAAGCCCGGCAGCGTGGCAGCTAGACCGAGCACCGCGCTGTGAATCAGCTCAGCGATCGGTACCGCCTCGGCAATCTGCGTGCTGAGCGAGTTGACCAGACGCAGGCGCGCCTGGCTGGCACGCAAAGCCTCCTCCATTTCCTTGCGGCCGGTGATGTCGACGGCTACGCCGACGACATAGGCGCTGTTTTCACCGAGATTGACGGCACGCATGGTCTTCAGCATCCAGCGCACCTGCCCGTCATAGGTGGCGAGTGCGTCTTCCACGATCAGCGTGTGGGGGGCAGCCAGCACCTGATCGTCCTCGGCCCAGTGCGTCGCCGCCATCTGCGCCGGGAAGATATCGAAGTTGGTCTTGCCCACCAGGTCGGTGCGCGCTTTGCCGTGCAGCGCGGCGAACGCCTCGTTCACCAGAACCCAGCGGTGTTTGGCATCCTTCACCCACACCGGGTTTGGGAGCGCATTGACTACCGCGTCGAGAAAGCACCGGCTGCGCTCGATCTCCAGACTGCTCGCGCGCTGCTGAGAAAAGTCCTCGACGGTTCCCGTGAATCCCAGCAGGACGCCGTTTTCGCGCATCGGCACGGCTTTGACACGTACCCAGATCACACGCCCATCGCGGTGAACGAGGCGATGCTCGCGTTCGAATACCTCGGCCGCATCGATGAGTTGCGTCCAGGCATGCAGCACCTGCACGCGGTCCTCGGGATGGATGCGATCCATCCAGTGAAACGGCCGGAAGTCATCTGCGCTCACGTCGCAGATCTGTGCGCCGCGACGGTTCATGTAGATGGCGTTGCCATCGGCGGAAGCGCGAAAGATGCCGATGGGAGCGCTGTCGTTGACCGCTTCCAGCTCCGCCTGCTTGGCGCGCAATTCCCCGTTCATGCGGCGGGCCACGGATTCAGCGCGGTCTTTGGTGCGCGTGATCGCGAGCACCATTCCGAACAGCAACAGACTCGCGATCGTGCCCAGTACCAGCACGAGGTAGGCGGGGTCGTCGCCTCGCGCTGTGCCAACGCCCGCATTGGCCCGATAAGCAATCACCCAGTGCCGTCCGGCCATGTGCATGCCACGCACTAAGGGCTCCTCGCCGCCGTGCTCGGATGGATTCGGACTCCTATCCGGGTCGGTATCGAACAATAGCGTCGCGGGCGAGCGCATCTGGTCATAGACCTCGACATCGATGCCGCCCGTATCGGGGCCCGTGATGCTTGACAGCAGATCGGACGCAAAGTATGCGAGGTAGACGTAGCCCTGCAGCGCCTGCCTGCGCTGCTCGAGGTTTGCGACCGGCGCATCGGCGCGATAAACCGGGATGTAGAGCAGCAACCCGGGGCTGTGCTTGCCCGGCCGGTCCTGCTGCAAAGTGACGCGCCTGGACATCGCCGCGCGACCGGTGTCACGTGCGCGCTCCATCGCATCGCGGCGCAGCGGCTCCTGGAACATGTCATAGCCGAAGGCCCGCAGATTCGGTCCTGAAAATGGCTCGACGTAAACGATCGGCGCATACTGAGCCCGCTCGCCTGCGGGAGACACACGGTAGTCCGGGAAGCCCTGGGTGCGCACCGTACGTAGGTGTGCCTGAAGGTCCTGTTGCGCAAGCACTTGCGCATAGCCGATGGCAAGAATCCCGGGATAGCGTTCGCGCAAACTGAGGTGGTCAATATAGGCGTGCCAATCGGCCCGGCTGACTTCGCGCTTGGCCCTGAACAACGCCGTGGCGCCCCACAACACCTGTTCGTAAGCGCGCATGCGCTCAGCCAGCTTGAGGGTGATTTCATCGGCCTTGCGTTGCAGATTCGCGGCGGCGAGATTTTGCTGGTACTGGCGCAAACTGAGCGACCACCAGGCAACCCCGATGAAAGATAACATCAGGACGCTGAGCGGAAGCCAGTTGCGGCGCAACGCCTGCGGCCACGAGCAGAAGTCAGGCCCCAGCATGGTGCCTCGACGCGCCGGCGCCGGGACGCAGCCCAGCGAGCGGCGCACCTGAGCGGCTGGGATTCTGTCGCAAACCTGTTAGCTGGGCATGCATCGGATGCTCGGGCACCGGCCTGCACCGGGACCGCGTATGAGGCAAACCATGTGGGTTGAAATCGCGGCTCGAGCCCGGATCGAGCTCGAGCGTTCATCTACGCTGTCGGGTGGATTTATCGGCCTGCCGCTGGGATACTTAACCCGGATTTTCATGAAGATGCCCCCGGGAGAACCAGATTGCGACTACTACGTGCCTTGATTGCAGCGGCTTTGGCGCTGCAGCTTTCCAGCGCGGGCCTGGCCGACCCGTTGCTCACCTACGCCCTTCGAATCAAGGGTCACGCGCTGCGGGCCGAGCTCGCCAACGACGACGAGAGCAGGCGCACAGGGCTCATGTTCCGCGAACAAATGGCCGATACGACCGGCATGCTGTTCGTCTACGAAGCCGAGGGGCGCCACGCGATGTGGATGAAGAACACGTTGATCCCGCTGTCGGTGGCCTTTATCGACCGAACGGGTCATATCATCAACATCGAAGACATGGAGCCGCAGACCGAAGACGCGCACGCGGCACGCACACCCGCTGCCTACGCTCTGGAAGTGAACCAGGGCTGGTTCAAAAAGCGCAGCATCAAGCCTGGCGATCGGGTGGAGGGCCTGGAGAAGGTGCCGAAGAACCGTGAATGAGTGAAGAGTGAAGGGTGATCCCCCCGTCCCTCTCCCCCGGTGACGGGGGAGAGGGTGTCTTTAGAAGGCGTGCTCGCGCCTGCTCTTCACCCTTCACCGGGTTGCGCCAAAACAAAGGGGCCTTCAATAGAAGGCCCCTTGGTTTCGGCGCCAAGCACTTACAAATTCTGCCCCGCGAAGTCCCAGTTGACCAGATTCCAGAAGGCGGCCACGTAATCGGGGCGCCTGTTGCGGTAGTCGATGTAGTAGGCATGCTCCCAGACGTCGCAGGTCAGTAACGGTTTGTCGGCACCGGTCAGCGGTGTGGCCGCATTGCTGGTATTGACGATGTCCACCGATCCGTCGCCTTTCTTCACCAGCCACGTCCAGCCTGAGCCGAAGTTGCCCACGGCCGACTTGCTGAACGCTTCCTTGAATGCATCGAACGAGCCCCACTTCTTGCCGATCGCGTCGGACAGCGTGCCGCGTGGCTGGCCCCCACCCTTGGGCGACAGGCAATTCCAGTAGAACGTGTGATTCCAGACCTGAGCAGAGTTGTTGAAGATGCCGCCAGAGGATTTCTTGATGATCTCCTCCAGGCCGAGGTTCTCGAACTCCGTGCCTTTGATCAGGTTGTTGAGGTTGGTGACATAGGCCGCATGATGCTTGCCGTAGTGATATTCCAGCGTCTCCTTGGAAATATGAGGCGCCAGTGCATCCATCGGGTAGGGTAAAGGTGGCAGTTGATGTTGCATCGTGGTCTCCGGTGGAATTATGTCGACATGCCGAATGCGAGCTGGATTCTAACAGGCTGGCGAAAAAGCATCCCGCCGGACACCACCTGGCAGATCCTCGCACTCGTCCGGGTTATAGGTCCTGTTCAGACCGGGTCGATGCGCACTACGATGGCAGTCGCGTCATTGCGTCCCATGTACCCAGCCTGACGCTCGTGTGCCGCCCCCACCAGTGTGCGCGCAATCGGCTCGGGGTCCCGACCCCGGCCGAGGATCTCGGTCATCCGGATGTCGCCCAATACCTCCCAGACGCCATCCGTAACCATGAGAAAGACATCGCCGGCTTCGAGTTCCCCGTACCCGAAATCGACCACCAGATGCGAATCCAGTCCGAGCGCCCGCCGTAGCACGTGACGCAAGTCACGCCGGGGCCAGACGTGATCCACGGTGAGTTGCTTGAGCTTTCCTTGACGCAACCGATACACACGCGTATCGCCTACGTGTGCGAGGTAGTAGCGGCCATCCCCGAGCACCAGAAGACTGACCGCGCCCGTCACGCCGTCGCGCTCTGTTACGCGCATGTTCTGCGCCCACATCCAGTCGTTCGCCGCGCACAGCAAACGATCCAGCGCGCGCGCCACGGTCCACTCTCCAGGAGTCGCGTAATAGTCGGACACCAATCCGAGCACCGCCGCCTCGATGGTCGAGCGCGCGCTGCCGTCAGCGCTGACGCCATCGGCCAGCGCGATCATGACCTCGCCGCGCCCGGACCCAGTTTGCTCGGGAAACATGAGCGCGTAGAAGTCTTCGTTGGCCTTGCCGGAAGCGGGCCGGCTGAACCCGCCCCAGCCCATGCGCAGCGCAGCGCTGGCAGGTGCCCGAGCGGGCAGTGCGAACGTCTGCGGCCCGAAACGATCGGAGCCGGCCCATCTCGCGCGTGCTGAAGAGTGTGTGCCGGGCACGAAGACCATCCGTATGGAAGCGTAGAGATGCAGCCGGTACTGGCAACGTACGTGCCAACTGCACACAGACCCCTCTGCGGGCGCGCTGCTGTCTGCGTCGCGACATTGCTGCACTGAATAAGTGCCGACGGCATCGAGCATGCCCTGCCCCGGTGCTGGCAGAGATCACACTGAGTGGAGCTCAGCGGAACTCTTGCGCAACGCAGTCTCGCTGGCAATAGAGGATAGTTGCTTCTCGATTCGCATGGGTTTCCTTGATCGGCGTCAAAGATTGCGGGCGCGGTGAGCGTAGCCTTCATGTTCAGGCGTCAAGGTGAATCCGTTACTTCCAATGAACACTGCAACCAACACCATTCGCTCCGAGCATCGCGCTATCGGTGCGGTGATCCATGGCCTGCAATATCTAGTGCAGGAGGTGCGCGACAAGCGCGTGGCCCCGCGCTTCGATGTGTTGAAGGCGATGATTTACTACATCGATACCTTCCCGGAGCGGCTACATCACCCCAAGGAAGATCGCTATCTGTTCCCCAAGCTGCGCGAACGCACGCATGGTGCCGATGAGGCGCTGGATCGCCTCGAGGAGCAGCATCGCCAGGGCGCGCGGATGATCCGCGAGCTCGAGCAGTCCATGCTGCGTTACGAACAGGGCGGCGCAGCGCATCTTGAGGGATTCGCACTGCGCGTGCAGGAGTATGCCGACTTCCACTGGGAACACATGCGAATGGAAGAAGACGTGATCCTGCCGCTCGCGGAAAAGACCCTGCAGGAATCCGACTGGGCCGAGATCGACGAGGCTTTCGCCGGCAACGTCGACCCGCTGATCGGCGAGCAGCTCCAGCGCAACTACGAGAATCTATTTACGCGCATCGTCGCCATTGCCCCGCCGCCGATCGGGGTGGGACCCGCCAATCCATGATTGCGCATAGGCAGCCGCGGCGAACGCCCGGGTCAAGTCGCAGCGCGATGGACGATCTGTGCCCTCGCCGAGCGCGAAGGCCGGCCGGTACTCAGGCTTCCAGTCTCCACCGCGGCGATCGCCTTCGCCTGATTCATGTCGTCGGTATAAGCTCCGGCATACAGGCAGCAGGCGAGCTGATTCACGAGCGGGTGAGGAATGGGCACCTCGCCACTCATGGCCCGCTCGATCCATCCCGCAGTTGCATGCGCATCGATGCTGGAGGGCAGTCCGGCCACCGTCTTCACCGAACCCACTTCCGCTTCGAACAGCGTCTCGCGCCGGCCTTGCTCGAACCAGTCGATCTGCGGGCGCTGTTGCGGATCGGCGAATGGTTCGCCCTCGCAGCTGCGCAGCAGAAGGGCAGGCTGTGCCGTCTGCACCAGCAGATTGGCAAGCTGGCTCACACGCTCCTCGCTCCCTGCTCCAATCAGGGCCACGCCATGCCCGGCAAACGGCTCCAGCAGCTTGATCGCGAGTTGCGCCGGGTTAGGGATGCCCAGACGCGTGCGCAATGCGAGCAGATTGGCGAGCCCGGGCGAGAGCAGGGCGAGTGGAACGAACGCCAGCAGATGCTGCTCGAGCGCCTGTTCCGCTTGCGCCAGGGTGGCGCAGGGCAGCACGCCCAGCTCGCGCAGAATGTATGCACAAGCCACTCCACCGCTGCTCTCCAGGGTACCGTGTACCAATACGGGAATCTCCAGCCGCCGCAGCAGGAGCGCCAGCAACGGCAGCAGATTGTGGCGCGTGCGCGCCCCACCATACGCGGGAATTACGATGGGCCGCGCTCCCGACCGGGGCGTGGGCAACGAAAAAGAGCGCACCGATGTGGCTCGATGCAGGCCCATCAGGGCCCCTGGCGACAAGTGCTGTCCGGAAAGCGTCGTCAGTAACGCCCCGAGCTCAAGATCCGGGATACCACCGTCAAGTGCAGCGGAAAAGAGACGCTCGGATTGCTCCTCGGTCAAGGGAGAGTCGGCGGGGGAGGCCTCGGCAAGCTGACGAATCAGGTGTGCAAAGTTCAAGGGGCGCAACTCCAGTTGGGCCTGGCGGGTCGAGAACCCTTTGCAACCGTTGTGCCACTATTTTTTTTTCATATAGACAATCGGTTGCAAGAACATGCCGACGGATTGCAGCGTGTTTCGCCTGATCCTGGTGCACGCGCCCTATTGCAGGCTTCGGTTTGGTGCGGAAGACCGGTCCAAACCACTAGGCGATCTCGCTGCCGCGCGGTAAGATGAGTGTGTACTTTGGTCGGAACGGCGAATAGGCCTTATTGTCAGATTGGCCCGACGCAGAACAGCCGCGGGGGCATATGCGTATGAACTGGTCACTCTACGTCGCTTCTTCAGTCGCGCTCATCCTCCTGCACCAGGGCGCTTACGCGCAGGTGAGCGTCAGCAAGCGTCCGATCTCAAGCGACACCCGTTTCGATACGCTGCGCCCGGAGAGCGCGTTCTCCGATTGGCGGCGGCTTTCGCTCGAAGGTGGATCGCGACCCGGCGAGACCGGCTTCGGCTACGCGCACCTCACGCCGGGCGATCCTTTAGGCGCCAACACCCCGGAGACAACCAGCGGCGTGTGGCTCCCGCTGTCGCAGAGTTTGTCCTCGCTCGTGGAGACCAGCGTCGCGCCCGGTGCGTTGGGCGGCGCCGATCGCTCGGTCCTGGGTCAGGTGGCACACCAGTTCGGCGGCGGATGGAACATGCAGGCCGGCTTGCGCCACAGCGAGCTCGGCGTGGCGGCCCCCGACTCGGCGCTCAATTCTGGGGCGCTGGGAGTGAGCTCGTTGCCCCCACCTCCACGCGGACTGGGTCCGTCGGGCGCGGATCTTGGCATGGTCACGGTGGAACGTTTCTGGAACAGCTACCGTGGTGCCTATACCGTTGCCTCGGCACGCGCCGAAGGCGGGGCAACTGCGACCAGCCATAAGTTTCAGCTCGACTACTTCTATGATCCGCGCAGCTCGGTGGGTCTGTCGTACACGATCGGCCGCTCGCTCGATAGCCCACTGGGTGTAAACGGCATGGTGCCGGTTGAAACCAACAATGTAGGCGTCGTTGGCGAGCACTGGATCAGCCGCGGATGGGCCATCAACTACAACGCTTTGATCGAGGACCGCGGGATCGAGGGCCTGAAACCTGAGATTCGTCTGGGACTACGTTTGCGCTTCTAGAGCGCCCCTTTACTGGGCGGCGGCCTTTGCAGCCGCCCGCTCTCTTATCCTGCTGCGCCTTCCGGGCAAGCAGGCAATGCGCCGGCCGCAAACTACCAGCCACGAATCCCCTCACTGCCCTATACTGACTGCTCACTGGTTCAGCGCAGCACCGCGTTTGCTCTGCCCCGCCCGTGCGTGAGGCTGCCAGGCCGCTTGAGCCATAGCGCATGAAGCCGGAACAACCGATCTTGCTGTCTACGCAAGACCCTCAGCCGACCGAGTTCCGCGGCGAGCAGGAGGTCGCCTACTCGGCCGATCCGTTCGGCAACTGGATCTATCTCGACTCCTCCTGGCTCGAGCTGACCGGACACACCGCGCAGGAATCGCTGTCGCGGCCGATGGCCGACTTCGTGCACCCGGAGGATCGCGCACGGCACCTGGAAGCATTCCAATCGCTTCTGCGCGGCGAGATCTATTCCTCGCGCCATCCCGCGCGCTTGCTGCGCAGCGACGGCCTGCCCTGCTGGGTCGAGATCTTCGCCTACCCGACCCTCGATGCGCGCGGCAACATCGATGGCATCACCGGCACTATCTTCGATGTCACCGACCGGCGCAAAGGCATGCGCGCACTGCGCGAGAGCGAAGCGCGTCTGCGCGCAATCAGCGAAGCCTCCCCGCTCGGCCTGTTCGTCGTGGACGCGCGCGGCGCATGCATTTTCGCCAACGCAAATTTCCACAAGCTCGCCGGGCGCACGCCCGATCAGGTGCTCGGCCCCGGCTGGCGCAGTACGCTGCATCCCGAGGATCGCGCGCGCTTCCTGGACGAGTGGCACAACGCGTCGCGCGCGCACGCATCGTTCGAGTCGCAATACCGCTACCGCCACAGCGACGGCACCGTCATCTGGAGCCGTGCGCACGCCGCGCCGATTGTGGATGCCGGCAATCTGTTGGGCTACGTGCACGTGGTCGAAGACGTCACCACCGAGCGCCTCGCGGAAGAAACCCTGCGCCGCAGCCGCGAGCGCCTCGAGCTCGCACTGGAAGGCTCGGGCAGCGTGCTGCTCGACTGGGATCTGCCCACCGGATCCATCTATGTGAGCGAGCAGTGGGGACGCATCCTCGGCGGCTCGCCGGCGCAGGCGGTGATCACCCTCGACGAGTTGCGCGGGCTGGTTCATCCCGACGACCTCTACGCGCTCGATGCGGCGCTGGATGAAACGTTATCCGGAGCACGACCGTTTCTGCGCATCGAATACCGCATCGGCACGGCAACGGGCGACTGGAAGTGGATCGAGACGCATGCGCGCGTGGTCGAGCGCAGCCCCAAGGGCAAGGCGCTGCGCCTGACCGGGACCAGCTTCGATGTAACCGAGCGCAAGGACGTCGAGCGACGCCAGGCCGAGTTCGTGAGCACAGTCAGCCACGAACTGCGCACCCCGCTCACTTCGATCCTCGGTGCGCTCGACGTGGTCATGGACGAGCATGCCGGCGACATGATCCCAGAGTCGCGCAAGTTCTTCGACATCGCCTATCGCAATGCCGCGCGCCTGTCGGGGCTGGTGGACAGCATCCTCGATCTGGAGCGCGTGGAGAAAGGCTTGCATGATTTCAGCTATGGCGCCGTTCTGGTCAACGAGTTTCTCGCGCGTGCGGTGGAGTTGAACAGCGCTTACGCGATGCGCCTTTCGGTCGGCCTCACGCTCGATGAGTGCCCTGCCGAAATCTACGTGTGGGCCGACGCCGACCGTCTGATGCAGGTGGTCACCAATCTCATCTCCAATGCGGCCAAATTTTCTCCACACGGCGAAATGGTTCGAGTGAGCGCGCAAGCTACCGACCTGGAGGTGCGCATCCTGGTGAAAGATCGCGGTCCCGGCGTGCCGCCTGAGTTTCGCAGCCGCATCTTCCAGCGCTTCGCGCAGGCCGACAGCCTGGATCGGCGTCAGCGCACGGGAAGCGGGCTCGGACTGTCGATTTCGAAGGCGCTGATGGAGCGCATGTCGGGGGACATCACATTCGACTCGAAGCCTGGCGAAGGGACGGTGTTCTACCTTACGTTGCCGCGTGCGAATAGCACGGGGGTGTTGCAGCGCGCCGCTAAATCTTAAACCTCAGCTGGTCCTCATTCTCTTTCGATTTTCTCTGTGGTCCTCTGTGCCTCCGTGTTGGGTTTAGGGTGTAGCGACCGCGCCGCCGATCGCCGCGGCGCAGGCACCGACTTCAATCCCTGCAGGTACTGATCGACCAGGGCCTCGGCATCCTGGTCGAGCGCGAACGAGCGCGGGTCAAGCAACCAGTTGTAGATCAACCCATCCACATAGGCATGCAGTCCGACTGCCGCCCGCCGCACCTGCAGATGCCTGGGCAACTGGCCTTTGTGCATCGCATTGCGCAGCGCGTGCTCAATCATGCCGATGCCTTGCGAACGGCATTGCATGTGCCGCGCCACCAGCGGGTGCATCTCATCCACGTACTCGCATTTGTGCGCGAGGATCTCGAAGACGCGCCGGCACTGCGTGTCGCGCACCGTCCGACGCAGCACATACATTCACGCATGTATGTAAACTGCCCTGGCTCGTTCGACGGGCGCAGTGCGGTTCGGCCGTCTGTCGTGGCCGCCCACACGACCGAGAAACAGCTGCGTACGGTACGAGCGCTGTTGAATCGTTGACCTGACTCGCGGCTCAAAGTCACTGGAGCAGCGGCGTCCTCGTTCGAGCTGTGACTGCCATGCGAGACCAGCCGTACCAGCCCGCGAGATCTGCTGCTACAAGCTCGCCCGTGAGCGAGCCTGCGCCCGCACCGCAACCGACTGGAGTCCGCCACATGGACCAGCTGTCAGCTTCTTCGCGCGCCGCACTGGCGGCCATTGCCATCTGCACCCTGCTTGGCGGCTGCGACAAGCCTGCGGCACAACCCGCCGGCAGCATGCCGCCGCCGGAAGTCAATGTGGTTAGCGTGCAGCCGCGCGCTGTCCCCGTGACATTCGAGTATGTCGGCCAGACTGCAGGCGTGCGCGAAGTCGAAGTGCGCCCGCGCGTAACCGGCATCCTGGAGCGCTGGAATTATCACGAAGGTGCTGCGGTGCACGCCGGCGACAGCTTGTTCACCATCGACCAGGCGCCGTTCAAGGCAGCGGTAGCGCGGGCCGAAGCGCAGCTTGCGAGTGCCGAGGCGCGGCGCGCGCAAGCGCAGCGTACGGTCGAACGCCTGAAGCCGCTGTGGGAAGCCAAGGCCACCAGCCAGAAGAACTATGACGATGCGGTCTCTGCGGAGCAGATCGCAGCGGCTGACGTCAAAGCCGCGATTGCGCAGCTTACCGAAGCCCGGCTGGACCTCGGCTACACGCGCGTAGCAGCTCCCATCAGCGGTATCACCAGCCGCGCGCTGCAGTCGGAGGGCACGCTCGTCCAGGCGCAGCAGACATTGCTTACCACCATCTCGCAGGTCGACCCGATCCATGTCATCTTCGGCATCTCCGAGTCCGAGCACCTCAAGCTGGCCAAAGAGGCGGGCGAAGGCCGGCTGGTCCTGCCCAAGGACGATCGCTTCGACGTCACGGTGAAGCTCGCCGACGGCAGTGTCCACAACGCTACCGGCAAGCTCGATTTCAGCGACGTGCGCGTGAATCCCCAGACCGGCACCAGCGAGGCGCGCGCCGTGGTGCCCAACGCCGGGCAGAAGCTGCGTCCGGGGCAATTCGTGCGCGCCATATTGCAAGGCGCCATGTATCCGCATGCGATCGCGGTTCCGCAGCGCGCGGTGCTGGAGGGACCGAAGGGCAAGCTGGTGATGACGGTCAATGCCCAGAACCTGGCCGAGCCCAGGCCGGTGGAGGTCGGCGACTGGTCGGGCGAGGACTGGATCATCGCCTCGGGACTGCAGCCCGGCGATCGCGTCATCGTCGACGGCATCATGCGGATTCGTCCCGGCGCGCCTGTCACTGTCGCGGCAGCGCCCGCGGCATCCGCGGCCACCCCCGCGACCAAGCCGGCGCCGGCCAAACCGGCTGCTGAGCCCGCGCACCAGCCGTCCGCCCCGGCGAAGAACAAGGATGCGCGATGATCTCCCGCTTTTTTATCGATCGGCCGATTTTCGCGGCGGTGCTATCCAGCTTCATCGTCCTGGCCGGTCTCGCAGCCATGCGCTCGCTGCCGATCGCGCAGTATCCCGAGATCGCGCCACCCGTGGTTACCGTGCGTGCCGTCTACCCGGGCGCATCCGCTGAGGTGCTGGAGCAGACTGTCGCTGCGCCCCTGGAGAATCAGATCAACGGGGTGGAGAACATGATCTTCATGAGCTCCAACTCCGGCTCCAATGGCGTGGTGGAAATTCAGGTCACCTTCGAGATCGGCTCGAACGCCGACCAGGCCGCGCTCAACGTCAACAACCGCGAGAAGCAGGCCGAAGCGCGCCTGCCCGAAGAAGTGCGGCGGCAGGGCGTCACGGTAGAGAAGGGCTCGTCCGCGTTTCTGCTGGTGTATGCGTTCTATTCTCCGGACGGACGCTTCGACGACTTGTACACCAGCAACTACGTCACGCTGAACGTGCTCGACAATATGAAGCGTATACCCGGCACCACCAACGTGCAGATCTTCGGTGCCAAGGACTACGCGATGCGCGTGTGGGTGCGGCCCGATCGCATGACGCAGCTCAAGATGACGCCGGGCGATCTGATCCGGGCGATCGACGAGCAGAATGCCCAGTTCGCGGCCGGCAAGATCGGTCAGGCGCCCACTGGCGGACCGCAGCAGCTGGTCTACACGATCACCACCAAAGGGCGTCTCGCCGATCCCAAGGAGTTCGAGCAGATCATCGTGCGCTCCAACCCCGACGGCTCGGCGGTGCGCGTCAAAGACGTGGCGCGCGTGGAGCTTGCCTCCAAGGACTATGACTTCATCGGGCGCGTGAACGGCAAGCAGGCCACCTTGATGGGGATCTTCCTGCAGCCGGGCGCAAACGCGCTCAACGTCGCCGACGAATGCAATAAGGTCATCAAAGAGCTGGCGCAGCGCTTCCCGCAGGGGCTCACCTACAGCATACCGTACGACACCACGCGCTTCGTCAAGGTATCGATCCGCGAAGTGGTCAAGACGCTGGCCGAAGCAATGGCGCTGGTGTTCGTGGTGGTGTTCGTCTTCCTGCAGAACTGGCGCGCGACGCTGATTCCGTTTGCCGCGGTGCCGGTGTCGCTGATCGGTACCTTCGCCGGCCTGCTGGCGCTCGGCTATTCGATCAACACGCTCACGCTGTTCGGCATGGTGCTCTCCATCGGCATCGTCGTGGACGACGCCATCGTCGTGCTGGAGAACGTCGAGCGCATCATGCACGAAGAGCACAAGGAGGCCCGCGAGGCCGCGATCCAGGCGATGCAGGAGGTGACCGGACCGGTCATCGCCATCGTGCTCACGCTCTGCGCGGTGTTCGTGCCGATCGCGTTCCTGGGCGGATTGACCGGCGAGCTGTACCGGCAATTTTCCGTGACCATGTCGATTGCGGTGATCATCTCCGGAATGGTCGCGTTGACGCTCACCCCTTCGCTGTGCGTGCTGATTCTAAAGCGCCGGCATCGTCCGCCGGGACGTGCGTTCCGCTGGTTCAACGACTGGTTCCACCGTGTCACCGGGCATTATGCCGACGGCGTAGGCTTCGTCTTGCGCCGCGGCGGCATCTTCATGGCGTTGTTCGCCGGCATGGTGGCGCTCGCCGTGTTTCTGTGGCGCATTACACCCGGCAGTCTGGTGCCCGACGAGGATCAGGGGTATTACATCGGCGCAGTGTTCCTGCCCGATGGCGCCAGCCTGCAGCGCACGGACGAGGTGGTGAGCCGGGTCACCGAGCAGGTTCTCTCCAATCCAGCCAACGAGTACGCGGTGGCATTCACCGGCATGGATTTTCTCGGCGGCGGCTTTCGCAACAGCGCCGCCACGATCTTCGTGACCCAGAAGCACTGGGACGAGCGGCAGATGAATACGCAGCAACTGGTGGGCGAATTCTTCGGCAAGACCGCCGGCATCAAAGAGGCCCTGGTGCTCGCATTCAATCCCCCGCCCATCTTCGGTCTGGGCAACGCGGGCGGCTTCGAGTTCTACATTCAGAATCGCGGCGAGGGCGGCGCGGCGCGTTTGAGCGCGGTGAAGGACCAGTTTCTCGGCGCGGCCAACAAGGATCCAATGCTGGCCGGCGTGCAGACCCTGTGGCGTGCGAGCGTGCCGCAGCTCTATATCGACACCGATCGTGAGAAGGCCAAATCGTTTGGCGTGCCGCTGGACCAGCTCTACAACACCATCGCGGCCACGCTGGGCAGCTTCTACGTAAATGACTTCAACAAATTCGGCCGCACCTGGCAGGTCCTGATGTCGGCCGAGCCGTCGTTTCGCAAACGGCCCGGCGACATCGGCGAGATCTACGTGCGTTCCGACCAGGGCCAGATGATCCCGCTCAAAGCTCTCGCCACCATTCGCTACACGGCAGGCCCCGATTCGCTGGATCGCTTCAACAATCTACCTGCGGTGAAGCTCCTCGGCCAGGGAGCGCCGGGCGTATCTTCCGGACAGGCGATCCAGGTCGTCGAGAAGATCGCGAAGGAGACTCTGCCATCTGATTTCAGCTACGACTGGGGTGGGGCTTCCTTTCAGGAGAAGCGCGCGACCGGAACGTCTACCCTGGCGCTCGGCCTGGCGGTCGTGATGGTGTTCCTGATTCTGGCCGCGCAGTACGAGAAATGGTCGCTGCCGTTCTCGGTGCTGCTCGCGCTCCCGTTCGGCACGTTCGGTGCGCTGGCGGCCGTATGGTTGCGGGGTTTGACCAACGACGTGTATTTCCAGATCGGCCTGGTGACCCTCTTAGGACTCGCCGCCAAGAACGCAATCCTGATCGTGGAGTATGCCGTGCTCAAGCACCACGAAGGGCTCTCCACTGCAGCGTCCGCGCTGGAAGCCGCGCGCCTGCGCTTCCGACCTATTCTGATGACTTCACTCGCATTCATTCTCGGCGTGGCCCCGCTTGCCGTATCCACCGGAGCTGGTGCAGGTGCACGGCACGCGGTGGGAACCGGTGTGATGGGCGGCATGCTCGCAGCCACGTTCCTCGCCATCTTTTTCATTCCGCTGTTTTTCCGGATCATGACGGATGGCAAATTCAGCGAGCGTCACTCGACCACCGAGCTGCGCACCGAGATCGAGCATCACAAGGCACTGGCCAGTCAGCGGGCGACCACCCCGCACCACGCCCCCAGACCAGGAGAGAGCAATGCATAGACTCGCTCCCGCAGTATTCGCTCTGACTCTGGCTGCCTGCACCGTGGGACCCGACTACAAGCGTCCGCAGATGGATCTACCCGCAGCGTGGCCGGTTTCGGCGGGCGATGCCGGCGTGGCCACGCGCTGGTGGACTTTGTACGCCGATGTGGAGCTGAACCTCATGGTGGAGGAAGCGCTGGCGCACAACAACGATCTGCGCGTGGCAGCGGCGCGCGTAGACGAGGCGCGCGCAGGTCTCACTATCGTGAAGTCGGAGAGCATGCCCAATGTGACTGGGGGCGGTTCCGCAGCACGCGACCGCATCTCTGAGCGCAGCGGCTCATTCTTCCCGGGGATTCCCACCGAGTTCACCGACCTCAGAGTGACGCTCAACGCCTCGTGGGAGATCGATTTCTGGGGTCGCTACCGGCGCGCCACCGAAGCCGCGCGCGGCGATCTGCTTGCGAGCACAGCGTCGCGCGATGCCGTGCAGCTCTCACTGATCGCCGACGTAGTGCGTGGTTATTTCAACCTGCGCGCGCTCGACTCCCAGATCGCGATCACGCAGCGCACGATCGACACCCGGCGCGAATCCCTGCGGCTGCAGCGCATCGTTTATGCCGCTGGCGAATCTTCGCAATACGATCTGCGACAAGTGGAAGCCGAAGCGGCTGCAGCCGAAGCGCTGTTGCCGGTGCTCGAGCAGCAACAGGCGCAGCAGGAGAATGCGCTGGCGGTGCTGCTGGGACGCAGCCCACGCGCGATAATGGAAAAGACAATCGAGCGCGGTGTGGTCCTCGACGCGCTCGCGCTGCCGCCCGCGGTGCCGGCCGGGTTGCCCTCCGACCTGCTGCAGCGCAGGCCTGATATCCGGCAGGCCGAGCAGCAGCTCATCGCTGCGAACGCGCGTATCGGCGTCGCACGTGCGGCGTACTACCCGTCCATTTCGCTCACCGGGTTCTTCGGCTTCGAGAGCGAGAGGCTCAGCGATCTATTCAGCGCACCCGCGCGCATCTGGGAGTTCTCCGCGGGTGCCGCGCAGACCGTTTTCGATGCCGGACGCACCTCTGCACAGGTGGACGCTGCCCAAGCGCGGCGCGAGCAGCAGCTGGCCGTCTACCAAAGCACGGTGCAAAACGCATTCCGTGAGGTGAAGGATGCTTTGAGCGCCAGCCGCAAATCGGCCGAGCGCTTCGCGGCAGAATCGACTCGGGTGAAATCGCTGCGCGATGCGTATCGACTGGCGCAGTTGAGCTACCGCGCCGGCGAGTCAAGTCTGCTGGAAGTTCTGGACGCCGAGCGCGGTCTACTCGGCTCCGAGCTGGATCAAGTGCAGGCGCAACGTAATCAGCTCACGGCCACCGCAGATCTGTTCAAGGCGCTCGGTGGCGGCTGGGATAATGCTGGTGAGCCCGTCGCGGCTTCGCGTTGAGCGCTGCATCACGCGCCGTCAAGAAACTCGCGCAGGACTTCGCACCAGGCCTTGCTCAGATTCTCGCGATTGTAGCCGCCGCCTCCAAACGCCATGATGCGGCCATCGGTGTATTGATCGGCGAGGTGACACAGGCTGCGCGCCGCATGTGCGTGTACCTGGGGCGAGTAGCGCAGATGCGCGAGCGGATCGCCCTCCAGTCCATCGGCGCCCGCCTGAAACAGAATGAACTGCGGCTTGAACTGCCGCAGATGCGCCACTACGCGCGGCCAGGCTTCGAGGAACTCCTTGTCGCCTGCGCCCGGCGGCAGCGGGATGTTGAGCTTGGTGCCCGCCGCCTTGCCTTTGCCGGTTTCATCGGCGCGCCCGGTGCCCGGATACAGATAGCGGCCGTCTTCGTGGATGTCGGCCAGGATCAGGTCGGGATCGCGCTCATACGCGTAGAACACACCATCGCCGTGGTGCACATCGATGTCGATGTAGGCCACGCGCTCGATCGAATACTTGGAGCGGAGCGTTTCGATCGTCACTCCGAGATCGTTGAAGACGCAGAATCCCGCGGAGCCGTCACGGCGTGCGTGATGCAGCCCGCCGATCGGTTGGAACGTGCGCCGGCAGCCGTCGGAAACGATGCGCTCCAGGCCGTCTACGGCCGAGCCCACCACGGTGGCAGCGGCTTCGAATACGTCCGGGAAGACCGGCGTGTCGCCGTTGTCGAGAAACTCCAGGCCTTGTGCTTGCGCCTGCGCGACGCGCCGCACGTGGGCTTCGGTATGGAAGCGAAGGATCTCCTCGCGAGTGGCCATGCGCGGAGTTTGCGTGTGCACACGTCGATCGAGCCCGCGCGCGAGCGCCTCGCGCCAGAACGCGCCCTGCCGGTCGACACCAAGCGGGTGGCCGGCGGGGAAGCCATAGCGCCCCAGCGCATCGCCATGATAGAGGCACACCGGCGTAGTCATAGTTCGCTTGTCTGCTGCGTGGCCGACCGACGGTAGATGAGTCGCTACACCCGCGGCAACCGTGGCAAAGCTCCGCAGGAATTCACGCCGGGAACAGACACCGACGCGTCGATGCATCATAACCCTCCATCGCCTGGCTCAATGCAGCGGTGAGCCGACTTCGATCAACCCAGGCTCGACCCGCAATTCCAGCAGACCTGAAAGGTGCTGGGATTGTCTTCAGAACATTGCTGGCAACGAAGATTGCTGCGAATCGATGGCATGTGCTCGAAGGCCTCGACGATCCCGCGGGCGCGGGAAAGATCGCGTTCGTCCACGATCCACACCTGCGGGTACGCATCCATGACCGGCAACTGTCCTACCCCGCCCTGTGCATTCTCGTTGAACACATGCGCTTCGATCCCGGCCTGATCCAGGAGGTTTCGGATCAGGTGTGCATCGGGGAGGCTCGCAGCCGAATAAAGCTTTTTCAAGTTGGCAACGGAGGATGGGTGGAGCTACATCTTACCCCGATGTGAGGAAGGTGAAGAAGTGAAAAGGTGAACGGTGAGCGGTGAAGAGGTGAAAAGGTGAAAAGGTGAAAAGGTGAAAAGGTGAAAAGGTGAAGAGGTGAAAAGGTGAAGAGGTGAAGGCGGCTCCGCCGCCGGATCCGTAACACCTTCCGGACGACTCTTCGAGGGAAGGACGAACGATCTTAACATTGCACTTGCCCGTTCACCTTTTCACCTGTTCACCTTTTCACCTAAAACAAGTCCATCTGCCCGTTCACGCGCGGCGGGCGAAACCGCGTGGCGTCGATGTTCGGCGAGCGCCGCTCTTCGTTCAACCCGAATCGCTGGCACGCGTTGTGGAAGCGCTTGTTGATGAGCTCTGCGATCAGGCCGGTGCCGCTGTGGCGCGTGCCGAAGTTGGGATCGTTTTCCTTACCGCCGCGCATCTGCCGCACACGGCTCATGACATGCGCCGCCTTCAATGGATAGTTGTGCTCGAGCCAGTCCTTGAACAGATCCTTCAGCTCCCATGGCAAACGCATGATCGTATAACCGGCGCGCGCCGCGCCGGCCTGCGCAGCCGCTTCGAGCACCCCTTCCAGACCGTCATCGGTGAGAAAGGGCACGATCGGCGCCACCATGACGCCGGTCGGTACGCCGGCCGCGGCCAGGTTGCGGATCGCCTCGATGCGGCGGCGCGGTGCACTTGCGCGCGGCTCCATGCGACGGGCGATGTCGTGGTCGAGCGTAGTGACCGAGACATACACCTGCGCAAGGTTCTTCTCGGCCATGGGGATCAGCAGATCGAGATCGCGCTCGACCAGCGCGTTCTTGGTGATGATGGCCACCGGATGGTCACAGGCGGCCAGCACCTGCAGGATCTGACGCGTCACCTGCCAATCGCGCTCGATCGGCTGATACGGATCGGTATTGGCCCCTAGCGTGATGGACTCGCAACGATAGCCGGGCTTGGACAGCTCGGCGCGCAGCAGCTCTGCTGCATTGACCTTGGCGAACAACCTGGTTTCGAAGTCGAGCCCCGGCGAGAGCTCCAGATAAGCATGGCTCGGGCGCGCATAGCAATAGATGCAGCCATGCTCGCAGCCCCGATAGGGATTGATTGAGAAGGTGAAGGGAACATCCGGCGAGTCGTTGCGGGTGATGATGCTCTTTGCGTGCTCGGGCGTTACCGTCGTCTGCGGGCGGCCCGGCTCGTCGTCCTCGTGCGGCTGCCAGCCGTCGTCGAACACCTCGCGTTGTAAGGATTCGAAACGGCCTTCAGGGTTCAGCGTAGCGCCCCGCCCCTTGTGGGCAGCGCCATGGTCGCCAGTAACGGTCTTGAGCGGCATGCTGTAAATGTATACAGCTTGGGGCTGGATGTCCAGCCCCAAGCTGAGTGAAGGCTGAAGAGTGAGGGTGATCCCCTCACCCCAGCCCCCCCGGTGACGGGGGAGAGGGAGAATTGGCCGGCGCGACCGCGCCTACTCTTCACCCTTCACGCATTCACACCTTCACTTCACCCCCATCATCTTGAGCGCTCCCTTGAACAGCGCGCTCTGGGGATCGGCGAACCGGTCCAGGATGGTGAAGTGGTTGTCTTCGGGGCAAGGGAAGTCGTCCTTGATCACGGACTTCCATTTCGTGCGGATCAGCCGGTTTTGCTCGTGGAAGCCTTCCTGCTCCTTGCCGCCAACCGCTGTGTATAGCGGCGCATTGGTCGCGGGCGGCATGTACACCGGGCTCACTCGCCGCGCCTCGCTCGGGGTCAGCTGCACGTCAACGTTGACCGAGGGCGTATTCATCACCGGCTCCACATCGTAGACGCCGCTGATCGACAGCCCGCCCTGCACCACTTTTCCGGGCAGATCGGGCGAGAATTTGGGCCACAGCGCAGCAAGCGCTATCGCGGTAAGGTGCCCACCCGCGGAATGGCCGGAGACGAAGAGTCGATCGCGTGGCGCACCGAAGTTGGGTCCGTTGCGATACAACCATGCGCAAGCCTGAAGCACCTGCAGCACGATGTCCTGCACATGCACGGTGGGACACAATGCATAGTTGATCGAAGCCACGGTTACGCCGCGCTCGACGAACGGCGGCGCCACGAAGCTCTGGATGCTCTTGTCGAGCGCCCGCCAATACCCGCCATGGATGTAGATCAGCAGCGCCTGGCTCTCGCCTTTGGCGCGGTAGATATCCAGCTTCTGCATCGAGTCGGGGCCGTATGCGATATCGTTGTACGCACGCCCGGCAAGCGTCTGCTGCGCCTGCGCCGAGCGCTTCTTCCAGCGTTCGAAGTGATCGTTGAATTCGGGGACCGCAACACGCGGGTTGTAGGCGGATTCGTAATAGGCGGCGTCTTTGTTCATCGCTTGAGGGCCTGCGGTCTTCAATTCATGTTGAGTGCGCCGCGATGACGCTGTGCTGTCACCGGGCAGCGGAGTCAAAAAACCGGGTAGAGTCTAGCAGAGATCACCCCAAGGGCGCGCGGGGCGAGACCACGCACGCAAGCATCCGCTAGCCGGCGCGAAGGAAGTTTTCCAGCTCCCGCGGATCGATCGGCTAAACGGACGGTCAGCGTAACGTAGTCGGCGGTACTGCTGCGAAAGCGCGTCGCTCCGCAAGAGCTGCGGGATCAGCCGGCACCGCCGCCTCGCCTCCCGGGGCGTGACCCGGCGGGGTAGCTGGCGAGGACGGCGCCCCGAACATGCCGCCGAACAACTGGTTGGCCGGGGCGCCATTGACCAGCATCTGGCCCATGGCAAACTGCGCATCGACGGTGAAATCCTGCCCTGAGGTGCGCAGCAGACCGGCATCGGTCAAGCTCTTCAGCTGCTCTTCGATTACTTTGTCGGACATCGCCCGGATATTTTCCTCGGTGCCGACGCCGCCTTGCTGGCGCAGCGCTACCTCGACCTGTGGGCGCACCCGGTGCTGCAGCTGTGTCCGCAGCAGCGTCCCGGAGATTTTCACATCGGCCTTGGCTTTCAGTCGCGTCATGAGATCCGCCGGCGCCGGCATTTCAGGCAGGTTGCTGCCGTCGAAGACCACGCTCGCATGAGCGAGTACGGAGCCCGCTGGTGTTTCGACTCCAAGCTGTTTCACGCGCAGCTCGGGCGAGCCGCGCAACAGATCCATACCGAGTTTCATTGCGAGCTGAAGAGCCAGACGCCCGCGCTGTTCCGGGGTTATGTCAAGCTTCTCTGCGTTGCCGAAGTCACCGAAGTATTTGGCAAGCGCGGCCTTGTTCAGGTTGGCGAATTCGAGCTCGAGCACGGCATTGGAAATGCTCTGGCTTGCGTCGCCGGCATGCGCCGCGCTGCCGGAACCCACGCGCAGCGCGTATCCGAGCTGAACGTTGTTGCCTTTGCTGTGCTGAGAGACTGAGCCGACGAGGTCTTTGACAGCGACCTGCTGCAGCGTCGTCACGTAGCGGAACTCCCCCACGCCGAGCTTGGTTTCGCCCTGCCAGTCGATCGCGGCACCGTGCATATCCCAGGCGCCTTCGACCTTCACTCCGGTGAGCACGGCCTGCGCATCGCCGCCTTCCACGGCCAGTGTCGGCACGGTTGCGTTTGCGACCCACTGCTCCTGCGTATCCACCGTGAGGTTGCCCTGCATGCCACCCCAGGTCACCGTGGTCTCAGGCTGCTGATGCAACGGCTTGGTAAACGCTGGAGAGACGAAGTGCGAAACGCGGCTGCCGTCGTAATTGAATACGGTGTCCACGCTGATCGGCGCCTGTCCGCTGAAGTAGTAGTCGAGCTCGGCTTTGAGCTCTCCGGTCCACTGCGGTACCGAATGCATGCGCACCCAGCTCGCGCGATCTGGAACGTGCGAGATTTGGTGGCGCACATCGACATACAACTTTGGATCGGCTTTGAGCGCGATGCGGCTCACCGCCTCGGAGGCAAGCCAGCCGCGTTCGAAGCGCGTGTAGGAGATGGTAACCGGCGATTGCTTGTCGGCACCTAATGTCTCGATGTCGGCGCGCATTTTTTGTTCGGTGCGCAGGCCGTTGTACCAGGGTGCCGCGCTTGCAGCGCCGGCCAGGATGCCGACCGAAACCGCGACCAGTTTGACTTTGTTCATGTGCCTTCCCCTTGGGGCATGAGTGAAGCGCCGGTCTCGATTCGCTTGCGATTCTCGAATGAATGCCCGGTGTTCGGTGCCATGGCACGTCTCGGGTCTGTTATGGCCTGCAGTACCCTAGAGGCTCAATCGAAGCCGGGCATACACGCGGGCGATGTGGCTGCACTATCCATGCCAAGAAACTAAACGCGTAAGCGCAGCCTGCGAAAGTGCTTTGCCCATCGAGGATTACCCGGACCGGCAACCAATGGTCGCGCGGCAAGGCCTCTCACGTGGCGTGCGCCGCGGTGTTACCATCGGCCGGTCTGCGGCGATTGCGCACAGCGTTTTACAAATCACTCAAACGTGCGGCCGCGTTTATCCCTGTGTGAGGAGACTATGCTCGAATACTTCCCGATCGATAAAAACGACTTCGAGGGCAAGGTGCTGGTGACCGGTGCCGGCGGCTGTATCGGCAGCTGGGCTCTCGCGCTGCTCAATCGCGCCGGCGTGCCGGCCGCTGCGTTCGACCTCAGCGAAGACAAGCGCCGGCCGAAGCTGCTCATGGCCGATGCGGATCTCGCGAAGGTGCAATGGCTCACCGGGGACATCGGTGACTCTGAGACTGTGCTGAAGGCGGTCAAGGCGAGCGATGCGCGCAGCATCATTCATCTGGCGGCTTTGCAGGTGCCGTTCTGCAAAGCCGATCCGGTGGCTGGTGCGCAGGTGAACGTGGTAGGCACCATCAATGTGTTCGAGGCCGCACGCAAGCTCGGTATCAAACGCATCGCGTACGCCAGCTCGATCGCCGCGCACGGGGCGATCGAAGGGCACGGCACGCTGCCCACATTGTACGGCGCGTACAAGCACTGCAACGAGCAGACCGCGAAGGTGTACTCGAATGACTGGGGCGTGCACAGCGTGGGGCTGCGTCCCGGCGTGGTGTACGGCGTGGGCCGCGATCAGGGCATGACGTCGAAGACCACCGTTGCCATTCTCGCCGCGGCGGCAAACCAGCCCTACACCGTCCCGTTCCGCGGCGCCGTGTCCTGGCTGCATGCAGGCGAAGTGGCCGCGGGGTTCATTCGTGCAGTATCGAAGGAACGCAGCGAGGCACGGGTGTTCGACATCAACGGTGTTGCCACCACGGTGGAAGATTCTCTCGGCGTGCTCAAGCGCATCGCACCCGACGCACAAGTCGGTTGGTCGGGCGACGCGCTGCCGTTCCCGATGAATCTCTCTGACGAGCCGGTGCGCGCCTACCTGGGCAACTACGGTTCGGTGCCGCTCGAGGCAGGGATCCAGAGCACCTACGAGGCATTTCGTTCTCTGCTCCAGCGCGGACTGCTGAGCGCAAGCAACGTGGCGTAAGACCGGAAGGAGCTCAATGCTCCTCCCGTTGTCAACCGCAGGGCGGCGACACGACGAGCCCGACCGCATTGCTGCAAATGCATGTATCAGTGCCGCCGCAGGTTGAGAGCCGAGTTGCGTGACTGATGCAATTTTGCTTACGCAAAGCTGGGGCCCGCGGTCGGGCGCCCGGGCGCGCATGCTGCTTTGCGCAAATGTCTGGTCTATACTGCGGGCCCAACGATTGCCGCCCGGTCAGAGGATGCCATGCGCTCAGAACGTTCGATTGCACTCGCCGCGATGTTCCTGCTGCTCGGGGTCTGCATGGCAAAGCCAGGCACCGCCTCGGTTGAGGGGTCTGCAGCGCCACCCGCGGAGTTGATTCCAGACTATGCCGCGGCGCTGCAGGCCAATCCCGGCGACTACATCGCGTTCGTGCGCAGTTGGCTCGGCGACAGCGCACCGGAGTTCGAGTCGACGCAGTTTCTGCGTTATGCGTTGAGCGGCGATGACCGCGCCACGCAGGCCGGCGCCGATCGCCTGCTCACGGGCAACCGCGCGTTTTGCTCTGCCAATGCGGGCGAGATCGTTTCCGAGCCGCCGTCGTTCACCTGCGCCGGCACAGACCGCAAGGCGCTCGCGCGCCTTTCGCTATCCGTTTTTCACGCCTCCGCCGATCAGCCGGCTACGCTGCAATTCACTGCCGAGTCGGCGGCCTGGCTGGCGCGGCTCAACGAGGAACGGATGAGCGACTATCGGCGCGTGATCGAGACCCTGGCCGGGAACGGTGTCGCCGGCGATGTGCTGCTGTCGTCGGGAGAAAACTTCGATGTGGTGCGCTTCGGCCGTCTGTCGGCGCCGGATTTCTACGCGTTGAAGACACCGAACCACGGCCTTATCTGGTTTACCGATCTGGTGAGCGCCAAATGGTCGGAGCAAGGCTTGAGTGTCGTGGAGCGCGACGGCGACCGGTTCGAGGAGTCGGGCAGCGGGCTTACTCCCGGCAATACTATCGTGCGATTGCGGCCGACGCTCGACAACGAACTCAAAGCCGAGCCACTGAGCGCCGAGGAGCCATTCCGGTTCGTGTACTTCGACGCGACGAGCCAGCAGCCACGGCAGGCCCGTGTGCGCGCCGAGACACGCATCCTGCAGATCACCGTTTCCACCAAGGCGTCGCGCTATCGCAGCGGTGCGATTCAAGCGCGCTTCGACAAGAAGCAGCATGAGGCCTTCCGCAAAACGCTCGTGGCCGATGCACGCAAGGCCGCGGCCAATACCGGCCGAGGCGAGGACAAGATCGATCTCGACGACCCGAAGATGCGCTCCGACCTCGACCAGGTCGGACGCGTAGGCCCTTGCGTGCGCACACAGTCCGAGGATCGCCTGCGCAACGGCGATATCTCGCTTTCCGAATATCTCGTGTGCGTCGAGTACCGGCAGGAAGCCGAGATCGTCAAGGGCAACGGCGGCGAGGTGACACCCGACAAGACGCCGCTGCTGTTCCTCGGCCGCTCAGCGCATGCACCCTGGTACGACTTCAACGGCATATTGCGCTAACATCGCACCGATGAGCGCGCCCCGCACGCTGTTCCGCGATGTCGACGTGATCGACGGCACCGGAGCTGCGCCTTTTCGCGCACACGTCCTGGTCGAGGGCAATCGCATCGCGGCTGTGCTCGAGGGTCGTCCTCCAGCCGCAATGTCGGCCGATCAGGTGATCGACGGTGATGGCGCGACACTGATGCCGGGCCTGATCGAGTCGCACGCCCACCTCTCGTTCGTCGACGTCGCCATCAGTACGGAGCTGGGGCGCATCCCGCCCGAAGAGCACACTTTGCTCACCGCACGCCATGCCCGCACCCTGCTCGAGCACGGCTTCACCAGCTGCGTGAGCGCCGCATCGGCCAAGGCGCGGCTCGATATTGTGGTGCGCAACGCCATCGCAGCAGGCGACATTCCCGGACCTCGTCTGCTCGCCGCAAGCCCGGAGCTCACCGTGACCAGCGGGCTTGGCGATGCGCGCCTTGCGCACATGCACCAGGAGTCGTTCGCCATCGTGTGCGACGGCGCGGACGCATTTCGCAAGGTCGCGCGCGAAATGTGCAGAGAAGGTGTGGACACACTCAAGATCAATGTGTCCGGCGATACGATGCTGCCCGCGGCGCGCTCGCGGCACACGGTCATGACCGAGGCCGAGGTCGCAGCGGTGTGTGAAGTTGCGCGAGCGCACGAGTTGCAAGTGGCGGCCCACGCTCGCAACGCCGCGGCCATCAAGCTGTGTCTGCGGCATGGCGTGAGGATCATCTATCACGCCAATTTCGCGGACGCGGACGCACTCGATCAGCTGGCGGCGCAGCGCGATACGGTGTTCGTCGCACCGACCATCGGCGCAAGCGTGGCATTGCTCGAGCGCGGGCCGCAATTCGGCCGACTGCGCGCGCCGGGCGAGCGCGCCATCGTGGAAGAGGAGCTCCACGCCGGGATCGCAAACATGCGTGCCCTCAAAGCGCGCGGTGTCCGTGTGCTGCCGGGGGGAGACTATGGCTTCGCGTTCAACCCCAACGGATGCAATGCGCGCGATCTCGAGCACTTCGTCAAGCTTCTGGGCTTCTCCCCGCTCGAAGCGATCGCAGCAGCCACCAGCCAGGGTGGACAGCTGATGGGCCGCAGCCACGAGCTCGGTCAGGTCCGCGAAGGCTTCCTCGCCGATCTGCTGCTGGTCGACGGCGACCCGCTGGCCGACATCGCGATCCTGCAGGATCGCGGACGGCTGCGTGCGATCATGCAAGACGGGGTGTTCCACAAAGCCCCATGAGGCGGCTGTAGTCTGCCTGCGCGAGGGACGGTAAGCTGTGCGCTCGTCCGACGTAGCCCTCCTCACCGATCGGCGCGCCACTGCCTGTATGCTTGCGACGAAGCAACGAGCGCCCTCTAACGCCACGGAGTCCACTATCGGCACATCGATCGCGGTGCAGCTGCGCGGCGCCACCAAGACCTATCCGAACGGACTGCGTGCGCTGGAGCCCATCGACTTGAGCGTGCGCGGGAGTGAATTCGCCACGCTGCTCGGGCCTTCGGGTTGCGGCAAGAGCACGCTGCTGCGCATGGTCGCACAGCTCTCGGCGCCTTCTGCAGGCAGCGTGACGCTCTGGCCGGATAGCCCTACGCACGGCGTTGCGGGCGATCGGGTGCCGCAGCAGCGCCTGGCCTTCGTGTTTCAGACTCCGACGTTGATGCCGTGGGCCACCGTGGAAAGCAATGTCGGGCTGCCCCTGTCCTTGGCTCGCGTGCGGGCTGATGAGGCAGCAGGCCGGGTGGCGAGCGCCCTGCAGCTGGTCGGCCTCGACGCATTCCGCTCGCTCTATCCGCGCCAGCTCTCGGGCGGCATGCAGATGCGTGCGTCCATCGCTCGTGCGCTGGTCACTGAGCCCGCGTTGCTGTTGATGGACGAACCGTTCGGTGCGCTCGACGAGATCACGCGCGCGCGGCTCGATCAGGAGATTCGCGAGCTGTGGGCGCGTCGCTCGCTGACCGTGCTGTTCGTCACGCACAGCATCTATGAAGCGGTGTTTCTGTCCACTCGCGTCCTGGTCATGTCGGCGCAGCCCGGCCGCATACTGGGCGAGGTGCGCATCGACGAGCCGCATCCGCGCAACGATGCGTTTCGCGTGTCCGAGCGTTTCGCGCGGCTGTGCCAGCGACTGTCCAAGCTGCTCGCGCAGGGCAGCCACGCCGAGCTGCAATGAGGCGCCTGCCAATCCATTACCTGGCACCGGCCCTGGTCGGCCTCGCCTTCGTCGTGCTGTGGGGCGTGCTGGTGCATGTGCTGGACACGCCCTTCTACCTCGTGCCCTCGCCGCTGCTGGTGTTGCGCACGCTCGTGCACGATGCGCCACTGCTGCTCAGCGCTCTGCTGGTGACTTTGCAGATCGCCGGCCTTGCGCTGGCGCTCGCCGTAGTGCTCGGCGTGGCATTGGCCTTCGTGTTCGTGCAAAGCCGCGCCATCGAGATGAGTCTGTTCCCCTACGCGATCCTGCTGCAGGTCACGCCCATCGTCGCGATCGCCCCGCTCATCATCATCTGGGTACGGGAGCCACTGGCGGCGCTGGTGATCTGCGCTACCATCGTCGCTATTTTTCCGATCATCTCCAATACGACACTCGGACTGAGGAGCGTTGATGCCGATCTTGCCGCGTTGTTCCGCCTGTACGGTGCCAGCCGCCGGGATACGCTCATCCGACTCCGCATTCCCAGCGCTATGCCATACTTCTTCGCCGGAATGCGAGTGTCGGGCGGGCTGGCATTGATCGGGGCCGTGGTGGCCGAGTTCGTCGCGGGCACCGGCGGTACCGCGTCGGGCCTGGCGTACCAGATCCTGCAGGCAGGCCTGCAACTGAACACGCCGCGTCTGTTCGCGGCGCTGCTGTTGATCACGCTCGCCGGTGTGGCGATTTATGCGTTGATCTCCACGCTCGCACGGTTGAGTCTGCGGCATTGGCACGAGAGTGAAATGACTCCAGAGCGCTAGCCCGGTGTGCTGCAGCGTTTCCACACTTAGACGAGAAGGAAGGGGAAATGAAAACAGCAAAAATCGCAGGATTGATGGGCTTCGTGCTGTCGCTCGTATCGTGTGTGGCTTACGCGCAGCAGAAGGTGATTTTCTACACCAACTGGTACGCGGAAGCCGAGCATGGCGGCTTTTATCAGGCTGTGGCCGAAGGTATCTACAAGGCGAATGGGCTCGATGTCGAAGTCAAGATGGGCGGGCCGCAGATCAACGTCATGCAGCTGCTGCTCGCAGGCCAGGCCGATCTGGTGATGGGATACGACCTGCAGACCATCAAAGCGGTCGAACAGCACCTGCCGGTCATCACGGTGGCCGCAACGTTCCAGAAAGATCCCGCCGTGTTGATCGCACATCCCGGAGTGAAGGATCTTTCCGAGCTGAAGAGCAAGACGCTGCTCATCGGCCAGGCGAGCGAGACGACATTCTGGCCGTGGCTCAAGGCGAAGTACGGTTTCACCGATGCACAGAAGCGCCCGTACGCTTTCAGTGTGCAGCAGTTTCTCGTCGACCAGAACGCTGCGCAGCAGGGCTATCTCACCTCGGAGCCGTTCACCATCGAGAAGGCCGGCGTGAAGCCGGTGGTGTTCCTGCTCGCCGATAGCGGCTATCCGCCCTACGCCGAGACGATCGTGGTGACGGAAAAGACTCTGAAGGGCAAGAGCGAGATGATCCGCAAGTTCATCGCGGCTACCGCACAGGGCTGGAAGAGCTATCTCCAGAATCCCGCGGCCGGCAATGCGCTGATCAAGAAAGCCAACCCGGAGATGACCGACGATCTGCTCGCGTTCGGCGTGAAGAATATGCGCGACTATGGCCTGGTGAGCGGCGGCGACGCCAAGACGCAAGGCGTCCTGACGATGACCGACGCACGCTGGAAGCAGACGTTCGATTTCATGGTTTCGGCCGGACTGACCGCCTCCGATACCGATTATCGTAAAGCTTATACGCTGGATTTCGTCAAGGACATCAAAGTCCTGCCTTGATCGACACGCGAAAGCACCCGCGTCCCGCTTGTCGCACGGGCGCGGGCTTTCTATACTCGTTACAAAACAGCGGCGGACCGTTGGCAGACGCCGCATGAGCTTCGCCTACAACCAGGAGGAGACCGATGGGTGGGATTGCGACTGAGTCAATCCGCGCGGCGGCTTTAGTCGGGCACGCCGGGAGCGGAAAAACACTGCTCACAGAGGCGCTGCTGCATGGCGCCGGCGCGATCACCGCCGCCGGCACCATCGAGCGCGGCAGTACCGTGAGCGACTTCGATGCGCTGGAGAAGCAGCACCAGCACTCCATGTACACCACGCCGGTGTGCTTCGATCATCGCGGCACGCGCGTTCATCTGATCGACACCCCCGGCTATCCCGATTTTCTCGGCCAGTCGATCAGTGCGCTGCAGGCGGTGGACACCGTCGTGGTTACGATCAACGCGCAGAGCGGCATCGAGCTCACCACGACCCGCATGATGGACTGGGCCAAGCGTCGCGATCTGTGCCGTATGATCGTGATCAACAAGATCGACGCACCGGACATCGATCTGCCAGCGCTGCTCGCGCGTATTCAAGACGCATTCGGCAAAGAGTGCCTGCCCATCAATCTCCCGGCCGGGGCGGGCAGCAAAGTGGTCGACTGCTTCTTCAATCCGTCGGGAGAATCAGATTTCTCCTCGGTTGCCGAAGCGCACAGCGCCATCATCGATCAGGTCGTCGAGGTGGACGAGGATCTGATGGCGGTCTATCTGGAAAAAGGCGAAGTGGCTCCCGACGAGTTGCACGCGCCGTTCGAGAAGGCGCTGCGCGAAGGCCATCTGGTGCCGATCTGCTTCACGTCAGCGAAGACCGGTGCCGGCGTGAGCGAGCTTCTGGAGATCTTCGCCAAGCTGCTGCCCAATCCGCTCGAAGGCAACCCGCGCCCCTTCCTCAAGGGCGAGGGCGAGCGCGCAGAAGAGTTTCACGCGGAGCTCGACCCCGCCAAGCACGTCATAGCGCACGTCTTCAAGGTGAGCGTCGATCCGTACGTCGGCAAGCTCGGCGTGTTCAAGGTGCACCAGGGCACGCTCACGCGCGACAGCCAGCTGTTCGTCGGCGATGGACGCAAGCCATTCAAGGTCGGTCAGCTCTATCTGCTGCGCGGCAAGGAGCACATCCCGGTCGATGCCTGCGCACCGGGCGATATCGGTGCCGTCGCCAAGGTCGAGGAGATCGGCTACGACTGCGTGCTGCATGATTCCCACGACGAAGACCATATCCACATCCGACCGCTCGAGTTTCCTGCACCGATCTACGGCATCGCCATCGAAGCTAGCAAGCGCGGTGACGAGCAGCGCTTGTGGGAGATTCTCCAGAAGCTCGCCGCCGAAGACCCCTGTCTGAACGTCGATCGCGTCAGCACCACCAACGAAACCGTGCTGCGTGGCTTGGGCGAGCTGCAGGTGCGCTGCCTGCTGGAGCGCATGACCGGCCACTACAAGCTGGACGTCACGACACATCCGCCGCGCATCGCCTATCGTGAGACCATCACCGCTCCCGCCGAAGGCCACAGCCGTCACAAGAAGCAGACCGGCGGAGCCGGCCAGTTTGGCGAAGTCTATCTACGCGTGGAGCCGCTGCCGCGCGGGAGCGGCTTCCAGTTCGTCGACGAGGTGAAGGGCGGCGCCATTCCCGGACAATACATCCCGGCCGTGGAGAAAGGCGTGCTGCAGGTGGTGGAGCACGGAGCCATTGCCGGTTATCCGATGCAGGACGTGAAGGTCGTGGTCTACGACGGCAAGAGCCATCCGGTCGACTCGAAAGAAGTAGCCTTCGTCGCCGCCGGGCGTAAGGCATTCCTGGAAGCGATCAACAAGGCCCGCCCGATCGTACTCGAGCCGATCGTCAACATCCACGTCAATGTACCGGAGCAGAATATCGGCGACATCACCGGCGATCTATCGTCCAAGCGCGGTCAGGTGAGCGGCACCAACCCGACCAGCGGCGGGCTGGTGAGCATCGATGGGCAGGTACCCCTCTCCGAGCTGAACGGTTATCAGTCGCGGCTCAAGTCGATTACCGGCGGAGCAGGCTCGTTCAGCATGGAGCTGTCGCATTACGAAGCGGTGCCGCCGCCGGTGCAGCAGCAACTCGTGTCGCTGCATAAGGTGCATCCGGAAGACTAGCCTGGATAATTCATGAAGACGCCCCGGTGTGTAACCAATGCTGGTGTGACGAGTCAATTGGCCAACTCTTGCGCGGTACAGGATATTGCATCGGGCTACTCGGGCGCTGGCGGCCGATTTCCGGCCATTTGCGGCATGCCCATCTCGCCAATAGGCATGGCTATTGGCAGCGACGGTCGAGCCGCAACTGGCTCGGAACTCGACTCACCATCATCCCGAGTCCTTCATGAATTATCCAGGCTATCGGCTCCGCGCGTGAAGGGCGAAGGGTGAAGAGTGAAGGGAGTACGCAGCGCGGCCGGTGGGCTGCGCTGTTCTTATCGGCCACCTTGACAGTAGCGTTCAATGCGTACGCAGTTCCGGAGTTGGAGCAGCCGGCACCGCCGCTCAAGGGTACGCTGTTCACAGGTGAAGACTTCGATCTTGGAGCGATGCGCGGCAAAGTAGTGCTGGTGAATTTCTATTCCAGCTACTGCAAGTACTGCGCATATGAGATCGGCAATATAGAGACGATCTACGAGAAGTACCAGTCCCAAGGCCTGGAAGTGATCGAGCTGGGCGTGGACGAGTTGAACGACCGCGCCCGGGTGGAGCGCATGCTGGCAATCTATCACCTGCCCGGGACCATGGTGGAGGACCTGCGCGAGAACGGATTCGGCCGCCGTTACCCTACACCGACCGCATTTCTGATCGACCGCAGCGGCATCCTGCGACACAAGCAATGGGGCGCCAAGACCGCGGACTATTTCAGGGAAGTGCTGCTGCCGCTGCTGCGCGAGCGTTGAGCTTAGCGCGATAGCATATGGGCAGCGAGCTGCATCCACTCCTCATCGAGCGGGGCTTTGCACACCGGTTTACCGGCCCTGCGATACCAATAGCCTGCGTTGGATAGATCGCCTTCTTTGCGGTGCAGGTAGGCGTGTATCCAGGCATTGTCGGTGTCGTCTTCGTCCTGCACGATGGCATGCGCACGCTGCCAATCGTTGCGCGCCTCGTACCAGAGCGCGTTTAGCGCCGGACTGAGACCCTGGGGCGGTGCCGCGCCCGCAAGCGAATCGCGAAAAGCGTTCAGATCCATTCGCTCACACCGCGGTAGCGACTTCCACATCGAGCGGCACGCTCCAGCCATACGGATCAGGCACGCGGCCGTACTGGATATCGGTCAAGGCTTCGTACAGGCGTCTCGTGACCGTTGCGCTGCGAGCACCGCTCACCTCAAAGTCACGTCCACGAAAGCCGATGCGTCCAATCGGCGCGACCACGGCAGCCGTGCCGATGCAGAACACCTCAGTCACCTTCGTGCCAGCCGCGTTGCGCGTCGTGGCGCTGGACGAACATCCGCTCGGTGAAATAGCGCCCGAAGCCGAGCTCTTCGGGAAGCGCTGCGGGTGTACGGGGACGATCACCCGCTGCATCGACGAACGACATGGGATCTCTTTGTGAATGCACGCAGTCGAAGCTGCGGATGATACCCCGCCCGCGCCAGGTCAGTGCCTCGAGCAGCTTGCGCTAGGCTTGCGGTCGCTCTTCGGGTGGCGGCGGTGGCACGGTGAGCGTGCCGATGTGTCCGCGGATCGCATCGAGCACCTGCTCGGCGTTGCGAAAGCGATCTTCCGGGAGCTTCGCCAGGAGCTTGTCGATCAACCCCTGAAACTCGCTCAGCGACTCGGGCAGGAAGGGAATCGGCGCGTGAATGTGATTCTGCGCCACTTGCGGCGCGTCCTCACCGACGAACGGCCGCTCACCGGTGAGCATCTCGTAGAGCATCACGCCGAGACTGTACAGATCGCTGCGGTGGTCGACCTTCTTACCGAGCGCCTGCTCCGGGCTCATATAGTACGGCGTGCCCAGACCCTCGCCGTGGCGCGTATGGCTGACTGCGGACAGGACATTCTTTGCGATTCCAAAATCGGCCAGCACCAGCGTACCGTCTTCGCGCAACATCAGCGTGTCGGGCTTCAAGTCACGGTGCACGATACCGCGCGCGTGCACCTCCATCAGCGCCTCGGCCACCTGACGGACATAGTCAAGGGCTACGCGCGGAGGCAACTGCTCGCGCATGCGCTGGCGCAAATCGCCGCCGGGGAAATATTCCATCACGATGTAGGCGTGCGTATCGGTCTGGCCGCGACCGAAGATCTCTGCGACGTTGGGATGGCGGATCTGCGAGATCAGGTCGTATTCCTGCAGGAAGCGCTGCAGGAGCTCGAAACCACCGTCACTGATGTTGAGCACTTTGAGCACGCGCGGCGAGCCGGTCGGCTCGTACTCGGCCAGAAACGCGCGCGACAACCCGCCCTGTCCCAGCCGCCGCAGCAGCCGGTAGCCGGGAATCTTGATCGGCGAATCGGCCGGGCGCAACGGCGCGAACTGCCCAGGCGTGCGGAAGCGGTGCGGCTCTGCCAGTACCTGGTCACGCACCCGCATGATGATGGCTGCATTCTTCGCGATCGCATCCTTGATCGTTTCGTAGGTGTGCAAAGAGCGCATATCTGCGTTCTGACGCGGGCGCAAGCCGACGATCTCGGTGATCTCCACCGGTGAGGCGCGGCCGCGTACCAGCAGCGACCCGCGCTTGCCCGGGATGAAGCGCGGACCGGCGCGCTGCAGCGTATCGATCGTCGTGACGACACTCGCACCGAGCTTCTTGGTTTGCTCCTCGAGACGCGAGGCGACATTTACAGTATCGCCGATTATGGTCATATCGACACCCGCGCCGGTATTCACCTTCACCACCACGGCGTCCCCCGTATGGACGCCAATGCCCACTGCGAAATCCGGTAAGGTGCGATCAGGAAAGCGCCGTGCGAGCCACTGATTGAACCGTTGTGCGACGATCACATGGAACAGCGCAGCGCGCAGCGCCCGCTCAGCGTGATCCTCGCGATTCGGGCCGGCCGACTCGAACAGGGCGAGCACCCCATCACCGAGCAGCTTCACGATCCAGCCACCCTGCTGCAGGATCGGCTCGCAGGCGCGCACAAAATAGGCATTCAGGACTTCTGCGACTTCCATCGTGGTCAGTGATTCGGCCAGCGTGGAGAAGCTGCGGATATCAGAGAACAATACCGTGCCGTAACGAGCTTCCTGCGGCGATCCGGCTACGGGCCCGACATACCCTGCGGAGCGCGCGGTAAACAACGCCGTCGAAGTCACGCCCGAAGTGGAGCGTAATGCCTGCAACGCTACTGGATCCACTTCGCCGCTGGGTGCCACCGAATCCGTCGGAATCGCTGCAATGCCGGACGAGAAATCACGCAACGACTCGTTGCGGCGCAGCCGGAAGTCGATCACCCGCATCAGCTCTTCGCGGGCGAGCGGCTGCGTCACATAGTCGTCGGCACCATGCTCCATCGCCTGCCGGACGGCATCGGCGTCGCCATTTTGCGCCAGTATAACGATGGGGGTTTGCGTGATGGCTGGATTGGCGCGGATGGCTGCCACCGCCGCAGGCACATCGAGCCCGGGCTTGGCGGCTCCGCACAGCACCAGGTCCGGGCGCATCGACACCGCCAGGCGCAGCCCGGCGATCGCATCCTCCGCCGCAAACACCTGATGACCGGCGGTTTCCAGGTGCAAGCGCAGGAGATCACGAGACGGCGCTTCGTTGTCTACCACAACGATGCGCGCCATGCTATTCCAACGTCCTCATGCTCTAGGGTTTCCAGTAGCGTAGCCGCGGTTGATCCGTCCAGCCGCTGCAGATGTTCGGACAATAGGCGAAAAACGTCTGCGCGTCGACTGCCTAACACTCGTCCTGCATAGCGCTGCCTGCATCCATGCGGAATATTTAACTTTTGAATATTTAGGGAAGCAGTGATCAGGTCTCACATGCGCGACCGGAACGCTTTTGTGCCTTGCATCCCGGTCCGCTCACCATAGGAATAAATGCACTGGAACCGACCGCTGTCATGGAGCCCGTGATGTGACCATCACGTTCGGTCGAACCGATCTGAGGGCGGCGCTAATCCGCTCGCATGGTAGGCTGGCTGGTTCTTGCAGCCGGCTGTCGCGTTTCGACGACGATTAACGCCGAGGAACGCGCGGTACGCGGCGGCTTTGCCTTCGACATCGCGCTGCCCGTCTACGGGCGCCCGATCCGCTATCGAGGGTGGGGCGGCCGCATTGAATATGCGGCCTGTACCCACCATGTAAACGCCGTGCCAAGACGCGAAGGGCCGAGCCGGTTCTGGCCGTTTCTTGCTACCCTAGGCGCATAATCGCAACTTCAAGGGATACATCGAAATGGCTGAGAGACCAGAAGGCCGGTTGCCCGAGCCGAAGATGGACGCGAACGCGCTCTATCGCGAAGAGGTCTACACCGACCGGCAGATCGGGACCATCCGCGCTTTGATTCCGGTCAAGACCGACGGCTCGCCCGACAGGGCGCGGTCCACGCTTTATGTCGGAGAAGCGCAGATCTATACCACGATGGGGACGCTGCCGTTGAGCTTCGAGCTCGATGCATCGACGCTCACCGAGGCGGTGGCGAAGTACGCACCCGCAGCCAAGGAAGCCGTGGAGCGCGCGGTACACGAGCTCGAAGAGATGCGCCGGCAGGCGGCCTCGTCGATCGTCATTCCGCGCGGTGGCGCGGGTGGATTGCCTCCCGGCGGAATGGGCGGAGGCGGCAAGATTCAGTTGCCGTGAGAATGCGCTGGTCCACGCGGCGGCTATGATGCAGGGCGGACGTCGACGGTTGCTGGCCGGGCTGGCCTGCGCCCCCCTTGCCGGGTTCGCTCAGTCGCTGCCGTCGCAGGCGCGCTCGCTGTCGCTCTATCACACCCACACCGATGAGCGAGTCGCTGTGACGTACTTCGCCAACGGTACCTATTTGCCCGATGCAATCAGCGAGATCGAACGGCTCCTGCGCGACTTTCGCACCGGCGAGATGCATGCGATCGACCTGCGACTGCTGGATACGATGCATGCGCTCGGCGAGCGCTGCGGCGGACCAAGCTTCGAGGTGATCTCCGGCTATCGGTCGGCGGCCACCAACGCACAACTGGAGGCCACGACAGAAGGCGTGGCTCCCAACAGTCTGCATCTGTCAGGCCGTGCGGTCGACGTGCGCTTGAGCGGCTTCGATACAGCGCGGCTCCGCGACGCCGCGCTGGCGCTTGCGCGCGGCGGCGTCGGTTATTACCCGCAATCGGACTTCCTCCATCTCGACACGGGACGGGTGCGCAGCTGGGGATAGCCTGCGCCTCACTCAGCGCAAGCTTGACGCGGGTGACGGCGTCGTCGAGCCGGTCGCCGGCGCGGCAGGCGCGCTAGCTGGCGGGGGAACGGTGCGGATGACACCCCCTGCCTGCAATCCCTCGGCACGAAGCTCGGTATCCACCTCGCGTTCGCAGTCGACACCGTTGTTGCGCTGGCAGTCCCGCAGCATCTGGTCGCGCCGTTGCGCCCGCGCCTGCATCAGTGCCTGCAACTGGTCTTGGATTGCATTGTCCTGGGGAGCGCCGCGCGACGGACTGGCACGCTCGCGCTCGGCCGCGCGGTCGGCTTCCGCACCGATACGACTTCCGGGAATAACGCTGACCCTGTCAGGAACGAGCTCCACCTTGGCGCCCGTCGGCTTGATGTTGGAATAATGGGTGACACCATTTTCGTCCACCCACTTGTAGATCTCGATTGCCTGCGCGGCGCCCGGCAGCGCGATCGCTATCGCACCACTCACCAGAACGCTCGCGACCCAGTTCGATCCGCCCATCAGGCTCATAGAAGATACTCCTTGCGTTGGTCATATTGTTGTTATGTTGTTGTTGTGCGATCCCGGCCGCGCAGCCGCGGTGCACCCGGGATGAACCGTGCCGATCTGCTGGCTGGCAGCGACACTCCCCTCTTATAGCGGAGACACCACGGATGCGCAAGGAGTTCCGAGCATCAACTGGCCGCCGACGCACTTGCGATTGAGGAGGCGCCATCGATGCGCTCCGCGAATGTCGCTTCCATTTCGCGACGCAGCGCAACCGCAGCGCTGGCGGTGTCCACCTCCACATCCGCCCAGCGCACCGGCTCGCCTGCCGCAACCGGTGAGCACAGCTTCACACCATGCGCGAGCCCAAGTGGCAACGCACCAATGCGCAACGACGCCGCACCCGGCATCAGCTTCCCGACCACGGTGTAGCCGCCCTCGCCATCGAGCACCTCGCCGGCTTTGAGCGCACGCTTGGCGGTAGCCACTGCATCAGCACGGAACCCGGTTGGACACCCGGTGGGCTCGCCGCGCACGCCCACCGATGCGACCGAGATTCCCATTTCCAGGCCGATCAGATGCCAGCGCTTGTACAGACACGCATAGCGTCCCGATGGATCGGTGCGCACGCCGTACTCGGTGAAGCAGCGGCGGATGTATTCGGTGTCGCCCTCGAACACGACCCAGACGCCGAACCGAATGTCATAGTCGATCGGTTGGCCATCGCGGCTCACCGATGAGATCACCTCCACCTGCCCTTGGTGATGCAGCTCGCCGCCCTCGCTGCGCGGGCGCATCAGCACCGGAATATCGGCGATGCTGGCCGGAGGATAGGCGAGGCCGTCGGGCGCGGGCGTGAGGCCGGTCGCGTTGCACACCGCTGTGCTTTCGATCGCAGGCTTGGATCCATCGAGGAATGAATTGAACATCTTGGGATTGAGGCCGCCCACCCGGGCCTGCTCTGGCGTGAGCCCATAGAAACCCCACACGGTCTCGGGCGTGGACTGGGCAAAATGCGGCAGCCATTTGTGGCCACGGCCGGCGGCGACGACGTTGAACCCGGCTGCGCGCGCCCAGTCCACCAGATCGCAGATCAGCGCCGGCTGATCGCCATAGGCCAGGCTGTAGACGACGCCGGCTTGTTGCGCGCGCTGCGCGAGCAACGGACCGCAGAACGCGTCGGCTTCGACAGTGACCATGACAACGTGTTTGCCGTGCGCGAAAGCTGCGAGCGCATGATCGACGGCCACGATCGGGTTGCCGGTCGCCTCCACGATGATATCGATCCTGGGATGGGCCACCAGAGCTTCCCAATTCTCGCCGATGTGGGTGGTACCGGTCTTGAGCGCAACGTCGAGCGAGGGTGCGCAGTAGCGCTCCACAGACCAGCCCACGCGTTGCAGATTTGTGCGCGCGTTGTCGACGGACAGATCGGCGATACCGGCGAGATGCACGCCCGGGGTTTTGGGTACCTGCGCCAGGTACATCGTGCCGAATTTCCCGGCGCCGATGAGGCCGACGCTGAGCGGACGCCCCTGCGCCGCGCGTTCACGCAGCTTTGCATGCAGATTCATTTGGACCTTCCTCCCTGCTTCCAAGGTGTGCCTGGTGCATTATGAACCTCGACCGCGAGCTCAAGGTGCGGCGTCCCAGGCGAACGACTGTTGCCCGCGCACGAGAGCTTCCCACTCGCGCCAGC
>Ga0335082_10000559_pt1 | contig 38825 bp, 35 predicted proteins | sample Lox_Sample_41_FD_206718 | JGI IMG/M metagenome (GOLD analysis project Ga0335082, IMG submission 206718) | Soil microbial communities from Loxahatchee National Wildlife Refuge, Florida, United States - Lox_Sample_4.1 | ecosystem: Environmental > Terrestrial > Soil > Wetlands | place: USA...
GCCTGGAAGCGTTTCGACCACCTGCAACTCAAGTAGTCTGGGTGGCACAGGCATTCCTGCCTGTGCAGCCGAGCCACGGGCCACCAATGCACAAATCAGGCAAGGCGGATAGTGCCCGCAATCCGCCGGAATTTCCCGATTTTATGGAACCTTTTCATATGTCCTTTTAACCTATAAGCTAAACTCATAAAGCACGCGCGCCTCTTTTCATTTTCTTTTGCGCGCCCAGGTTCACTAAACTCATTAGTTCTCTATGTGGCCTTATTCCGATAAGCCGTTGCGCCTTGCTCTCATCGGCATGTCTGGTTCTGGAAAATCCTACTGGACCAAACGCGTTGCCGCGGCCGGTTACCCCGCCATTTCCTGTGACACGCAAATTGAGGAGCGCCTCCAGCCCCATCTGCGGGCCGGCGGCTATTCCGGTATCAACGGCGTCGCCGCCTGGATGGGCTGGCCTGACCGCCCCACCTACGCCGAACGAGAAGCCGCCTACCTCGCTGAAGAAATCGCCGCCCTCGACGAAGTCCTCACCTCGCTCGAAAAAAATCCCACAAAGGAGCTCGTCCTCGACACCACCGGCAGCGTCATCTACGTCGGCAATCATCTCCTGCATCGCCTCCGCAAGCAGATGCTCATTGTGTATCTCCAGGCGTCGCCCGGCGAACAAGAGCTCCTCATCCGCCGCTATCTTGAAGATCCCAAGCCCGTTCTCTGGCGCGGCGCGTTTCAGCCGCGCAAAGATGAGGCTCCGCGCGAAACCGTTGCGCGTTGCTATCCCGCCTTGATCGCCGCCCGCCGCCAGAGTTACGAAGCCCTCGCCCACTGCTCGATCCCCGTGGCTGAACTGCGCGAGCTTCCCGCACCAGGCGAAAGTGTGAGTGAATCGGCGGGGCGTGCATTTCTGGAAAAGATGAAACGCCGTTTGGAGCCTGCGGACAAATCCCCGAATGCGGAGCCTCGCCGATGAGATACCGTAGCACTTCCGGCAAAGCCCCGCTCACTTCGTTGCGCGGCGCCGTTCTTCGCGGTCTCGCTCCCGACGGCGGCCTCTACATGCCCGTCGAAATCGCCCGCCACACGCCCGAAGAACTCGAAGAGTTTCGCCGCTTGCCCTTCACCGAAGTCTGCTTCCGCGTCGTGCGTCCCTTTGCCACGCCCGATGTTCCCGAAGAAGTCCTGTGGCAAATCGTCGCCGAAGCCATCAATTTTCCTGTAAAGCTGGTCTCGCTCTCTCCCGCGTTGCACGTGCTCGAGTTGTTCCACGGCCCCACGCTGGCCTTCAAGGATTTCGGCGCCCGCTTCATGGCGCGTCTCATGGGCTATTTCGTCCGCGGCGAATCGCGCACACTCACCGTTCTTGTCGCCACTTCCGGCGATACCGGCAGCGCCGTCGCTCACGGCTTTTTCCGTGTTCCTGGCATTCGCGTGGTCGTTCTCTATCCCTCGAAACGCATCAGCGAAGCCCAGGAAAAGCAGTTCACTACGCTCGGCGAAAACATCACCACCCTCGAAGTCTCCGGCACCTTCGACGATTGCCAGCGCCTCGTTAAGCAGGCCTTTGCCGATGAATCCCTCAACCAGCGCGCGTTCCTCACCTCCGCCAACTCCATCAACGTCGGCCGCCTCTTGCCCCAGATGTTCTATCACGTCGCCGCCTACCGTCAGTTGCCCGTCGCCTCCGTTCCGCTGATCGTCTCCGTCCCTAGCGGCAATTTCGGCAATCTCACCGCCGGCATTTTTGCCAAGCGCATCGGCCTCCCAGTGGCCCGCTTCATCGCCGCTACCAACGCGAACGACACCGTCCCCAAATATCTGCTGACCGGCGAATATCATCCGCGCCCTGCCGTCGCCACCTATTCCAACGCCATGGACGTCGGCAATCCCAACAATTTTCCGCGCCTTCTCGATCTCTGCCGCAATCGCCTGGAGAATGTCCGCAAGGAAATCTGGGGACACCGCGCCACCGACGATGAAACCCTGATGGAAATGCTCGCGGTTTGGGACCGCTACCGCTACATCACCGATCCCCACACCGCCGTCGGCCTGCTGGCCTGGGAAGCCTACCGCAAGGAACACCCGGAGCCCTCGCAAGGGCTCGTTCTCGCCACCGCGCACCCCGCCAAATTCGCCGAAATCGTCCAGAAAGCCATCGGCGTCGCCCCGCCCCTGCCTTCCCGCTTAGCGGAATATCTCCAACGCCCCAAACTTTCCCGCCCCATGACCGCCTACTACGACGACTTCAAGCAATTCCTCCTCTCCCACTGAGGAACACCTATCTCCCGATCGGACTCTTCTTGGGTGCAGCTTCACGCCCTCCGAAATTCTCCTTGCGCGTGCCTTCTTTCTTAGCTAAACTAACTTAGCTAAGGTACCTCCATGAGCGTTGTCACGATCCACAAAGCGAAAACGAACCTCTCCCGCCTTATCAAAAAGGTAGCTGCGGGGGAAGAGGTCATCATTGCCCGCGGCGACAAGCCCGTGGCTCGCTTGGTGCCCATCAAGAACGGGAAAGGAAAACGTCGTCACGGCCTGCTGAAGGGCAAACTGCGTGTCGGCCCAGAGTTCTTCGAGCCGCTTCCATCTTCGGAATTGGAGGCTTGGGAATAACTTTCCGTGCGCGCCTTGCTGGATACCCATACGCTTCTTTGGTGGCTTTCTGACGACCCAGCCTTAAGCCGCTCTGCGCGCAGAGTTCTCGCCGATGCCAAAAATTCAATCATTGTCAGCGCAGCTTCAGCTTGGGAAATCGCGACGAAGGTGCGTCTTGGCAAGCTGCCCACCGCCGCGGATCTTGCGACGAACTTCGTGGGCTATATCAATCAGGCGGACTTCGAGTTGCTGGCCATCTCTGCGGACCATGCCATCCGCGCAGGCCTTCTCCCCGGCGCGCACAGGGACCCGTTCGACCGAATGCTCATCGCACAGGCTCAGTCTGAAAATATCTCGATTGTTAGCAAGGAAAAGATCTTCGACAATTTCAACGTTCAGCGAATCTGGTAGGCAACTCCACTACGAACTCCGCCGCAACCGGTCCAGCACCACAAACAGTGCTACCCCCAGCACCGCGTTCACCAGCGCGGCAATCCCCAAGTGCACGTTGAACCACGGTTCCGGCTCCGCCAGCAGCACGCGCCGCACCAGCACCAGCACGGCCTGGTGCACCACAAAAAAACTAACCGTCAGCGCAAACCGTGCAAACGGATGTTCCGTGTCCAGCCGCGAGCCAATCGAAGACGCCAGGTACCCGATGATGGTCTTCGCAATGCCATATTCCCCGAGCGGCACCGTCGGCCCGCTCAGGCTGTCCTGCATCAATCCCATCATCGTGCCCAGCAGCAATCCCGTCGAAGGATTCCGCCGGCTCAATCCAAAATAGATCGTCACCAGCAGCGGCAGGTCCAGAATCTCCAATTTCGGTAAATAAACCGGCAGGATTCGCTGCAGCACCAAAGACAAAATCGCAACGATGGCCACCGCACCGGGATAAAACTTGTGCACCTCAATGTGCGTCTCGCTGCCGCGGAGTTCGTACGTATCGTTCATGGCTTCTCCGCCGCGGCACCCGAAGCAGGCGCGGCTGCATCCGCCGCCGGCGCGCCATTCCCGCTGCCCTGCGCAGCGCCCTGCGCGTCCGATGCACTGGGAAATTCCACGGGCTCCTGCGTCAGCAGCACGATCACTTCTTCCAGCCGCTCGAGATTCGCGGTCGGCTTCACGCGAATCTGCTTGAACACGCTTCCCGGTTTCACGTCAATCACCGTGCCCACCGGAATGTCGCGCGGAAAAATCTTGTCCATGCCGCTGGTGACCACTTTGTCGCCCACGTTCACCGCGTCATCGTTGGCCACATAATTCATCAAGAGGATTGGATCTCCGTTGCCCTTCACGGGGCTTTGCGAGCGCGTCGCCAGCAGCATGGCGCCCGCTCCGCTGTCCTTGTCCGTCAGCAGTAGCACCTGCGCGTTGTCGCGATACACTTCGATGATCTTGCCCACCGCGCCATCCGGCGTGATCACGCCCATGTTCCGCCGCACGCCGTCCCGCTCGCCGCGGTCAATTTCCACGGTGCGGCTTGCCGTTCCCGCGCTGGCCCCGATCACCCGCGCCATCAGCATCGGCACTTTTTCGTGCGTCTGTTTGAAAGCCAGCAATGCCGCCAGCCGGTCAGCTTCGGCTGCCTTGCTCTCCAGCTGCGAAATCCTCAGCTTCAGCGCGTCGTTTTCCGCCTTCAGCGACTCATTTTCCCGCGTGGTCCCTTGCAGCGCAAAGTAGTGGTCCCACACCCCGCGAACCTTCCCAAATCCCCACGCTCCGCCCTTCTCAAACGGTGTCACCGCCGTAATCGTCCACACGCGGATCAACCGCCCGCGCGAATCGCGCTTCACCTGCACCGCCAGCATCATCACCTGGAACAACAGCACTCCAGCCAGCAGCGCCAGCGATTTATGCCTGGAAGGAATCGCAACCATAGGGACAGTTCACAGTCATTAGTTCACAGTCGAAAGTCGTAAGCCATAAGCCATAAGCTAACCTGCGCCAGCCTGCGCTACGCCCTCTTGCTATGGGCTAACGGCTAATAGCTAACAGCTCTCTTGCTTACAGCTTAGGGCTTATGGCTTACAGCTCAATCAATGCAAACCTGCCGCAGCAGCTTGAAATCGCTCAGCATCTTTCCCGTGCCCAGCACCACCGAAGCCAGCGGATCGTCCGCAATCGAAACCGGCAACCCGGTCTCCTCGCGGATGCGCTTGTCCAGATTCTTCAGCAGCGCCCCGCCGCCCGTCAGCACGATGCCGCGGTCGCTGATGTCTGCCGAAAGCTCGGGAGGCGTGCGCTCCAGCGCCACGCGCACCGCGTTCAAAATCGTCGCCACGCATTCGCTCAGCGCCTCGCGGATTTCGCTGTCGTCAATCGTCACCGTGCGCGGTACGCCTTCGATCAGGTTGCGCCCCTTCACTTCCATCGTCAGCGGCTTTTCCAGCGGATACGCCGACCCGATCTCCATCTTGATCTGTTCCGCGGTGCGCTCGCCCACCAGCAGGTTGTACTTTCGCTTCAGGTATTGCATCACCGCTTCGTCCATCTCGTTGCCGGCCACGCGCACCGACCGCGAATACACAATGCCGCTCATCGAGATCACGGCGATGTCCGTCGTTCCCCCGCCAATGTCCACCACCATGTTTCCCGACGGCTCTTCAATCGGCAGCCCCGCGCCAATCGCGGCGGCCATCGCCTGTTCCACCAAATACACTTCGCTCGCCCGTGCGCGGTAAGCGGAGTCCTGTACCGCCCGCTTTTCCACCGGCGTAATCTCGCTCGGCACGCCAATCACGATGCGCGGGTGCACCAGCACGCGCCGGTTGTGCGCCTTCTGAATGAAATACGTCAGCATTTTTTCCGTGACTTTGAAGTCGGCGATCACGCCGTCCTTCATCGGCTTGATGGCCACCACGTTCCCCGGCGTGCGCCCGAGCATGTCCTTCGCTTCGCGCCCCACGGCCACCACTTCGCCGCTCGCCTTGTTGATCGCCACGATCGAGGGCTCATTCACCACAATACCTTTGCCGTGGGAAAACACCAGCGTGTTGGCGGTCCCCAGATCAATCGCCAGGTCGGACGAAAACAAACTGAACACCGACCTCAGGTTGTACCCATTCTTGTTCATTACTGCTTTCCCCCTGCGGAGAGGATCGTGCTCGGTAGGATCTCCGTCTTCAGACACCCATCGGAGCTACCCTCCATTGTCGCCGGATTCGCCGGTCCACGCAAAACCGCCGCCCGGCCTCCCCAAAACTATCTGGGCACGACGATGGAAATCTCTTGCTTTGCCGTTCCGCCTCGCCGGTTCGAGCCGATCACTACGATCGTGTGCTGCCCCGGCTCCAGCGGCTCGGTAAAGTGCCGGAACGTCCCGTCTGGCGACATGTTTGCCACCGGCTGCCCGTTGATGATCAGCGCCGCCCCAGGTTCCGTCTTCCCGATAATCTCCGCCACGCGTCCGTGAATCTGCGGGGTCTCGATCTGCAGGATCATTCCTTGCTCTTTGCCTTGCGCCACAAGGCTAAACTTGAAGATCTCGCTGAACTCGCTGGTCTCTTTCTTCGCGTTTGACGCCGTCACGTTCCAGAAATAATCCCCCGCGTCCAACCCCGTCACTTCCGCGCTGGTTCCCGTCACCTTCACTTCCTTCACCAGCTTCGTGAACATCGTCGTCGTGCTGATCCGCAGCGTGTAGCCCACTGCTTCTTCCACCGGCTGCCACTCAAACCGGATCTGCGCCGTCTTTGGCGTCTCCGAAATAATCGGCGCCAGGTTCAGCGGCGTCACCAGTCCCGGCGGCGCCAGCACGTTCGATTTCTGTATCCCCACCCCCGGCTGAATCGTTGCCTTCTCCCATTGCGTCAGCTCGATCTTTTCGTTCCCGCGCTGCACTTCCGCCGCGCCCGTGGACACCGTAATCTCGTGCTCGTTTTCCTTCGGATCGTTCTTCACTGTCGCGCGGCTGTTCTGCTTCATGTACGCCGTCGCGTCTTCCACGCTCACCGCCGCGCTCGAATCCGGCGACGTGAATCGCGACGTCGCCAGGTCCACCGACCCCGTGTTGATGCGCACCGCCGTGTTCGACCGGTCGCGGGTCACGTTGTTCTCTTCCACCGTCACCATCGTTTCGGACTTGATGGTGTACTCCGTTCCGTCCGCAAACGTGATGCGCGCCGCGCCGTCGTTGCCCGTCTGGATCAGGTCGCCCTTGTCCAGTTGCGTGTGGTAATCCGCGTCCACCCACGTTACCGAATTCACTTTCTTCACTTGCACCCGCCCGTCCAGGTTCACGAACTTCGCCTGCGTCATCGTGATCGGCTGGGTATCCGTTTCCGGATTTCCCACCGCGTCCGAAATCTTTTTCGTCACGATTTCGGTCCAGTTGGGCTTCGCCAGGTATAAGGCCGCAATAATAATGATGAAGATCAGCGCCGCATAAATTGCCACCGTCTTGTAGGTCACCGCGTGCCAGTACACTTCCACGCGATGGATTTTCGGCGGCGCGGGGGGCGTCGGCGGGGCCGAGACGGGGCGGCGGGGCTCGATGGGTGTCTGTGTGCTCACAAGGGTAAGTGCTGCAGATACTCCAATTTCGCAATGTAGCACAGCGTTTTGGCCCACGCCCCGCCCCCGTGTGCCCCCGTAGTCAATCTACAAATACCTGTTCCGCCGCTTTTCCTCCTGGAGTGTCCTGAACGTCAATTCTCAGCAGGTTTTGCAGAAAGGCAGATAGGCCATGGGGGTCGGAGCTTTAGCTCCGACATTGAACCGCGAGAAGAATATAAGTAGACCCTGGGCTTTAGCCCCGGGCGCGAAGCGTCCCTAAGGAACTGATTCAAATCTCGAAAATCTACTTCCTCGGCGTCAACGCGTGTGTTCGTTGGAAGAATCCCGGCTTATCCAGCCCCGCATCCACGGCCACGTCGAAAAAGCCCACCATCATCTCCTCGTAGGTCTGCTCGCCCCAGCGCACCGCCGCCGTCGGGTCCGGGTTGTGCGGGTTCCCCGCCGAATTGTCGAACCACGCCACCGCCTGCAGCTCCGTCCCCGCCTTCAGCGCCAGCGGCTCCGCCAGCCGGTAGCTCATCTGCCAATGAAAGTGATAATTCACGCGCAGCAGCGTCTCCACCGTTGCGTCCGCGTGCACCAGGTTGTACTCGAAGCGCTTCCCCCGCAGGTGCATGTGCGGGAAAAAATTCAGCAGCAGCGCGTCGTTCGGCAGCGTCCCGTGCACCTCCACGCGGTAATCCGGCACGCCCGGCGGGATCACGAAGCGGTCGTTCGTCAGTTGCAGCGTCAGCACGCGCTTCGCCGGCTTTTCCTTCGCGAAGATCAGCCCGATGCGCGTCGCGTCCTTTCCCGCCTTCCCGTTCGTCGTGTAGTGCATCTGAAACACCAGGTCCGAGCCCGCCGGTATGCGCTTGGCCATTCCCGCCGGCCAGCTGTCCGGTGTGCTCCCCGGCGCGTAGACCAGCAGGATGTCGCTCGTCGTCCACATCGCGTCGCGCTGGTCCTGTGGGTCGGCCAGCGTGGCCGCCGTGAACGGCCTGCCCACCGGCGCGTGCCGCAGCCACGCCGAATCCGGCGGACGCACATACACCACCGCGTGATGCACGTGCTCCGGCAATCCCGGCAAAATTTCCGACGCCTGCACCCACCGGTCCTCCGTGAAATGCGTCGGCACAATCTCATACGTGTAGTCCACGTCGCCGCTCGCGGGAATTTCCACCGGCTCGGTCATCTTCACTTCCAGGTCCGGCGCCGCAATCGTCCACCGCTCTGCCCATTTCTTTGGCGCGGGCGCATCCGCCGCATTCCCCGCCGGCGCCCCCGCCGCAGCCCAAGCCGCCAGCATCGCAATCTGCTCATCCGTCAGCGAAGGATCATTCGCAAAATGCCCAATCCCGCGCTCCGCAAACCACGGCGGCATCCTCCGGCTCAACACCGCTTCGGCAATCGCCCCCGCATACCCCCGCGTCTCGGTGTAAGCCTGAAAGGGCATAGGCGCGATCCCGCCCGCCCGGTGACATCCCTGGCAATGCCCCTCCATCACCGGCATTACATCCTTATAGAAGGTAGGAGCGCTTGCCCCTACGCTGCTCTGTTGCCCGCGCGCGGCTGCGAAGAGCATCGCCACGCACCCAAGCACCCCCGCCGCCACGCGCTTCGCCCGTCCCATTTGCGAGCCCTCGATATCCATTGTAACGGCCAAGCCGTCAATCGGTCGTCTCTGACTGACATGTTTCAATTTCACGCGTGATAAAATCCGCGGGTGGCTCACCCGTGAGTCCCTTCTTGGGTGGCCTTTTTCTGAAAAGGGTGGGCCATTCTTTTTCCCACCAAGCGCAATGTCGGCGCGCCGACATTTAAGAAACTACTTGAAGGTTCTTCGAACGAGTTTTCCCGGAACGATACCGCGGCCTCGCGTTTGCGCCCCTTGTCTCTTCGATGCTTCCAGCAAAATTATCCGAGCGCTGATCTGGGATAGGAAATTATCCCCGGCCGCCACCTCTGTTTGCACTTTGTAGACGCTCCTGGAAAGGAACTTCCCTCTATCAGCCCGACTTCGTTTACGCTTACTTCGTACCCGACAAGCTGTGTTTTATGCGACCCACCCTTTGCGCGTTCCGATTTGGCGCCTTTCTCGCTGGTCTGCTCCTGGGACCAATCCTGCTCCTGGCTGGCTCAAGGGCCTCTCAAAACGCGAATCCACCGGAGCGCGAGGCCCAGTCCTTACCTGGTGCGGACGACAAACAAAATCCTTATCTGGAGATGACGCTCGACCTAACCAGGGAATCCTCGCCCGTGGTGTGGGCGGACTTCGACTCCTAGCTCGAGCAGAAATACAACATTCCCCAGCGCCTCTCGGCCGCGCTGGGCTGCCCGCTCACCAACATCGATCTTTCGCGCGATGAGGAGCGCGGACGGTCCATTCTTTCCGCCGATTGCGCTGTGGGGAGCGTACGCCGCGGGGTTTCTGCTCGCGCTCGCCGCCGATTTGGCGCTTCTCAATTTCTTGCCGATGATCGGGCTCCGCCGGCTGGAATCCGGATTTCGCGCGAGATTTCGCGCTGCGAATCCAGGCGGAACCGATCGGGACACAATCTTCGTCAGCCTCGCGCCGGACGCGAGTCCCCGAATCTACGAAGGAAACTGGGCCTGGGACGTGGGCTTTCTGAGCCTTTCCGCCGAGCGCCTCAGCTATTGGGGAGAGGACGTAAAGTTCGCTCTCAAACGGGAAGAGGTTGTCGCCGTCGAACTCGGTCCAGGCCCCACGAATTGGTTTTCGACACCGGCGCTCTATATCACATGGAGAGACTTATCCGGCTCCAGTGGGACATTGAACCTGCGTCCGCTCGGCGGGGGCTCCATGATCCAGATGAGAAGTGACACCCGGCAGTTGGCGAATGACCTGCGGCGATGGCATGCGGGCCGGCCGTTGGACGAAGATTCCTTGTTGAAGCCTGGCGCCGAATGGGCGGGAGCCGGAGGCACTCCCAAAATCGGCCAAGTCACTTCGGTGGCGCCGCGAATCTTGGTCAGTGGGGCCATGCTGACGCGTGATTTTCTGCTGAATACGTTTTTGGGAGTCGTTGTGATCGTCCTCTTTGGACTGGGCTTTCCGATGATTGACGACCTTTTCCTGGCAGACTCTGCTCCGAACGCCCATCCGTCCTATGCCGGGATTTACGTTCTGGGCGCAATTTGGCTCTTGCGTCTTTTCTTGCTTCTACCGTTTTTCCGGGCGCCAAAGGAAAGTCAACCCCCGCAGACTGCTTCCGTTCCCGCCAGTACCTCGTGAACACCTCCATGGTTATGTGTGCTGAACGAACCTGAAAAGCGCAGGCGGCGACGTTACTGTGCCGGTTGGGCAGGCTTTGCGGGTTCCGCAGGTTTGGCATCTTTCGGCCTTGCCAGGATTTCGTCCACGCGCTTTTTGAAGTCGCCTTTGTCGTCGTGCTCCCAGCCACTGTAGTTGGAGACGATCTGCATCTCGCAACCCGTGCCCTTCGGCACCAGCTTGACCTTGTTGGTGCGTTGCAGGACCGCTCCCGAAACGTTCGCATGCACCTGGTGTTTCACTTGGTACGCCGCCGACATCGCCGCGTCATCGCTCTCATGCACCGCATAGTTGTCCGGGTTGCTCAAGACCTCTTTCACCGCGGGCCAGATCTGACTGCAGGGAATTGGATAGGTGCTCTTGTAAGTCCAGGCCAATACCGGCAGCCCCAAGGCAAGCGTAGCCAAGGCCATCAACAGGATCTTCATATCCCTCATGGCATGCCTCCACGCACAACTCGATTTGTCTCAGCTTCCAGAGCGGAGCAGACTTCCCCATGGCAAGACAATTTAAAGATAGTCTCGGGGCACACCTCGTCAGTATCCGGGGTCACCTCAAGCGGTGATGTTCATTCGGGATTAGAAAGCCCTAATCGCCACCGATCAGGCAGGAAGTTCCGGCAGCCCCACCAACTTCCGGAATTCGGGGACGTCGTGCAGGCAATCGAGGTCGGAATCGCGCGAAGCCCAATTCAGGTTGCCATAGCCCGCGGCGATGGCTTTTTTCAGCGTTTCCAGCGCTTCCGTTTTTCGCTGCAACACACCATAAGTACACGCGGCGTTATAGAGCGTATTGCCATCGTTGGGACGCAGGGCCACGGCGGTTTGCAGGTGGCGGATGCTCTCCTCGGTTTCCCCGAACGCGGCAAGATTGGAGGACAGCAGGATCCGCGCGCGCACATCTTCCGGCACCACTTCCAACTGCTGGTGCAATACCGCATTCATGCGCCGCTTCAAGTCCGTAGCGGCGTCTTTGTGGCCAGAGCGTTCCAGGCACACTCCGTACGGAATGTACGTGTTGTAGTCGTCGCCGTTGGCTTCCATGGCCGCTTCGACCAGTTTCGCAGCTTCTTCGTATTTGCCCGTCGAAAGCAGGGCGCGGCCCAGAATATTCCACGAGCCGTCGCAGTCGCGCTTCCGTTCGATCGCGCGCTGCGCCATCAGCGCGCATTCGTCATATTTTTTCTGCGCGTAAAAGAGCCGTGCTCGTGCCACCATTACTTCCGCCAAATCCGGCGCCAGGGCCATGGCGCGGTCGCAGGCCGCCAGTCCCCGCTCGATCCACGCCGGGCTCTGCTCGCGCAATTCATAAATCAGCCCGCACAAATGCGCGATGCCCGCATAGGCCAGCGCGAAGTTGGCGTCCAGATGAATGGCCTGCTCAAACATTTGCAACGCGTAATCCGTGTTTTCCCGCCGCAGGTAACTCCGCCCGCGCAGATAGAAGTCGTAAGCCTGGGTATTTTCCGTCGGCTTCTGGCCGATGATCTTCTCTTCCTGCGGAGTCAGCGTGATGCGCAGCGCCTGCGCGATGCTCCGCGCAATTTCATCCTGGATGGCGAAAACGTCTTCCAGTTGCCGGTCGTAGCGCTCCGCCCACACGGAATGCCGCGTGGAACTTTCCACGAGTTGCGCGGTGATGCGCAGGCGGTTGCCGGAGCGGCGAATCGTACCCTCGAGCACGAACGTGGCGCCGAGCTGCTGGCCGACCTGTGGCGCGGCGGTCTGCTTGTCGCGGAACGCCAGCATTTCCGAGCGCGGAAAGATCTGGAGCTGCGTGATTTTGGAGAGTTCCGTGATGATGTCTTCGGTCATGCCGTCGCGGAAGTATTCGTCTTCTTTCCCGCCGCCCTGGTTCTCGAAATACAGCACGGCCACGGATTTCTTGGCGGGAGCGGCCGGAGCCGCGGCAACCGACGCACTCTCCGATTTGGCGGCAGCCGGGCGGCGGCTGGAATCAATGTCGCGGCGCAAGCGTTTCAGATCGGCGCGGAATTCCGCCGCCGTTTGGTAACGCAAATCCGCATCTTTCTCCAGCGCCTTGCCAAAAATGTTTTCAATCGCAAAAGGCAGCCGGGAATTGAGTTTGGTGGCCGGAGCGGCGTCGGAGTGCAGAATGCCGTCAAAAATCAGCGCGACCGTTGAGCCGGAGAACGGAACCGTTCCCGTCGCCATCTCGTAAAGCACCACGCCGAGCGAAAACAAATCCGAGCGCGCGTCCAGTTCTTCTCCTCGCGCCTGTTCCGGCGACATATAGGCAACCGTTCCAACCGAGCTTCCCGGACTGGTCAGCAAACTTCCTTCATCCAGAATATGCGTCCGGGTTTCTTCCGACGCATGGACCGCGGATTCCGCAACCTGCCGCTGCGTGGCGAGTTTTGCCAGCCCGAAGTCCAGAATCTTCGCCTGCCCGCGATCCACCAGAAAGATGTTTGCGGGCTTGATGTCGCGGTGCACGATGCCCTTGGCGTGCGCGGCTTCCAGACCATCGGCGATCTGGATGCCCACGTCGAGAATTTCGGAAATAGACATCGGCTTGGAAGCGATGCGGTGCTTCAGCGTTTGCCCTTCCAGCAGCTCCATGGCGATGAACGGACGGCCTTCGAATTCGCCGATGTCGTAAATGGTGCAGATGTTCGGATGGTTGAGCGCGGAAGCGGCGCGCGCCTCACGCCGGAAGCGCTCAATGGCCTGGGGATCGTGCGAAATGTCGTCGGGAAGGAATTTGAGCGCGACGTTGCGGCCCAGGCGCGAGTCCTTGGCTTTATAGACCACGCCCATGCCGCCGCCACCGAGTTTCTCTAACACGTTGTAGTGGGAGACGTTGCGGCCGTTCAGTTGGGCGGTTTCCGTCATTGGCGGGAGAGTGTAACTCAGCCCCAAATTTCAGGCAAACGGCGTGGCCAATTCTGTGTGCCCGCCTGAACGAAGGCGGAAGGAGATTCACTGTGCGCCGACGGGATTCCAGGTAAGCCTTAACTTCGTTTGGGGGTTTTGACTGCAATCCTCTATAATGTGAAGTTTGTTCACCTCCTCAGGAGACATCTGGAATGGCTGGCGTATTTGAGAACCAGAAAACGGGCATGCGCATTTTGTTCGGCGTCATCATCGCGCTGATCGCCGCGAGCATGCTGCTCTATCTTGTGCCCCAGGGCACCAACACCGCGGAAAGCGCGACGGACGTCCTCGCCAAAGTTGGCGACCAGACGGTAACAATGGGCGAAGTGCGCCAGCAGATGGATGAAATCCGCCGCCGCAACCCCATTCCGCCGATGCTCGAATCGCTCTACGCCAGGAACATCCTGAATCAGCTCATCTTCCAGAAGGAAATCGAATACGAAGCCAAGCGCCTGGGCGTCACGGTGAGCGATCAGGAACGCGCCGACCGCATCAAGCAGTATGTGCCGAGTGCGTTCAATGGCGACACGTTTGTGGGGATGGACGCCTACACACGCGAAGTGCAAGCGCGATTCCAGATGACCGTGCCGATGTTTGAGGACCTGGTGCGGCAGGGGTTGGTCGAGGAAAAATTTCGCAAGCTGATCACCGATGGCGTGAGCGTGAGCCCGGCGGAAGTGCAGGAGCAGTTCAAGTATCAGAACGAAAAAATCAAGCTGGACTACGTGGTCATCAAGCCGGACGACCTGGAGGCCAAGATCACGCCGACCGAAGACGAGATCAAGAGTTACTATGACCAGAACAAGGCGAAATTCCAGATACCCGAGAAGCGCGTGGTGCGCTACGGGCTGCTGGACCTGGCGCAGCTCCGCCAGAACACGCAGGTGACCGACAAAGAGTTGGAAGACGTGTACAAACAGAATATTCAGGATTATGCGGTGCCCAACCGCGTACACGTGGAGCACATCCTGTTAATGACCGTCGGCAAGACGGATGCGGAAGTCGCCGAAATCAAGAAGAAGGCCGAGGATATTCTGGCGCAGGCAAAGAAGAAGGGCGCGAACTTCGAGGATCTGGCGAAGAAGTATTCCGAGGACCCTGGCTCAAAGGCCAAAGGCGGCGACTTGGGTTGGATCGTCCAGGGGCAGACCGTGCCGGAGTTTGAGAAGGCGGCCTTTAGCCTGAACAAGGGAGAGATGTCCGGCCTGATCAAGACCCAGTATGGTTTCCACATCATCAGGGTCCTGGACAAAGAGACCGCCCACACCAAGACCTTCGACGAGGTGAAGGACACCATCCGGCCAACCTATCTGCTGAATAAAGTGGACAAGGTGGCGTCGGACACGGCCGACAAGATTTCTTCCGATATCCGGCAGTCGAACAAAGTCACACTGGATGATCTGGCGCAGAGGTACCACCTGGCGATTGCGGACACCCATCCGGTGGGTCCTGGTGAGCCGATCCTGGAACTTGGCAACGGCCAGGACGTAAAGGATGAAATCTTCCATCTCCACCAAGGGGAATTGAGCCTGCCGATGCGGACGGACCGCGGGTATGTAGTGCTGTCGCTGAAGCAAGTGCTTCCCGCCCACCAGGGCACGCTGGATGAGGTGCGCGACAAGGTCATCGCCGAGATCAAGAAGAATAAGGCCGATGAGCTGGCCAAGACCAAGGCCGATGACCTGGAAAAGCGCGTCAAGGGCGGCGAAAAGTTTGACGCCGCGGCAAAATCGCTCGGCTTGGATCCGAAAACCAGCGATTTGTTCGCGCGCACCGGATCTGTGCCGGATCTCGGCAGCGGGAAGCAACTCGCGCCGGCGTTTGCACTCAAAGGCGGCGATCTGGGCCCCGCCCTCAATCTCGGCGTGAACTGGGCGGTCTATCAGGTTTTGGAGCATCAGGACGCCAATCCCACGGATTTTGAGAAGCAGAAGCGGGAGATTACGGACAATCTCCTGAAACAGAAGCGGGACCTGGCGTTTGAAGCCTTCCAAACGCAGCTGGACGACAAGCTGAAGCAGGATGGGACGCTGAAGCTTTATCCAGATAAAATGGCTGCGTTTGGGGACTTCAAAAACCCGCGAAACCAGCCTAATCTATAGTAAATAAAGCACTTAAATATTCACAGCACAACCCCTTGCCCTCCCGGACCCCGCCCGGTAGCCTATTGGTGTCCGGAACAACTGGGGCTGACGATGGTTTTCCTTGGTGCGGGATCCCTTCCAGCAATTCCGGAACTCCCTTGGGACAAAATCCTCAACTGAACGGTGACTTGTATGGCAGGACGTAGCTCGCTCGCTCGCAATGACTACCGCTGCAGTATCGAACGGAACCAGAACGGAAAGTATTGCGTCCGCATGAAGGTGCAGTATCCGCGGCATGCCTGGTCGCTCGGAGTCTTCTTCCTGGCGTCATCGTTCGACCGGGCCATGAAGAAGCTGGAAGAATCGCTGCACTTCTTGCAGCGGAATGAAGAAAAGCTGTGGTTCTGGGGCGTGGATCGCGCCGAGGACATGGGATTTTCCGCCGAGTTCCTGAAGGAAGCGGGACTGCACCTGGATCGCCGGAACGAATTCCCTCGTAAGGCAGCTACGCTTTCCTTGGAACCCGAACGGGACGCACCTGCCTCGGCGTTGGGATTTGTCCGCCGTGGCCTGGCAGAAGCGGTGGAAACCGGCCGGGTGCAACTTGCCGGAGACTAACCCGGATCACTCCGGCTCTTCTTGCCCTGAAAGCAACCAACTCCGGCCCGAAGGAAGCTGGGCCTTGCCCGAAATCGCCGGACAGGCGAAACTCAAACACGCCCGATTTGAGTCTGATCGAGCAGGAGTCCCTGCTGCCCGGAGGGTTGCGCGAATGAAAAGTTACCTCGGTTCCCTTGCTGCAAAGCGTTTGTTGGTGGTGTCGGCGGTCCTGACCGCCGGGTTAACAGTGCTGCTTCCTAGCTGGCCGATGCCTGCCAAGCCCCCTCGAGCCGGGGTTGAGGGGCCACGGAAGATCCCCGTTGGCACAGTGTTGCCAATCAGTCTGGAACATGAGCTCTCCTCCAAAGACAAAGGGAAGGACGAAGCGATTGAGGGACGGCTCATGCAGGATATTCTCGTGCCCGGAGGGGACCCCATTCCGGCAGGGTCAAAGATCCGCGGAGCTATTACGAACATTGCGCCTGCAAGCCAGGGCGAAGCCAGCATCACGCTGCGGTTCATCTCTGTGCAAACGCGGGATAACACCACCATACCGGTCGCCGTCGGATTGCGTGCCATGGCCCCTTATCTTGACGTACAGCGTGCGAGAACGCCCAATCAAGAATCCACGGGATCGCCGGGAGGCTGGGCCATCACACTGCAAATCGGAAGCGATGTCCGCTTTGGGGACGGCGGGAAAGTGACGAACGGTCATCACCGGATTGTCGGCCAGGCTACAAAGAACAACGGGGTCCTGGGCCGCTTGGAAGATTCACCGGGATCGCCCTGCGAGGGCTGGCCCGATGCGACTTATGGCCCGCAAGCGGTGTGGGTGTTTTCGGTGGATGCTTGCGGAATCTACGATATGAAAGGCGTGAGAATTGCCCGCGCAGGGAATAAGGAGCCGCTGGGCGAGATCACGCTGGCCAAAGATGAAGGCGACATCAAGGTCATGAAATCGAGCGCCATGCTTCTGCGAGTGGTGAAATAGAGGCGCAAGTTTACTCCGGCGCCGGCGCTATGCCGCAGCGAATCGCCGCTTGACTTCGCAGTTCTTCTCGCACATCATTTTGGCGAATTCCACCAGGAAGAGCCGCAGTGCGGTTGTCCGCCGTCCTCCATTGCCCGCCCGAGCACGCGACACTAGTGTGCTGAATGGAGAGGGAAGCCGCAGCGGGTGAAAGGAAACCACACCTTTATGAACCGGACTCGCAAGATTCTGTATGCGGCGTTGCTGGCCGCATTTTTGCTGGTGGCCGGGAATGTCACGCTCCGCCCGGCCGCGGCGGCTCAAGCATCGCAATCGTCGCAGTCGACGCAGTCGAGCGACCAGAGCGACACCAGCACGTCGAAGTCGAAGAAAAAGAAGAAGAGCACGACGAGCGCCGACGCTTCGACGACAGACAGTTCGGCTTCCGGGAGCAAGAAGTCTTCGAAGAGCAAGAAGACGGAGGCTTCGGACTCCACAGCCGCGGCGGACAGTTCCACGTCGAAGTCATCGAAGTCCAAGAAGTCGACGGCATCAGCGGATGCGAGCAGCACTTCAAGCGCGGAAGCGTCGAGCGGCAAGAAGTCATCCAAGTCGAAGAAAACGGAGACGGCGGATACCACGGCGGCCTCGGGCGATAGCAGCGCTTCGACTTCCAAGAAGTCTTCTTCCAAGTCCAAGAAGGCAGGCACTACGGATGCGGCTTCGGCAGCGCCTGCATCCAGCGACGCAACCGCATCCACGTCTACCTCCAAGAAATCTTCGAAATCGAAGAAGTCTGCGACGTCGGACACCTCCGCACCGGCTTCGGCAGCGCCTGCATCCAGCGACGCAACCGCATCCACGTCCACCTCCAAGAAATCTTCGAAATCGAAGAAGTCTGCGACCGCAGATACCTCTGCACCGGCTGCGTCCGCTCCTGCACCGGCAGCCGCGTCCGCGCCGGCCGCTGCTCCAGCCCCAGCCGCGAAACCCGCGCCGGCCGCGACACCGGCCGCTTCCACGACACCGGCCACGTCGAAACCCGCTAGTATGCCTACGACGCAGCAAGCACCGCCGGCGAACAGCAACGGAATGGTGTGGGTGAACACGGATTCTGGCGTGTATCACAAGCCGGGGAGCCGCTATTACGGAAAAACCAAGCAAGGGAAGTACATGTCCGAGGCGGACGCCATCAAGGCGGGGTATCGCGCTTCGGAGAAGAACTAAATTTTCCCGGCCCGGCCACGGGCTCAAACTCAAAAGGAGAAAAAGATGAAGAAGAATATCAGTCGGATTGTCATGCTGGCGCTGGTGTTGCTGCTGGGCGTGGGAATCGCAGTGTCGCATCCACAGACCAGCAAGTCGGCTACAACCACGGCCAAGGCGGCTGCCACGGATCTGCTGGACATCAACAGCGCCACCAAGGAGCAGTTGGACGCGCTGCCGGGAATCGGGGAGAAGTACGCGCAGAAGATCATTGACGGCCGGCCGTACGCAAAGAAGACGGACCTGGTGAATAAGAAGATTATTCCGCAGGCCACCTACAACAAGATCAAGGACATGATTATCGCCAAGCAGAAGTAACGGCGGCGATCCATTGTCTACGTTTTGATTCAAGGGAGCGGAGAGCCGCCTGGACGTTCCCTTCTTTTTTCATTCGCAAACTTTTCGGGCAAGGAGAATCTCATGGGACTTTTCGATGAAGTGCTTTCCGTGGCGACCGCGGCGGCCGGCGGGCAACAATCGCAGCACGCCACAGGGCTTTCGGCGGTGATTGACTATGTGAACAGCCCGCAGGTGGGCGGCATTGCCGGGCTGCAGAAAATGTTTCAGCAGGGCGGAATGGGCGCGGTCTTCAGTTCGTGGGTGAGCAGCGGGCAGAACCTGCCGATCTCCGCGGACCAGTTGCAGAGCGTACTGCATAGTGGGGCGTTGCAGGCGGCGGCGCAGAAGGCCGGGCTGAATCCCGACCAGTTGTCCGGAATGATGAGCACGATGCTGCCGCATCTGGTGGATAAGCTGTCGCCGAACGGGCAGTTGCCGGAAGGCGGGGCGTTGCAGGCGATGCTGAAGGGACTGGCGGCAGGGCAGTCGAGCTAGAAAGGCAAAGGCCGAAGGTTCTTGGCCGGCTGAAGCCGGCCGCTCTACGCGCGGACGATGACTTCGCCGCGGCCGACCATCTGATCGTTGAGCCACAAGCGGTATTTGAAGCTGCCGGGTTTTGTGGCGGGGACCACCGGCCCGCTCAACAAGCGCATGCCTGCGGGCGCTTGAAACACATTGGAAGAGAATGGGCACCGGTTGGAGTCGAATTCCACGCGCAAGTTGCCAGCGTCGGAGATCCAGCTCACCTGGTCACCGGGGTCGAGGACCACGGCTTGTGGAATCAGACCAACCAATACCGGACGTTCGGCCATGCGGGTGAGCGCTCCTCGGTGAAGTTTCCATTGGCACGATAGCACATCCGTTGCGTGTGTACCTACCGGGCGGCAGCCGGCTGCCTGGTAGTTTCCGATTATCCCTGCCGGTTCGTACCAGCTCAAACGGTCGATGCAACGCCATTCAGTCATCGGAAGGGCCCGAAGGATCTGAACGACAAAATTCATCCCTGACTCTCACGGAGATGTGGAGCGGCCGGCTTGCGGAAACTTTGTGACGCGACGTCACAATTCACGGAACACCTGTACTTCAACTGGCCTTGACCGTGCTTTAAGGCGCCCGTAAAATTATTGTAGTTGTGTTTTGCGCTGAGATCGCTCGACTCTTGCGCGCACCACTAAACACGCGCGGAGTTCGCGCAGGAGAAGAGCCGAATGGCCTCAATTGCAAGACCGCTGTCTATCCCTTTGCCAAATGGCGCACGGATTCAACTGATTTCCTCGATTCCGTTCGTGCTGATTCACATCGCGGCCCTGGGAATCTTCTTCCTCCCGTTCCAGTGGTCTTATCTGATCACCGCGTTCGTGCTCTATGAAGTACGCATGTTTTTTGTGACCGCGGGGTATCACCGCTATTTTTCGCACCGCTCGTTCAAGACCAGCCGCTGGTTCCAGTTTGTGATTGCGTGGATGGCTATGTCCTCTTCACAGAAAGGCGTGCTGTGGTGGGCGGCGCATCACCGGCACCATCACCGGTATTCGGATCAGGAAGACGATCTGCATTCCCCGACGCTGTTCGGCTTCTGGTGGTCGCACATCGGCTGGATTCTTTCGGACAAGTACAACGACACGCGCTTTGATTACATCGGCGACTTCGCGAAGTACCCGGAACTGCGCTGGCTGAACAAGTACCACCTGGTGCCACCCGCCGTGCTCGGAATTGTGCTGTGGGTCATCGGCGGATGGGGATTGCTCGTGTGGGGATTCTGTGTGAGCACCGTGTGTTTGTGGCACGGCACGTTTACCATCAATTCGCTTTCGCACATTTTCGGCAAGCGGCGCTTCCCGACCACCGATACCAGCAAGAACAACTGGCTGCTGGCGCTGGTGACGTTGGGCGAAGGCTGGCACAACAATCATCACTACTACATGGCCTCGGCGCGCCAGGGCTTCTATTGGTGGGAGATTGACCTGACGTATTACACGCTGAAAATTTTGTCGTGGTTCCGCATCGTTCGGGAACTGCGCCGCGTTCCCGAACGCATCCTGGCCGAAGGCCAGGCGCTCGACGCCGCCTCCGCCGCGTAGAACCAAATTGCTTCGCCGGTTCTTTGCTGGCCCGCCCGGTTTGCCATAGACGGGTTGTCGGACAGATGGATCGGCCCCGTTCATTTGGGCTGGCGCCCTGTAAATGCAAGATTGGTCACATTTCCTCGCCTTAGTACTCGCTGCCTATCGCCACAGGAGCTTTTCGCTGCCACTCTAGACGGAGAATGGCCGTCGGAAGTCTTGGATGTTGTGGCAAAAGACGGCAGGTCCAGTTGCGGGATATGGCGGCTCCCAGCCGCGTCTCATGCCGTCATTTTTTCAAGATTTCCGATAGGCGAAGGATGTGTGTATGCCCTTTCGGGCTTGGGTCAAACTGACGGCCTTATTTGTTTTCTCTCTGGTTGCCACGGGGCGGGCAGGAGCGCAGGGGGCGCTTCCCTCTCAGCCCGTTGACTTGTCCTCTCTTGGTCAACGTGCCGCCAAAGGCGATGCCCAGGCGCAATTCGACCTGGCCAATTATTATTTTGGTACGCGCCACGCGACGCTGGACTATGAGCCAGCTTTGGTTTGGTATCGCAGATCCGCCGATCAGGGTTACGCCCCGGCCCAGAATCAGCTTGGCACCATATATCAGCACGGTTTCGGCGTCTTGCGGAATTTCAAACTGTCACTGGCCTACTACCGCAAGGCAGCGGACGGGGGGTTCGCGCCCGCGGAGTTTAACCTCGGCGTTCTATACGAGAGCGGCAACTACGGTGTAAAGCGCGATTACAAACAAGCCTTTGCCTGGTATCGCAAGGCCGCAGATCAGAATTGGGCGGACGCCGAACGTGAGGTCGCTTACTTTTACCAATGCGGGTTTGGGGTCAAGCGCGACTTTGCCCAGGCTCTTGGGTGGTATCGGCGCTCCGCCGAACACGGCAGCGCCATGGCCGAAAACCAACTGGGCTATTTCGCGGAGGAGGGATGGGGCGAGCCGCAAGACTATGCGCAGGCCCTTTTGTGGTACTCCAAGGCCGCGGAACACGGCAACGATACGGCTCAAGAAAACATCGGGTACATGTTCCAGCACGGGACTGGCGTGGCGATCGATTATGCCCAAGCCGTGTCTTGGTATTACAAAGCCGCTGCGCAAGGGAACGGCGACGCGGAGAACCAACTCGGATGGATGTATCAGTACGGGCAAGGCGTGCAGCAGGATAATGCCAGGGCGGTGGCCTGGTACAGCTTGGCTGCCGACCAGGGCAACGTGCACGGCAAGAACAATCTTAAAGAGTTCTGTGCCGAACTGGAGATCGAAGATGAAGACCTTTGCGAATCCCCCGATGCGCCTATTGACGATGCCGCCATCGAACAGGCCCGCCGCCGCGTGCGCATCCAATATCTTCGCGGCCGCATTGACGGGCTGGAGGCCGACGCCGAGAAGCAAGACAGCGAAGTCAACGATCTTGAGCACATGGGCAAGGGGAACAAGGACGGCATTAGCAAGGTTCTAGGTGCGCTTGGCGGTGCCGTCTCTGTCAGCCCTAGCCTCCAGGCACAGAAGGATCGCAACGAAGCTGCACGCCTGCGCGATGAGCTGGCGCAACTCGAAAGCCAGAACCAAGTCAGCGCGAGCGCGCCTGTCCCCTAACCTTTTCCGCGCGCAAATGGCGGGCACTTCTCCGAGGCTGGCCCTTCGGGTCAGTTGCACTAACGACACCGGCTTCCTCCAATTGCGTCCGTCCGCGCCTCGCGCGGCTAGGATGGGGTCATGCATCCTTCCCCTCAGGCTCCGGGCCTCCTGGACTGGGCTTGTCTTGCCGTCATCTGGTCCGCTCTTTCCTTCTATCTCTTCATCCAGGTGCGGTATTACTGGACAGCCCGGCACACAAGCAACGAAAACCCAAAATCCTAACTACGCCAAGTTTCTCGATTTTCAGAGGTGAATGCTGTTCTTTGCAGCTGTGAGGGGATTCTGCGTTAGAATGGCGAGCCGTTGCTCAAGGAGAATCTCTCATGATGAAGACCAAAGCCCTTTTTGCATTCTTGTTTCTGCTGGCATGTAGCGGCATTGCCCTGGGCCAAAGCGCCAAGCCGGATGAAAAGGTCTCGATCACTCAAGTTCTGGACCGCAGCGTGACCGGCGTGGAAAAGGAGTTTGTTCCCGCAGCCGAGGCGATGCCCGAGGACAAATATTCGTTTGCGCCCACAAGCGGCGAATTCAAAGGCGTGCGCACCTTCGGCGAGCAGGTGAAACACGTTGCCGCCGTAAACTACATGCTGGGAGCGGCAATCCTTCAGGAAAAGCCGCCGGTGGAGCTGGGCGAGGAGAGCGGACCGGCTTCGATCAAGACGAAAGCGGACATCTTGAAGTTCCTCAAAGACTCGTTCGCCTACGTCCACAAAGCCATTGCCACCATCAACGAGGGCAATCAGTTGGCTCCCATCAAGATGCCCTGGGGGAAAGAAATGGGCACGCGGGTGGGAATGGCCGCGATTGTGGTAAGCCATTGCTTCGACCACTACGGGCAGATGGCTGTGTATCTGCGGATGAACGGCATCGTGCCGCCCGCCAGCCGCGGATAAACGCGGCGGATTCGCCAGAAACTGGATCGATTACGTGCCTCGTAGCGTGTGCGCGTCAATGGGAAGAAGTGCCCTGCACCGCAGAGGACCACTCGCGAACGGCAGCGGCGCGCCCCACGAGTCCCATCTGGAGTTTCCAACCTTCCGTGCCAGAAGCAGAGAACACCGGTTGCGGCAGCAAGCTAAGTCGAAGTTCTACGGTGCTTTCCGGCAAGAGGAACAGCGCATCACTCGTGCTATCGGAAAGAGGAATGCGAAGTTCCGGTGGGTTGCCGGGTAACGCGAGAGACTCGACGTGGTCGTCGTCGGTGACCAGGCAGTTCCATCCTCCCTCTCCGCAATGGTTTTCTTTTGGCAATATCACGGGTTCGGGAGAGGCTCCGGCATAAAATTGCAGTCGAAGCTCACGGTAATTTCCCGCAGGAACGACTTTGCCAGAAACCAGAGCTTCGGGGTTGGAATCACCCATCAAATCGATTTGGCGCGGTGCGGTTGCAAGGTCAGGCGCGAGTTCAAGCCAGCTCGAAGAATTTGCGGTGTTTGTTGACTCCGTCCGGAGTTGAATGCCTTTGAGGACCACATAAACATGCCCGGCACGCGACGCGCCAGCGCATGTTTCACAAACCGGCGATTTGAGCGCGTTAACGCGCAGCGTGGCCGGAGCGGGTGAAAGCGAACAGGTTGAGGGCGGATCGCCCGCTTTGACGATGACTCCGCCATTGCCGTTGATGGAAAATCCCGCGTAACAGGAATTTCCGCAGCCCCCGAGCCCGATGGAGCCGGAGAGAATTGCGAAGGAGAGAAAGGACAGTGCAAAGGTGGGCGCCCATCGAGAGGTGCGGGCGCCGGCGGATCGGATGAACTGGCGAAACATGGGAGACACGACTCCGTAACAGGAATGCAACCCCTCTGACAGGATCTTGGCTCATTGCGGTTTGAGCCAAAGCCATTCGAGGAGGCCCATCGAATCACTCGGAGAACAACAAATCAAGGCTGAAGATAAAACGGCGGAAGGGGGACGGCAGTGAGTCGCGTCACCGCCGCCCAGTGTTTTCGATTCACGAAGTTCCGGTACACACATTACCGATGAAGTTGGTCGTGGAGCAGTCTGAGCGTTGCCGTCCACTTGCCAGTTTTCAATCTGGCGGCAATGCTGCAGCTTTACACCGCGGCAGTCCGCGCAAGCATGGCTGGAACGTAGGGAAATGTGTTCGATGGCTTCGACGTGACCGATTCCTTGCCGATCCCGAGATGAATCGGGGTGTTCGCGGCCAGGGAGAACATCACGTCCGGTGCGTTATCGGTAAGCGAGCGGCCATTCCAATTGGCAAGGCCAAAGACGGCTTGTGTTCCAATCTCGTAGGGAAGCATGTTAGGGAAAAAGCGGTGAGCCACTTTTTCCGCGTATCCACGCGGATCCTCCGCAGTTCCATTCGCGGCAACCGCCCCGGCGATCGCTTTTATGACCGTTTCTCCGTAAGTCGCAAAGTCGTCGAGGGGGCATCCCGCATTCAGACGGTTGCCCAGGTCTTCGTTGTATTGGGTGAATAGAGGATGGATCATCGGCAGACCTATGCGGTTGATCGAGCGCCATCCGCCGGCGTCAGTAGCCAGCGTTGAGAGAGCCCAGATTCCGACGCGGTGGTTGCCCCCGGTGAGTGCGAACAACTCCTGATCGGGTACTTCCAAGACGATCGAATACACCGTATGGCCGGCGAATAGGTTTTTCGCGCGAGCAGGATCCCAGCCGGATAGATTGACCGTGGTGCCATCCTGAAAAGCGTGACCCACGGCGTGGAGCACATCGGGCTCGATCCAGAACGGGTCCCCGGCCTTGTCTGCCCAGACACGCAGGCCAGCCGGCGTGACGGTAGCTTTGCCTGTCGTTCCCTCGGCCACGACGATGCCGGGTGCATGCGGGTCAACGGCATCCTTGCCTGTGATGCAGCGCACGACAAATCTTTGGTTCCCATTCATATCGCGGTCGTCGAATGTGAACCTGTAAGTGATCTCTTCGATGGCGTCGTAGTTCGCGTCCACCTTGAATTCGTACATTCCTTCCGGGTGGTAACCAGGCACGGGAATCGGGCCGAAAATGGAGTGGCAAACGTTGATCACAAAGACCGTCCCCGTTTGGCCGCGAAACACGTAGAGGTCGGTGATGTCGAGGCGGATATCCTGTCGAGCGATCGGTGAATCGAGATGGTGGGACATGGGCTCCTCCGTAAAATAACGACTTGCCATTGGACTCCGGGTGCGAGATTTCGATACAAAAAATTTGTCTTCGAAAAGGGCCTCAAGGAAATCAATGCGAAACCTGCTTGGCCGAGGGCCATTGGAAGCCAAATTGTCGGTTGCGTGCGCGGCGTCGCCTGCGGGACACTGGTACTTCCGCGGTCTGCTGCGAGTGCGTCCCCTGCTGCTCCGCGGGCTGCCTTGGCTGGGCCAAGCAAGCGATTCACTGAAGAGGTTACGCCATGACCAATCCAATGGGTGAAATGAATCCTCCCGTGCGGCTGATGATGACTCCGGGGCCGTGCTCGATTGATCCGCGGGTGTACCGCGCACTGGCGAGCCCGATTGTGGGACACCTGGACCCGTGGTTTCGCGACTGCATGGAGGAAACGCAGATCCTCATGCGGCGGATTTTCCAGACGGAGAACCGGATTACGTTTCCCTTGTCAGCGTCGGGTTCGGGAGGCATTGAAGCGTCGGTGGTGAATTCGGTGGAAGCCGGCGACGAGATGATTTGCTGCGTCAACGGAACGTTTTCCGAGCGCATGTATGTGATCGCGCAACACACGCCAGCGACGATTCACAAGGTGGAAGCTCCGAATGGTAAGCCGGTGGACCCGGAGGACGTGCGCAAGGCGGCGAAGGGTCGGAAGATCAAGATGATCGGCCTGGCGCAGGGTGAGACTTCCACGGGCGTGGTGACGGATCTGGATGCTTTCCGCAAGGTAGCGGATGAATGCGGGGCGTTGTTGGTGGTGGATACGGTCGCGTCGCTTGCGGCCGTGCCACTGAACGTGGACAAACAGCGGATTGACATTTGCTTCAGTGGATCGCAGAAGGCGATCAGCGCGCCGCCGGGCATGTCGCCAATTACGGTGAGCCCGCACGCGGAAGAGGTGTTCCGCAACCGCAAAACGAAGGTGCAGAGCTGGTATTTCGACCTGACGACGGCGATGAATTACTGGGGCAAGGACCGGCTGTATCACCACACGCCGCCGATCTCGCTGATCTACGCGCTGCGCGAAGCGATGCGCATCGTGCTGGAAGAGGGTCTGGAAGCGCGGTGGGCAAGGCATATGCTGAACCAGCAGGCGCTGATCGCCGGTGTGGAGGCGATGGGATTGAAGTTGCTGGTGGAAAATCCCAAGGATCGCTTGGTGACGGTGACGGCGGTGATGATTCCGGCGGGTGTGGATGATGCGAAATTCCGCAACCAGTTGCTTGAGGAATTCAACATCGAAATCGCCGGCGGCATCGGCGCATTGAAGGGGCAGATCTGGCGGTTGGGGCTGATGGGATACTGCAGCCAGAAGCCATTTGTGCTGCAACTGCTGGCGGCGATGGAAAAGGCGCTGCTGGACAACGGGCATCGCGTGTCGCCGGGAGCGGGCGTTGGCGCGGCGAACGCGAGCTACAGGAAAGCGGAAACACCGGCGCTGGCCGCGCGCTAAGTCGGGGTCGCTTCAATGTTGAGTTCGCCTTCCGAGCGAGCGATGACGGCACTGGCGAGGCAGTTACCGGTGACGTTAACGGCAGTGCGGGCCATGTCAATTAGGGCGTCGACGCCGAGGATCAGGAAGATCGGCTCGGTGGGAAGATGAAAGGTGGCGGCGGTGGCGAGCAGGACCACGGTCACCGCGCGCGGAACGCCCGCGACTCCCTTGCTCGTCAGCATCAGCGTAAACACCATCAAGAGTTGCTCTGGCAAAGTCATGTGCATTCCGGCGGTCTGCGCAACGAAGACCGAAGCCAGGGCGAGATAGAGTGTTGAGCCGTCCAGATTGAAGCTGTAGCCCGTGGGAATCACGAAGGCCACGATTTCGCGCGGCACACCGAATTCCTCCATGCATTCCATCGCGCGAGGCAGAGCCGCTTCGGAAGTGCTGGTGGCGAAGGCGATGGTGGCCGGTTCGGCTACATATTTCAGGAAGCGGCGGATCGGGAGACGAGCCAGGACAGCCACTGGCAGGAGCACCAGCACAAGAAATGCGATCAGCGCCCCATAGGCCGTGAGCACGAGTTTGCCCAAGGGTAGCAAGACGCTCACGCCCATGTGGCCCACGGTGTAGGCCATCGCTGCGCCAACGCCGATTGGCGCGTAATACATCACGATGTTGGTGAACTTGAACATGGTCTGCGTGAGGGACTCGGCGAGACTTAACATCGGCTGGCGGCTTTTTCCCGGGACGAGCGTGAGGGCAATAGCGAAAAGTATTGCGAAGACGGCGACTTGAAGAATCTGGTTATCAGCCACAGCCTTGGCGATGTTTTCGGGGAAAACGTGAAGGAGGAAATCGTCCCACTTGATGGCCGTGGCGGGAGCAGCCGTCTCCTCGCCGGAAGCCGCGGGCAGCACCACGCCCGCGCCCGCTTGCGTGAGATTGATGGCCGCGATGCCGAGGAACAAAGCAATCGTGGTAATCACTTCAAAATAGATCAGGCTTTTCAGTCCGATGCGGCCCACTTTTTTCAGGTCGCCGTGGGCGGCGACGCCGGTCACGAGCGTGCCCAAAATGAGGGGCGCGACGATGACTTTGATTAGCCGGAGAAAGATATCGCCGAGAACACGCAAGTGCACGGCGAACTGTGGGTGGTCGATGCCCATTTCAAAGCCCGCCATCATGGCGAGGAAAATCCAGTAGGTGAGCGAGCGGCCGCGGATGCCAACGTAGGCGAGGATCAACAGCGCGAGCCAGCGAACGGCGGAAAAGATCATGTGAGATGGAAATGCCAGCGGAAGCAGCGCGGCGGCAAAGAACAGGAGCAGTCCGGCGGCGAGCAAGATGTTTCCAGACTTGGAGGAATCTTTCGGCAAAGTCAGCGCCCCATAGAAGCTGGATTGGAAAAGATTGGCGCTATCGTAGCGCGGCCGCGAATTTGGGGAAACTGGTTTTGCGCGCCATCTGGAAAGTTGCCGCGGGATTGACATGCCGCCTGTGGAATCGGACACTATCTGTCGGGAATTCAAAGGATTTCCGGATAATTTTGAAATGCTCAGAGGGAAACGAGGATTCCAGTGCCTTCTTTACCAGTTTTAGCAAATAGCGGCGCGATGAACCAGTTCATCGGCGCCTTTGAAGTGACTTCGAAGCTCACCGGCCACGTGTATCAGTGCAGTTTCTCGCATATCTGGAATGCCATCGCCACGCGGCATAGCGACACGATTGATGCGAAGTTCGTTGTGGACGGAGTTGGACGCATCGTGGGCCTGGCGCATACGGCGTTTGTGGTGTTTCGCGAGAAGAGCGGGCGCGACCTGACCGACCGCGAGGGAAGTTTCATTGCCGCTGAATATCTGAAAGAGCGATTGGAAGAAGAGGACGAGCGGCCGCTTTATGATGTGCCGCATGAGGAAGTGTTGCGGTTGATCGCGGCGATTGGAATTAAGTAGCCAACAGGAATTGCAACGGGCGCGATCCGCGGGCGCGGCACTACGTAGCGGCCACCTTCAGGCGGCCGATATGAGTAATAAGAACTCCAACCTAGGCCTCAACCTCATTCGGCGTGGCGCTCGAATGGCCGGCGCGGTAAGCCTCATCCTCCGCTCGGAAAGCAGCCAATCTCGGGTGATGCAGTCCATCTCGCCGCACAAAATAAATCGCCACCAGCATCAGCAACGCACCAAAGACCATCACCGCCGTTGCTGCCTGCAATCCTACCTGTAGATCGCTGGCGTCGGAGATTTTTCCGATCAACAACGGTCCCGAAGCCCCCAACAGTTGCGTCACAAACATATACAATCCAATCGCGGTGGCATGTGTGCGCTGCGGCGTCAGATCGTGAATGACCGCCGTCGTCGGCCCGTGATACCAGGACATGAAAAAGCTTGCCACGAAGAAACCGGCCAATACCACCCACTTTTCTTCCGACTGGATGGCCAGCAGCAAGAACGGCGCCGCTGCAAGAAATGCCGCCGCAATTACCAGAATCCGGCCGTGGGGGAAGCGTTTCTGCAACCGATCAGCAAAATATCCCCCAGCGAGCGCTCCGGCCACCAAGGAAAGCAGCGCGATCAGGGATAGCGACAGGGCCGCCTCTTTGAGGCTGAAATCCTTGTAACCTTTTGCGTAATCCACGCCCCAGGTAACAAAAGACACCGTGGAAAACGTAATGCACACTCCGGCCAAAGTCATTGCCATAAAGGCCGGCACACCTGCCAACTGCCCGAGCAATCGCCAAAATCCCACTAACTCTGACTTTGGCCTTTTGGGAGGTTCTTTCAGGGAAAACGCCGAAAGTCCCGGAAGCAGCCCGAGGATGCCAAAAATCACGAATGCGTATTGCCACCCGTGTCGCTCACCCATGATTCCGCCGATCGCTAGGCCAATGGCCCCCCCCAATAACATCCCGGAAGCGAATATGGCCTGGGTTATGGCGCGTCGCTCTATGGGGAAGGAATCCGAGATCATAGCTTGGGCCGCGGGGGCATAAGCAGCCTCGCCAACGCCTACCATGGCCCGGCAAACGAATAAGACCGCGAAAGTGGGCGCCAATCCGCTGCAAATTGCCGCCAGACTCCAGAACAGCACGCCGGCCGCGATGATAATGTGCTGACTCAACCTGTCCGCCAAATAACCGGACGGAATGCTGAGGGCCGCCAAGACAACCAGTAGCACCGTTTGCAACGAACCCAGCTGGGAGTCCGTAACTCCAAAGTGCTGGCGCAGCAGGGGAACCAGCGGATTAAGCACCTGGCGGTCGGCAAAGTTGACAAAATTGACTAAAGCAAGTACAGCAAGGAGGCGCGCCTGCTCGTAGCTGAACGGAAGTTTGCGCGAGGGCATTGGCTTTTGGCTTCCCCTGGGCACCAAAATGACGGGCCATGGGGCAGCACCAACCCATGTCGTCAGGACTCGAAGGATTATATAACGCGAATGAGTGAAGCCAACCGAAAGAGCACCACAAGTGACCGGCTGACCACGGTTTTGTCCTACGGGGCACTCCTGCTGCTGTGCTATCTGGTTTTTCGAATCGCGCAGCCTTTTCTGGTCCCGCTGGCATGGTCGGCGGTGCTGGCGATTTTCTTTTATCCGGTCTATCGGCGGGTGCGCCGGCGGCTATCTCCAAATCTGGCCGCGGCGGCCTGTACGGTGGGAGTCACTTGCGTTCTGATTGTGCCGGTGCTGTTTCTTGCGCTCTATGCGGCGCGGGAAGCCGTGGACACCACCGCGCGACTCCGCGCGACGGTCACCGGCGGAGGCGTTGCCGCGCAGGCTGCTTTCGAGGACTTGATTCGCCGGCACCTGCCACACTCCATGCAGGATATGGATTTCATGGGTCCGCTGCAGCAGGCAGCCGAGCGCGTGGCCTCCTACATGGCTGGCAGCGTTGCGGGAATGTTGAGGAACCTGGTGGCTCTTTTCGTGAACCTGTTCATCGTACTGTTTGCATTGTTTTTCGTTTTCCGCGACGGCGACCGCATGCTCCGCTCGATTCGCTATCTGATTCCGTTTGAAAAAGCCTTGCAGGATGAAATGGTCAAGGAATCGCACGACCTGATCTTTGCCAGCGTGGCCGTGGCGCTTTTGATTGCGGCGATTCAGGGATTTCTGGGCGGGGTGGCGTTCGCGATCACGGGATTGTCCGCGCCGATCTTTCTGGGTGTCCTGACCGGGTTTTGTTCGATTATTCCGGTGGTGGGGTCGTCGCTGATCTGGATACCTGCCGCGGCGTGGTGGGCCTTCAATGGCAGTTGGTGGAAAGCCATTTTGATCGTGGCGATTTGCGGGGGCATCGCGGGACTTGCGGACAATTTCGTGCGTCCGTTGTTGCTGCGAAATCGCACGCGCCTGAATGACTTATTGTTGTTTTTGAGTATTCTGGGCGGCTTGCATGTTTTTGGGCTGCTGGGTCTGGTGGTGGGGCCCATTATCGTGGCAGCCGGACTGGGAGTTTTCCGCGTCTACACGGAACGCATGGACGAGATGGAAACCGCGAAATCGTAACTTCTTGCGAAACAACAGTGGCTAAAATCAACGCGCGTGACACAACGGTGTGCTAGAGTACGCGCTCGAATGGGCGGATTGTAGAAACAAACATGAGCAAGACGAACGAACTCGGGCTGGAAAAACTCCGGTGGCGGTGCGACCTTTCGCGAATTCCTTTTGAAACCACGGCACAGGCGCAGAAGCGTGAAGGCTTTGTCGGCCAGGAACGAGCGCTGCGGGCGCTGAAGATGGGCGTGGAACTATCCGCGCCGGGCTACAACGTGTTTGTGTGCGGGTTGGCGGGGACCAGCCGCGGGGGAACGATCGCGCAGATGATCGAGGAGCTGCATCCGGCGACGAAACCCTCCATGGACCGCTGCTACGTCAACAATTTCAAGATTCCCGACCGACCCCGTTTGCTGGTGCTCCCGCGGGGTTCGGCGGAAACGTTCAAGAAGGACATGCAGGCGGGGATCGATTTTCTGCGGCGGCGGATTCCACAGGTGTTTGAAGGGGAGCCGTTCCAGCGGCAAAAAAGCCGCATCGTGGAACGCTTTTCGGTACGCGAAAAGGAATTGATGGACGATTTCACGCGGCGCATCGCGCGGGACCAGTTTGCCCTGGGTCATATGCAGGTGGGGGCGGTAGCGCTGCCGGAAATTTTTCCGGTGCTGGAAGGTCAGATGGTACCCATCGAGGATATTTCGAAGATGGTGCACGAAGGGAAGCTGGAAAGTTCCGTTGCCGAGGACATCGAACGGAAATACGAGCAGTTCCGGCAGGAATTTACGGTGGTGTACCGGAAGACGCTCACACTTTCGCGAGAACTCGCCAGCGAACTCAGCTATCTGGAGCAGGAAGCGGCTTCGGTGCTGGTGGACGGCGTCATCGAAGAGCTGAAGGAGAAATATCCGGGGACCGGGATGAGCGAGTACCTGGAAGAGGTGCGGCACCACATTCTGGACAATCTGGGGCCGTTCAAAGAGCGCGAGGGGGAAGAGGAGCAGGCGCCGGATGCGCCGGAAGTGCAGCAAAAAGCACCGGGAACGCAGGAGCGCGACCCCTTCCGCGTTTATGGCGTCAACGTTTTGCTTGCGCACAATCATGAAGACAAATCACCGGTGATCTTCGAGACCACGCCGAGCTACGCGAATTTGTTTGGAACGATTCAGCGGGCGTATGACGCGCGTGGCGGGTGGAACAGTGACTTTATGGATCTGCGCGGGGGTTCGCTGCTGCGCGCCGATGGCGGCTTTTTGATCATGTACGCGATCGAGGCGCTTTCCGAGCCGGGCGTGTGGCGCGCGCTGAAACGAACGATGAACCACAGCCGTTTGGAAATTCAACCGCTCGAGGTATTTTATCCGTTTTCGACGACAGTGCTGAAGCCGGAGCCCGTGGAGATCAACGTCAAAGTGATTCTGATTGGGGACCGCGATTTGTACGAAGTGCTGTACGACTACGAAGAGGACTTCCGGAAGATCTTCAAGGTGCGCGTGGAATTTGATGAAGAGATGCCCATGTCCGACGGCGTGATCGAAGAATATGCCGGGCGGCTGCGGGGGTTGAGCGAGAAAGAGAGCCTTTTCCCGTTTGACCGGGGCGCTTTTGCGGCCATTCTGGAATACGGAGTGCGGAAGGCCGGGCGGCGCAACAAGGTGACGGCGCGATTCGTGGACATTGCGGACCTGGCGCGCGAGGCGCATTATGCAGCCGTTGCTGCGGGCGAAAATGTGGTGCGGGCAGCGCACGTGCGATCGGCGATTGCTTCGAAGATGGAGCGGCACAACCTGGTGGAGACACGCATCCGCGAAATGATCGAGGAAAAGACGCTGCTGGTGGATGTGGCCGGACAGAGCGTCGGTCAGGTGAATGGGCTGAGCGTGCTGGAAATCGGCGGGTATTCATTTGGGAAGCCCGTGCGGATCACGGCGAGCGCCGCGCTGGGCAAGGCCGGGCTGATCAATATCGAGCGGGAAGCGAATTTGAGCGGCAGGTTCCACGACAAAGGGGTGCAGATCATCGCCGGGTACCTGCGGAGTTGCTTCGCGAAGGACAAGCCGCTTTCGTTGGCGGCGAGCATTTGTTTCGAGCAGTCCTACTCCGGAGTGGACGGTGACAGCGCGAGTTCGACAGAGGTGTATGCGCTGCTTTCGGCGTTGTCGGAACTTCCGTTGCGGCAAGACGTCGCCGTGACCGGATCGCTGAACCAGAAAGGGGATATCCAGGCGATCGGTGGTGTGAACGAGAAAATCGAGGGATTTTTCGATACCTGCCGGATTCTCGGTTTGACCGGAAACCAGGGGGTGTTGATTCCTGCGGCGAATGTTGAGGACCTGATGCTGCGCGAGGATGTGCTGGACGCGGTGAGCAGCGGAAAGTTTCACATCTGGCCGGTGGCGCGGATCGAACAGGGAATTGAGCTGCTTACGGGAATGCCCGCGGGACATCGCAACGGCGACGGCAGCTTTGGAGAAAACACCGTGTTTGGCAAGGTGGACCGCCGGTTGAGCCAGATGGCGAAGATGATGAAGGATTTCGACTAGAGGCTATCCCGTAAATATCATCAGAAGGGAAAGAGCCCTCTGATGGGGCTAAAGCTCCCGCCTCCTATTCGGGATGACACCTTAGGGAACGGTGCTCAACGATCCGGATGTGAACAGAGCCAGACAGCTTTTAGTCTTTTGGCGCTTGATAGGCTTTGCGGTGATCCACGCGAAGGCCTGGCATCTTTCTTTTTGCCGGCTTGTCGGCCGGATCCACTTCCACTTCAATTTGATGAATGGCGCCGTCGGCTGCGGGCGGGGCGAACGCGAGGCTGTATTCGTGCCGGACGATTTGCGCCACCTGCCGGTAGGTTTCCTCAAAGGCTTTGCCGCTTAAGGGAAAAAACGCGCGGCCACCAGTGGCGTCGGCAATCCATTGCAGGCGCTGATCGGCTGCGGCGAACTCTTCCTGCGTCTGCAGGACTTTTGCTTTGCCGCCGAGCTTGCCGTTGCGTAGCGGACCGCTAGTGGAAATGCACAGGACCTGAACGTCGCCCGTTTGCAAGCGGGTTTGCAGCGCCGTGACGGCAGCTGGGGGAGAAGTATCCACGCCACTGGAAATCAATACGATGGTTTTCTTGCCGGGGACTTGCGCGAGCCAATCGAGCACGGTGTAGAGACTGCTGGCGAGATTCAGATCGCCGAAGCCCAAGTTGAACTGAATGCCGTCGAGGGCCGTTTGGGCTACGCCTTTGTCTGGGGTGAAATCCAAAAGAGCAAGAGGCGCATCGATGTATCGGACGACGGATACACGATCCCCCGCGGAGAGGCCGTTCAGCATGGTGGTGGCGGCGAAGAGATTGGCATTCTGGAGAAAATAAGCAGCCGGCCCGGCTTCGATGAGCAGCAGTACTTGGCCCGGGGCTTCAATGGTAGCGAAGTCGGTGATGGGCTGCTCGGCGCCATTATCGAAGACGTGGAAGGATCCGCGCTGCAGTCCCTCGACGAACTTGCCTTTTGCGTCGGTGACTACGACACCGACATTGACGCGGGAAACTTTGACTTGAATGGTCTGGTTCGTGGGAAGCGGCGCGTCCTGCGCGGCGGCAATTGCCACGAATAAGAGCGAAAATGCCGCGCACAGTGGTACGGGTCGCAGTCGATTCGGTGAGCGGAAGAGGTGGATGAGAAAATCCGCGCATACCTTGACCCTGCCAATTAGAGAGAAAGAGTGGCCCACCCTTTGAAAACCGTAAAGGGTAGGCCACCCCGGAAGGTTCTTTAGGGTGCGCCTTTCCGCAGTCATTCTGACGGCCACCCCCGGTCGGACGAGGAGCGAGGCTGCCCTAGGCCGGCTTTCAGTCGACCCACTCGTCAAAATGGACTCCGGTAGCGTCCTTCCAGGAAGCGCCGGTAATGGAGTGCAGATGGCGGGGGAAGACCGCAGGATTTACATTCAGGAGCAATTCTTTCCACTGCTTAGCCTTCCGCTCGTCGTCGTTACTTTTCGCAGAGGTCGCGGCCTTGGCGGCTTGAGCGGCCCATTGCTGTTGCAGGGCGGGCCAGTCCACCTTTTGAAGATCGAAGTAGGAAAAGCCATTGAGCATGTCCGGAAACTGACTACGGGCTACCTGGAGACTTTTGGGAAGAGAGGCGGCGCCAGAGGAGGTGGCCTGGGCAATAGCCGTCTGCAGGGTTTCCGTTTTGCTGGCGCCGAGCAGGAGGTTCGGAGTCATCGCGAGGTGATAGAAATTCCATTGAGCCACGCCCTTGGCGTCCTGGTTGCCCTTCAGGGAGATCTTCAGATAAGTGATATCGCCTTCGTTGTGCTCTGAGGTCAATTTGTCGCTGAAGATAGTGCGCATGAGTTTCAGGGCGTCAGGCTTATTGCGGATCCCGAGGAAGTAAACCTTCTTGTCATTCTGCAGTGCGGGGCTGGACTGGAGTGTGCCAAATTCGCCGCTGGTCAGCGCAAACGCGTCCGGCAAGGTCATGCCGATGCGGGTCTCCACGGAATTTTCCACAGAAGTGACCAGTGTGGCGGTGTTGGAACCGGGTTGCGCCAGGGCGCGTTTGAGCGTGTTATAGATTCCCTGCAAGTCGAACTGCGATTCGTTGTAATAAATGGTAGCGGGTGTCACGTAGACGAAGGATTGCGGCTGCTTTTGGCCTGCGGACCAGATATCGAATAACGTGCCCTCCGTGGTGTCGCCAAGCACAGCGCCTAGCAGGCGGGTGCGAGTGCCGTCGAGAGAAATGTGCCCGGCGAAAACGTGCAGGGCTTCGAGGTGAATACTGCTCCAGAGCATCTTCAGATACGGCGATGTGGAATCGGCATCTCCGGCGATGTCCTTGATTTGGGGCACGCGGAGGAAGAACTCGACCAGGCCACCCGACAGGAGGGGTTTCGCCTCGCGATAGACGGCTAATTCCGCCAAGGAGCTACCTGTGGCTTTGCCGGTCACGCGTTTCAGGACTTCTTCAAAAACGGCCGGTTCGGTGGCGGAGACGGCGTATTTCCCGGTTTCGGCCCAGTAGTTGGTACCCGATTTCCGCTCCACCTTCAGAGCCTTTACGCCGGCGACGGTTATGTCTGTCAGGGTGGGAATGTCCTCGCCGCCGGCCCGCATGCGAAGGACGGCTTTGGAGAGGAGTTCTTCCTTGCCGGAGCGATCGTAGACGAGGAACATTCCGTTCCATGCGGGGGGCTTCGCATTCGGGGTCGCGGGTTTTGGCGCTGCGCCCTCGCGCGGGATATAGCCGATGGTGAAGGGGTTATCCAGCAAGGTGGCGAAGTTGGCGAGCTCTTCCCGAGACAGGCTGGACTTTTCCTTTTGACTCTTTGCGTCGCTCATCATGGCATTGGCCAATGCGGTGCGCACAGGCGCGAAATCGGGGTCGTCCCAAAGGCTCATCAAGGAATTGGTTTTGCGAACTTCGCCCGTGGGCGTGCCGCACCAGAGCAAATAAAAAATCGTACGGCTCGGGAGCTGGGTGGGTTCCAAAGGCGCCTGAGCGAAGACCGAACCAGCCGAGGGTGCAATCAGTGCGACGAGAAAAGAGATGCGGGTAAAAACTAAGCGAAGGCGCATGGGGACGAGGGTCCTCCGGAACCAGGATGATGGCTATACAAAATCGTAGCGTCCCGACGAGAAACACCAAAGCCCCGCAGCGCCAGAGTTTCCAGAATTGCGTTCTCCGGGCGGCGAGGCTTTTGGATGTGATCCTACTTTGCTTCCGGCGCCGAACTTACTCGCCGGCTATTGCTTTGCCGGAGGGGCGCTGGCGCCACTGGGGCTGCTGGCATCCTTGGGAGTGGCGAGGTAGCCGTTGATCTGATTCTTGTTGACGTCGAAGACCACGATTTCGTACGGCGCCAGGCGGGAGCTGCCTTTGACGTAGAACTGCACCGGTTCGCCGGCGGTCTTGTCCTTTTTTTCGATGGACTTGTCGTCTACCAGAACGGTCATGGTGTACTTGGACTTTTTCTGGTCGGTCTTATCCAGCTTGACTTGCACGGGGCCAACACGCTGGGGGGTTTTGCCCTTGTTAAGCGTAAATTCGTAGTAGTTGCGGTCGCCGCGGCGCTTGAGTTCTTCCAGGTCGTCGTGGTTGCGGGCGATCAGACCGCTCATCACGCCCATGTCGCCAGTGGCGCGCTCGAGCTTGGACTTGGTGGCTTCGAGGTCGGTGCGCGTGGCTTCGATGTCTTTCTTGGCGCCGGTGACGTCGGTAGCGACGGCGCCGATCTTTTCCTCACTCTCTTTCTCGTTCTGCGCAATTTGCGCCGTGAGTTTCGCGTCGCTGGCGGCCTGCTGCTTGCGGATGGATTCGGCGCGGCTGCGGGCATCGGCGAGTTCCGCCTGAGTCATGCCGATCTTCTGGGAGGTGACGTCCATCTGGCCCTTCAGATCGGCCAGGCGGGTATTGGCTTGCTCCAGTTGCGCCGTCAGGATCTTGTTCTGCTCCTCGGCCTTGGAAACTTCCTGTTCAAGCCGTGACTGAACGGAATGGCCCGCGTACGCCAACGCCCCAATCGCCGCGACTAGAATGGCAAAAAGTATCGTGATCCAACGCGGAGTTCCTGCCCCACTATCGTAGTGATAGGACTCCTGGGGACTTGGAACATTTGGAGAAATGCTCATTCTCCCTCCTCGGATAAGGACAATTTGAGTGAGATGCCAACTTGAGAATTATCCAACGAGTCGCCAGCGAAGTCTATTGCCTGTCAACGGGACTTGCGAGAGCGTTTCCCCCGGGAAGCGGCTTTTCGGTCCGGCCAGCGAGCGAAGATGGAAGTGTTTAAACCGCCGCGTGGGGTGAAATCACCGCGGACGACGCACCATTCGGGATCCGTGGCTTCGACGATGTCGTGAAGCATCTTGTTGACGGCGTTTTCGTAGAAGATGCCGAGGTTGCGATAGGCGAGCAGGTACATTTTGAGTGACTTAAGCTCAATGCAAGCCTTGCGCGGCTTATACTGGATAGTGATGGTGCCGTAATCAGGCAATCCGGTCTTAGGACAGACGGAGGAATACTCCGGAAAACGCGTGGTGATGACATAGCCTGGATATTGATTGTCCCAGGTCTCCAACGCCGGGAGTTTGGCGTCAATGCCCGCCCTGGCATGTTCGTCGGTGTAGTTTGGCATAGTACCCTCTAGCACCATTGTACCCGGAGTTTTCGGTACTCCCGGCACTTGCCATGCTTCCTGGTTTGTCCTAAGCTGAGGCCACATCAGGGAGTGACCTAGCCACTCGGATGAATTGCCCAGTCTGTAAGCATGACGGAGCGCGTCGATCGCGTCGGCAAAACCTCGCGGATTTCCTTCTTAGCGGAATGGGTGTCTATCCGTGGCGATGCCAGAACTGCCACGTTCGCTATCATGCGCGGCTGATGCCGCTGAGCCATTCTTTCTACGCGCACTGCCCGGTCTGCGGGAATCTCGATCTGAAGCGCATTTCGCCGGAATACGTGAACTCGATGAGCGCCTTTTTGTGGCGGCTATTACGTATCCCCGCCTTCCGCTG
>Ga0335082_10000560_pt1 | contig 38761 bp, 28 predicted proteins | sample Lox_Sample_41_FD_206718 | JGI IMG/M metagenome (GOLD analysis project Ga0335082, IMG submission 206718) | Soil microbial communities from Loxahatchee National Wildlife Refuge, Florida, United States - Lox_Sample_4.1 | ecosystem: Environmental > Terrestrial > Soil > Wetlands | place: USA...
GTTCACGATGCCGACGTTGTAATCGAGAAAGCCGCCGTTAGAAAACTCGTTCCCGGTGAAAACTGGCTTGCCCGCGAGTAGCAAGGGGGTGCCCGTGCAATCGCTGACAGTGCCGTTGGGATTGAGCCACCCTTGGGCAGCAGGAGAATTGAAGGGAGGCCCCGGCACACCGGCAGGTCCACCTGGATTCTGCGGCTTGCTCGTACCTTGCGGACAGGATGTGTTCAAGCCGTTCCCGAGGATGAGCCGGTGCGACTGCACCATGAGATAACCGATATCGACCGTCAAGCCACGGCCGATGGTGCGGTCGATCTCGAGGCTGGCCTGCGTGGCATACGGCAGTTTGTTGCGATGGCGGTCCATACCTCCCGCGCCTACTGTGCAAGCGGGCGGGCAAGGACCGGCCAGATCCTCGGTCGGATAGATTCCGTTAGTCAGGATGCTGGCCGCAGCCACGGCAGGGGCATCCAGGCACAATGGGGGAGCTGGAGGTGGCAGCGTCAAACCCGGAGTACAAGTCAAGCCCCCAGGCAGAAACGCCGCCAGGTTCACCGCATTCAACTGCCAACCGCCTGTGGCGGCTCCGTTGCGAACCATGGGCAACGTGACACCTGGAAGGAACCCGGGCACCGTCTTTTGATCCCCGGTGATGAAGAAGAACGTCATGTTGTTGCGGTCAAAGAACAGTCCGCCGCCGGCACGAATCACCGTCTTGTTGTCGGGAGAGTAAGCGATCCCGGCGCGCGGCTGTACCGCGCCCCAGTAGTTGTCGATCTGATCGCTCAGCCCGGTTTCAAAGTCGTAGCGCAAACCATAGTTCAGCGTCAGCTTGGGAGTCAGGCGCCACTGGTCCTGTGCGAAAAAGCCGTAATAAGCGTGATTGAGCGCGTACTGGTAACTGTTCCTCAGACCGGGAGTGTAAGCGTTGCTCCAGTTCACCGTGTCCAGCGGAGCGGCGTTGTTCAGCGGCGCACCACTGGTAAAGCTCGGATCGCGGGGCAGCGCCACCCCGTAGAAGTCGACCGCCACGCCGAAGAACGGTGCAAACGGTGGAGCCAAGAAGCAAGGCGCCTGGGTTGCAATCGGATTTAATGGCGGTCCACCCGGTTTGTCCACGAAGTTGGCGAACGCCACCAGGCAGTTGAGACCCGGAAGAATGATCCGCGTCGGCGTGAACCCTGGATAAATAGTCGCGTCCCAGATGTTGTTGGTGTCAACGCCGAACTTCCAGTAGTGATTACCCTTGACCCATCCGATGGTATCGGAAAATTGGAAGCGGCTTTCGTATATGGCATCGAGCGTTCCGAAGTTGTGCCCAAAAGACAAGTCGTTGGGGATGTCCAGGTCAGGCTCACCGGTCGCGCCGGGAAAGTTGTAATGCCGCCGCGCGTACTGCACCAGCGCGGTGTTGACCAGCGATGGCGTGATCAACGTATTGAGCGTACCGACAAGCGCCTGATCGCGAATGAACAGGTCGCGTCCGCCGCTGGGGGTACCGATTCCGCCGCCGTCCTCGGTGTTGCCAACCAGTTGATCGAGGTCGCGTGCATCTTCGACGTTGTAGCGGATCGCCAGGCGGTTGCTGTTGTTGATCTGATGATCCAGGCGGGCAAAGCCGTAGTCGTTGTCCTTCGTCTTGAGCGGGTTGGGATTTTCAGCCGGAATCCCCAGATAGGCTTTCGCCGCATTGATCGCCGCAATGTTGTCGCGAAAATCGGGCGGCAAGACCGGCGCTTCGCCCCGGCGCACGCCTTCGTAGTTCAGGAAGAAGAACGTCTTGTTCTTGATGATCGGACCGCCGAGCGTGCCGCCAAACTGATTTTGACGCAGCAGGAACGGTGCCGGCCGGGGCTGGAGGAGCGAGCGGGAATCCAGGCCGCTGTTCTGAAAATATTCGTAAATCGATCCGTGCAGATCGTTGGTGCCGGACTTGGTCACTACGTTCACGATCCCACCCAGCGCACGGCCGTATTCCGTTCCGAAACTGTTGTTGACTACGCGGAACTCGGCGACCGACTCCTGGGGAGGGGTGGCGCGCTGCACGCCGGTGTTGGAATTGATGAAGTCGGCACCGTCCACGGTGATGATATTGCTGAAGGAGCGCATGCCGCCGAACGAGATCTGCGTGATTTCAAATTCGGTAAACGTCGTCCCCAAGCTGGTGCGGCCGGTGGCCACGCCTGGGGTCAGGAGCGCGAAATCGGTAAACAGGCGTCCGCTGACTGGGAGCGACTGGATCTGCTGCGTGTCGATGACCTGGCTGATCTCGGTGCGGGTGGTTTCGACCACCGGAGCTTCCGTGGTGACGATCACCGTTTCCGCAACCGCAGCTACCTTGAGCGTCACGTTCGCGGTTGCGGCCTGGCCCACGGCGAGAGTGATCCCCGTCTGGGTGTATTTTCCGAAACCGCTCGAGGTCACAGTGAGCTCGTATCGCCCGGGAGGCAGGTTGGGAACGACGTAATAGCCGGAGTCGTTCGCCGTGGCCGTGTGCGTCTGGTTGGTATCCAGCTCACGCAAACTGATCGCGGCTTTGGCCACCGTCCGCCCGCTACTGTCCTGCACCGTCCCATTCAGTTGAGCAAAGCTGATGGTGGCCTGGGAGAAGCCGCGGGGAACAGTAGCAACCGCCAGCAGGGTGACGACAACCGTCAACAGGCAACGTGGTTTCATAGGGCCCTCTAGAGCGAACGTCCGTTCTAATGATTGCTGAAAAAATGTGCTAAGCCAGGACAGCGCTAACGAGAATCCGATCGCATGATCTGCCTATGAAAGCCATAAAGATAAGTCACCGACGGTGGAGTGGGCGTGAAGTTCTGCGCCGACTCTATCGAACGTCCGTTCACTTGTTCCCTGAGCCGCATTATTCTTCACAAGAAAGGCCAGGTGTCAAGTCAAAAGATTGTCTGCTCCCATTCACAACCCAACAGAGCTGTCTAACCGTTGGCTCCGACCGTACTTCTCAGGCCCGCAGTCGGGTAGTCATCGTCCGGCCCCACACCTCTTCGGCGGTCTCCGCCACTAGGCGGAGTTTGGCTTCTTCGTCGGCCAAAGTCACGAGGTTCCCCTCCATAGTCGAGGCAAATCCGCACTGCGGGCTGAGGGCAAGCCTCTCGAGCGGTATGAAAGCCGAAGCCTGTTTAATACGCTGTTTGAGCTCGTCCTTGCTCTCGAGTGCTGCCTTTTTGGAACTTACCAATCCCAGAACGACGGTCCGGTCTTCCGGCACCTGGCGCAGCGGTTCGAAGCCACCGGAGCGCTCGTCGTCGTATTCCAGCAGGAACCGTTGGAAGCGCGTATTTTGGAACACCTTGGTGATGGGACCGTAATCCCCGGAGGCGTAGAACTTGCTCTGGTTGTTTCCGCGGCACAGGTGCAATCCGAAAGTGATGCCGGGATGTTCTCCGACCACCGCGTTGTCCATTTCGATGGAGAGATCGAGCAAGCGGTCGGGGTCGTTTCCACGCTGCCGGTAGCCCTCACGCAACTGGGGATCTAGCAATGCCGTGTATTGCGGCGAATCAATCTGGATGTATGTACATCCCAGGCGGATCAGTTCATTGACTTCGTCGCGCAGGATGTCGACCAGGTCTGCCAGGTAGGCATCGATCTTGGGGTACGCACCGGTGGACTTCTTGCCGTCGTAATATGCCGAGGCCTGCTGAGCGCTGATCATCGTGGTCTTGGCGGGATGACTGGTGCGTGCCCGCAGATAGGTGAATTCCTCCGCACACATGGGACGCTTGCGCCGCAGCCTGGAGACCACCACGGGACGGGTCTGAACGATCTCCTCGCCTTTTTCGTTGCGGAAGGGAATGGCCCAACCACCAAACTTGTCGAAGCCGTCGACCGCGTCAATCAGGTGGCCCCAGAAGGCGTACCGCCGCATTTCTCCGTCGGTGATGATTTCCACCCCTGCGCGGATTTGCAGTTCGACCGCTTCATTGACGGCGCGGTCTTCGAGTTGCTTGAACTCCACTTCCGAGAGCTTGCCCGCCTCGTGACGCTCACGAGCTTCCTTCAAATACACAGGCCGCAGCAGACTTCCCACCACATCACTTCGATACACAGGATCCCCCTCCTACCCCGAATGACTTCCGCTTCACGCGAAGGCACACCCACAATTTGCAAACCTGCGGGCATGAGCGCGCATCAGATTACTCCGGAGCCCATCGTGCGACAAGGCAAATCTCCTGGAGAAATTCGAACACCGACCCGTGAAATTCAATGCTGGACATTTCGCATGAGACAGTTACGCGGCATGCCGAAGCGCTCTTGTACGCGCGAGAAATTTTTTCTTGCGGTCGACCAGTGCCCCGGGTTGCATGCTCGGCGTATGATGTTGGCTCTTCAAAGCAGTTTTCGAGAGGAGAGTACTAAGACGGAACCATGAGCGCGCGAATCAAAGCGACAGTGGTGGGCAGTTATCCGGTGCCCTCGTGGCTGGTGGGAAATACTTCGCGTCTCGTGCTCCGCGATGCCGTGATGGCTGTGCTCAAGACCCAGGAACTTGCCGGTCTCGACGTTGTTAGCGATGGCGAGCTCATGCGTTTCGACCCCAGCCATCCCGAAACCAACGGCATGGTGGATTATTTCGCCTCGCGCATGGATGGCATTCGCAAACACTTTTCGCTTTCCGATTTCGATCGATTCCGCTCCGACCGCGCCTCAGGGTATCGCTTGCTTACCGCCGGCATGGTGGTTGCCAAGATTCAGGACGGCACCCTCAATCTGCCGCGCGACTATGAACTGGTGAGCACACTGACCAAACTGCCCATCAAGTTCACCTGCACGGGCCCGCACATGCTGGCGCGGGTGCTGACGAATTGCTTCTACAAGAACGTCGCCGATCTGGCGATGGACATCGCCGTGGTGCTGCGGCGGCAGCTGGAATTGATCGAAGCCGACATCATTCAATTGGACGAGGCGTGCATCGTCGGCTCTCCCGAAGATGCTCCCTGGGCCGCCGAAGCGATCAACCACGTGCTCGATGGAGCGTTGAACGAGAAGGCCGTGCACATCTGTTTCGGCAACTATGGCGGGCAGCCACAGTTGCGCGGCTTCTGGCGGGACCTGATTCCCTTCCTGAACTCCCTGCGGGCGGACCATCTGGTCCTGGAATTCGCTCGCAATGGATACGAAGAGTTGCCTGTGTTCACCGACCTTGACCCCAAGATTCATCTGGGCGTGGGATTAATCGACATCAAAGACAACGAAGTGGAAAGCCCCGAACTGGTGGCCGCACGCATTGAGCATGCGGTCAAGGTGCTGGGGCCTGACCGGCTGCGCTATGTCCATCCCGACTGCGGGTTCTGGATGTTGCAGCGCAGCGTGGTGGACCGCAAGATGCGCGCATTGGTGGAAGGAAGGGATTTGTTCGAAGGCCGCGCCTAGGCCTTTACTGGCAGAAGTCGAACCGTTCATGGTGGGTAGAGCAGCCGCAGATGGCGAACGCGCTGGTGTTCGAACACTGGTCTTCAACCACCTCGCCGGAATCGTGCTGGCGCCCACGGTCAAGGCCCTCTGGGACCGCAAGGTCTTCGATCTCTTCAACAGCCCCTCCCTGTGGACGGAGTACGAGGAAATCGTTCAACACACGCACGGCAACCGGGGCTACCTTCGAGTTGCGCTCCGCCTCTTGGTTTCCTACGGCTGGCTGGAGGAACGGCGTGACGGAGACCCGGCCAGGCCAGCATACGCGCTGACGCGTGAAGGAGTGGTCGCTGTCACCTCGGCACCGCGCCTCTACGAGGAGGCGGTGGACTTCGCCCCCAAGGCCGTTTTTCTGGAAGACTTTCTCTACAGTAGCTCCGATGAACCCGTGCTGCCTTCGCTTCGCAGCCTGGTGACCCGCGCGAAGAACCGCTGGGGTCTGCGTTCGCACGAAGACCAGGTTACCGCGAAGGTTTATGCCCAGATTCGTCAGCATCTCGATGGCCTGCTCGTCGGCCCGGCTATGGTGGCGTTGGCGCGAGGCGGGATCCTCGCCCAGCTTGCGCAGGGTCCGGTGGCGATCAACTCAATCGCAGCGAACCCGGGTACGCTCACCTGTATCTTCGATCTTCTGGCGACACAGGGTTGGCTTGCCCACGAACCGGGGGCCGTCCGCTTAACCCCTTGCGGTCAGTACGCCGCACAGATCGCCACCTCCTATGGAGTCACGGTCTCATACCTGCCCATGTTCAATATGCTGAGCACGCTCCTGTTCGGCAATGCGCGCACACCGCGCATGGATGAGAGCGGCGTAGAGTTGATGGTCAACCGAGGCATGAATGTCTGGGGCAGCGGCGGCGCGCACCAGACTTACTTCAAGAAGGTGGACGAGATTGTCATCGAGATTTTCAATCGTCCGCTCAACCTGCAGCCGCAGGGAATTTGCGACATGGGGTGCGGCGACGGCAGTTTTCTGGAGCATCTCTACTACACCGTCAAGAACCAAACTGCCCGTGGGGCCGTACTTGATACGCAACCCCTCATCATTGTCGGAGCAGACTTCAACAAAGTCGCTCGGCGGGTGGCCAAGCAGCATTTGCGTAAGGCCGGAGTTCCCGTCTTTCATGTGATTCCCGGCGACATCAATCGCCCCGCGCAGTTGGCGAGCGATCTGGAGGAGCTCGGGCTCGATGTCCATGACCTGCTGCACGTGCGGTCGTTTCTGGACCACAATCGCCCTTACCTTACACCGGCTAATTACGTAAGAGGAACGCGTGTGGGCCGGTCGACTGGCGCCTTTGCGCATTTCGGAGACGAGGTCCCCGCGGATGAACTGGAAGAAAACCTGGTGCGCCATTTGCGCCGCTGGGCCCCCTACGTCGGGCGGTTCGGCTTGCTGGTGCTCGAACTGCACACCTTGCCGCCTGCGCTGGCTGCGGCGAACCTTGAGAAGACTCCCGCAGTTGCCTACGATGGCACCCACGGATTCTCGGATCAGTACCTGGTGGAGTTGCCCATCTTCCTCGACTGTGTTCGCGAGGCTGGGCTGCACGCCGACCTGAAGCATCAGTACAACTTTCCGCCATCGGAGCTGGCCACGGTCAGCATTAACTACTTCACCGCTGGCCTCTGAGAACTGAGAACCGGGAATTGTGAACTGGGCTTCGAATGGTCGAAGACGGAGTGCGAGTCAGTTCTTGGTTGCAGACTTCGTTCCTACGCTTTGATTTCTCCGTGCGACGATGTACGACCGGATCGCCGCCGCGTCGTCATGCGATAACTCCGACGAAAACGAAACCATGCCCTCGGACTTCAGCATTCCATCCAGCACGTCGGAGAACCACTCATCGCCCGCAAGTGCACTCGAGTAGCGTAAATCGGGCAGCACTCCACCGCTCACCGCTACGTCGCCGTGACATTGGGCGCAATAGCGCTGATACAGATGCTCGCCATTGCGGACGGTTGCGGCATTGGCTTTGCTTGGCAGCGCGCTCAGCAGCGGTGTCTGTGTGGGCTCAAGCGCAGGCAGGCTCGCGGCCCCACCCAGTTTGAATACCAGCATGCGGCTGATGTTCCGCACCCGTCCTGACTTGAACGAAACTTCGCCTGTCGCGAGCGGAAAGACACCGCCCCAGCCCGCCAGCACCGCGACGTACTGCTCTCCATTCACACTGTAGGTGATCGGCCCGGCGATCACTCCCGTCTGCGCATCAAACGACCAGAGCTTGGCCCCAGTGTCAGCGCGGTAGGCCTCGAATCTCCCTGCCGCCGTTCCCTCAAACACAAGATTCCCGGCGGTCGCGAGCACGCCGCCGTTCCACGGTCCGGGCCGTTCAATCGTCCATGCCTGTTTCTGCTGCACCGGGTCCCAGGCCACCAACTTGCCTTTCACGGTGTCGAGGATCGCCTTCTTGATCTTGGGATCCTGCGGCAGGCCGGCAGCGACCACGTCGATGCCGTAGTTTGCCGCCAGTCGCTTCGGCTGAAAGTCATCTGCACTTTTGAACCTGAAACCAACATCGTTCACCGGGATGTAGACCAAACCGGTAAGCGGACTAAACGACATCGGTTGCCAACTGTGTGCCCCCAGCGGTCCGGGAACGATCGGCGCCGGATTATCGCCGGGGTAACGTGCAATTGCGGTCTCGATCGGCCGCCCGGTCTTCAAATCCACGCCCGTGGTCCAATTGACATACGTATAGGGCTTGGCTGAAATCAGCGCGCCGTTGGTGCGGTCGATTACGTAAAAGAGGCCATTCTTCGGAGCCTGCAACAACACCTTGCGGGCTTGACCATCGATCGTAAGGTCCGCCAGGATGATGTGCTCCGATGAATCGAAGTCCCAATCGTCGGCCGCGTCTTCCTGGTAGTGCCAGACATACTCGCCCGTGTCGGGCTTCAGCGCGATGATCGAACAGGTAAGTAAATTGTCGCCACCCTTGGGGCTGCGATACTTCTCGTTCCACGGTCCCCCGTTCCCTGTGCCGACGTACAGCAGATCAAGCTCGGGATCGTAGACGATCGCATCCCACACGGTACCGCCACCTCCCGTTTTCCACCACTCTCCTGTCCAGGTCTTCGCGGCCTTCTCCAGAATCGGGCTCTCGAACGGTTTCGCCGGATCGCCCGGCACGGTGTAGAAACGCCAGACCAATTTGCCGGTGTCGGGGTCGTAGGCGGAGACGTAGCCGCGCACGCCGTACTCGCCGCCTCCGTTGCCGATGATGACCTTGCCCTTCACCACCCGGGGCGCGCCGGTGATCGAGTAGCGAAAATTGCGGTCGACCGTGAGGGTTTCCCACAGCGGCTTGCCGGTCATGGCATCGAGTGCGACCAGGCGGCCATCGAGTGTTCCAAGGAAAAGCTTCCCACGCCAGACAGCCACACCGCGATTCACGACATCGCAGCACGCATTGATGCCCCACTCACCCGGGACTTGCGGATCGTACGTCCACAACTGGGCGCCGGTAGTGGCCTTAAGGGCGAATACTTTGCTCCAGGCGGTGGTGAAAAACATCACGCCGTCCACTACGATCGGCGTGCCCTCCTGCCCCCGATGCGTATCAAGATCGTACGACCACGCAAGGCCCAGTTGGCCGGCATTTTGATCGTTGATCTGCTTGAGCGGACTGAAGCGTTGTTCGTTATAAGTGCGCCCGTGGGTCAGCCAGTTCTGCGGCTCGCGGTCCGCGTTGAGGATGCGAGCGCCGTCGACACCTGCGGCGTCGGTGGCCGCATTCTCACCGACTCGCCTGCAACTACACAGCGTAGCTACGATTAGGAATACTGATAGACGGCTCGTCCAACGCATGAGACTCCCGTTCTTAAGGCCTCTCAGGATGACAACTGCTTTCTCCGGATCTTCTCCATCTCCTCGCTGGCCACATGAAACCCGGTGTTCGCTGCCGGCACTCCCGCATAGATTGCGGTCTGCAATAACACTTCTTTCAGGTCGCAGGGCTCCAGTTCATGGGCCAGGCCGGCGCGTACGTGCATGGCGAACTCCTCCCAACGGCCCAGGGACGCCATCATTGCCAGCACCAGCAGTCGTCGCATGCGCCGGTCCAGAACCGGCCGGGTCCAGATGCTTCCCCAGGCATAGCGGGTAATCAACTCCTGAAAATCGCGGTTAAAGTCCGTGGTGTTGGCGATGGCGCGATCCACATGTTCGTCGCCCAACATGGCGCGGCGCACGGCGAAACCGGCCTGCAGTCGATCGCTCCCACTATCGGCCGGCAGCAGAAAATCCAGCAATGCAGCGGTGAAAGAACGCGGGCACTCAATGTTTGACAGATGCGCCGCCGGCAGGCGCACGGCCTGTGCGGTCGGAATCCCTTTTGCCAGCAACTCGCCGTGCCCCTCCCACGGCGTGGAGACGTCGCGATCACCCGCAATCACCAGAGTCGGGACACGAACCTGGCGCAGTGCCTCGCGGTTGTCCACATCGCGAATTGCCGCACAACAACCGATGTAGCCGATTGGATCAGTGCCCAGCAACACTGATTTGGCCGAGTCAGCATAAGGGTTCCCCCCGGCTACGGTTTCGGGGGAGAAAAAACGCTGCATCGCCATGTCGAGGATGGCGTTCATTCCTCCCTCGGAGACCATCTTGATGCGCATCTCCCAGTTACTGCGTGGTCCGAATTGTGGAGATGTGCTGGCCAGCACTAATCCGCTCAAACGATTTCCGGCATGAAGAGCCAGCCACTGCCCGATCGCCCCACCCAGTGAGAGTCCGCAGAAGGCGAATTTGTCGATGTTCAGGGCGTCCGCCACCGCGAGCACATCTCGCGCCAGGGTTTCCATCGAATACTCACCCTTGGGCGAGTCGGATGCGCCATGGCCGCGGGTGTCGAGCCGCAGGACCTGGAAATGTTGCACGAGATCCGCCATCTGCGGGGCCCACATCCCGTGGTCTGCTCCAATGGAGTGCGACAGCACCAGCACGGGCTGGCCCGGCTTCCCCTCCAGACGGTAGAACAACCGGTAATGATTGACGGCTACAAAGGGCAAGGTTTTGCTCCTTACTTTCTCTTCGTGGGCAACGGAGGCGCAGTCAAGGCCTTGCGAAACTCCTCCGCCGATCCGAGGTATTGCCCCGGCGCTTCGATCTGCTTCAGGGCCGAGCGGTCAATGTGGGACGCGACTTCCGGCATCTCCGCCAGCACGTCGGCTAGATGTTTGCCCTGTGCGACGCTCCTTTGTGTCGCCTCTTCCAGAAGCTTGTGCGCCACGTCGCGCCCCAGGTTCTCTCCCAACAGCATCATCGCTCGCTCGGCGAAGATCACACCCCGGGTAGCATCGATGTTGGCGCGCATGCGTTGAGCATCCACGGAAAGTCCTTCGGCCACCTCTGCCATGGACGCCGCAGCCAGTCCGGTTGACTGGATGACCGACGCGACCACCGGCCACTCCATCTGCCACCCTCCAACTCCGCGCTCGTGCTCCTGCACCATGGCTGAGAGAAACGCAGCGACTTCCCCCGGAACCCGGTGCGCCGCCGCCAACGTGACTGCGCAACCGATGGGGTTGCGCTTGTGCGGCATGGTGGAAGAACCACCGCGGCCCTGACCGCCGGGCTCGGCGGCTTCGCCAACTTCGTGCTGCATCAAGAGACTGATATCGCGCGCCATCTTGCCAAGCGACCCCACCAGCACGCCGCAAGCTGTGATCAGATTCGCCAGCCGATCCCGGTGCGTGTGCCACGGAGCTTCCGGACAACCCAAGTCGAGTTCCTTGGCCAGAGCGCGCATGACGGCAGCCCCTCGATCGCCCAGCGAAGCGGCCGTTCCGGTGGCGCCGCCGAACTGCAGCAGCAGAGTTCGTGAGAAGGCAGCTACCAGAGACTCTCGACCTCGTTGAACAGCGCCCAGCCATCCGGCAGCCTTGAGGCCGAAGGTCACGGGCGGAGCCGGTTGCATCAATGTCCGCCCCAGCATCACGCTGTCTTTGTGCTGCTGCGACAGCTTCCGCAGAGCAGCGTCTACTCGCGAAAGATCCCCGATCAGCAGCGGCTGAGCACGTTTCAGCAGGAGGACCAAGGCCGTGTCGGCGACATCTTGACTGGTCGCCCCCCTATGCACGAAGCGTGCAGCATCGGGATCCTTGGCGCGGAGCTTCTCAGTGAGCGCCTTGGCCAAAGGAATTCCCGGCGTTCCGCCGCGCAGCGTGCCACGCGCCAGTTCGGCGATGTCGAAGCCGTCGGTGTTGGCCGCGGCGGTGATCGCTCTGGCCGCCGACTTCGGCACCAAGCCGGCCTGCGCTTCCGCTCGAGCGAGCGCGCTTTCAAAGTCCAGCATGGCTTGCAGGACAGACTGGTCGGAGAACAATTCCGCAAGCGGTTCCGTGGTGGCAAGACTTTCGATCAGCCGCGCCGGCATGAAGGGCTTTTCCTCAACCCGGCATTATAGACAGGTTGTCGCCGGACGCCGCTTGAAGTGGCGTTACACATCAAAGAACACGGTCTCGTTGGCACCGGACAAGCGGAAGTCAAAGCGCCAGCCGCCGGCTCTGTCAGGATCCGGTTGCGCCATCAGCGTGCCGCGGCGCTCCTTCGGAACCAGGGCGAGAACCGGGTCTTGCTCGTTCGCCGGATCACCGGCGAAGTAGATGCGGGTGTAGAGCTGCAGCAGAATGCCGCGAGCATAAACCGCCACATTCAAATGCGGCGCCTGTTGGGTGTTCCCAGGGCCGGCGACTCGACCTGGCTTGATGGTCTCGAATTCGCAACTCCCGTCGTCTCCGCTCGCGACGCGGCCAAAACCGCGGCACTCAGGATCGGCAGTCTGGCTTTGGGGATCGTCGGGATGGTTGTACTTGCCCTGGCTGTCAGCTTGCCAGATTTCCACCATAGCATCGTTGACAGGCGCGCCGTCGCCGTCGAGCACCCGGCACTCCAGCCACACCCGCTCTCCCTTGGCTTGCGGGCCCGCGATACACGGCTTGGCGTGTTTGCGCGTCAATCCAATGTGCAGGTAAGGACCGACGGTCTGCGATGGGGTGGGTACAAATTCCATGTCATGCCTCAAACGGAGTGGCCTCGGGACCACGCAGCACGATGTCGAAGCGGAAACCCAGTGCCCACTGCGGCTGGGTGAGTTCCAGGTCGAACTTGGAAATCATCCGCTGCCGCGCCTTCTCGTCGGGGACCGACTGAAAGATGGGATCGTAGGGAAACAACGGGTCATCCGGAAAATACATTTGCGTGATGAGCCGGCTCAGAAAGGCCCGGCCGAAAACGGAAAAGTGAATGTGCGATGGTCGCCACGCGTTGTAGTGGTTGAACCACGGATACGGCCCCGGCTTCACGGTAACAAAACGATAGACGCCATTCTCATCGGTCAGAGTACGTCCCGCTCCGCTGAAGTTGGGATCGAGCGGCGCCGGATGCTGGTCCCTCTGGTGAACGTATCGGCCGGCCGCGTTGGCCTGCCAGATCTCAATCAGCGTGTTGGGCACGGGCCGGCCATTGTCATCGAGCACGCGTCCGGTGACGATGATGCGCATGCCTTGCGGTTCGCCCGGATGCTGTTTCGTGAGGTCATTGTCGTTTTCTGCGATGGGATCGTGCCCATAGACTGGCCCGGTCGTCTCCGACAACGTATGTGGAAGGAAAATCAGCGCCTGGTTCGGGTTCCGCGAGGGAGTCGACCGGTACGGTTGGTGAATGCGGCTCGGCTGGCTGCCGGGCGGAGTCCGATGGTAAGATACTATCGAACGTTCGTTCGTCAAGTTTCCCATGCGCGACCTCACAACTCAGGCTTGGGGAATGCCACTGCAGACCGACGAATCATATCTCAGGGTGTACGGTTTGTCACGGTGCAAGGGGGGCAGCACATCGGGGTCTCTGCCGAGGAACCCGGTTACGCCGAGTTCCTACTAGCCAACAAATGCTCACGGCCTAGAATGAGCCCTAGAGTTTTGGGCAGCACGTTCGCAGGATAACCACAGTTGAGGAATCTAATATGGCGACCACAGTAGCACCCGTTCAACTTGACCAGAACGTCACGACCTTCCTCAGCAAGCCGCGCAAAATGTTGATTGGTGGCAAGTGGGTCGAAGCCGCATCCGGCAAGACCTTTGAGACCTGGAACCCGGCGACGGGCGAGGTCCTGGCGCGGGTTGCCGAAGGCGATCGCGAAGACATCGATCGCGCGGTGCACGCTGCGCGCCGTGCTTTTGAGGAAGGCCCATGGCCCGACATGTTGCCCGCCGAGCGGGCGCGCTTGCTCTGGAAGGTTTCCGACTTGATCGAGCAGCACCGCGAAGAGCTGGCGGAACTGGAGACTCTCGACAACGGCAAGCCGGTGTTCTTCTCGCGCATTGTCGACGTTCCCACCGCGATTGAGACGTTCCGCTATTTTTCCGGCTGGGCGACCAAGATCGAAGGCAACACCATTCCCATCTCGATGCCGGGCGCCAAGTATTTCGCCTACACGCTGCGCGAACCGGTTGGGGTTGTGGGCCAGATCATTCCCTGGAATTTCCCGCTGATCATGGCAGCGTGGAAACTTGCGCCTGCCCTCGCGGCCGGCTGTACGGTCGTGCTCAAGCCGGCGGAGCAGACTCCGCTGACCGCCTTGCGGCTTGGTGAATTGCTTATGGAAGCGGGCGTTCCCGAGGGCGTGGTCAATATCGTTACGGGTTTCGGCGAGACTGCCGGCGCGGCCCTTGCCTGCCATCCCAACGTGGACAAGATCGCGTTCACCGGCTCGACCGAAGTCGGCAAACTCATCGTGGATGCAGCCCGGGGCAATCTGAAAAAGGTTTCGCTGGAGCTGGGCGGAAAATCTCCCAACATCATCTTTCCCGATGCCGATCTGCAGGCGGCCATTCCTGGCAGCGCCGCCGCCATCTTCTTCAATCAAGGCCAGTGCTGCACCGCGGGCTCACGCTTGTTTGTACACAAGAGCATCTTCGACAAAGTCGTCGACGGCGTTGCTCAGGCAACCAAGACATTCCACATTGGTCCGGGAATCGATCCCAATACCAACTTGGGGCCGCTGGTTTCGAAAGAACAGCTCGACCGGGTCTGCGGATACCTCGATGCCGGGGCCAAGGAAGGCGCCAAAGCGGTCGCTGGTGGGCGCAGGATTGCCGGCAGCGGATACTTCGTCGAGCCAACCGTGTTGGTCGATGTGAAGCCGCAGATGAAAGTCGTCTGCGAAGAGATCTTCGGGCCCGTGGTCACGGCGATCCCCTTCAACTCCCCGGAGGAAATCGTGAACTTCGCCAATGACTCGATATATGGCCTGGCGGCGGCGGTCTGGACCCGCGACATCAGTCTGGCGCACCGCACGGCAGCCAAGCTGCGTGCCGGAACAGTCTGGATCAACTGTTACAACGTCTTCGACTCGGCGCTTCCCTTCGGCGGCTACAAGCAGTCCGGCTGGGGACGAGAGTCCGGTCACGCCGTGCTGGAGCTGTACACAGAAGTGAAATCCGTCTGCGCCCAGTTGTAAGGCAGATATCGATTTCCAGCGAATTCGCGTGTGAAGTTGCGCTCCGCGTTTCACCCTGCGGGTAATTTGGATACAATCCCTCGTCGAGTAATCGGCGATGGGAGACCCAACGAAAACCGCACACACCACGGCAGAGTGGGACCGCATTGCCGACAGCCCTGAGTTCCAGAATCTGCTTGCGGTCAAAAAAGTATTCATCGTTCCGGCGTTCGTTTTTTTTCTTGCGTACTACTTCGCATTGTCCGTCCTTGTCGGCTACGCGCCCCACCTGATGTCAATCCGAGTGATCGGAACGGTGACCGTGGCTTACCTTTTTGCGCTCTCCCAGTTCGTCGTGGGCTGGCTTATTGCCTGGCTCTACCTGAAAGCGGCAGCGCGGTTCGATGCAATCGCCGACGACATCCTCGACAAGACCAGGCCTGGAGGCAGCGGGTGACCCTGTCCCTGGCGGTCTTCGCCGCGTTCGTTCTCAGCACTCTCGCCATCACCTATTGGGCCGCGAAACGCTCCCGCGGCACCAGCGCTTACTTTGCCGCCGGGCGGCGGATCACTGCCTGGCAGAACGGATTTGCCGTGGCCGGCGACTTCATGAGCGCGGCGTCTTTTTTGGGTGTCGTCGGCCTCATTGCGCTGCAGGGTTTCGATGGGTTCCTCTACTCGGTGGGGGGATTCATCGCTTACGTGACCATCCTCTTGCTGATTGCAGAGCCGCTGCGCAATACCGGAAAGTACACCATCGGCGATGTGCTGGCTTACCGTCTGCGGCCGCGGCCCGTGCGGGCCCTGACCGCCCTCACCACGCTGACGACGACACTCTTTTACATGATCGCCCAGATGGTTGGAGCGGGCGCCTTGGTCGGGCTGCTCCTCGCCGGTGCGGGAGTGAGCTACAACATGGCGGTCATCGGCGTGGGAATTCTGATGATGACCTACGTGATCTTCGGCGGCATGCTGGCGACGACCTGGGTGCAGATCGTGAAAGCCATGATGCTCACCGCATGCGCCGTCGTTCTAACCCTACTGGTACTCGGGCACTTTCAATTCCACGTGCTTGATTTCTTCGCAACCGCCAGTCAAGTGACCTACCATCGCGGCGGACAATTGCTGGTCAGCGATTTTCTCCAGGCAGGACTGCGCTATAAGCCGCCGCATGGCCCGCTCGATCTGATTTCGCTGGGCCTGATCTTCGTCTTCGGCACCGCCGGCCTGCCGCACATCCTGGTGAAGTTCTACACCGTTCCCGATGCCAGGACAGCCCGCAACAGCGTGGTGTGGGCGATGGTCCTGATCGGCAGCTTCTACGTCATGACTTCGGTGCTTGGCTTGGGAGCAGCGGTAATCGTTGGCCCCGACTACATCGTGACCCATGGCGGCACCAACATGAGCGGAATCCTTTTGGCACGGGCACTTGGGGGAGAGATTTTTCTTGCGCTTGTGTCGGCGGTTGCCTTTGCCACGATTCTGGCGGTTGTCGCCGGGTTGACCATCAGCGCGTCTACCTCCTTCGCCCACGACTTCTGGATCAACGTGGTCCACCACGGCAAAGAGATTCATTCCGGGGAAACTGTGCTGGTGGCACGCATCGCAGCCCTGTTTGTGGGAGCGGTTTCAATCCTCATCGCGATCTCGCTCGGACCGGCGTCCAATGCTGGAATTCTCGCGACCTTCGGGATGGCAGTGGCAGCCTCGGCCAACTTTCCGGTACTCGTACTCTCGATCTTCTGGCGGCGCTTCAACACCGCGGGAGCCGTTGCCGGTCTATCGGTGGGACTTTTCTCGGCAATCGTCTTAATCGTTGCGGGCCCGAACTTCATGGGCATCGATCCACCAAACGTTGCAGGCTCCGTGCATCACCTGATTCAGACTCAGCCGTGGTTTCCGCTAGAGAATGTCGGCATTCTCAGCGTGCCGCTTGGCCTTCTTGCCGCCGTGGTCGGGACCTTGCTGAGCAAGGAACCCAACGCCGCCGCCAAGTTCAACGAACTGATGGTGCGCGCCAATATTGGCTTGGGATCGGAAAAAGCTTCGGCGCACTGAAATTGAGGACCGAGAGGTCCTGGCCTGCTAAACTAAATCGTTCTCGCCTTCATTTCCTGCACGATGTACTCCGCCTGCCGCAGCGCTAATGCCACGATGGTCAAAGTCGGATTCGCGGCTCCGGGTGTGCTCAAAGCGCTCCCGTCGGAGATGAACAGGTTCTTGACGTCGTGGGTCTGGCCCCAGGCATTAGTGACGCCTTCTCGCGGATCGGCGCTCATCCTCGCGGTGCACATGTTATGAGTCGCCGGGGGTATCGGCCCCTGCACAACTCGCTTCGCTCCGATTGCTTCATACATCCTCGACATCTGGCCTTTGGCATGGTTGCGCATCGCCTGGTCGTTGGCATGCTCGTCCACATGAACGCTGGCCACGGGCAATCCGAAAGCATCTTTGACTTGCGGGTTTAGGGTGATGCGGTTGTCGGGACGGGGCAGATCTTCACCATTGATAAACATTCCCGAAATGTTCCGGTAATTTTCCATGATCGAAGCGAAGTCCCGGCCCCAGCCGTAGGGCAAGCCGACCAATGGGAACGTCGGCAGATCGAGCGTCAGCAACTCCATGCGGTAACCGCCCACGAATCCTCGCTTGGGCTCATTGACGGCTTCGTCCTCGACAACACCGGCAAGTGTTGCGCCGCGCCAGGAATAAACGGGCCTGTCGAAAATTCCCCACACACTTCCAGTGATGTGGTGACAGTAGTTGCGGCCGACTTGGCCGGATGAATTCGCCAAACCTTGCGGGAACTTCGACGATTCCGACAGCAGGAGCAGCCGCGCCGTCTCGATCGCATTTCCGGCTACGCAAACCAGGCGGGCTTTCTGCCGTTGTTCCTTGCCTTGGCTGTCGCGATAGATCACAGCGCTGACGCGCCCGTCTTGCCCGTCCTCGATGCGGGTGGCGGTGGATTCAATACGCAAGTCGAGATTACCCGTCGCCTCGGCGCTGGGAATGTCAGTGTAGAGCGTGCTCCACTTGGCGCCCATCTTGCAGCCCTGGATGCAGAAACCCTGCTGGATACAGAACGGCCGCCCGTCGTACGAGCGCGAGTTGATGGCCATGTGGCCGGTGTGAACCTGCTTATAACCGACCTTTTTGGCGGCGGCATACATGACCTTGAAGTTGTTGGAGGCGGGCAGGCCGGGAATATCGTTGCGCCGCGTGACTCCCATGCGCACTTCCGCGAGCTGATAGTACTTCTCAAGCTCGGGAAAGGAAATCGGCCAGTCAATGAGGGAAGCACCGGCGAGATTCCCGTAGATGGTCTTCGCGCGTAATTCCCAGGCTTGCAGGCGCGGCGCCGCCCCAGTCCAGTGAACCGTGGTACCGCCGACAGTCTTGCAATGCCAGACCGGCATCGGCGGAAAGTCGCGCGGACCGCGCCAGTTACCGCTCTGGGTACGGGGATCGAGCCAGGTCAGTTGTGCGAAGGCCTCTCCGGGAACTTGCGAAAAGCTTTCCAGCGACTGCCGCTTGCCGGCCTCGAGCAAAACCACTTTTACTCCGCGGCGGGTCAATTCGTAGGCCAGGGTTCCACCGCCGGCTCCCGAGCCGATAATGACCACTGCGCTATCGTCGAATGCGATTGCAGCCATAATCAAGATCTCACAGCGGCATCGGCCCGCTGTCTTCGAGCGACACCTCCGGCAGCCAGCGCAGATCGTTAAATCCGCGCAGGAGATAGCCGCCTTTCGAAAACGCCTCACCTTCATAACCGAAGTAGGCGTAGGCCATCGGTGTCGTGTAGAGCACCGCTATCGTTTTTATGCGAACGCTCTGAAAAAAGTCGGAGGATTCGATCTTCTTCAGAATCTCCACACGGTGATCTTCAGGCTTGCCGGCAAAATCCCCTCCCAGTCCGGCAAGACCTTGCTTGATCAGGGTGCGTTTGCTCTCGTCGTTCGTGGCATCGCGATCGATCGCCTGGATGACGAGCGCGTACGCGGCATCATCGAGTTTGTCGTGCGGAATGATAGTGCGGGAGACGCTCATCAGCGTGTTGCCCTCAACCGTGGTGAAGGCGGTCAGATCAATCGCCCAGGCCCGCTGCGGTGCAATCAGCGCGAGCGGGCTTCCCGCGACCACCAACCCGGTCAGCAAGCCGGTCGTAGCCTTGAGAAATTCGCGGCGAGGCAGTGTCGTCTGTTCCATAGTTCACCGGTATCTTGGCGGATTCACCGACTGATCCATCCCCATGCAGGTTGGTCCTCCCTTAGCCACGTTCACGCTGATCAGCCGGGGCTCTTGCGAGGCGAACGCCGCGTTAAGCGCTGGCTCCAACTCTTCCGGACGATCGATCTCCTGCGCTGCCATGCCGTAACCCTGCGCAATCTTTACCATGTCGATTCCAGGAATGTCCATTCCGGCGACATTCCTCCCCACCTGTGTGAAGTCGCAGAATGACTTCAACGCAGAGTAGTCCCCATTGCACAAGACAATGACGATCACCGGCACTTTGTGCTGCGCGGCCGTCCACAGCGCTTGAATCGAATATTGAATGGAGCCATCACCGATGGGACAGACCACCCGCCGCTCCTTGTGCGCCATCTGCAGTCCCACCGCCGCGGGCAAACCAAATCCCAGAACACCGTTGGGAACGGAATAGAACGACCCCGGCTCATCCAGCATGAGATGACGGTCCAGATCGCCTTTCGACGACGGACACTCCTCGGCGATCACCGCATTCCGCGGCATGACTTTGTTCAATGTGCTGAAGAGATGCGCCGGTGTGATGGGATGTTCGGCTCTGGGTTGTAAAGGCAGGGTTTGCGCTTCCGCAACCCGTTTCCTGGGCTTCGCCTTCATGCGGATGTACTTCGCTGCAGCCGCAAGGTTGCCCACAATGCTGGTGCCGGCAAGCGCCGCCGCAGCGTCCGCCGGAGAGTTTGTGACCTGGAACAACTTCGTTCCAGGATTGACGGGGTTGCCCGGCACGTAGGCGTAGTAAAGAAATACTGGAGCGCCGAGGACCACGACAACGTCATAGTTCGCCAGTTGATCGGCCAGCGGCTTCTGCGCCGGCAACAAACCTCCCCGAAACAACCGGTGGGTGCGGGGAAATGTCCATCGCGGCGGAATCGGCTGCTGGTAGACATCAGCGTTCAGGTGCTCGGCCAGCGCAACGACATCGTGCCAAGCTCCGTCCTCCTCGATCTGTCCGCCGACCACCAGCACCGGATTTCTGCCGCCGTCGAGAGCACCGACAACTTCATCCAGGGCCGCAGCGCCCGCAGACGCGGACGATTTCACTTCACGGACCTGCACCGGCGCACACTCGTGCGTCCAGTCATCCATCGGAATGGAAAGAAAGACCGGCCCCATCGGAGGCTCGGTGGCAAGGTAGTAAGCGCGGGCGATCGCCGCCGGAACGTCTTCCGCGCGAAGCGGTTCGTAGGCCCATTTCACGTAAGGCCGAACCGTGTCTACCGCACGGCTCACCAGGAATGGGTCGGCGAGTATGTGCCGTCGGTCTTGTTGTCCCGTGGTCACGATCAAAGGAACGTGGCTGTGCCACGCGTCGACCACGGCGGAGAGGCCATTGCCGGTGCTGGCGATGGAGTGCAGGTTCACGAATACGGCCTTGGCCTTGCCCAACGAATAGCCGAGTGCCATACCGGCAGCCGCACGTTCATGCAAACCGAGCACGTACTGGAAATCCGCGGGCATGTCCCGCAGAAACGGCAATTCCGTGGACCCGGGATTACCGAAGATCACCGTCATCCCCAGATCACGCAAAAGCTGATAGGTAACTTCCCGTACCGTGTTCACTTCGCACTCCGCGACCGAATCATTTCAACGGAAGTTTGCTTTCCCGTTTCGAGGGATGCTATCGTCTCACACTCTCGGCGGCAAGTAGAACTCGAAATGTCCCTGAAGGTCTGCATCGTCGGTTGCGGTGCACTGGGCAGTGTGATTGCGGCCCACTTGGCGCGCCTGAACGATATTGAGGTCCACGCCTACGACGTTTCTACCGACACCGTACAGACCATCCAACAGCGCGGACTTCAGATCAGCGGGGCGGCCGAGTTCACCGTCAAGATTCACGCAACTTCGCAGCCACGTGAGATTCCTCCGTGCAACTTCGGCATTCTTGCCACTAAGAGCCTGCATACCCGCGCCGCTGTGGAGCAGACCGCGCACATCTTCAAGAATGGTGCCGTCTGCTCAGTGCAAAACGGCTTGGGAAACGAGGAGATCATCGCGGAGCGAGTGACGTACGTGATTCGTGGCGCCACCACCATGGCCGCGCACTTGGTTGCACCAGGCCATGCCGGATTTGAGTTCTACAGCAATTTATGGATTGGTCCTTTCGAGCCTTCCGGCACCCCATTTGCCCTGGTCACGCAGCTTGCAGAAGTCATGAACCGCTCCGGACTGCGCGTAGTCCCCCTCGAGGATTTGCGCGGCGCGCAATGGACGAAGCTCATCTTCAACTCCGCGGTCAATCCGGTTGGAGCTTTGACGCAGCTTCACCACGGTGGTGCCACGCGTTTCCCACGGACCGGAGAACTCTACGAGGCCCTCCTGCAGGAAGGCGAATCTGTGGCCCGTGCGCTCGGCGTCAACTTGCATGGCGATCCCCGGCAGATGATCGCAGAGGGGGCGCGCTCTCCGGGCAAACGAAATGTCAGCATGCTGCTCGACATCCTGGCTCGTCGGCCGACCGAAGTCGACTTCATCAACGGCGCCATCGCGGATTACGGGGAGAAAGTCGGCGTTCCGGTTCCACTGAATCGGATCATGTGGAGACTGATCCGGGGACTGGAACATTCCTGGTCAGACCCGGTCTGAGACACTCAGTTCGGAATCCTCTTTCCGTCCACCTTCACCCGGAACAGGACGTACGGTTTCTGCCGCAGGTCCTGTCCGCTGTGAAAAGAACCCTGCCGCTCCACCTGGTTGGCAGTGAAGTAGAGATATCCGTCCGCCGCCAAAGACAACGTATCCGGCCACAGGGCTCGCGGATCGTACACCAGCGTCTCGAAACCGACCGCCACAGACCAGCGTCTGATGGCATTGTGCTCGTAGTCGCTGAGGTAGACCCTGCCCTGCGCGTCGGACTCGAGGCCGTCGCTCGCCCCGCCTTTTTCGCCAAGGTCTTTGACCGTGGTGGCAACCTCAGCATCTGACCGGTTGAGATCCGCGAGCGCGTCCACGCTGACGCTGTAAAAGTGGCGGCTGGTGAGCGGACAGTAGTAAAGGGTCTTGGCATCCGGGCTGATGGCGATGCCGTCAGAGCCCACGGCGAAGCGCCGCGCAGGCTGCCCCGGCAACCGCAATTGCAAAATTTCTCCTTCAACGACGGGCACGAACGGCGGGTCGGGCCGTGTCGAAGGGTGGTTGTGCAGCCGCCGCCAGCTTTTGCCCGAAGCAAGATCCACCACGATGATCCCGTTCGGTCCCGGCGGCGAGGAATCGGTGATGAACGCCATCCCCTTAGCACCGCGGTGCAGGTCGAAGCGCACGTCGTTGACGTAGCTCGTCGGCAGGGCCACATCCGGCGGGAAAACGATCTTCTGAAAGATCTGGTCCGTTTTCAGATCCACTCCAATCAGCTTCGCCCCGCCGGGTTTCACGGGACCGAATGCGATGCTGCCGGTGTCAAGAATCCATAAGCGGTTCCCCGTGGGATCAACCACAACGCTCTGCACCGAGACCAGCTTCTCTGCGGCGTTGTCACCTTTGCTGTAATGATTAATTTCTTCACTTGGGTACGCGAGAGTCTTGCCGCTCCTTACTTCGGCTACGGTGTAGTCGACCTTGTCACCCCAGCGGGGAAAATTGACGAAGATCCTGCGGTCGTTCGCGACCGAGACTCCGGTCGGCATCGCGTCATAAAAAGTGGCAGCGATCTCTAATTGTCCGACCACGCGCTCGCTGGCCAGTTGCTGCGCGGCACAAGATCCCACAAGGAAAAAGAACAGTCCGAATGAACCCAGCCTCATGGTGAACATTGTAGCGCCGGGGACAACACGCTCATTTGCTATCATGCCTCGCCATGGATACCTCCCGGCGTTACGAGAACACGCTCGTCGTCATTCTCTTTTTCACCTGGGGTACGGTCTTTCTGGACCGGATGTCGCAGCTGTACCTCGCTCCCTTCTTCGCCGCCGAATTCCATCTGAGCGAAGCGCAGATCGGGACGCTAGCTTCGGTGGTGGCCATCTGCTGGGCAGCCTCGACGTTTTTTCTCGGCGCCATTTCCGACCGGTTGGGCCGAAAACCGGTGCTTATCCCGGCAGTGTTCATCTTCTCGGCATTGTCCTGGGCGTCGGGCATGGCCCACAGTTTTCATCAGTTGCTGCTCGTTCGCGCGCTCCTAGGTTTGGCGGAGGGACCGACCTGGTCAATCATCACCGCGCTGATCGAAGAGTCCTCGCACCCCACGCGGCGCGGGCGCAACGTCGGAATGGTGGTAAGCGCTGCGGCCCTCGTCGGCTTGGCCGTCGCTCCGGTGCTAACCACTCAAATAGCATCTCGCTGGGGTTGGCGCTCGGCGTTCCTGGTGGCCGGCGTTCCCGGCGTCGTCATGGGGTTAATCATCTGGAAATTCGTCAAAGAACCCGAAGAAAGCGTTCACGGCGCCGGGCACGGTCAGGTCGCGCTCTCCGAATACTTCTCCATCCTGCGCATTCGCAACATGTGGCTATCTTGCATCGGGGCGGCAGGATTCATGTCCTGGCTGTTTGTGATGAACGTTTTCGCTCCTCTTTACATTACGCGAGTGGCCGGCCAGGCCCCGACCACAGCGGGATTCCTGATGGGAGCCAGCGGGTTGGGAAGTTTTTTTCTGGGCTTTCTCTTGCCCGCGCTTTCCGACCGCGTCGGACGCAAGCCCGTGTTGCTGCTCATGGCCGCCCTGTCGGCGGTGGTGCCGTTAGCGTATCTCGTGACCGCCCTGTACACACGTTCTCTCGTGCTGGCGGCAATTGTGTTTCTGGCCAACACCGGCCAGGGAATGGCCAGTGTCATCCTGGTTCTGGTTCCGACGGAGAGTGTGCCGCCCCAATTTCGCGCCACTTCTATCGGTCTGGCAACTTTGATCGGCGAGGTCGCCGGCGCGACCTTCGCCCCTCTGCTGGCAGGCGTGTTGGCCGAAAGTTATGGCCTGGCTCTGACCATGTGGCTGGCTGCGGGCGGCAGTGCAGTGATCTTCGTGGCGGCTCTGTTCCTGCGAGAAACCGTCTCGCCTCAGAACCGAAGCACGGCAACGGCGTAGCAATCTAGGCAATCGCCTTGTCGGCGGAACGCCGGCACACCCGCCGCATCGAGTCCAGAAAAGAATGCACTGCGGCCGACTCTTCGTCTTTTCTCCACGCCATGTACACTTCGATCTTGGCATCGGTTTCGTTCAAGGGAACGGAAACCAGATCGATCCCATGCACGGAGCGCGTGACGATGGCGCCCGCGCCGATGAAGATCGCCCGGCCCGTCGCCACCATGATGGCTCCCGCCTCTTCGTGGGCCTCGACGTGGGTCACGGTGAAGTGCGGAGTAAGCCCCTGTCGGCTGTAAAGTCCGAGAATCTTGTCATAGAGCCCGCAGGAGAAGCTGCGATCGAAGACGATCAGTGGTTCGTCGGCGACCTCTTTCAGCTTCAGGAATTTTCGCCTTGCCAGGCGATGGGCCCGGGGAAGAACCACGACGAATTCTTCTTCGTACAGCAGTTCGCAATCCAGATTGACCTGGTCGATGGGCGGGCGCAGCATGCCGACGTCAATTTCGCATTTATGCAGGGCCTCGTTCTGCACCGTGGAGAAGACGTCTTTGCACTCGATGTTGATGGTGGGAAACCGCCGGCAGTGCTCCGCGACCGCCTTGCCGACAATTCCTCCCAAGCCGGACGCAATGCCAATCTTGACGACGCCGAACTCTCCCTTTTGAGCGTGCCGCGCCGCCTCGGTGGCGTGCCCGGCCTGAACCACCAGCTTTCTGGCTTCGTCCAGAAACACCCGCCCCGCCTTGGTGAGCTCCACCCGACGCTTGCTACGCACGAAGAGAGCGACGCCGAGGTCATCTTCCAGTTGACGAATCTGCCGGCTCAGCGGTGGTTGGGCGATATGCAGTTGCTGGGCGGCCTTGCTGAAATTGAGATACTCCGCGACCGCCAGAAAGTAGCGTACGTGACGGAGTTCCATGGCGGGCTATTTTATACCCGTCGAGTATTACTCTAAACTTTTTTCTCTATGCCTCGCTTCCAGGTGTTTTGCTGCCGCCGGAGGCTTGGGATTGCGCCTGCAGGGCACGCAGCTTGAACCTCTGCAGTTTTCCAGTAGCGGTCTTGGGAAGCTCGGGCAGAAACTCCACCCAGCGCGGACGCTTGTAACCACCAATCCTCTCGGCCACCCAGTCTTGAAGTTCCCGCGCGAGCCGGTCCCCCGGTGCGAATTCCGTGTTCGCCACAACGAAGGCCGCGGGCTTAGCCAGACCGGCTTCATCGGCGCGCGCCACCACTGCCGCCTCCCGGACTGCCGGATGTGCAATCAGTGCGCTTTCAACTTCCGCTGGGCTGAGCCACCTCCCATTCACTTTGAACAGGTCGTCCGCCCGACCCGCATACCAGAAGTAGCCGTCTTCATCCTGGTAATACTTGTCCCCGGTGTGAAACCAGGGGCCATCAAAAGTCTCCCTGGTCTTCTCCGGTTGATTCCAGTAACCCGCGCAAGTGGAATCCCCCTTGACCAGCAAGGTCCCGATCTCCCCCGGCGCGACCGGTTGGCCATCGTCGCCAACAATCCTGGCCTCGTATCCGGGAATGACTTTGCCGCTCGACCCTGGCCGGGCTTCGCCGGGCCGATTGGCGATCACCATCTGCAACGTCTCGGTCGAGCCCAGAGCATCCAGAATCTCCACCCCGAAGCGTTGTTTGAAGCGCTCAAACAGCGGCGCAGGCAGGGCCTCGCCCGCTGAGATTGCGTGCCGCACACTAGAGAGATCAGACTCTCGGCCATCGTCCCGCTTGTGCGCAAGCAACGCTGCGTAGTTCGAAGGCACCGAGAAGAACAGAGTTGGGCGGTAACGTTCGATGTCGGCAAATACTCCGGCGGGAGTAGGCCGGGCAGGCGAGAGAATCGTGGTAGCGCCACAGCCCAGCGGAAAATAGCCGGCGTTTCCCAAGCCGTAGGCAAAAAAAAGGCGGGCCACACTATAGCAACGGTCGCTTTCATTCATCCCCAGAATGCCTTTGGCATAGAGCTCCGCGCACACCACCATGTCGTGATGCAGGTGGATGCAGCCCTTGGGAGGGCCGGTGCTTCCCGAAGAGTACAGCCAGAAAGCCACGTCGTCCTTGCTCGTCGGTTCAGCCTCGAGATTAGACGAAGCGGCGCTCATCAGTTCGCTTAGGCGATCGCCCTTTGGCCCCACACTCCCAACGACGACAAGCTCTCGCAGGTGTGGCAGCCGCTCCCGCGGAATTGAGGCCACCTGCGGGACCAACGATTCAGCCACCATGACCACGCCTGACTGCGTGTCATTGAGAAGGTACTCATAGTCGGGCGATTTCAAAAGCGTGTTCGCGGGTACCGCTACCGCGCCAAGCTTGATGGCCCCAAAAAAACTGTACAGAAATTCCGGAGAGTCTCCCAGCAGCAACAACACCCGCTCTCCGCGGTGTACCCCCAGCTGCCGCAGAACCTGGCCGGCTTGGTTGGTCCGCTGCAGTAATTGTTTGTAACTGATTTGCTGCTCCTCGTACTCAATCGCGGTCTTCTCCCCGCGTCCTTCGTGGACGTTGCGGTCCACAAAATACGTGGCCACATTGAATTTTTCCGGCAGGGTAATCAAACTCGCGATTTCTCCAGCAAGAGCGCGACTTTGGGCGCAACGGTGCGGGAGTATAGCACGGAAACTTCCCCACAGTGCTCAGCCCGGACTGACCGCAAGGTGCCACCGAAGGTGACTACGATCCATGCTGCGAGTGCAGAGTTGCGCTTCGGTGGTTACTCGTCAGCGGGCAGGCACAGTGTCTTCTTTCGTTTGCCCGAAGCCGCAATTTATTCGCCCGGCCTGAGGCTGTTGCAGGGCTTCTTCCTCATTAATACCTGTACGGTATGACTATTTGACCAAACATGTATTGGACAGTTTTCCGGTTTCCCACCATGCTGCTGCGCAAATTGTCAGATGTGGGTCGCGGCGGGTGAGCGGGATATGGGTGTCGCCAAAATCCTGCCACCGGGACCTTCCAAGCCGCAGTACGAACTCGGTGGAGGAATAGTCATGAGACTCCGTTCCATGCTGGCGTTGTGTTTGACAGTGACCGTCGCTGCTGGTTTCGCTTCCCTGGCCTGGGGGCAGGCAAACGTCAGCTTCGCTCAACTCAATGGTACGGTGCTGGACAGCAGCGGCCGAACCGTTGCCGGCGCCTCGGTCACATTGCGCGACCTGGGCACAAACCAGAGCCACAGCGCTGTGTGCAGCAGTTCGGGGTATTATGTCGTTCCCAACCTCGCTCCCGGGCAGTACGAACTCACCGTGCAATCCTCGGGTTTTGCCAAATACGTGCAGTCCGGGATCGTGCTCTCGGTCGGCCAGGCCGCCACCATCGACGTCACCCTGAAGGTCGCGGCAGCTTCGGAGGTCGTCACCGTTACCACCGAAGCACCCGTGGTCGAGCCTACTCGTTCAGAAATCAGCCAGGTGATTGACACGGCGCAGATTCAACAACTGCCCACCAACGGCCGCCGCTTTGTGGACTTTGCTCTGCTGACCCCGGGCGTCGCCACCGGCAGAACCAGCCTTCAGTCGACCTTCACCGAGACCGAAACCACCCGCATCTCTTTCGGCGGCATGCGCGACTTGAGCAACGCCGTCACCGTGGACGGCGCCGACTACATCAACGAATCGACCGGCTCGCAGCGCGCTACTCCCTCGCAGGAAGCGGTGAGCGAATTCCGCGTAGTCAACAACAGCTTCGGAGCCGAATACGGCCGCGCGCTCGGCGGAATCGTCAATGTGGTCACCAAGTCCGGAACCAACGACCTTCATGGGTCACTTTACGGATATATCAGCAACAGCGCCGCCAATTCGCGTTCCCTTCTGCAGGTTGCCCCCTTTGACAAGTACCGCCGCGGCCAGTTCGGAGGCACGTTGGGTGGACCCATCAAGAAAGACAAGACTTTCTTCTTCATGAACTATGAAGGCCAGCGCCTGGGAGAATCGCCCACGTTTCCAGGCACGCTGATTTCCAATCTGTCGTCCATTGACGCGTCCAAAGCCGCCCTTGGACTTCCAGCCGAGAATCTCAGCGTGTTAAAGACCCTCGACAACGACAATGCCTTCATCAAACTGGACCACCAGATCAGCACCAACAATCGTCTGGCCGTCCGCTACGGCATCGTCGATGCGCGCGACCTGAACGTGCTGGTGGGCGACACTCTGGACGGCGGCGGAATTGGCGCCCCCAGCAGCGGCCACAACACTTTCTTGAGAGACCAGTCCCTGGTCGGCACCCTGAATTCGCTGCTGAAACCGGACCTGGTGAACACCGCTCTGGTGCAGTACGCCCGCCGTCACTACAACTTTCCCGGCGTGACCGGCGAACCGAACCTCGACATTCCCAATACGCTTCTATTCGGCCACAACTTCGGAACCTTCGACGCGATCGACGAGAGCCGGGTGCAGTTCGCAGACAACCTGGCCTGGGTCAAGGGCGATCACTATTTGCGCTTTGGCGGAGATTTCAATTACATCTGGAATTTCGTCATCTGGCCCGGCTTCACTCCCATGCGCATTATTACGCCCGGCTTCAACTGCCTGATCGACTTTGCCAACTTTGTCGATCCGGCCGCGGGAATTCCGCAATCACCCAATGCACCGTGTCCCACACCACCGTTCTTCCACGGGGTACCTATCGTGTTCTGGGGTGCGCCCGTCGGTTCGGGGTCAATTGCGCCAGGCAGCCTTCCACCGGCAATTCCCACTTCGTGGCAGAACGCGTATGTGAATCCGCAGGACTACTACGTATACCTGAACCACAGCTACCTGGGTTTCTACGGCCAGGACCAGTGGCGCATCACGCCGAAGTTCACGGTGAACTACGGATTGCGCTGGGACTTTGAAGGCGGTCTGACCAAGGTCGTGAACCATGATTTCCGCGGCTTCCAGCCCCGAGTCGGCTTCGCGTACTCTCCTACCAAACACACGGTCATCCGTAGCGGCTACGGAATTTTTGACGACCACTACAACATGACGTTCTTCTTCGTCACCTATCCGCAGCGCGAGGTCGTCATCCCCAATGCACCGCAGCCCTGGGTCCGGCAGGGTAATGAAACTGCCACTTCGGTGCTGAACCAACTGGGCTTCAACGCCTTGGGTCTGCCGTATCCTGGCGGAACGTCGTACAACCCAGGCAACACGAACGCCGTGCCCACACCCTGGGACGCAGCCGCCCGCCTGATCACTACCGGCCAGAATCCACCCAATTTCAATACTGGCCCGGAAGGTACATTTGTGACCAACAGCGGCGGCGGCATCGACCGCAACATGCGCATTGCCTACTCCCAGCAAGCCAGCCTGCAAATCGATCAGGAGGTCGGCAAAGGCTTGGTGGTCAGCGCCGGCTACCTGTTCCTGCGGGCCCACAAGCAGATTCGCCCCGTGAACTTGAATGTCTGCCCCCCAGGCGGTCTCCAGAACAGCGCCACGTTCTGCCCTCCAGCCTCGGTAATTCCAGGACCGCCGTTCACGCCCTTCGGACCATTCCCCAACAACAAGCTGCCCGACGGACGTGACGGATTCAGCGGTGTTCTCTACAACAACGCCGGCCTGATGTATTACCTCGACGGAACGGGGAGTGCAAAATACGACGGCTTGACGCTCTCGGTGAACGACCGGTTGGGACAATATTTCCGGTTCAACGCGAACTACACATGGTCCCACACGCGGGATGACGGAACCTTTACCACCTTCGTGAGTACCCCGCAGGACCTCTATCAGAGAGGTTTGGAAGCCGCTGACTCCGTGCAGGATGTCCGCCATCGCTTCATCGGGAATCTGACCGTATCGGCACCGCAGCATTCCTTCGCCAGGAATTTCGAGTTCAGCAGCATCGTGAATCTGCAGTCGGGGCGGCCGTTCACCATCTTTGTGGGCAACGATGTTAACGGCGATACCAACCCGGTCACGGACCGGGTGGGACTGTCGCCGCGTAACGCCTACCGGGGCGACCACCTCTATTCGGTGGATATGCGCCTGTCGCGCATCATTCACATCAACGAGCGGACGGCGCTGGATCTTGCCTTCGACGCCTTCAACGTCTTCAATCGTCAAAACGTGGACGAAGTCACCTCCGTCTACGGCGGCGGCACGGTGGACTTTTGCGGTGCGCAACCCGTGCAGTTCAAGGATGGGGCCTCGCTCGCCATTCAGCAGGGCCAGGTCACCTGTCCGGCAAACAACGGTGGGGCACCTTTCCCCAACCCGTTGTTTGGCACACCCAGAACCATGTTCAACCCGCGGCAGCTTCAGATCTCCGCGAAGTTCACCTTCTGACAGGAACGGACTGGGAGGAGAGTATGAGCAGGCTTTGCAGATTCGGTTGCATCGGGATCGTGATGGTGGCCGTCGTTTCCAGCTTCGGCCAGGACAAGAAAGCGGAGGTCAAACACACCACCGCACCTGCCACTTCACCAGCCTCGGGCCAGCAGATGTTTATGAACTACTGCGCCTCGTGCCATGGCAGAGACGCCAAGGGGGATGGCCCGGCCGCAGCCGCGCTCAGTGCCGCACCTGCTGACCTGACCTCTCTCGCCAAGCAGAATGGCGGCAAGTATCCCGAGATGAAAGTCATGAGCGTCCTGCGCGGCCAAGCCAAGGTGGTAGCGCACGGAACTCAGGAGATGCCGGTGTGGGGAACAGTCTTCTGGCGGATGAGCCAGGGCCATGAAGGCGAGGTGCAGCAACGCATCACCAATCTCAGCAACTACATCAAGTCCCTGCAGGTAAAGTGAGGTACTTTTTCTGCAGGCAGACTGAAAACATGGTACTTTCTCCAAGGCGCGGTGCGGGAGCCGCTACAACCGCCCTGAGCCGTTAGTTCAAGATCCTGGTTCTCCCAGAGGAAGCCACCGGATCGCCATGAACTCCGTTCCGACAGCCGGTCAGCCCACCCGTTTCGAGCGGCAACTCGCCAAAATTCTCGACCACGCCACTTCCGTCTTCTATGAGAAGGGGTACCAGGGCGCCACCATGCGCGACCTCTCCCGTTCCAGTGGACTGTCGCTGGCGGGGTTGTACCATTATTTCGAATCCAAAGAGAAGCTTCTCTACCTCATTCAGCGCCACTACTTCCAGACCGTCATGCGGCTGCTGGAAGCTCGTTTGAAGGACATCACCGACCCCGAGCAGCGGGTGCGCGGCTTCATTCACAATCACCTCGAATATTTCGTCGCCAATTTCAAGGCTTACAAGGTGCTGTCTCATGAAGATGACGTCCTGCGCAACCAGTTCGGAGCAGAAATCACCGCCCTCAAACGCGACTACTACCGCAGCTGCGTGGCCTTAGTTGAGGAACTGAAGCGTGCCCGGCAACTTCAGTTCCACACCCGGACCGTGGTCATGGCCCTGTTCGGGAGTATCAACTGGCTCCATACCTGGTATAACCCTCGGGTTGACGGCGACGCCGCCTCGGTCGCCCGGGAGATCAGTGATGTGTTCCTAAAGGGGATCGGTTCGGCATCGCCTGGCGATTGAGTTTCATGGGCCACCATGCTGCTGACTAAAGTACACACCCTTTCGTGTCCCCCTTCTTAGGAGCTTCGTAAGCTTGACATCTCCCCGGCCGGGCGCAAGAATCACTCTCATCCCGTTGTCATGAGTGGTTTCCCCCGGTTTGTCGTGGACTGGCCTTTGTTGGTTCAGTGAGGAGTTTTCCCCGTGAAAGGTACGCGTTACCGGCTATGACGAATACCGGCACATCGGCGAAGGCGGCCCCGGTCGCCACTGCGCTCCTGCTCTCCAGCGATGACGCAACCGTAAAGCAGATCTCCGACGGCCTGGAGCAGTTCGCCGTCACGGTCGAGGTATGCGGCGACCCAGCCTCCGCGATGCTTTCACTGAACCGCCACCACTTCGAAGCGGTCATCATCGATTTGCAGCTGGGAGACCACGCTTGCGAGGTCCTGGAACGCGTGCGCTTTGCGCCTTCCAACCACAACGCCGCAACCTTCGCGGTCACCGCCGGCGGAGTGGAATCGACTCGTGCCTTTGATGCCGGATCGAATTTTGTGCTGGAACGGCCGCTCTCTCCCGAGGCGATCCACCGCAGCTTCAGAGTCGCCTACGGCCTTATCATGCGGGAACGGCGCCGGTATTTCCGCTGCCCGGCTACACTTCCCGCGGTGCTGCGCAGCCACGAGGGTGGAGAACTCCAGTGCAAGACCCTCAATATCAGTGAAAACGGGATGGCGCTTAGTGCGCCGATTGCGCTGAAACCCGGATCGGAGGTGCTTGTCGCCTTCAGCCTCCCCGATATGCCGGGACGTTTCACCGCCGAATCCAGGATCTGCTGGAGCGACGGAACCGGCCGCATGGGCTTGCAGTTCTTGAACCTCTCTGCCGACAAGAAAACCGAGCTGCAGAGCTGGCTGGCGCGGCGGCTGGAAGAAGTCTTGCCGGAAACCGTTGCCAACAAGTTCCACTAAGCCCTCTTCCTGGCTACGCACTTTGCCAGCCGCGGTCAACCCCATTTAGAATGTTGCAGCGGCAAGGGCAAACCCTTCGCCCGACCCTAAAAATCAACTCAGGAGTAAACATGTCAGCACCCAGCCGGCGGCCGGAAATCCGTCGCCGTCGTACCCGCAAAGAGAAGATTCTCAAGCTCCGCAAGCGTCTGGCAGCCGCCTCGACGGACAATGACCGCAATCGGGTCGAACAGAAGTTACTTCGCCTGGCCCTGGTTTCTCCTGGAAACCCGTTGCTCAAGAAGGGCTGAGGCGTCCGCCACTGCGGAGGCTCGGACGTCCCGTCCGGGCGGAAGCTCCTCGGGATGAGGCATGTTTCTGGGCAGCGTCAACCTCATGTCATCTTGATGCCGCGACCGTTGGCACCTCGGACGGCGGCGCGAGCCGGTACTTGCCCGCTACTCCCTCGTAAACAGACAGAACCTTCCGTGCCGAGGCGTCCCAGGAAAACTTCTTGGCCTGCTCATAACTGCGCTCCTTGAGCTTGTCCCGCAGAGGCTGGTCGAGCAGTACGCGATGCAGGGCGCGCATGATTTCAAACACATTCTCCGGGTTCACCAGGACGGCCGCATTACCTACAACCTCGGGTAGAGAGGACGTGTTGGAAGTGACCACCGGAGTGCCATGAGCCATGGCCTCCAGAGGCGGCAGGCCGAAGCCCTCGTAAAGCGAGGGGAAGACAAAGATCTTGGCCGCGTCGTAGAACACCCGCAGCATCTCGATCGGTACGAACCCCATGAAACGTACGTCGTTGTGCACGCCACTGCGGACCACGGTGCGGCGCAAGTCGGGATGCTTGGACAGCTCATCTCCGATGATGATCAGCTTCAAGTCCGGGAACTTCTCGTCCTTCTCCAGTTCCGCCTTCAACGCTGAGAAGGCTTCAATGATCCTCACCACATTCTTGTGGGGGCTGATCCGGCCGGCATACAGCAAAAAGGGAAAGGTCACCAGATAACGCTCCGTCAGAACCTGGCGGTCGGCTTCCGACGCATGGCCTCGCAGAAAGCGCTCGTCAATGGCGTTGTACACCACTTCAATGTGGGCACTCGGTATGCCAAACAGCTTTTCGAGCTCACTGCGGGTGAACTGGGACACCGCCAAAATCCGCCTCGCTCCCCGCAGGACCCGCCGCGTCAGATGAAAATGCAGTGAGCGGCGAAGGCCGGACCGGTCCCGCGCGCTATACATGTGCTCCAGCAGGTCGTGCACTGTCATGACGTAGGGACAGGGCAAGGTGCGCGGCATCCAGAACAGATGCGGGATGTGCACCAGGTCGCAGCGCAACCGCTTGATGATCGCCCGGAACTCGACGTAGCCTTTCGCGCTGGTATCGTCCTCGATGAGAGGGGTGCACTGAAAGTTCGGCGGCAACGCGCCGATCTCTGTGACTTTCTCGGGAGAGCCGATCAAGAAATACTGGTTCGCCTGGTCCAGCCGGCCCAGCGCTCGCACGATATTCCGGGTGTAGGTCCCGACGCCAAACTCGGTGATCCGCCGGATGTCGATGGCGATCTTCACGGGATGATTTTAACCACAGAGGACATTGGGGGCACAGAAGAAAAGGCAGAACTCTTCTTCAGGGCTCAGCGCTCTCGGCGAATCACAGCGATCTCTGCGGTCCAGGACTTTCACAGAAGACGCCGTGCAGCATTGCAACTCAGGCCCTGACTTCGGCCTTCGCCCTGCGTTCCGGATAAAGAGGAAACGCCTCCGCCAACTCCAGCACCTGCTTGCGGATCTTGCCGAGAACGCTCGCATCCGTTCGGTTGAGCAACGCTTCCGAGATCCAGCGGCCGATTTGGCGCATCTCGCCTTCTTTCATACCGCGCGTGGTCAGGGCAGGCGAGCCAATGCGGATCCCGCTGGGTTTCATGGGCGGGTTGGTATCGAACGGAATGGCGTTCTTGTTCACCGTGATACCGGCTTCTCCCAATGCCTTCTCGGCTTCGCTGCCCAACATGCCTTTGGCAAAGACGTCCACCAGCATGAGGTGGGTATCGGTGCCGCCAGAGATGATGCGGAAGCCTTCGGCAGCCAGGGTATCTGCGAGGGCCTTCGCATTGGCCACGATCTGGCGGGCGTATTCGCGAAACGATGGCTGCATGGCTTCGTGGAAACAAACGGCCTTGGCCGCGACAATGTGCACCAGGGGTCCGCCTTGCATGCCGGGAAAGACAACCTTATCGATGGCCGCCGCGAACTCCTGCTTGGAAAGAATCATCCCCGCCCGCGGACCACGCAGGGTCTTGTGCGTGGTTGAGGTGACGATCTGTGCATGGGGGACGGGTGAAGGGTGGACACCGCCAGCGACCAAGCCGGCGAAGTGCGCCATATCGACGAGGTAGATGGCTCCAACTTTGTCGGCGATTTGGCGCATGCGGGCAAAATCAATGATGCGCGGATAGGCACTGCCCCCGCCGATGATCAGCTTCGGTCTCTCTTTTTCCGCTAGCTTTTCGAGATCATCGTAGTCAATCGTCTCGGTTTCCTTGGTCACACCGTAAGGAACGATCTTGTATGTCTTGCCGGAGAAATTCAGATGATGGCCGTGGGTGAGGTGTCCGCCGTGGGCCAGGTTCAGTCCCAGAACCGTGTCGCCGGGCTGAATCACCGCAGCGTAAGCGGCCATGTTGGCTTGCGAACCGGCATGCGGCTGCACATTGGCGTGTTCGGCGCCAAAGAGCTGCTTGGCGCGGTCTCGGGCCAGATTTTCGACGACATCGGTGAACTCGCAGCCACCGTAGTAGCGCTTGCCGGGATAGCCTTCGGCGTACTTGTTGGTGAACACCGAGCCCATCGCTTCGAGCACGGCTTCGCTGACGAAGTTCTCCGAAGCAATCAGCTCCAGACCTTCGTGCTGGCGGCGCACTTCGTTGTCGATGGCTGCGGCGACTTCGGGATCGACTTCAAACAATGGCCGGGACATGTTTCTGGCAGTGCTCATGGTGATCTCTCCAGATCATTGTAAATAAGCACTTGGCATTTGACCAAAACGGGCGAGTGTAGAGAGTATTCGAGACCGGGGTGCCCCGTTCTTTCGCGGTTTGTGCGAAAGGGCGGCACCCCACCGTCCCAAGAATTCCCTGGAACCAACCGCAAATTCGGTTGGGACACGAAAAGGGCAGCCTGGAGTCGGGCTATAATTGCTCGCTTTGGTCGGCCCCATCGCGCCTTCAGGCGAGGGAGAGGACAGACGAATGACAACGCTGCACCAACTTAACGGAAGTTGCCAGAAAATCCTGCGCTTGCGAGGGTGCGGCCTCGGCACGTTTGCATCTTTGCTAATCCTGGCCGTGGCATCCCACACCCAAACATTTACGGTACTTCACACCTTTAGAGGCCCAGATGGAAGTGGCCCCTATTCTGGGCTGATGCGAGACAGCGCCGGAAGCCTCTATGGCACGACATCAGGTGGCGGGTACTCAAATGCTGGGGTCGCTTTCAGACTAACTCTTAGTGGGAAAGAGACAGCGTTCAGTTTTAACAACACTGGTGGCGCGGGCCCGCTGGCGAGCTTGGTAAGCGACGGCAAGGGAAACTTCTACGGTACGACCCGATCTGGTGGCGCCTCCGGTGTTGGGGTGGTGTTCAAGATCGCTGCGCCTGGGACGGAAACGGTGTTGTATTCGTTCCAAGGTGGAACGGATGGGGCCTTCCCATACGCTGAGCTCGTTCTGGACGCCGAGGGAAATCTATATGGCACAACTTCAGATGGAGGTGAGAACGGTGTTGGAGTCGTGTTCAAAGTAACCTCCAATGGAACTCAAACCGTTCTCCATAGCTTCATCGGACCCGAGGGAGCATTTCCCATGGCTGGGTTGCTCCGCGATCCGGCAGGGAATCTCTATGGTACAACCCTGGACGGCGGCGCAAACGGTGGTGGTGCCTTATTTAGATTAAGTCCGAACGGGCAAGTAATGGTGCTCCATGACTTCTGCCAGCCTGCCAATGACTGTGGTGACGGAGCCAATCCCGATGCACATCTGGTTGCAGATCGATCGGGCAACCTCTACGGAACTACTTCGGCGGGGGGACCGAGCCGAAAGGGAGTGATCTTCCGGCTGAACAGAAAAGGGCAATACAAAGTTCTGTATGCCTTCTGTTCCGCGCAGAATTGCGCAGATGGCGCAACTCCATACGCAGGAGTCAGTCTAGACACGGTAGGGAACCTCTATGGAACGACAACGGCCGGGGGAAATTCGGGGGCTGGGGTAGTTTTCAAGCTGGATACACATGGCCACGAGACCGTCCTTCACGGTTTCACCGGAGGTTCCGACGGTGGTGTTCCCCTGGGCGGCGTTGTTCTCGATTCTCAGGGAAATCTGTATGGAACAGCCTTCTTCGGTGGCTTGTCTGACGGGGTGGTGTTCAAAATTACTCCGTAGCGTCGGTGCCCCGTTCTTTCGCGGTTTGTGCGAAAGGGCGGGCACGGATTTCCCCACGGTGCTATACTCCCTGCCCAGCAGTAAGGCTCGTCCCCCGCATCTGGCTCCCCTCGCCTTACTCAATCTCCGCCACGGAGGTCGCCATGCCGAGAAACACCTTTTGCCCGCGAGCCGTTTGCGCCCTTATTTTGACTGTCGGGCTGCTCCTGTCCGCGACGGTCGCGTGGTGCGCCAGCTATAAGGTCGTATTTTCCTTCAGAGGCGGTACCGCCAAGACTCCCTCCTCAGGCCTTGTCCAAGACGCAGCAGGAAATGCATTTGGTACCACTGCGGAAAGTGGTGCAGTCCATCCTTATGGAACGGTGTACGAGTTGTCGCCGACATCGGGCTATCACTCAATTTATTCCTTCCAAGACAGCCCAGACGGGAGGCTGCCACAGGGAAACTTAGTGGTCGACGCTGCCGGAAATCTGTACGGGACCACCGTATACGGCGGAGCTAATAAGTCGGGTTGCAACAGGCTGGGATGCGGCACGGTGTTCAAACTGTCTCCTCCGACCAACGGCGGAACGTGGACGGAGACGGTTTTGTACAGCTTCACAGGTGGAAGCGACGGATCAAATCCCCAGGCGGGCGTCATCTTGGATTCAGCGGGCAATTTGTTCGGGACAACAAAAGGCGGCGGGGGCGTCGTGTTTGAACTAACGGCGGGCCAGGGTGATCAGTGGGCAGAAACCATCTTGTATTCTTTCGACGGCGGCGAGGGAGCGCTTCCCCTTGGCGGCTTGTTGTTTGATGGTGCCGGAAATCTCTATGGCACCACTTCTGCCTTCGGTCCTCGCTCTGGAGGTTGTGCATTCGAGCTGTCGCCTGCTCAAAATGGTACTTGGACTCTCACCTTAATTTACGCCTTCGACGGATCTAATGGGAGCCAAGACGGCCTCGGGCCGGGAGCCGGGCTCATCTTTGACACGAATGGCAACCTGTATGGAACAACCGTGTATGGCGGCACATCTCGCCAAGATGGTGGTGCAGGCTACGGGACGGTGTTTCAATTAACACCAACCGAAGCCGGCTGGACGGAGAATGTCCTTTACAGCTTTGGCGGACACCACGGGGCCATACCCGAGTCAAGTCTCGTGATAGACACTACAGGCAATCTATATGGGACGACCTACCAGGGCGGTCTCGCAGGGACGGCATGCCCAAGTGGTTGCGGCACAATCTTTAAGCTCTCGAAAGGCGAAAACGGTCAGTGGACCGAGAAAGTATTTCGCTTCCCGAGCGACACAAAACTAGGTGCCCAGCCCACCGCCCCCTTGATCCTTGACACCAAAGGTCGCGCTTACGGCACAACGACGCGCGGCGGAGCCGAGTTTGAAGGGGTCATATTCAAAATGGCGCCTTAACTCTCCACCGTGGGTGCCCCGTTCTTTCGCGGTTTGTGCGAAAGGGCGGGCACGGCTTCTCTCACTATCTTCACTGGCCACTCGTAGCAGTTCACCTTTACCGGGCCGGGTTCTCCGAGTGCGTACCAACGATAGCTGCTCCACCTCCAGTCCTCGGGTTTAGCCACTAAACCACGGACCACTGGGTTCTGGTGCATATAATCCAACTTCTCAACCCGTTTCTCTGGACTCCACACATTGAAATCATAGAAGCGCTCCTGCCAGATGGGCGCCTTCATGCGCTGCGCAAAGCGTTGTTTCAGGACCTGCATGACCGTCGAGGGCGTGCCAAGATCCGGTTCCGTGATCAG
>Ga0335082_10000561_pt1 | contig 38752 bp, 36 predicted proteins | sample Lox_Sample_41_FD_206718 | JGI IMG/M metagenome (GOLD analysis project Ga0335082, IMG submission 206718) | Soil microbial communities from Loxahatchee National Wildlife Refuge, Florida, United States - Lox_Sample_4.1 | ecosystem: Environmental > Terrestrial > Soil > Wetlands | place: USA...
AGGAAATCCTCACGAGTGAGGTCGGAGAGAAGGGCCTTCTTAATAACTTGGCGAAATTCGCTCAGCGTCTGCTTCATCAGGCCGTGCGACTCTAGACTCTGACTGAGTTTGTAGTCATTCAAGAACTTCCACATCTGCGCGTCGTAATCGAGCTTCGGAAGTTCAGGTTTGATCTGAACTCCCAGCGCCTTGGCATTCAAGATAGACTTTTCAATCGCCGCAGCGTTCACAGCATCGGAGGGGGTGGGTCCAATTTTCTTCCAAACCTTCTTCGTGCCTTCCCGGTAGCTGATGTAGAAGTTGCCTTCGGGGTGGCGCTCGGGCTTACCATCTACCAACGCCCAGTGGGGCTTGATCTTGTTGTTTCGGCCCTTGACTGGCTTGCAATATTTCCAGCGATCGCCGACTTTGACGTATTTCCAGACCGAAACTTTGCGGTTTGCCATGCCTTCCCCGGAGCCGAAAAAAGGAGCAAAAAAGCTGGCTTACCATAGCTCAAACGGTAGGGGAGCGGTAGGGTACGTCGGTCACTAGCGGGAACGGCCTCTGTTTACGAGGGTGCAGGGAAATCGTGGTGCCGGGAGGGGGAGTTGAACCCCCAAGGTACTAAGTACCGGCGGATTTTGAGTCCGCTGCGTCTGCCAGTTCCGCCATCCCGGCTTGAAGCGTGGCATTCACAGGTTAGCACATGCGCTAAACGTGCGGCGGACGCTACGCCACCACTGGTTTCTCCGTCTCCGCCGGCAAGCCCGCCTGCTGCCACGCATCGAACCCGCCGATCACGTTGGCCACATTGCGGAAGCCGGCGCGCTGCAGCAGACTGCAGGCAATCATGCTGCGGTAGCCGCTCTTGCAATGCACCGCAATCGGCGTGTCGCGATCAATTTCCGGCGGCGCTACTTTGAAGTTGTCCAGCGGCCACCAGGCTGCACCTTCAATATGTCCGGCCTGCCACTCCGGTTCGCGGCGCACATCGAGCACCTGAGAATGCTGTGCGTGCAAGCCCTGAACGGTAATTTGTGGCGTCTGGGCCAGGGGAAGCCCGGCCTCTGCCCATCCTGCAAAGCCGCCCTGCAGCGATCCGCGCAGATTCTCAATCCCCACGCGTGCCAAGCGGGTGCGAGCCTCTGTCAACTGCTCCGGCGAATCCGCGATCAAGACCGGCTGCGCGGACAAGCCCAACACGGTTCCTGCCCAGGACGCGAACTGCCCGGAGAGTGCAATATTGACCGAACCGGGCACATGTCCGATGGCAAACTGGTCGCCGGATCGGACATCGAGAGCGATCACGCCCTCGTCCAATAGCGCCTCCAGTTCCTGGGGCGACAATGACGGCAACTCCGCGAGATCGGACAACGCCGGCGCACCGCCGCGATTGATTTCCGCGTCCTGCAAGAAGTACTCCGGCCGCACCGGCAGGTTGGAAGTCAACTGGCGGATGAATTCTTCCCTGCTCTTGATCTGCAACGCATAGTTGGTCAGCCGTTCGGTACCGATGTTCGACGAACGCTCCGCCCGCATGTTGCGTCCGCAGAGGGAACCGGCCCCATGGGCCGGATAAACGAGAACGTCGTCCGCCAGGGTGAGCAGTTTGTTGTGCAGGCTATCGTAGAGCATACCTGCCAGCTGGGTGGAAGAGTATGTCTTTGACAAATCGGGACGGCCAACGTCTCCAAGGAAGAGCGTGTCTCCGGTCAGCACAGCCCACGGCTTTGAGGACTTTTCTTCGTCCGTAACCAGCAGGCAGATGCTCTCCGGAGTGTGGCCGGGACTTGCCAGGACCTGGATCCGAACCTTTCCAGCGCGCAGTTCGAAGCCGTCACTCACGGCCACGTGCGGGAAAGTCGCGCCTGCCTGCGCGCCGATGTAGATCTTCGCGCCGGTGCGCGAGGCAAGCTCCAGGTGGCCGGAGACGAAGTCAGCGTGCAGGTGGGTCTCAACGATGTGGCGGATTTTCGCGCCGTGATCCTGCGCAGCCTTCAGATAGATGTCCACGTCACGCTGCGGGTCGACCACGATGGCCTCGCCCCCAGAGACCAGCAGGTACGAAGCATGGGCCAGACAGCCCAGATAAAACTGCTCGAAGTACATGAGCGCCATCCTTCCAGACGAATTTTAAAACAAGTTTCGATGATCCCATATCGTAATTGCTACCGGAGCGGAGCGGTGGTAAGGTTCGTGCGATGGACCAGCCAACGCGTCCCGGAGGACCGGGAGGTTCCCCAGCAGTACCGAAGTTCTCCACTCCTACCACGGTTCCCAACCCTTCGCGCTTTTGCCCCAATTGCTCGGCACCGCTCAAAGAATCTAGGTGCAAGCTAAGCTGTCCGCGGTGCGGGTTTTATCTGAGCTGCTCGGATTTTTATTAGCCAGCAATTAGCACTTGGCAATTAGCCTTTAGTCTTGCACGCCTGTGGCGCTCCCCGAACCCCAATGGGCCAAGTGCTAAGTGCTGAGTTCCAGTCCCTGACAGTCTGCCTCTCTTCCATCTACAATAGTCGAGCCATCAATTCAAATCTTAGGAGCGACTCATGCAACGCAAGGCCAGTGCAATTTGGAAGGGTGGGCTGAAGGATGGGAAGGGGTCGGTGTCCAGCGCCAGCGGAGTGCTGACCAATACTCCCTACTCCTTCACCACCCGATTTGAGAACACGCCCGGCACCAATCCCGAGGAACTCATCGCGGCCGCACACGCGGGATGCTTCTCCATGGCGCTTTCTGCGCAGCTGGGCGGCGCCAACCTCACGCCCGCGAGCATCGAGACCTCGGCGACCCTGACGATGGAAAAACTCGACGCTGGCTGGACCATCACGGCCGTTCATCTTGACGTCGTGGGACGCGTGCCGGGAGCCGACGCGGCCGCATTCCAGAAGGCGGCAGAGAACGCCAAAGCCGGATGTCCGGTCTCCAAGGTGCTCAACGCGAAGATTACGATGAACGCCAAGCTGGAAGGGTAGCAGAGTTTGAATGGTTGCGGTTGCGCCTGTAAAATAAGTTTGTAGTGCTTCCCTGACAGCTGGCCCGCGAGGGCCGTTCGCCTAGTAGTTTTTTGCCATCGTGGCGGAATTGGCAGACGCGCATGGTTCAGGTCCATGTACCCGCAAGGGTGTGGGGGTTCGAGTCCCTTCGATGGCACCAAAGGTTTGAGTACCTGCAGCCGAATTCTGAGGTCCTTCGCTTGGCTCAGGATTTCGGCAGAAGGCTCTCGTTCGCAAAAAGCGCTCACTTACGCCTTCGAAGCGCCATTCTGATGCCAAGTATCCGTCTCGCCACTGCTGCGGACACCGCTGCGCTGATGCGCCTGGTGAACGATGCCTTCGCCATTGAGACCTTCCTCCAAGGCTCCCGCACCGACGAGCAAGGCCTCGCGGAACTGATGGAGAAAGGTGTGTTCCTGGTGGCTGAGGGAGTGCAACAGCCAATCATCGCCTCCGTCTATGTGGACCCGCGTGGGGAGCGAGCTTACTTTGGCATGCTGGCAGTCGACCCTTCCCAACAAGGCACAGGGCTGGGCCGCCTGATGACCGAAGCAGCAGAGGATTATTGCCGACAACGCGGCAGTGAACAGATGGACATCACGGTGCTCAGTTTGCGGCCGGAGCTACTTCCCTTTTACCGCAAGCTGGGATACCAGGTAGTGCGAACCGAAGCGTTTCATCCCTCGCGGCCGCTAGCCGATGGAGTGGAGTGTCATTGCATCGTCATGTCGAAGGCGCTGTGAGGATTCTCCTTTTGTCATTCTGAGCGGAGGAGGTGCTTCGCGATAGCGAAGCATCACCGTAACCCAATAAAAACTTCCTGCTACGCCCGTGTAGACGGATATGACCCGAGGGGTCCTTCGACTTCGCGCCTGGGTTGCCCGCAACCCAGGCTGCTCCGCTCCGGGTGACAGCACGAAACAGAGCCAGAGCCGGACGAGTTCGGGATTGCGGCAGGCCGCACCACCTCCACGCTATAATTCAAGGCCATTCATGGTTCTCACGTCTGGCACCAAGCTCGGTCCCTACGAAATCCTTTCGCCCCTGGGCGCAGGCGGGATGGGCGAGGTCTATCGCGCCCGTGATACGCGCCTCGACCGCATCGTGGCCATCAAGATCCTGCCGCCGCATCTTTCCCAAAATCCCGCCGCCAAAGAACGCTTTGAGCGGGAAGCCCGAGCGATTTCTTCGCTGAGCCATGGCAACATCTGCCATCTCTACGACGTTGGCCAGCAGGACGGAACCAGCTATCTGGTCATGGAGTATCTCGAAGGCGAGACCCTGGCCTCGCGTCTGGCCAAGGGTTGCCTACCCTTGGAGCAGGTGTTGCGGATCGGAGCGGAAATCGCCGACGGGCTCGATCGAGCGCATCGCAGCAATGTAATCCATCGCGATCTCAAGCCGGGCAACGTCATGCTGACGAAATCCGGCGCCAAGCTGATGGATTTCGGCCTGGCCAAGGCCGCCACTCCAGCGAGCCCGCCCTCTTCCGAACTGACTCAAACGGTGGCCAATGTCAGCGCACCATTGACCGCGGAAGGAACAGTTGTGGGCACGTTTCAGTACATGTCTCCGGAGCAGGTCGAGGGCAAAGAGGCTGACGCGCGCAGCGACATCTTTGCCCTGGGCGCCGTGCTTTATGAAATGACCACCGGCAAGCGGGCTTTCGAGGGCAAGACGACCGCAAGCGTGCTGGCGGCCGTGCTGGAGCGGCAGCCGGAGCCGATCAGTTCCATTCATCCCATGACTCCGCTGGCCTTGGACCGTCTGGTTAAGACATGCCTGGCCAAAGATCCTGACGACCGCTGGCAAACCGCCCACGACGTCAAGTTGCAGTTGCGTCAGATTGCGGAAGGCGCATCACAGGCCGGAAGTGTAGTGCCGGTAGGGGTGCAACACAAGGGCCGTGGGAAATTGTCATGGCTTGTCGCTGGCATCCTGGCCTTGCTCTTCCTGGCCGCTGGCGGGTTAGCATATTTCGCAAGTCAGCGGCAATTGCCGGTATTGCGGGTCCTGATCACCCCTCCGGACAAGACGCAATTCAATCTCACGGGAGACGAGGCCGGCCCAGCAGTGATTTCGCCCGATGGACGCTCGATTGTGTTTTCGGTCAATACCGGAGGGCACACGCAGCTCTATCTCCGCGCTTTGAATTCCCTCACCCCGCAACTGTTGCCGGGAACGGAGAGTGCGACGTTTCCCTTCTGGTCGCCGGACAGCCGCTCGATCGCGTTCTTCACCCCCTCCAAGCTCAAGCGACTGGACATCGCGGGCGGCCAGCCCGCCACACTCTGCGACGCCAATCTAGGACGGGGTGGTGACTGGGGCCCAAGCGGCACGATCATCTTCACCCCTTTTTACAACGCGGGAATCTTCCAGATCCCGGCCAACGGCGGCACTCCAACCCAGATCACCAAGGTGGACAACGCTACCTACACCTCTCATCGTTGGCCGCAATTCCTGCCCGATGGCAAACATTTCCTCTACCTGGCAGTGAATCACAACGCTGTGAACAGCCCAGACACCGCCGTTTTCCTGGCCTCTCTGGACGGCAAAGAAAACCGGCGGTTGTTTGCCACGTTCTCCAGCGTGACCTATGCGGACGGTTACCTGCTCTTTCTACGCGACAACACTCTGGTCGCCCAGAAATTTGACGCCGGCTCCGGAAGGTTGACGGGCGAACCGGTGCCCTTGAACGACAACGTGCAGTACGACGGCGGCCTGTGGCGGACCAATCTCAGCGTCTCTGCGACCGGAATGATGCTTTACGCCTCGGGAACATCGACCGGCGCTCAAACTCTGGCTTGGTACGATCGCAGCGGGAAGCAGCTCGACGTGGTGGATGACAACGTTGCCCTGTTTGACCTGACCTTGTCTCCGGACAATAAGAAAGTTGCGGTGACCGACGCCAACTCTGCAACCGCCACCATCTGGATCTACGATCTGGCAACCAAGGTAAAGACACGCCTGACTTTCAGCGGTGGGACCCACCGCACCCCGGTCTGGTCACCGGACAGTACGCAGTTGGCGTTCACGTCGAACCAGCAGGCCTCGATTGCTGTGAAACCCGCAACCGGCGGAGCGGATGAGAAGCCGCTGTTGTCCTCGGCGAACACCTCGTTCAACTCCGTGGCCGATTGGTCGCGCGACGGCCGTTACCTGATGTATGAACAGGGAACCGGCCTCAATCTCCACCTGTGGGTCCTCCCGCTGTTCGGCGACCGGAAGCCATTCCCATATGCCCCTACTTCGCCCGACGAAGAGACCGGACAGTTCTCGCCGGACGGGCGCTGGGTGGCATTTCAATCGGGAGAAAGCGGACGCCCCGAAGTTTACGTAGCTCCTTTTCCATGGACCGGGGCGAAGTGGCAGATCTCCACCACCGGCGCCGTCCTGCCGCGCTGGCGGGCTGACGGCAAAGAGCTCTTCTATTACGCTTTCGGCGAATTGTACGCAACTCAGGTCGACGGCAGCGGATCGACCTTCCAGGTCGGGGGCACAAAGTCTTTGTTCCATCTCACCCTGGAAACCATCAGCAGCGAATTCGCTCCCACACGTGACGGACAGCGGTTCTTGATTGTGAGCCGTGGTGAAGGCGCGCCACAACCGCTGACTCTGGTGCAGAACTGGACGAGCGACCTGAGAAACCGCTGACCGGGACAGGGCGCTGAGCCCGGCCCCGTGGCTCCCTTCTTTTATAATCGAACCACTTTCCATGCCCATCGGTCTGGACCAGATCGTGCGTTCTACTCGCCAGCGGGTCGCAGAGTTGCGCCGTAACTGCGACGTGGGGGTCTTGGAGCGTAAGGCCGAACAGCATGTCCCGCGCGGCTTTCGGCGGGCACTGGAGGCCAAGGGCAAAACTGGACCGGCTATCATTGCCGAGCTTAAGAAAGCTTCGCCCTCGCGCGGATTGATCCGGGCAGATTTTGATGCTGCCAGCCTGGCAGGCGAATTCGAGCTGGCCGGTGCCGCGGCGCTCTCCGTGCTGACGGACGAGAAATTTTTTCAAGGCTCATTGGACAACCTGGCCCGAGCTTCTGCTCGTACTTCCCTGCCATGCTTGCGCAAGGATTTTATTGTGGATGAGCTGCAGATCGTGCAGGCCCGTGCCTGCGGCGCGGATGCGATCCTGTTGATCGTGGCCGCGCTGTCGCAGCAGGAACTTGAGACCCTGGCCGAGAGCGCGCGTCGGCGCGAACTTGACGTGTTGTGCGAGCTGCACGACGAGCAGGAACTTACGCGGGCGCTGGATGCTGGCTGCAGCTTGATTGGCGTCAACAGCCGCGACTTGCGGACGTTCCGTGTCGATCTGCAGACTGCCTACCGCCTGGCTGAGCAACTTCCCTCGAACGCGTTGCCGGTGGCAGAGAGCGGCATTCATAACGCTGCCGATCTGGTAAGCCTTCGTGCCGTGGGCTATCAGGCGTTCTTGATCGGGGAATCTCTGATGCGGGCCAAATTCCCTGCCGAAGCATTGAAGACGCTGCTGGCTGAATCACTGAGAACTGGCCGCTGAGAACTGGTTTCATGACCTGGGTGAAGATTTGCGGAATCACGAATCTCGAAGATGCGCTGACCGCCGTCGAAGCCGGCGCCGACGCGCTGGGGTTTGTGTTCTCCGAAAAGAGCCCAAGAAGGGTCGAGCCTGAAGTCGCACGTCGGATTGTGAACAAACTGCCGCGGAATGTCGAAAAAGTTGGTGTGGTCGTGAACCAGCTTGAAGATGCGATTTGCTCGTTGACCGACGAGGTGGGGCTCACCGCGGTACAGATGCATGGCGACAACGAGGACCCCCACGTCGCCGACCTCGTCGCAAAGAAGCGGCCGGCCATACACGTATTGGCAGCGATTGCGATGTCGCAGGCGAAACCTGAGGGCCGAGCCATGCTATGGCGGCCGGACCTGGTCTACGCATTTCTGGCAGACTCAGGAAATGCCGCCTCGCCGGGCGGAACCGGCAAGCTCTTTGACTGGAGTGCCTGTAAACCTTCTCTTGAGGTGATTTCGCGCCTCGGGCGGGTGGTGGTCGCCGGAGGTCTCACGCCGGCTAATGTCGGCGAAGCCATGCGCATATTGAAGCCCTGGGGCGTGGATGTCTCTTCTGGTGTGGAAGCTCGGCCCGGCAAGAAAGATCCTGAGAAAGTGAAGGCGTTTGTTCGTGCAGTGCGGGAAGCCGACCAGATCTCGAACGACCGCTCTCGATGACAAATCGGCTACTTAATCTGCTGCCGCGACGCCGTCTTTCACTCCCGCCTTCAAATCCGCCGCCAGCAGGCGATGAAATAGATGCTCTCCCGCTTCCCTTCTCACCGACAGCCGGCCCGCTCCATACGCTCGCGACTTGAGCCCGCGCTGGACCGCCTCGCAGATATCCAGATCTTCATCCTGCACGCGGGCGCCGACAGCAACGCTTTGCTGGTTGTATTCACGGCGCGCTTCGCTCACATCGGCGAAATAGAAATCGAAGATCACCCGGCAATGGTCAACGTCCACCGGCAGGACGAGGTTTGTGTCCATATAGCCCTCGTAGCAGTTGATCATCAGGTTGGGGTACTGCCAGAAGTACCAGGCGCGGTCGCCTTTGCGGGTGGCGCTGGTGGCCTTGTCTTCGTCGGAAGCGACCATGGGGCTGGACTGCAGGCAATAACGGTCCTCGTTCTCGATGGTGTACTCCTTGTAATCGAGCACGGAGCTCAGCCCCTTGTGGAGATGGGGCACGTGATAGCCGCCGTCGAGGTAGTTGTCGACGAAGACTTTCCAGTTGCAGGCAATGTCGTACACACGGCTGTCGAAGTAATGTAGCCTGCTTACCCCTAACGGCGCCACCCGTTTCACCAGTCCGCCCAGAAATTCGCGCAACTGACCCGCCTGTGGATCGAGGGTGACGAAGACGAATTTTTCCCAGGTCTCCGCCTTCACCGGCACGAGGCCATTTCGCTGGCGGTCGAAGTCTTTGACCCCGTCGAATTCCGGCATGCCTTTGAGAGAACCGTCGAGGCCGTAGTTCCAGCCGTGATAAGGGCAGTGCAGAATGGAGGTCTGGCCGCAAGGTTCGGTGACCACCGCCGCCGCGTGGTGGCGGCACACGTTGTAAAAACCGCGCAAGACGCCGTCGTTGCCGCGGACCACCACGAGCGGTTCTCCGGCGATGTTCGCGGTGACGAACTGCCCGGGCTTCTCCACCTGCTCGATGCGTCCCACCATCTGCCAGGACTTGCTGAAGACAGTTTCGGCCTCGAGCGCCGCAATACGGGAGTCGACATACCAGGAGGCCGGAATAGTGGAAGCTTCCGCCAGGGGCGTCCGGTCGTCATAGCTGTTCAAGATTTGCTGGAGGGACAGCATGCGGGCTCCGGGTCGTCAGCTCTTAGACGCGGCGTGATGGCCCGCTCCGATGGCGCCTTGCAGCATCTCCAGGAACTGGGCGATGCGGGCCTCCTTCTTCTCCGACGGATCTCCGCTGCGCCGGAAGAGCCCGGGATCGAGTTCCTCGGTCAGCAGCGCATCCTGAAAGCGCTCCATAGTCCAGTCGAGTATCGATACGATCATTTCCTGGTCCAGATCGCTGCGCAATTCGCCTCGTTGCAGACCGAAGCGGACAAAGGCCACCGTCCCATACGGATCCTCGGTCATTAGGAAGCGGTTGATCTCACGTTTCAGGGCAAGGTCGGCTCCGTAGTTTCCCAGCAGGGAGATGCGGTAAGGAATCCAGTCCTCGTGCACCAGATGCTCGGTCCGCGTCAACCAATAGCGCAACACTTCAAAGAATCCCCGCTCACGCACCTCGGCGGGTGCATCGAGGTATTGCGGGAACGAGCGCACCGCCTTCTTGTAGACCTCGAAGAAAAGGCCGTCCTTGCTGCCAAAATGCTGGAAGATGGAACCCTTGGCAATTCCCAGGGCCGAAGCTATGTCGCCAACGCGCGAAGCATGATAACCCTGCTCGGCGAAATGACGCATGGCGGCCTCGATGATAAGGGCGCGCTTACCCTCGGAGCGAGGGCGAGGCGGCATATGACGATAACGAGGAGGAGAAACAATGCTGCTGGCAATTCCACTCATGATTGACCTCAAGTCAGAAGACTTTACCGGAACCGCAGGGCGGATTTCAATTCTGTTTTTCGTGATGATGCGTTAATGTGGTGTGCCTTTTGTTTAATTTCGTTGACTGTAGGTCAACGAAATCATCGATGCCGCTAGACATTCAAAGAACTTACGACGCCATCGTGATCGGTGCCGGCCACAACGGTTTAACCGCTGCGGCCTACCTGGCTCGGGCTGGTCTCTCCACCCTGGTGCTTGAACGCCGCGAACTTGTGGGCGGCTGCTGTGTAACCGAAGAGATCGCGCCCGGATGCCGTGTCTCGACGACGTCCTATGTCGCCAGCATGCTGCGGCCGGAGGTGATTCAAGACCTGAAGCTTGGCGAGCACGGCCTGCGTATGATTCCCTGCGATCCGGCAATTCAAGTTCCCTTCCCCGATGGCGAGGTTGTGCCCTGGTGGGTGGACCGCGAGCGCGCACAAGCAGAGTTTCGCAAACTATCGGTGAAGGACGCAGAGACCTTCGTGCGCGTGGACGATCAACTGAAGAAGCTGGCACGGTATCTGCAGCCTTTTTTTCTTGAGCCACCGCCGGAAATCGATGCCGGCAGTTTCCACGGTTGGGCAGACCTGTTCCGGGTGGGCAAACGCTTCCGCGGAATCTCCAATCTTGAAATTTCTCAGCTGGTTTCCTTTCTTACCGGGAGCCTGGGAGAGTTTCTGGATCAGCACTACGAATCCGCAAAGATGAAGACGATGTTTCTAGCCAACAATGTTTACGGCAAGCATGGCGGACCCTACCAGCCGGGATCGGCGATCGGCTTGCTGTTCCACCTGTTGAGCGGCGGGGAGCATGAGTTGCAGGGCTTCTACGGCCATGTGATGGGCGGCATGGGCTCGATCACGCAAGCCCTGGCAGGCTCGGGAAAGAGGCTTGGAGTGGAGATTCGGACATCGGCAGCGGTTGGTCAGATCGATGTGCGGAGTGGCCGGACCCGGGGAGTGATTCTTGAGGATGGTACCGAACTCCGCGCACGCGTGGTTCTTTCCAACGCCGACCCTAAGCGGACATTCCTGAAATTGGTGCCAACCAGCGAACTGCCTGAAGATTTTCTGCAGGCGGTGCACGGCATCAAGATGGATGGGCCCTGCGCTAAGGTGAACATGGTGCTCGCGGAGGAGCCTCGCTTCATCGGCACTTCATCGAACGCAACCCCGCTGGAGCGCACGTTCTATACGCTTGTGCCGTCGCTGGAATTTGCCGAGCGTTGCTATGACATCGCAAAGTTCGGAGAAATCCCGGAGGAGCTTTGGGTGGACTGCGTGGTTTCCTCGAATGCTGACGACTCCCTGGCTCCTGCCGGCAAGCACATCCTGACTTGTTTTGTGCAATATGTTCCGTATCGCCTCCGGCAGGGCACATGGGATGAGAAGCGCGAACTCTTGGGAGACCGCGTGGTGAAAAAGATTGCGGAGTACGCACCCAATGTGCCGAACTCGATCCTGGCCCGGCAGGTGCTCACGCCGCTTGATCTGGAACGCACCTATGGCCTGACCGAAGGCAATATCTTTCACGGCGATTTGCGGCTGGAGCAACTCTTCTTCATGCGACCGGTGCCGGGCTGGGCGCAGTACCGAACGCCGATCAATGGACTGTATCTGTGCGGGGCAGGGGCGCATCCCGGCGGCGGCGTAACCGGCGCGCCCGGCCGCAACGCCGCACATCAGGTCTTGCGGGATTGGAAGAGAAGGCGATTTCAAACCTAATCACAGAGAGCACTGAGGAACACAGCCACAAATATCTCTGTCAACCCTGCGCCCTCTGCGGCTGAAGAACATGACCGACAACCATCGACTTCCGAAGACTGCTGACATCGTGATCCTGGGAGCCGGAGTTATGGGGGCATCGATCGCGTTTCATCTCGCCAAACGCACAGCAGGACGGATTGTCGTCCTGGACAAAGATCACGTGGGACGTGGCGGCAGTGGCCGGTCCTCGGCGCTCATCCGCATGCACTACAGTTATCCGCCCGAGGTGCAACTCGCGCTCATCAGCCTACGGATGTTTGAGAACTGGCGCGAAGTGGTCGGCGAGCCGGGCGACTTTCGCAAAACCGGCTTCGTGCGCATTGTGCATCCGAACGAGACCGAGCGACTGAAACGGAACGTTGAGATGCAGCGCAGCCTCGGAGTGAACGTTGAACTGATCACGAAGCAACAACTCCGGGAGATCGAACCGGATTGGAAGGTGGATGAAGTCGAACTGGCTGCGTACGAACCGGACTCGGGCTATGGAGACGGCGCGGGGGTAGCTAACAACTTTCTCGGGCGTGCGCGAGACATGGGCGTTGTCTATCTGCCGCGAACCCAAGCCACGAGCTTGCGAGTGAAGGCCGGACAGGTACTCGGTGCTTTTACCGAATCCGGAGAGATTGCCGCTCCCGTGGTTGTAGCTGCCACTGGTCCCTGGACGCGCCCGCTGTTTCAGTCCGTGGGCTTCGATCTTCCTATCGAAACCGAATTCCACCAGGTTGCGATTCTGAAAAATGCTCCCGGCATGAAAGGTGGTGGATGCGCTTGCATTGACTCGGTTACCGCCACTTACTTTCGCTCTGACGGGTCGGATAAGTTCTTGGTCGGCGATTTCTATGGCCAGCGTCCGGTCGATCCGGATGAATTTCCCCAGCGGCCGGCGGACGAAGCCATGGAAGAACTGATCGAACGTGCCTGCCGAAGGGTTCCAAAATTGGAGAATGCCGCGGTTCTGCGCGGCGTGACCGGCGTCTACGATATGACGCCCGACTCTCGCCCCCTGCTGGGCGAGATTCCGGGAATCAAGGGCTTGTATGTATGTGCTGGATTCTCGGGCATGGGATTCAAAATCTCGCCTGCGATCGGACTGGTGATATCAGAACTTCTGCTGGATGGACGCGGCAAGAGTGTGGACATCACATCGTTCCGGCCGAACCGGTTCGCCGAAGGTAAACCCATCAAGGCCGAGGTCGAATACGAGGATGATTGAGGTTCTGTGCAACACCGCGATCTAACGGAACCGGCCCGGCTGCGTCTACGTATCAGACACTGGGATTTCTATGGATTCGCCAGCCACTCCACAAACGTTATCTGTGGTGCCTGCTCCATCCGCCACAAACAAAGTCTTCTTCAACTCCGGAGGCCTGCGCGCGGGCTGGCGGTTCGCAATGTTCATCGTTCTGCTCGTGGCTTTTGAGTCGGTAATTCGCCAGGTCCTGAAGCACATCCCGTTTTTCTACCGGATTCTCAAAAGCGGTCAGGGGGGCGTATTAAGTCCTGAGTACGAGTATGTGTTTGAGATCGCTACCATTGCCGGCTTGTTCCTGGCCGCTGCTGTCATGGCAAAGATCGAAAAACGCCGGTTCGGGGTCTACGGGCTTCCCTGGAGCGGCGCTTTCGGGAAACTGTTCTGGCAGGGAGCGATCGCCGGCCTGGCTTTCGAAGCCATCGAAATCCTGGTGATCTACGCATTCCACGGATATTCATTTGGCGGCTTCGCACTCACCGGCATGAACCTCATGAACTATGCCATCGCCTGGGCGTTGGCATTTGTATTGGTAGGGATTTTTGAAGAGTTCGCCTTCCGGGGATACACACAATTCACCCTGGGAGAGGGGATCGGTTTCTGGCCCTCGGCGGTCGTCCTGTCTGCGCTGTTTGGCGCAGCCCACCTGGGGAATCCCCGGGAAGATTGGGTCGGTGCATTGTCAGTGGTGCTGTTCGGACTGTTCGCCTGCCTGACCCTTCGCCGCACCGGCAGCCTGTGGTTCGCGGTCGGCTTCCATGCGGCTGCAGACTATGCTGAGACCTTCATCTTCTCTGTCCCGGACAGCGGCATGCTGGCGAGGGGACACTTGCTGAATGCCAGTTTTCACGGGCCGCGCTGGCTTACGGGCGGAGCCGTCGGGCCGGAGGCCAGTGTGGTGGATTTCATTCTGTGTGGACTCGCGCTGGTCCTTTTCTCTCGGCTTTACCCGGCAAGGAAGGCCACTGCATCCAGCGTAGCCTAGCCGATACCACGCCTTCCCAATCCGCTCCAGCTATAATTGAAGGCACGCAATGAAACTCCTGCATGTCATCCTCTTGCTGAGCGCTGCCTGTCTCGTTTTGCCGGCTGCGTCCGGCCAGGACTCGGAGCAGAAGGAACTTCCATCCGCTCCTTCGGCGACACAACAGAAACCGCAGCCTGCGCCGCCCGCCGACGCGACTGCACCGCGACCCGCAGATCCACAAAGCCAGCCGCAGGCTGAGGCGCCGAAAGCAGATGCACCTGCAACCAGCCAGGCCCCCGACAGTTCGCGAAAGAGTGCGGACGATGCCTCGAAGCCGGCGCAGGAGGATGAAGCCGTCACCACCATCCGCAAGGTGGTCAACGAAGTCAACGTGGTCTTCACCGTGACCGACAAACACGGCCGCTACGTGAAAGACCTCAAGAAGGACGATTTCAAAATCATCGACGACGCCAAGCCGGCCACTGAGATCAGCAGCTTTCGCGCCGAGACCGACCTGCCGCTCGATGTGGGCCTGCTGATCGATGCCAGCAATTCCATCCGCGATCGCTTCAAGTTCGAGCAGGAGGCGGCCATCGAGTTCTTGAGCCAGACCATCCGGCGGAAATACGACCGCGCGTTCGTGGTGGGCTTTGATGTCACGCCCGAAGTTACGCAGGACTTCACCGATAACACCGAGGCGCTGTCCCTGGGGGTGCGGGCACTGCGGCCGGGCGGGGGCACCGCCCTGTATGACGCCCTGTACTTTGCCTGCCGTGACAAGCTGATGAAATCGGACCATCCGGGGCCCTCCCGCAAGGCGGTCATCCTGTTGAGCGACGGCGATGACAACCAGAGCCATGTGACCCGGGAGGAAGCCATTGAAATGGCGCAGCGCGCCGAGGTCGTCGTCTACACGATCAGCACCAATCTCACGGGCAGCAATGGAAAGTACGACAAAGTCCTGGAGCGCATTGCCGACGCCACCGGCGGGCGCGCCTACGTTCCCTTTCAGCTCACCGAGGTGGCGAATGCCTTCGCCGCCATTCAGGAAGAGCTGCGCAGCCAGTACGCGCTCTCCTATAAGCCTGCGGATTTCCATCCCGACGGGCACTACCGCACCATCGAAATTCTCGCCAAGAACCAGAAAGGCCTGCACGTGCGCAGCCGGCGCGGCTATTACTCGCCGGTCCAATAGGCTCCGATGGCAGGATACTCGGGTACACCTCTTCCCAAGAAGCTTGGCATCAAGGATGGTTTTCAGGTCCTGCTGATCGACGCACCTTCCGACACCAAAGCTGAGCTGAAGGATGCGCTCTCGGGTTGCCGGACGCCGAAGAATGGCCGCGGGCCGCTCGATTTCGTCATGATTTTCAGCAAGAGGTCAGCCGACCTCAAGAAACAGTTCTCGCAGATTGCCCGGCAACTCGCACCCGCAGGCATGTTATGGGCGAGCTGGCCCAAGAAGACGTCCGGTGTTGCCACCGATCTGGATGAGAATGAGGTCCGGAGAATCGGGTTGGCTGTGGGCCTCGTTGATGTAAAGGTGTGCGCGGTCAATGAGACCTGGTCAGGGTTGAAGTTTGTGATCCGGGTGAAGGACCGGCGAGGCTAGATTTGCTCAGAGCAATGGGGGTTTGGTGGAATCGAATTCAGACCCGGTCAGCCCCCAAAACCAAAAGCCTAGTGGCTTATTCTCCTGGCGGGCGGAGGAGTGTCCGGCGTTCGAGCGTACTTCCATCCGGTCTCGACGACTTGCCTTTTCTCTAGTTTCGTCTTCGCTTCCAGCCTTTCTTTGATTATTTCTTCCTCCAACTTGGAGCCACGTCGAAAGCAACCCGCCCCCGCACGTTGCCACTCATTCCCAACCCCCGATCCCGCCGGGTAGGAGTACTTCTGCCGGAGGAATTGCACAAACGTTACCGGTACCGGGTCGCCCGCCGTGTCCGCGTCTGGTATCACCGATATGTCGCTAAAGTAATCCACACTTTTCACGGCACCCCCGCTGTGACAAAAGTTCCAATTCTGAGGTAGTTCGGGCACCTCACCTGTGTACTTCCAATCGATGTGAACGACCTCCTCATTGACCGCCTTGGAGCTTTGCTCGATAGTCCTTAGGGTGAACTGTTGCTGGACCTGATTTGTACTCATTTCTGCGCAATCTCCGTGACCGTCGTCCGGGAGAAGTCGATAGGTCTTCCATATGTATACGTTCCACGCGTCCTGAATGTAGCCGAACTCCTCAGAGGTCCGGAAATAGGACACGTTACTGAGGTAGCGCGTGGCATGAGGAGCGCCCGGCGTCGTGCCAAGGAACCTGCAAAAGTAGGGCTTCTCCTGCGGATGTTGCGCTTGCGCAAAAGGAATGGCAAACCCCAGGACGAGACCGCAAACTAACAGACGAGAAATCAGCTTCACGGGTTCCTCCCTTAAAGCCCAAGGGCAGCCTCCGCCGCTCGGCGGTTCACAAATATTACACGATTAGACCATGGCGGGATCGAATTCAATGGACCGCGTACTGGCGAGAGAGATCGGGGATTAGGCCGGCGCGGGCGCAAGAGTCAAAGTCAATACCTGAATCGCAATCAGGCCTGGAAGGATAGTCGCGAGGCGTTCAGTCCCTCTTCGGCACCGCATAGTATCCACTGCGCGCCTGGATCTTGTAGTCCTTATTGTTAGCCTGAATCTGCACCTTGCGGAAGGTCCCATCCAGCTTGTCGTTGGAAGGAACATATCCCAGGTTGTATTGGCTGCGCAGTTCGTTGGCGATCTGGTTGAAAGCTTCTTTCAGCTTGTCGAACTTGTTGCCGACCTCAATCACCCGCCCGCCGGTCTCCTTCGCCAGCTTATTCATCTCGCCTCCGCCAAAGCCTTGCCAGGCGCCGCGGTCGGCAATCAGCAACACGTAGCAGATGGAATCCGATTTCTGGGCCGCTTCGATGGCGTCCTGAACTTTGAGCTTGCTGCCTTCGTCTTCGCCGTCGGTAAGCAGGATCATGGCCTTGCGGCCGACCTGCTGCGCCAGTTGATCGTGTGCCGCCAAATAGACCGCGTCGTAGAGCATGGTGCAGCAGGCCCTGGCCATCGTGGGGACCGGACCATCGTTGCCGAGCGGGTTCGCCCCCCCCATGCCGACACGCGCACCGTTCATGGCCTTCTTCAACGTGTGAGTGGAGTTCGTAAAATCCTGAAGCAGGTCGATGTCCGCGTCGAAACCGATGACGAAGGCCAGGTCCTTCTCGTGCAGGATCTGGTCCAGGAACTGTCCTCCTACCTCCTTCTCCATATCGAGCACCATCTTCTGACTGGGGCTGGTGTCCAGCAAAATACCCAGGGTCAAGGGCAGGTTCGACTCTGCGGCGAAATACTTGATCGTCTGCGGTTTGCCGTCCTCCAGGACCTGGAACTGTTCCTTCGTGAGTCCGGGAATCAATCCGCCCTTCTTGTCCTTCACATTGAAAAAGAGCTGCACGATGTTGACGTTGACCTTGAGGGTCTCGCTCGGTTCCCGATCGCCTTGAGTTGGGGCCGGTTCGGATTGCGAGTAGCTGTTGAGGGTACCTTCAGTGAGAAAGAGAACGGAAACGACAATAATCGGGAGTATTCTGGTCATGAAAGTATTTCCGAAACGAATTTTGTTAGTCTATTCCCCATGGTTTAGATGCACCAAACGGTGGGGCTCCAGCATCCGAATCATCAGGAAGAAAGCAGAAGGGGAAAGGGGTTTGTGCGGCACATGACTCCTGGGCATCTGAACCGCCGTTTACTGGCGATCTTATTGGTTTTTCTGGCATTAGGGGCAGCTTTCGCGCAGCAGCCGGGCGACCAGAAGCAGGACGTACCCGACGCCCCCTCGGCCGTGCAGCCTCCGCCGCCCCCTCCCCCGGCCCCAACCCCTACTCCCGAACCTAAAGCTTCGGAAGGGACGCCGCCACCCGAACAAACTGCTCCGGCGAACGAAGCGCCGCCCTCGTCATCCACCCCGGCTCCGACCGAGGGAACGCCAGGATCCGCGCCGCCGCCCTTCAATGTCACCACGGTCCCGGAAGGCAGCACAACGCAGCCGCAAACCCCCGCTCAGGAGGAGCTGTTTAAGATCGTCAAGAGCGTCAACCAGGTGATCGTCCCGGTGCGGGTCACGGACGAGTCTGGGCATCTGGTCAGCGGACTGTTGTCCTCCGATTTCTCGGTGTATGAAGATGGCCGCAAGCAAACCTTGAATTTCTTTACCAGCGACCCGTTTGCGCTCTCGGCCGCGGTCGTGCTCGACCTGGGTATGCAGGACGTCGCCCTGAGGAAGGTGAACCAGACGTTCTCGGCTTTGCAGGGAGCGTTTGCTCCGTTTGACGAGATCGCCATCTACACCTACAGCACCAATGTGAGCCGAGTATCGGACTTCGGTTCGTTGGGCCGGCGGCTGGACGCCGTATTGAACAACCTGAAGAACGTGAGCGGCTCCAACGACCAGGTGCCCGTTCTGGGTGGGCCGCTAGGTCCGCAGGGCCCGTCGGTGAACGGGGTGCCCGTGGACTCTCCGGTGACGCCCGTGTCCACACCGGCCAAACACGCCCACGTTCTGAATGATGCCATTCTCGAGGCTGCCCGCGACCTGGGGAGGCGCGAGAAGACGCGGCGGAAGATCATCTTCGTCATCAGCGACGGCCGCGAATACCGCAGCGATGCCAGCTACAGCGCCGTCTTGCAGGTGTTGCTTTCGAACGAAGTGATGGTGTACGGCATCTCGGTGGAAGGATCGGCAATTCCGGGCTACAGCAAATTGGAGCGTCTGCGCATTCCCGGACAAGGTTACAGCAATATCCTGCCGAAGTACGCCAATGCCACCGGAGGCGAGGTTCTGAGTGAGTACTCGCGCCCGGCAATTGAGGGGATATACCAGCGGGTCATCGGCGATGCCCGCAACCAATACACCCTGGGCTACGTGACCCCGGCCAAACCCAGCGGAGCGCGCCATGAGATTGAGGTGCGCGTGAACCGGCCGGGCTGCAAGTCGTCGGACTTGCGTCCCTGCGTGGATGTGTTTGCCAAGGAAGGCTACTACCCGCTGCCCGCGGGACGCTGACCGACAACGCCAAGAACTACTTCTGCTTGGCGTGCCCGTCGATCATAGCGATCGTGTCTCTGACGTCCGCGGTCATCGCGTTCTTCGGATCCTGTTTTAAGAACCGCTGGAAGGATTGCCGGGCATCGTTGGGCTTGTTCTGCCGCAGCTGTGAGTACCCCAGAACTACATAGATGGCAGCGTTGGTCTCCTTGAGGTCAATTGCCTTACGCGCCTGTTTCTCTGCCTCAAGAAATTTGTTCAACGCAAAATCCACTTTAGCCAGTTCGAAGTGAGCGTCGGGATTGGCAGGATCGAGTTCCGCAAAACGGGTAAACGGCTTTTCCGCCAGGTTGGCGCGACCGGTCCTGGCGTAAATTACCCCCAACAGATACTGGGCCCGCGGCATCCTATCTTCGATCTCGATCGCTTTGGCCAGTGACGCTTCCGCCTTTGTGGCCTCCTGGACTTGCAGTTGCGCCACTCCCAAAAGTTGGTAGCCCTCCGCATACTTCGGATAAAGGTTGATGGCTCTCTGCAAGTGGGGAATGGCGTCAGTGAAGTTGTTGGCATCGATCGCCTCCCGTCCGGCTTCAAACTCGCTCTTCGCCTCGGGAGGAATGGCAGCAATGCGGGCATCGACCAAACCAGTTGTAGGCTCGCTGCCAGGGACCTTCGTTCCGGGGAGCGGCCTCAACGTAATATCTTCCAGCGCCCGGCAGGGCGGAACACTGATATCCACCGCTCCCTGCACCGGATGATAGCCGATCAGGTTAACCCGGTAATGAACGATCATGCAGGGCGCGCCGGTGTGAAACTTGCCGATGCGGTCGGTCATTACGATGCTCCGCCAAGTGCTCTCCCCGTCGGTCCACAACTCGACCTGAACGAATTGCGCGGGGCTATCGTTGACGTAATGCACCTGACCGCGGAAATTGACGCCCGACTCGCCGCCGCTGTCGCTTTGACCGCGCGCGAGAATTGTCAGCGTTGCTACGACGAGTGCGACCTTGAGCAGGTGTCGCATATGACCACACCCCGTGAAAACGCCCTTGCTTAATTTTACCCCTCAGCGCAAGGGTGCACCCCGGGATTTATACAACGCCTGGAAGCCTCTCTGCGTTAGCGGATTCCCACCAATCCGCGGACGGACTCAACCAGTTTGGCGGGGTCGTACCCGATGCCCCTCCTGAACACGATCTCGACATTCTCGAGGTCGTCGATTTTTGTGGACGGATCTCCTTTGACCACCACAAGATCGGCCTGTTTCCCGGTGGCAATGGTCCCAATTCGGTCGCTCTCCCCCAGGTACTGGGCGCCGTTGTAGGTCGCGATGTGCAGGGCTTCGAGCGGGGTAAATCCGGCTTCCACCAGCAGTTCCACCTCTCGCTGGTCACCAAAACCGGGGATAACACCGCCGATGCCAGTGGGATCGAGACCGGCGAGCAAGAGGCCCCCCGCCTTCACGAAGGCGCGTTCAAACTCCATCTCTTCGGTAAAGAGAGGCCCCCAGGGCAAGGGCGCGGCAGCTCCGGTCTTGGGATTACGCCCTGGAAGATCAAGCCGCACTCGACTTTCGAGGAACTGATTGCGCGCCTCCTGGGACATCGCGTCGAGGACTCGCTGCTGAAGCGGCGTCCGATCAGGAGCAAACAGCTCAAACACAGGCAACGTCGAGGTCACCGCGACGTGATGCAAGACCAGGTCGCGAATCGTCCGCTGGATGGGAGCGTCGCTCACGCGCATTTTGATGAGTTCATTGGCAGTCGGCACTTCCCCCGGACACTCATCCGGCTTCTTGCCGGAGAAAAATTCGGTGTCCACCGTAAGACCATGCTCCAGGTCGTCGATCCCCAACTCCGCCGCCTCGCGGAAGCCTACAGAACACAGGTGACCGGTGACCTTCACGCCTCGCTTGTGGGCCGCTGCAATGGCTGCCCCCAAGACTTCGCGGGAGATGTAGTTGTACGCCTTGAAATTGTCCACCCCACGATCGATCCAATAGTTGACCGTGGCCACCGCTTCCTCTGGCGTCTTAAGAGAAACACTCTGCGTCACCCAGGTACCCGGCCCTTCCAGATACGGCCCAGTTACGTGGATATTCGGTCCCGGAATCTCGCCGCGATCGATCTGCTGCTTGAGGTTCAGGTCGGCGTAGGGTTCGACGGAACCTGTGGTGCGGATGGTGGTGACGCCGCCGGCGAGATAAAGCCGAGGAAAACTGACCGCCATCTCGTGGAAGACAGCGTCCCCGGCAGGGTAAAACATGTGATCGTGCATCCCGACCAGGCCAGGGGTAACCGAATCGCCACGGAGGTCAAGGATCTGTGCTTCTTTAGGCGGGGCAGCGTCGCCGGCAGTGATGGCGTCGATCTTGCCGTCGCGAATCACGATCGTCCGGTCTTCCATCGGGGCAGCGCCGGTGCCGTCGATGACACGCACGTGGGTCAGGGCGACTACGGGCGCGCTGACTTTGACGAACCTCTGCACCTCGGGAGACAGGGTCTGGGCCTGCAGCCCGATTGAAAAGAGAAGCAGTGCCAGGAAAGCCTCACGCATTCGCCACCTCAACTTCGGATTTGAAGCCCGGTTGCGAATGTTAGGGGCTGCCGCCGGAGCTGTCAAACGGGTTGTGGGGTTAGACAGGACTCCTCGCTGGAGTCACCCGAGAATCCTGCCATGCGCCGTCCACTCTCATTTCGAGCGTCAGTTACTCGCTGGAAATATGCGCTAATCCCGCCGCGGGTCCTTCGCAACGGAACCTTCCTTTCGAATCTTTTTCCTCGCCCGTTTCCGCGCCAAAGCTTGTTTCACTCGGCGCCTTTCGCCAGGCTTCAAATAGTACGAGTGACGTTTCACTTCTCGAATGATGTCTTCCGACTGAACCTTGCGCTTGAATCGACGGAGCGCATTCTCTAAGGATTCACCCTCTTGCAATCGAATTTCTGCCAAACTCATCCTCCAAGGAAGAAATTACCCGAAGCCGATCTCTCACAGCCGACGCTTCAAACCGTCAATTTGCTGCCAGTGCATTAGCCTCGGCCAACCTGCAAACCGGACTTACTCGCCAACGCGGTGGCCGGAGACGGACTGCTCCGCGGTATCCGCGTCTTCTGCTCCAAGATCGAACAGCGCTGCCTGCTCTGCGGCATGTTCGCGCAGTTCGGCCATTTCGTCTGTGCTGCCAACAACAGCTCTCTCCTGTTTCCGTTGATTTCTGCGTTCTGCCTTGTCCCGCTGTCTCTGTTGCCGGGTTTGTTCCTTCTGGCGCTTTGTGAACGTCGATCGGCCTTTTGGCATACTAACCCCTAGGGATCTCTGGTTGCTTGCGACAGGCATCTGCAGCCTGGACGGACTTCATCTTAATAAAACTACCAGCGCGGTTCGCGCGGCTGACGTGGATGGCCGCGATAGTCGTCGCGCCCATGGCCACCTCCACCGCCAAAACGATGGCCGCCGCCCCGGGGACGTTCCGATTTAGGTTTGGCCTCGTTAATTGTCAACGTCCGTCCGCCAAAATCTGTTCCGTTGAGGGCCGCCATGGCTTTGTCGGCTTCACTGGCATTGATCATTTCCACGAACCCGAACCCGCGGGAGCGCCCGGTGTCCCGGTCGGTCACCAGTGTAACCTTTTCCACCGGGCCGTGGGCCTCGAAGAGATTTCGCAACTCGGCTTCGGTCGTGCGGTGAGGCAAATTCCCAACGTAAAGGTTCTTCATCGCAATTCCTCTCTCAGTAAGTCATCCAGGCTTGATGGGGTTGGTTTCGACGGGCGTCCTTCGGAATCTCGTGACGGAGGAGGCAGGGAGCGCATCGCTCTGCTGCGAGCCACGGACGCGGAGCGGACTGCGGATATTCGCCGCGAAGCTTCCAGAATGCCCCAGCGCTGAGTCGAGTCACCCAGATCGACAGGAAGCCCGACTTCCGCACTAACACTTGCCGCCGATCCGTCTCCCCGCTCCATCAGCAATTCCTGATCTGCATTGGGCGAAGCCGCGAGATATTCTGGCTGGCCAACCAGGAAGGCCAGCCGCTGCGGAGGCGTCGCGCTACGAATGTCTTCGCAAAATTTGTCGCGTTGGCCCCTTCCCTTTTCCATATTGATTAACACGAGGTCGTACAGAGCCGGTCGCCACCATGAGCGGGCTTCCGCGATATCCGCGGCACTATCGACGTACATTCCAACCCTCCGCAGGGCTTCAGCACGCAGATCGCGCTTCGCATGTGATGAATCAATCAGCAAAACTCGCTTCTTTTTGACTGCATCGGGGATTGGGGCGGAGAGAGGTAATGTCAGCAGTGGAGTGTTCACGCCGACACCGACCTTCCATTGGCGCGGGTTGGAGGATTCACCGATTTCGGATCCGTCGCCTCCCGTTTCAGTAGTTCACGGGTTCGCTGCCGTCGCGCGATCTTCTGCTTGCGCTCTCTGTTATACCTGGACTTGTCGCCATTGAGTGCGGACATTAAAACTCCTGTCATTCGAGCTGGTGGTAAGACAGCGGGTGACCACAACTTTACTTGGGTGTTCGAGACTACTGTGCTTTCTGCATCCAGAGCGGCGGCGAGGCCGTGAAAGGCGTTCCAGGGTCTGGCCGCGATTGAGCTACCCAGGGAGAATCGGTAATGCAATAGAAGCGCCTCTCGATCTCTCAATCGCGAAGGCGCAAATTGCTCGGATGACGTGTCTTCGAGGTTAAGGTGTGTTCAGTATACGCGCTTTGCCCTGGTTCTGCCGAGGAATCGCAATCGCCATGCAGGGGCCAGGCAGTCCATCGTCGCATTGAGCTTGCTAATTGTGTCGTTTACACGTACGATGCGTATGTACGTTAGACCGAATCGGTCGTGAGCAGTTCTCGCCTGATCAGCAAGCAACCTGCACAGGTTTTCTTCCGAATCCCTCCAGCGTAACTAACACAAAGGAACAAGAGTACAAACACATGGAACAAGGAACAGTTAAGTGGTTCAACGACGCCAAAGGCTACGGTTTTATCAGCCGTCAGAATGGCGAAGACGTTTTCGTGCATTTCTCCGCCATCCAGGCGGGAGGCTTTAGGAGCTTGCAGGAGGGCCAGACGGTTCAATTCGATGTCACCAAGGGCCCCAAGGGCTGGCAGGCAGAGAACGTTCAGGCCATATAGGTCGATCGTTTTGAAGGGGTGATTCACTCGAGAATTGCCCCTCACTTTTTCGCAACGACAACTGAGACGCAGCGCGCATCCTAACCCATATCTTTGATGTGCGTCGCAATATACCACTGGTTGCCGAAGGGATCGCGCACGCCCGCGCTGCGATCGCCGTAATCGTGGTCTGTCGGCTCGGCGATCGAGGTCGCGCCGGCGCGCATCGCCCGGGCATACAAACCATCGCAATCCTCGACGTATAGATAGAACATGCTCGGCATTGGCTGGTAAGGCCCGTTCGCCTCTCCCATCTCGATCATGGAATCGCCGATCAGGACGCGAGCATGATGCACCACTCCGTCCGGTGACTGGTAAACGGCGTCTTCTTTCGCGCCAAATGCTTTCTTCAGGAACTCAATCATCTTCGGCGCGCGCAACGGATGCAGATATGCATTCACATTGTGCAGTCCCTTGGGGATGTAATGCTCTCCAAATCCGGTCGCTATGTACCAATAGTTGCCGAACGCGTCCTTCACCCCTGCCCCGCGCTCGCCGTACTCCTGGTCCCTCGGCTCGCCCAGGGAAGTTGCACCCGCCGCCAGCGCCTGCCGATAAGTGGCATCCGTGTCTTTGACGTAGACGTGGAGCGCCGCCGGCGCCGGCTTGGATCGGAATTCATGACCCGGACGTCCGCCGCCAATCATCGTCATGGAGTCGCCGATCCGAACCTCACAGTGCACACCTCCCGCGCTGCCGACGGTGCGGAAGATTTCCTCAGCGCCGAACACCTGCTTGGCAAAATCGACCAGCCCGACACCGTTTTCTGCGACCAGGTACGGCGTGACCATGCGGTAGCCCTTGGGCACGGGATTCACATCAGGCTTTTTCAGCATCTGCTGCCTGATCGGTTCAAATCGCCGGTGCATCTCCTCGACCGACATTTCTTCCTTCACCGTCGAAACCGACCACGTGTATCCAAACGGGTCCCTGACCTTGCCCGTCAGGTAGCCATAGAATTGGTCTTCGACCGGCGCGACCAGAGTCGCTCCCGCGGCGACGGCCTGCTTCACCATGCCCTCAGCGTCCTCTACGAACAGCTCGATGCTCACCGGCGAACCGCCCAAGGCTTCTGGCCCCAGCAAATCGTGCTCGAGAGACTCTTCACCAACCATAATGACGGCGTTGCCGATCTGCAATTCTGCGTGCCCGATCCCGAAGAGTTCATCTTCAAAGCGCATGTTTTCGCGTGCGCCAAAGGCCTTCTGGTAGAAATCAATTGCCGCAGCCGCTCCTTTGACGCGCAGGCGGGGCGCAGCTGTCTGCCGGACTTTGGTGATGGGTTCGACTGTGCTTGCCATGAATGCCTTCCTTTCCAATTCAGATTTCAAACGGGCCCTAAATTCCGGTCGTGGCAATTGGCGTAACTTGGCCGCTACCTCCAGCAGTGGTGCGAGATTGGGGCCTGCGCGTCTTGCTTTGGCGCGCGGCCGGGCCAGCATCGCCTGCACGGCCTGGTCGAGTTGTTCGCTCAAAGTGCGCTCAGCCATTTCTGCCACCTGACTTCTTGCCTTCTTTCGTGGACCTTCGAGTCCCTTGTGATTTGGCCGCTCCTGCCTCCAACCGGAGGCGCAAGTTCTGCAACCCCCGAAGTTGCAACTGCTTAATCGCGCCCTCGCTGCGCCCCATGTGCCCCGCGATCTGCCGAATACTCTTCTGCTCGGCGAACCGCATGAGCACGACTGTGCGCTGGTCCGCCGGCAAGTCCTCTACAAGCCGGAGAATGCGCCCCTGATCACTCGCTTCCTCGAGAACTGCACTGGAAGCGATCTCCGGCGGATCATCGAAGTACAGCTCCTTACCGGCTTTCTTGGAGCGGTCCGCGATGGCGTTGGCCGCGATTCGCAGGAGCCACGCCGCGAAGGGCGCTCCTCGCCACTCGAAGCGCTTCAGATTGGCCAGCGCCCGGTGAAAAACCTCGGAGGCCAGATCTTCGGCGGCGTCGCGGTCGCCTACGCGCCGGGCAACGAATGCATATACCGTTTCAAAGTGAAGTTCGTAGAGTTGGGCGAAGTGGGCGGGATCCTTTTGGGCAGCCTCCACCAGCAGGCGTTCCTCCGCCTGCGCCGGGGACGGCCTCGATACCAGTGCTCTACCCCTCATCGCCTCTCTGCATTTATAAACTGTGGCCGCAAGGAAAGGTTACGGCTGGGAAGGCTGGAACCATGAAGCCGTCGAGTGGGCGCGGAAAACTCGGGGCCTTTCAGACCTGCGGGAGGGGGTCTCACAGGAATGAAAGGCCCCATTCTTCTGGGGGATTCATATCTACCTTCGTGTACAAGAACCGTGGAGAGAATCTGGTTCTTGTTACGAATTCCGTACAAGCAGCCGGAGAATCCTTGTAAATATTTGATAACAATGTAATTTATGGCCCAGTGATTGACTTGAGACCTGTCCCTTGGGGACAAATCTCGCTTCCGGATTCAGAAAATGGCAGGGCCGAGCGGTTGACAAGTGGAAATCTGCGGAGAACCAAGCAGCTTGGAACTCCCGACTATTGCACAGGTCAAGCTCCTTCGTAATCTGTCCCCCCAGCATCTAAGTTTCTAAACTTGAAATTCCCCCCAGAACCCCGCCAAACGCCGACTTAAGTGGTCCAGCATGTAGGAGATGCAAGTACAGAGGCAGCAAAGCAGCGGCTGCTGAGTGAGGTTCAACCCTTCCAGCGGTAGGCGTCAGGTTGTGGCAGGCCAATATGCGCCAGGACCCGGCTGGCGAATTCCCGAGCCATGGCATCCAAGGTGGCCGGACGGTTGTAGAAAGCCGGGATCAGGGGAAAGACAGTAGCTCCGGCATCGGCCGCCCGGTACATGTTGCGGATGTGGATTTTGTTGAGTGGCGTCTCGCGCACGCATAGCACCAAGGAGCGCTTCTCTTTGAGGCAGACGTCGGCAGCGCGCTCGATCAGATGCGAAGCAATGCCGTTGGCGATGCGGGCCAAAGTGCCGACGCTGCAAGGGATGACGACCATTGCGTCGGCTGGATACGAGCCGCTGGCCACGTTGGCGCCGATGTCGGCGTTGGACTGCAGGTGAATTTTGCGGCTGGTCTTGCCGATGACTTGATGGACGAGGTTGCTGCGGCCGCGAAGCCCCAGCTCCTCCGCCATCACGCGCAGAGCGCTATCGGAGGCGATGAAGTTCACCGTATGAACTCGGGAGTCCCGCTCTACGGTGAGCAGGAAATGGCGCAGGAATAGCGTTCCGCTGGCGCCGGTCGTGGCAACGGTCAAGTTTTGCGGGGGATGGTTGGGCAATGCAGCTCCTGAAAGATGAATTTCGAGCATAGGCAGGCTGCGGCAGGCAAGTCAAGGAGACCGACGCACAACGAAGATGGCAAGCACCAGCACTCTCGGATCACGGAGGAACGCAGCACAACTCCACGCGCTGGCCGGCGTGGAACGCGAGTTGCGGGCCAATGACTCCAGCGGACGCCGAAAGTATCTGCGGGACTTCAGCCAGGCCTTCCGCTCCTACGCTTCGGTCATTCCCCATGCACAACTCGAGAGCACCATTCACGCCTCCGACGTGATCCTGGTCGGCGACTACCATGCCCTGCCCGCTTCTCAGCGTTTTGCCGCGACCCTCCTGGAAGAACGTGCGCAGCCCGGTGACCGTCCGGTGGTGCTGGGAGTGGAGACCATCTTCTCTCACCACCAGCACATCCTGGATGAATGGTGGCGGCGCGAGATCGCAGAAGACGAGTTCCGCGAACGCATCCGCTATGACACCGATTGGGGATACGACTGGCTGCCGTTTTACCAACTGCTGGTCACCGCGCGCGAGCATGCCGAGGCCATCTACGGCCTGGACTGCATGCCCCGCGAGGACCTGCGCAAAATCAGCGTGCGCGACCGCCATGCCGTGGACAAGATCGCCCAAGTTCGCGAGCGTCATCCCAAGGCCGTCGTGCTGGTAGTGTTCGGCGAGTCCCACCTCGCGCCCGAACACCTTCCCCGGCTGTTACGCCAGCGTCTGCCCGGCCAGCGGGTGTTGACCGTGTTGCAGAATGTTGATCCGCTGTACTGGCAGGCCACCGCCGAACACCACGATCCGGTCGAAGCCGTCCGGGTGAACCGGAATGTGGTGTGTGTCTTCAACTCGACGCCGCTGGAGAAATACGAAAGCTATCGCCTCTACCTCTCGCGCTGCCAGGCCGATGCCGGCCAGCCCGACCTGGTTCCAACCATCTACAACTTGATCGACAGCTTGCTGTGCTTCCTCGATATCAACCAGTATTCCTCGCACAACACCACCCAGCCGAAGTTCCTGATCGACCTTTTGCCAGAAGTTTATTCCGGATCTTCGGACGGACGGCTGCGGCAGCTGCTGATGCGGGCCGTTGCCGGTGACGTTCGCAAAATCGAAGGTATGTTGCGCAGGGTCGAGGCCCAGGGTACGGTGTATCTACCCTCGATCAATGCCTTCTACGTGCGCGAGTTTCAAATGCTGTACGCCACCGAGGAAGCGGCCCGATTCCTTCACCATGCCTGCCGCGGATTGCCGGCCTCTAAGGGATCGCAAGCGGCACGTAAACCGGCGGATCGCTTTTACTCCCGCACCGTCGAACATGCGCTGGCCTATCTGGGGTCACGGGTGTTGTATCCGGCGCGCCCGGCAGAGCGCGATCACACAGGAGTCAACCTTGCTGCCACCCTTTGCCAGCAACGCATGCGCGAGGCTGTTCGGACGGACCGCGCCGGATTCGACTGCGCCGCCCAGAAACTGGGTTACATGCTGGGAAGCGAACTCTACGACGCGTACCTGCGCGGCGGCGTGAGCCGGACTGCTCTGCGGCATCTGTTTCTAGCGCACATCGAAGAACCCGGAAAAGCCTGGCAGGTCGTCCAGGAGATCGTCCGCAAATGCCACTCCACTCGCAAGAAGCCCAGCGGCTCGGTGCGGTAAGACAGTAGCTCTTAGCTCGTGGCTTTTAGCTTAAGCGCTTAAGCCCCGCTCGCCGATCACCGCGATTGGGTTCCTTGGTGTACCTTCGTGCCCTTTGTGGTTAAGTCTTCCGAAGCCTCTCGTCCCCTGCCGCGAATGCTAATCTAGAATCTCGGGGCTGAATGCTGATTGCTGAGTGCTGACTGCTTCTTTGAAACCTGAATCCATCCGCGAGCTATTCGAACAGGTCCGCAAGCGAAAGGTGTCGCCCGACGAGGCGGTCGAGAGGCTCCGGCATCTGCCGTTCGAAGACCTCGGCTTCGCCAAGGTTGACCATCACCGGGCCTTGCGTGTCGGCATGCCCGAGGTTGTTTTCGGCGAGGGCAAGACCCCGGCTCAGATCGCACAAATCTTCTCGCGGCTGGCCCGGCACGGAGGCAACGTCCTCGCAACACGTGCCAGCCAACAGCAGTTTGCGGCGGTCAAGAAGCAGGTTCGTGGTGCGGAATATCGCGAACTGGCGCGCGCGATTGTCCTGCAGCGCGATCGCAAGAAATATGGCAAAGGTGTGATCGCGGTGGTTTCCGCCGGGACGAGCGATATCCCGGTGGCGGAAGAAGCGGTCGCCACCGCCGAGGTCATGGGCAACGATGTGGAGCATCTCTACGACGTCGGCGTCGCGGGGATTCATCGCCTGCTGGCGAACCGCGGGACTCTGACGCGGGCGCGGGTGATCATCGTGTGCGCAGGGATGGAAGGCGCGCTGCCTAGCGTAGTTGGCGGACTCGTGGGCGTTCCGGTGATTGCGGTTCCGACGAGCGTAGGCTACGGTGCAGCGTTCAAAGGCGTGGCCGCGCTGCTGGGAATGATGAATTCCTGCGCCTCGAACGTCAGCGTGGTGAACATTGACAACGGCTTCGGCGCGGGCTATGTGGGATCGCTGATCAACCGGCTGTAAATCATGGGTTTGAGCATCTATTTGAGGCTTATCCGCGTAGATCCGCGGCGAAGGTCTTTGATTCCTCACCGGCTAAAGTCGCGTTCGGAATGACATTAGTAAAAAAGACGCGGCTTGCGCCGCGCCTCACCCCCGAGCCAAGGAGAAGGGGCGAGACGCCCCTCCTCCATCCCCACGTTACGACTTGGCCGCCACTTCCAGGTTGTTCTGCACGCTGAATACGCCGAACACCTGGCCGGCGCGAATCCCGGCAATGTTCTTATCGGCCTGGCTCAAGACCGCACCGTACAGCGTGACATGGCCGGCGTCAACGACGATGCGAATCGGCTTGGCCGGATCGATCGCGTACCGACTAAGCCCCGGATAGCCGTAAATCGCCCGTGCCGTCGCGATCCGGATACGATCATCGAACGGCGATGGCGGCAGGACCTTGACGTTGTCGATCACATCCTTCACGCCCGGCATCCGGCTCGTCAGATACAGTGCTGAATCCCGGGTATAGTCCGTGCGGGCGGCGCCGTCGAGAGTCACCACACCGTCGTCCACGGTTGCCGTGACAAAGTTGAACGCGACGTCATAGCCCACCCGGTCGTAGTAAAGCTTGCGATCCAACTGCGCAGTCAATTGGGCATCCGGCACATCCTTGCCGGCTACCGTGATCAGGTTGCGTACGCCCTGCGCGTTGGCCACCTTACGCACTCTCTTAGCCGCATCTACTTTTTGCTGGTAGAGATCCACGTTGCCCCTCAAGGTGATGATTCCGTCTTCCACGCTGGCTTGCACGCCGCGGAACTCCGCCTTGGATGCCAGTTTCTCCGCAGCCTTAGCCTGAATCGAATTATCAAAGCGGCCGGCGCTGCCGGTCTGCGCCACGAGATTTGCGCTCAGCAGCCCCACCGCCAGAAATAACCCCAGAACCCGAAGAATTGCTTTCATTGTTCCCTCCATCCTCTATTTCTACTAACCCGGCCGCTACGCCAAAGTTGCTTACTAACCGGTTAGTTAATTAATAAGATGCGCGGCCCCGGCCGGGGATGGGTAAAGATTTGTCATACTTGTAAGTACTCGTTGCAACAACTACTTGCTTCCCGGTGATAGACTCTAGCCATTCCATCGGTGGTCGCTGGTTTTTTTTCGGGAAACGGCTCGCCATTCGCGGACTGAAACTAAGCCAGCTGCCGCAAGGAGGACCAATGAGCAGCAACGCGGAACTGATGCGCTCCTGGGGAACCACGCTGTTGCGGGTAACAGTCGGCTCGGTGTTCGTGGCACACGGGGTTGCCAAGCTGTTCATGGGCTTCACCAATGTAGCCGATTATCTGAGCTCGGTTGGCATTCCTTACTACACGATTGCCGCAGTCGTTCTCACTCTGGCCGAGCTTGTAGGCGGCGTGGCCCTCATCCTCGGTGTCCTCACCCGCTTTGTGGCCATTGTGCTTGCTTTTGACATGGCAGTGGCGCTAATCACGGTCCACGTTAAGAACGGATTTTTCATGCCCAACGGGGTGGAGTTCCCCATGGTGCTGCTGGCCGCCAACCTCAGTTTCGTGCTTTCGGGTGGCGGCGCGGCGGAGTTGTGGCGTTTTTGAAGAGATTCGATTCGCAATCGCGTCGCCCAAACATGTTGCCCTTGCCCGGTACCTGTCGGCTACAATCGAAGGCAAATAAGGCGCCTGCTTCGCAAACTCCTTGAGCGGGTGCTGGCGTGCGTGGGGCGCAACGTGGTCACTCAAGCTACAAACATCGTCTATGAGTTTGGCCGCTTCCGGCTGGAGCCGGGTGAGCACCGCCTGATGGGCGAGGATCGCCCAGTTCCCCTGACCGGCAAGGCATTTTGCACGCTGTGCGTCTTGGTGGAGCAACACGGAAAGCTGGTCGCCAAGCAAGACCTGATGAGCGCAGTGTGGCCCGAGACGGTGGTCGAAGAGAACAACCTCGACCGCAACATCTCCGCGCTGCGCAAGGCCCTGGGGGAACAGGCAAACGGCGCGTCTTTTATCGAAACCGTGCCGCGGCTCGGGTACCGCTTCATCGCGCCGGTAATCGAGATCGCATCGAACGCGATAGCTGCCGCCACAGAGAGCACAGAATCGTCGCTTCGCCAGGAAATTCGCTTCTGCGTTACCGCCGACAAGGTGCGGCTCGCCTACTCCACAGTGGGCTCTGGGCTTCCCATCGTCAAAGTCGCGAACTGTTTCAATCACCTCGATTTTGAGTGGGAAAGCCCCATCTGGAAACACTGGGTGCGGGAGCTCACCAGCGATTACAGCATTGTGCGCTACGACGGCCGCGGCAACGGCCTTTCCGAATGGGACGTCGCCGACGTCTCCTTCGAGGCCTGGGTGCACGATCTGGAAACGGTGGTAGACGCGGCTGGCCTGGACAGATTTGCGCTATTCGGCCATTCCCAAGGCGGCGCCATCGCCATCGCGTATGCGATACGCCATCCGGAGCGCGTCAGCCACCTGGTTCTGTGCGGTGGCTATTCCCGCGGGGCACATTACCGGGAACATCCCGATGCGGTCGCCGTCCGGCGTGCCCTGGAAACGCTGGTGGAGTTGAATTGGGGAAAAACCAATCCCTCGTTCTTTCAAGTGGTGACGGATCTGTATATCCCGGAACGTGCCAAAGAAGAATACCGGAACTGGTTCAGGGAGCTGCAGATCATCTCCGTCTCCCCTGCCAATCTCGTGAAATACATGCAGGCGTGTGATGAGATCAACGTGCGCCCGCTGCTGCCCTCGGTGTCCATGCCGACCATGGTCTTTCATTGCGATCGCGACAAAGTTGCTCCGCTGCACGAGGGGCGGATTCTGGCCGCCGAGATTCCCGGCGCCCGGTTCGTTCCGCTCAAGAGCGCCAACCACATCCTGCTGGGCGAGGAGCCCGCCTGGAAGATATTCCGGGAAGAATTGACTTCATTCCTCGAGCGCGCCGAGGCTAACGGTGGTTCTTAAGACGTTTGATGACGACCTAGGAAGCCGCCCGGGCGCCTCCAGCGGCCTTGCGCCTGGTTCCCTCACCCTTAAATACGCGGGCGAAGATCTTGTCGATGTTCCGTAGCTGCCGCTTCAGGTCGAAAGCCCGTTCGACCTGGACCTTGGGCACACGGCTGGTGATGGCCTTGTCCTTCAACACCAGCTCCCTGAAATTCAAGCCTTCTTTCCAGGCGCGCATGGCGTGGCTTTGGACCACGCGGTAGGCGTCTTCCCGCGAGACACCATTTTCCACAAGATCCAGTAGCAACTGGCCGCTGAAGACCAGACCGCCCGTGCTCTCCAGATTCGCCAGCATGCGTTTGGGATAGACAAACATCGTGTCGACCAGATTTGTCGTCTTCTGCAGCATGTAGTCGACGAGCGTGGTGGAGTCTGGAATGATGACGCGCTCCACGGAAGAATGTGAGATGTCGCGCTCGTGCCACAAGGCCACGTTCTCGAACGCTGCCTGCGCGTTCGAGCGCACCACCCGCGCCAGCCCGCTGATCTGTTCGCAAGTCACCGGATTGCGCTTGTGGGGCATCGCCGAGGAACCTTTCTGCTTCTCACTGAAGTACTCTTCTGCTTCGCGGACCTCGGTGCGCTGCAGATGGCGGATCTCGGTGGCGATCTTGTCCAGCGTGCTGGCAATCACCGCCAGCGTGGCCAGGTAGTAGGCATGGCGGTCGCGTTGGATGACCTGCGAGGAGACCGCGGCGGCCTTCAACCCCAGACGGGCACAGATCTTCTCTTCCAGTTCCGGGCTGAGATGGGCAAGAGTGCCGACCGCACCGGAAAATTTACCGACGCGCATGTCTTCCGCCGCGCGCGCAAAGCGCTCGCTGTTGCGCTGCGTCTCCGAATACCAGTTGGCCAGCTTGAAACCGAAAGTGATGGGCTCGGCGTGAACCCCGTGCGTGCGGCCCACCATGGCGGTGTCTTTGAACTCCCAGGCGCGCCGCTTGAGCACCTCGGAAAGCCGCGCCAGGTCGGCAGCAATGATCGTGGAAGCTTGCCCAATCAGCAATGCCTGGGCGGTGTCGACCACATCGTTGGAGGTCAGCCCGTAGTGGAACCAGCGGGAGTGCGGACCGACAATTTCCGCGACCGCGGTGGTGAACGCGATAACATCGTGGCGCACCTCGGCTTCGATTTCCTGGATGCGCTCCAGGTCAAAGTCGGCACGCTCGCGAATGGCTTTGGCGGCGTCTTTAGGCACCATGCCGGCCTCAGCCAGCGTCTGCGTGGCGGCGACCTCGACCGCCAGCCAGGTGCGAAAGCGGTTCTCGTCACTCCAGATTCTGCCCATCTCCGCGCGGGTGTAACGTGGGATCACAGTCTCCTCTTTTCCTGGGACTCTGGATTCTAAACGCTTCGGCCCTATCCCTGCCAGCCGGGCACACTATATCGTGCTACGATATAAATGTGATGAAGACGCCATCTCCCATCGATTACGAATCGCTAGCCGAGGTGCGGCACCAGATCCGGCGCTTTCTGCGCTTCAGCGAACGGGCTGCCCGCTCGGCCGGGCTGGAGCCCCACCAGCACCAGTTGATGCTCGCGCTGAAGGGCCTGCCCCCCGGAACCCAGCCCCGTGTCGGAGAACTGGCAGAGCGGCTCCAGATCAAGCATCACAGCACGGTAGAACTGGCGAACCGGCTGGCAGCGCGGGGCTACCTCAACCGGCAGCGCAGCACTCGCGACCGCCGTGAAGTCCTGCTCTCGCTCACTTCCAAGGGGGAGAAGGTCTTGCGAGAGCTGTCGCTGTACCATCGCGATGAACTTCGCAGCCAGGGACCCATTCTGATCCAGGCTCTCAAAAAAGCGATCTCTGCCCGCCGGAACGGCCGGCCTGCCACACGAGCAAGCAGGAGGAATATTGAACGTGTCGTTTGACAAGCACGCCCCGCCGGCCACGGTTGCGGCCAGCGGTGTCCAGGTCGCCGATATTCGCCTGGCCGAGCCCGCGCAGTTCCGCACGCTCCTCATCTCCTTTCTGGCGGCCGCCATTGGCTTGTTGGCCGGCTTGGTCGCATTCCTGCTGTACAAGCTGATCGGCCTGTTCACCAATCTGTTCTTCTACCATCGCTTCTCAGCTGAATTCCTGAGCGCGCGTCACAACCAGCTGGGGTGGTGGGTGATTTTCATCCCCGTGATCGGCGGGCTGGTCGTCGGATTCATGGCCAAATACGGCACTCCTAAGATCAAGGGCCACGGCATCCCCGAGGCCATGGAGGCGGTGCTGTTCAACCGCAGCCGCATTCAGCCCCGGGTGGCGATTTTGAAGCCGATTTCCGCGGCCATCGCCATTGGCACCGGAGGCCCGTTCGGCGCCGAGGGCCCGATCATTCAAACGGGTGGAGCGATAGGGTCGCTGGTCGGCCAGGCGTTCCACACCACAGCAGCGGAGAGAAAAGTTCTGCTGGCGTGCGGAGCCGCGGCTGGCATGTCCGCAACCTTCAACACTCCCATCGCCGGAGTGATACTCGCCATCGAACTGCTGCTGTTTGAATTCAAGGCACGCTCGTTTATTCCGCTGGTCATCGCCAGTACTCTGGCGACGGCAGTCCACATGCAATTGCTCGGCGCCGGGCCGATGTTCAGTGTGGCATCGATGGATTTCGGCATCCCGCGGGCGCTGCCCTTCTACCTCTTGTTGGGCGTGGTGTGCGGTCTGGCCGCCGCGGGTTTCAGCAAGCTGTTGTACTGGACCGAAGACCAGTTCGAGAAGCTGCCGGTCGACGAACTCTGGTGGCCCGCCATCGGCGCGCTCGGCCTTGGCATCATCGGCTATTTTGTTCCCCGGGTTTTGGGCGTCGGCTACGATACCATTGGCGATATTCTCAACGCGAACCTGGCCTGGAAGCTGCTCCTGATCGTAATGGCAGCCAAGGCTGTCGCTCTGGTCATCTCTCTCGGCTCGGGAACCTCTGGAGGCTTGCTCGCTCCCATGTTCATGTCGAGCGCGGCCATGGGCGGCCTGTTCGCCATGTTTATGAACTGGCTCTTTCCTGCCGCCAACCTGTCTGCGGGAGCGTTTGCGCTGGTGGCCATGGGTGCGGTGTTCGGTTCGGCATCGCGAGCCACGTTCGCGTTTATCATCTTTGCCTTTGAAATCACCCGCGACTATAACTCGGTGCTGCCGCTGATGCTGGTCAGCGTGATCGCCGACGGCATTGCCATGCTGCTGATGCCTCGCGCCTCGATTATGACCGAGAAGCTGGCCCGCCGCGGCCTCCACATCCACCAGGAATATGAAGCCGACGTGCTGCACCAGGTGATGGTCTCGGAAACCATGGACCGGCAGGTCCCCTCAATCAACTCCGACATGAAGGTCAGCGAACTGGCAGACCGCATCGCGCGCCGCGTCCCGGAAGTCACACAGCACCAGGGGCTGGTCGTGCTCGACGCCGCCGGCAAGCTGGCCGGGGTCATCACCCGCGGAGACGTAATGCGGGCGCTCGACGCCGACCCGGCAGGAAACCTCAGCGTACTGGACGCGAGCACTCGCAACCCAGTGGTGACCTATCCGGACGAACTGCTGCACGAAGCCTCGGCCAAGATGCTGCGCCAGAATATCGGGCGCTTGCCGGTGGTCGAGCGCAGCGATTCAACCCGCGTGGTCGGCTATCTCGGACGGCCGGGAATCATGGCCGCGCGTTTGCGACGGCTGGATGAAGAACACGTGCGGGAACCCGGATGGTTTCGCAAGCGGAAGGCCAGGGTGTAGGCATTTCGTTCTTTTCGGTTTGCGCCTACCTATTGAAAATTGTCGGTGCGCGCTTCATGCCAATGAGTTGGCTTAAACTCCATCTATGCGGCAACGTATTCGAACTGTTTCGTGGACCTTCCTTCTCGCTCTGTCCGCTATCGGCAATGCCGTCGCTCAGGCTGACCCTCCTGACTGGACCGAGCCCTTCCCGCCGTTTCGCATTGCGGGGAACCTTTACTACGTGGGAAGTAAAGGGCTGGCGAATTATCTGGTCACCACCCCGCAAGGGAACATCCTCATCAACAGCGACCTAGAAGCCAATGCGCCCCTGATCAAGGCTAGCATCGAGAAACTCGGATTCAAGTTTGAGGACACAAAGATTCTTCTGATCAGTCATGCGCACTGGGATCACGACGGCGGCAGCGCGAAGATCAAGGAGATGACCGGCGCGACTTACATGGTGATGGACGCCGATGTGCTTGTGGTCGAATCTGGCGGCAAAGCTGACTTTCATTACGGCACGAACTCTGCTTCCTTGTATCGGCCTACCAGAGTGGACCGCGTATTGCACGACGGCGACGAAGTGAGACTTGGCGGTACGGTGCTGGTCGCACATCTCACTCCTGGGCATACCAAAGGCTGCACCACCTGGACCATGAAGGTGACAGAAGGCGGCAAGACATACGACGTCGTGATCGTAGGTGGCCCGGGCGTGAATGCCGGATACAAACTCGTCGACAACGCGGCGTACCCACAAATCGCCGAGGACTACGAGCGCACCTTTCGCGTTCTGAAGTCGTTGCCCTGCGACATTTTCCTCGGAGCCCATGGCGGCTATTACGGGCTCGAGGAGAAATACCCTCTCATGAAAACGGGAAGCGCGAACCCGTTCGTCGATCCCGCGGGCTACAGGAAGTTCATCGCCGAAAAAGAGCAGGATTTTCGCACCGAATTGGCAAGGCAAAAACTCGCCGCCAAATAGGAGCAGTGTGGATGAGAGAGCCGGGTGGGGGCTGCCCTCAGCCAATCATTCTCATGAGACTTGGGGGGTGCCCCTCGAGAGAATAAGATCGCCTCTTTTGCCAATCGCGCGGTCCTACGTCACACGGAGTCTTAGCGGGACTTCCCCTGCGCCGCCGCAATTAGCGGCTTGAGCGCGCGCACCGACACTCCCAGCGTGCCGCCGGAGAAGCCATCCAGATACGCGGCGTTCACCCCGATCACCTCGCCCCGCGAATTGAATACCGGACCCCCGCTGCCGCCGTGCGCGGTCGGCGCGTCGTAGATGAGCTTGTCGCCTACCACATCCCCCAGATGGCCACACGTGGCCGAGGGGCGGATCAACGAGAGCGCGGCCAACTCGTTGGCTGCGCGAATGTCATCGCGACGATAAGCCAGCCTTTCATAAACTGCCGGCGGAGACTTGGCAACCATGCCCAACACTCCCATGGGATAGCCCACCACCGAGACCAGTTCCCCAGGATTCGGAATCGCTTCCGCCAAGGGCAGGGGCCGTATTTCCCGAACTGCGTTGAGGTCGGGAATCCGCAGAACGGCCAAGTCTCCTTGCTCAGACAAGACCGCCGGTGTTACGTCCACGGGGGCGGGCAGGCCGGGAAAAAACGCCACCAGTTTTTCCAGATGCGGAGTAGCCCCCTGACGCAACAATACCGAGGAATCGGGATCTTCATACCAGGGTTCTGCCACATGGCGGTTCGTAGCCAGCAGTCCTTCCGCAACCAGAAAGCCCGTGCCGGAGATGCGCGCCCGCAGGACCGGCGCCCGCCCCGCAAAGCCCACCTGGTAGACGCCAAAGATGTAGCAGATCGAGTTGCGATAGCGGTTCAGGACCAGGGCCGGCATGGCCTGCTCCTGCTTCAGCTCCTGCACTTCATGGGAGAGCTTCTGCACCTGCTGTTCGAGTGGGTTCGTC
>Ga0335082_10000562_pt1 | contig 38724 bp, 30 predicted proteins | sample Lox_Sample_41_FD_206718 | JGI IMG/M metagenome (GOLD analysis project Ga0335082, IMG submission 206718) | Soil microbial communities from Loxahatchee National Wildlife Refuge, Florida, United States - Lox_Sample_4.1 | ecosystem: Environmental > Terrestrial > Soil > Wetlands | place: USA...
ATTTTCGTTTCTGATTCCGAGGTAACTGCCTTCCTCCCACCTGTGGCAAAGGTTGTTCGATTAACGTACGACAGTCCGGTGCAAACGGTGATACTTCGCCTCAAGAGCGGCGGCTCTCAAGGGCATCTCTCGCGGCAGTAGGACCACACCTTGGTCTTCCCCTTAGATTCCCGGTCATAGATTCGCGGTCGATCGTCATCGCAAATTGTCAACGGCGAGCGATTGCAGCGGCGGAGGAACGTGTGACCGACCCTTCTGCGGTAAAATCGCTCAGTGAACAATTCGCTGCTGAACCGTGTCGTTGAAAAGCGCCCCGACATGGTTCGTCTTCAAGGGCGCATTCTGTTTCTTACCGAAGACCCTGAACTCATCAAACGCCAGCTTGGCGGCGAAGACCTCCCTTGGGACACACAGCATCCCGAGCGCAATCCCAAGCTGCGCGATGACATCTCCACCGACGAAATCACCCCGGCGCACATCTGCTTCTTCTTCGACGAAACGCTGGGTGAGTTTCCCTACACCGGTTTGAAGTGCGGCAACGAGCTGCCCATCAAGCGTGGCGATGTGAAGCGCGGCGGCTTTGTTGCCGCAGTAAGCGGCAAGCGGCGCGGCAAGGGCTCCAGCCGCGAGCAATCGCCCTACGCCGAGATGTCAGCGGGGATGAGACTGGTGATCGCCGAGAACATCGAGCGCATCTACAACCAGAACTGTCACAACCTGGGCATGCTGACGGCGACGGACTTCTGGCTGATCGACAAGATTCGCGGCGGCAAAGAGATTCCGCTGGCTGAGTTTACGAAGGGTCAGGACGAGATCACGCGCCAGGTGATCGAATACGGCGGCCTCTTCCCTTTTAACGTCGCCCGCATGCAAGGCAAAGTGTTTCTGCCTCCGATTACTACCAAGCCGCGACCGATGACCATCGCGGAGAAGATTTTCGCGAGCCACATGGTGCGCGGCACGAACCATGTTGGTGTGGAAGCGGTAAAGCCGGGCGACACCGGCTTCGCGCGCACCGACCTGCGCTTCAGTCATGAGTATGTAACGCCCATGGCGGCCATCTTCTTCGAGCACTTCCTCGGCAAGAATGAACCGGTCACCGATCCGGGCACCGTGATGTTCTTCCGCGACCACCTGACATTCCTCGACGAAGTGCTATCAGAAGAAAAACGCAAGATGGGGCTGCTGGATCTGGCGGGCCAGTTGAAGCTGAAGCAGGAAGAGTTCGCCAAGTCGCGCGGCATCAAGCTGCACGGCGAACTAAGGGACCGCAAAGGCTCCGAGGGCATCTGCCATTCGATTGTTACCGAGAGCTATGCCCTGCCGGGTCAGGTCAATGTAGGCTCCGATTCACATACACCGCACGTAGGCGCGATGGGCTGCGTGGCTTTTGGCATCGGGACGACCGACGTATTCAATTCCTGGTTCACCAAGGACGTTCGGGTTAAAGTTCCAGAGTCGGTCAAGGTCGTGATTCGCGGCCAAAAGCGCGAGAACGTGACCGCTAAGGACTTCATCCTCAAGCTGCTCTCGCTGGAGTACATCCGCCACGGACACGCGCTGGCCAAGGTGATCGAATACTCAGGCGAGGCCATCGAGGCACTGGGCGTGGACGAACGCGCCACCATGACCAATATGGCAGCGGAGATCGGGGGCTTTACGGGCATCGTGGCTCCCGACCAGAAAGTAGTGGACTTTCTGATGGAACGCCGCGGCATGAGCGCCAACGAAGCGGAAACGCTGGTCGAAGGCTTGTACAGCGATCCTGACGCGCACTACTCGCACGTGATTGAGCTTGACGCGGCTGAGATTTATCCCATGGTGGCAACGCCGGGCGATCCCGGCAACGGTAAATTCGTGCGCGAACTGAATACGCCGGTGCCCGTGGAGATTGCTTACGGCGGCACCTGCACCGCGGGCAAGAACGAAGACATGGACATGTACGCTCTGGTGTTAAGCGATGCGCTCAAGCGTGGCCGGCGCGTCGCTGACAGTTGCAAGTTTTATCTGCAGTTCGGCTCGCAGGAGACACGCGAGTATTGCGTGCGCAGAGGCTATCTCGACATCTTCCGCCAGGCGGGGGCGATTGTGATCGAGCCGAGTTGTGGAGCGTGCATCAACGCCGGGCCGGGCGTTTCGATGCGTCCCGACCAGGTAGTCATCAGCGCGCAGAACCGTAACTTTCCTGGACGCAGCGGTCCCGGTCAGATGTATCTGGCGAGTCCGTTGACGGTCGCGGCCAGCGCGATAGCAGGTTACATCGTAGAGTATGAACCGGCCGGCCAGCGCCAACCGGTCAGCGTGGCCTGAGGCTGCGCCGGGCAGTGCTTTTTGATACTATCGAGACAACCTTCCAGTTGGGGTCATCACCACTTCGAAAGGGTTGAGAGAGTTTAGTCTATGGCTTATGTAATCGCAGAACCCTGTATTGGCACCAAGGACACGGCCTGTGTCGATGCCTGTCCGGTGGACTGCATCCACCCCAAGAAGGACAGCGACAAATATGCCTCCGAGGAGATGCTGTACATCGATCCGGTGGAGTGCATCGATTGCGGCGCCTGCGTGCCAGTCTGCCCCGTTTCGGCGATCTTCGCCCTCGACGACCTGCCGGAAAAGTGGAAGGAATACACCGAGCGTAACGCCAAATACTTTGGGCGCTAGCAGGTCTCCCCAGAGCCAAAGGGCACACCATTCAGGTGTGCCTTTCTCGTTTCTGAACGGTGGAGGGGGTCACCAGGAAGGCCGGGTTCTTACAGCAGTTGCTCAATCTTGTCGATCAGGACCTCGGGGGGATCACCCTTAGTGATGAACGCACTGGCCATCTCTAACGCCTGGGGCGGCAGGGAAAAATACGCCGAAAAGAAGATGATGGGGATGTCCGCACGCCGCCGGCGCAACTCAGCGGCAACCTCACCGCCGTTCAGACCGGGCATGTAATAGTCGAGCACCACGACGTCCACGTCGTTCTGATCAAACAAGTCAATCCCTTGTTGCCCGCTCGTGGCTGTCAGAACGCGAAAGCCCCGGCCCTCCAGCATAAGCTTGCGAACGCGCAAGCCAATCTTCTCGTCATCCACGCACAGCACTGTCTTCGGATGGACAGCATTCATGCAGTTCACCGGTGCTTCCAATTGCATTGAGGTTTCCAAAGCCGATTTGTCCAGTGCAGCGAGTTCCGGACTAGTGACATTCGTTGCCTTTCCACTGACGAAAGCAACGCTTTCGAGGGTTTTACCTCAAAAAGGCCGTACTGACCATGACGAAAATGTGGTAGAAGGCGGCATTTGAAAGATACTAAAGGAGTTAATGCGCTTGTCAAATGACTACTGTCAGCTTCAAAAGCATTAAAGCGAGCGCTCCAGCGACCTACAGAATGCATGGCCGGTCATATTTCTTAGGGACCACCAAACCGATGACCAGCATTTACTCGTTGGTTCATTTCTTGCACAGGTTTTAAGCAAGGGAGTCATCTGGCGAGCAGTAGGTCAGCATCCCTGGTTTGATTTTTGCTTCGTACGTCTTGCGTGATATTTTCAGAGACTTGCAGAAGGATTGAATGATCCGCTCCTATAAGGGAATCGCGCCGAAGTTTCCGCCCTCGTGCTACGTGGATGAGTCGGCGCAGCTTATCGGCGATGTCACGCTGGGAGAGAACGCCAGCGTGTGGATGAACGCAGTACTGCGTGGCGACGTGCACTACATTCGTGTAGGCGCCAACAGCAACATTCAGGATTGCAGCGTACTGCATGGCATGTTGCACCAGTGGCCGGTGGAGGTGGGCAATTGGGTCACCGTCGGACACTCGGTCACGCTGCACGGCTGCGTGGTTGAGGACCGCTGCCTGATCGGGATGGGCGTTGTAATTCTGAATGGCGCGCGCATCGGCGCGGGTTCGATTATCGCGGCGGGTACTCTGATTCCCGAAGGCACTGTCGTCGAACCAGGCTCGTTGTGGATGGGCTCGCCGGGGAAGTTCCGTAAGAAGCTGGACGGTGATGAAATGATCCTGCGGTATGCCAGAAATTACCTGGGGTATAAGGAGCAGTATCTTTCAGAGTTGCGGACGGCTTCACCCTCAGAATCCTGTAGACATGCATCGGATTGAGCATTACCTCCGACTTTTGCCCACCATTGCTCAGGATTTCGATACTTGGTAACGTTGAGGAATGGAAGTCCATCTGAGTCCCGACCAGGAAGCCTTCATTCGCCAAGCGATAGAATCGGGCCGCCTCCAGCGTGAAGAGCAAGCTGTACACGAAGCGATGCTGCTCTGGGAGGAACGCGAGAGGAGGCGGCTGGAAATCCTCGCCGCAGTTGACGAGGCCGAGGCCTCCTTGGCGCGAGGCGAGGGCTATACGATCACATCCGAGGCGGAGCTCCAAGAGTTCGCCGACGATATCAAGCGACGCGGCCTTGAGGGGTTTTCCGCAGAGCAGAATCCTCTCTGATGGCCAGGCTTCGCGTTTCACGCAAGGCCCGATCTGAGCTTGACAGCATTTGGTTCTACATCGCTCGCCAGAGCGGCAGTACTGAGATCGCTAGTTGCATCATCGACGGCATCACTGGGCGTTTTTGGCTATTCAGCCGGTATCCCAACGTCGGCCGGCCACGCGACGACTTGCGCCCCGGCCTGCGGAGTTCCGTGGCTGGTGATTACGTCATCATTTATCGTGTCGAGAAGGACACCGTAATAATCGACCATATCCTGCACGGCAGCCGTGACATCAGCGGACTCCTCGGATGATGAAAGCTCCACGTGGCACTCGTGACCTCCTCCCGCCCGACACCAACCTATGGAACCGGGTGGAGGCGAAGGTGCGCGACGTCCTGGCACGATACAACTACCACGAGGTTCGCACGCCCATCTTCGAAGACACGCAACTGTTCTCTCGCAGCGTCGGCGAAGAAACTGACATCGTGTCGAAAGAAATGTTCACCTGGGAAGACCGGGGCCGCGCGCAGAGCGATAAGGCGCAGTCGCTGACTCTCCGCCCGGAGAACACCGCAAGCGTGGTGCGAGCCTACATCGAACACGGGCTGTTCAAGACTGGTACGCTGCAAAAGCTGTATTACATCGGGCCCCAGTTCCGCCGTGAGCGCCCACAGAAGGGTCGCTATCGTCAGTTCTATCAGATTGGCGCGGAGATCATCGGGCCGCCCAGCGCGGGCAGCGAGTCGCCGCTGCGAGATGCCGAGGTGCTGGACATGCTGGCCACGCTGCTGGATGAAGTCGGACTGCGCGGCTGGCAACTGCAGTTGAACTCTGTTGGCTGCGCGGCTGACCGTGCACGCTATAACCAGGCGCTGCGCCAGGCGCTACAGCCGGTGCTGCACCAGATGTGCGACGACTGTAAGCGCCGCGCCGAGACCAATCCCTTGCGCGTGCTCGACTGCAAGGTGCCCGAGGACCAGCCCATCATCGAGAGGCTGCCCAGGATCCTGCAGTATCTTGACGAGCCATGCCGCGAGCACTTTGCAGCAGTGCGCGCCATGCTCGACGCAGTGGGCATCGCTTACGTTATCAACGAGCGCATGGTGCGTGGGCTGGATTATTACACCCGCACGACGTTTGAATTCACGCACGGCGGGCTAGGCTCGCAGAACTCCGTGCTGGGTGGTGGACGCTACGATGGACTGTCCGAGTCGCTGGATGGGCCGAAGGCTCCAGGCATCGGCTTCGCCATCGGTGAGGACCGTCTGGTTCTGGCCTTGGAGTCGGAGGGCGAAACCGCAGTGGAGAAGATTCAGGCGTATGTTGCGCCGCTGGGAACGGGAATGAACGTCCCCGCGATAAAGCTGGCACGCGAGTTGCGGCGCGCGGGCGTGAGCGCAGACCTCGGCGACGAATCCTTACGGCTGAAGAAATCCTTCGACCTAGCGGAGAAGGCGGGTGCGCGCTTCATCGTGATTGTCGGCGAGAATGAAGTGGCCAGCGATCAGTTTACGGTAAAGAACCTGGCCAGCGGGCAGCAGGTGCAGATAGCGCGGGCGGAGTTAGCCAAATATTTAAGCCATAATAGTTAAGCTGTCATCCTGAGCGAGGGATCCCTATACCAGCAGGCTGCGGCAATGGGTAGCTCCACGTTCACCCGCATAATCTTGCCGCTAGAGGGGTCCTTCGACTCCGCACGAGTCCCGCCGGGTGGGACGCGTGCTTCGCTCAGGATGACAAAATTGAAACGATGGCTGTCATAAAGGACCATCATGCTCGATTTTCTCGGTGATCTGAAACGGACTCATATGTGCGGCGAGCTGCGCGCCTCGGATGCCGACTTCAAAGTTGTGCTCATGGGGTGGGTAAACAAGCGGCGCGACCTCGGTAATCTCATTTTTCTTGATCTGCGCGACCGCACCGGCATCACCCAGGCCGTCATTACCGCCGACGCTGGCCCGGCCCACGACAAGGCAACCGACATTCGCTCCGAGTTCGTGGTCGCGGTCATCGGCCACGTCAAGCTGCGCGACGCCAACACCGTGAACAAGAACATCGCTACCGGCGAAATCGAAGTGGTGGCTGACGAGCTGCGCATCCTGAACGATTGCAAGCCGCTTCCCTTTTCGCCTGCCGACACCGTGCTGGCCAACGAGGAGGTGCGCCTGAAGTATCGCTACGTGGACCTGCGGCGTCCCGAGATGCAGCGCAACATCGAGTTGCGGCACAAGGTCGCAATCGCCATCCGCGAATACCTCAACTCCCAGGGCTTCTACGAAGTCGAGACGCCGTTCATGACGCGCTCCACGCCCGAAGGTGCGCGCGACTACCTGGTGCCCAGCCGCGTGTATCCCGGTGAGTTCTATGCTCTGCCGCAATCGCCGCAGCTCTTCAAGCAGATCCTGATGATTTCCGGCTTCGACAAGTACTTCCAGATTGTGCGCTGCTTCCGCGACGAGGATCTGCGCGCCGACCGCCAACCCGAGTTCACGCAGATCGATCTGGAGATGAGCTTCCCGCGACCGGAAAACGTCTTCCGCGTAGTCGAGGGCTTCCTCAAGGCGGCGTTCTCGACCATCGGAGTCGATCTCGCGACGCCCTTTCCGCAGATAAGCTATGACGAGGCGATCCGGCTGTACGGGATCGACAAGCCTGACCTGCGCTTGCCTCCCCTGGCCGACGTGCGCGATGCCTTCGCGCCCGAGAGCCTGGAAACGCTGCATGTTGATCCCGAGCTGCCGGTGGTAGCGATTGTCATTCCCAAGGTCGGCGATCTCTCACGCAAGGAACGCGACGAGATCAAGACGTTGTTCGGCGAGCGCAAGGAAGCCAAAGTATTCGAGGACCTCAAACGGCTCGAAAAGTCTTGGCCTGACGCGCTTGCAAAAATCCGCAGTCGCGCGCAATCGAACCCTGAGGACCTGCTGGTCGTGGTCGCAAGCCCAAAGCGCGCAGAAGCGGTCAGTACCATCAAAGCGCGCGAGCAAGCTTATGCCGTTTATGCCGCGGCGGGACAACTGCGCCTCGCCCTGGGTCAGAAGTATGCCGAGCGCCATGGCGCGTTCAAGCATGGCAACTTCAAACTGCTGTGGGTCACCGACTTCCCCATGTTTGAGTGGGACGAGGCCGAAGGCCGCTGGAACGCAGCGCATCATCCCTTCACCTCGCCGCACGAGCAGGACATGGACAAATTGGAGAGCGACCCCGGCGCGGTGCGTGCGCTGGCTTACGACGTGGTGCTCAACGGCACGGAGCTGGGCTCGGGCTCCATCCGTATTCATCGCCAGGACATTCAGGCGAAAATCTTCAAGGCGCTCGGCATGTCTCCGGAAGAGCAGCAGTCGCGCTTCGGCTTCTTCCTGGAGGCCCTGCAATTTGGCACACCGCCGCACGGCGGCATCGCGCTGGGACTCGACCGCATTGTGATGATCCTCGCCGGCGCCGAGAGCCTGCGCGAAGTGATTCCCTTCCCCAAGACCGCCAAGGCGGTGGACCTGATGGTGGACGCACCCACACCCGTCAGCGAGCGCCAGTTGAAGGAGCTAGGGATTGCCGTGGTTGGGAAGAAGGACCTTTAGCTTTGACTCTCGTTACGGAGGGCGCATGTCCGTAGGAGCCATCTCAATACGCACCGAGGTGCACGGATTCGAACTTCACTTGGCAGGTCCGCAGTTGGTGCTTAGCTCCGGGGGCGCGAACTTAACTGCGCCGATTGTGCTGAGCGATGACGATGCCGAGCGGCTGCGCATGGAATTCGCCAAAGCCCAGCTCTGGGAGTGGAACTTGATCGAAAGCCTGAAGGCGAAGGCGGAGAAGCGATACAAACACTACCTCGGCTCGTGGCTGGTGCTGTGCCTGGCCGCCTTCAGCGCGTATCTCGGATATCCCGGCTACTACCTGCCCTTGTTCCTCTCGGCACTGTCCATTTTCATCTGGTGGCGGGCCGGGGACGAAGAACAGAAGAGCGATAAGGCGGCGCAGGCGGAGAGAAACCGCTTCGTTCCCGAGTGGAGCTATTTCCAGCAGCGGGCTGAGGAGTCCCCAACCTGATGCTGGAAGCACGCTACTCTCGGCGTTGTCACCACAGACACGCAGCGGCAGGAGAATACAGAAGCAAACAGCAACCCGGGATGTCAGTGAGGAAGGCGGATCTTCGAGGGGCTGAAAACTTTTTCTGCCTCTCTGTGCCTCCACGGTTCTCAGGGTTAATGGATTGTCAACCTCTCGGCTCTCTGCCAAACTATCGGTTCGTCTCAGGTCAATCATGGAGCGCGAGTTCTCGGCTGGCGGAGTAGTGCTGCGCAAGATGCGAGGCCGCTGGTTCGTAGCCGTCATCGAGCCGCACATGGAGCGGCCAAAGAAGACGCCGAAGCCAGGAACTGCGGCACGCAAACCGCCGCCCGCGATTGTTGCCCTCCCGAAGGGCGCGATCGACAAGGGTGAGAAGCCTGAGCAAACGGCGCTGCGCGAGGTTACTGAGGAGACCGGGGTACGCGCCGAGCCTGTCGCCAAACTTGCCGACATCAAGTACTTCTACGTTCGCAACTGGGGCGATCATGCGCGCGTCTTCAAGATCGTCAGTTTTTATCTCCTGCTATATCGCTCCGGGCGGCTGGGCAACATCTCGCGCGAGATGCGGATCGAGGTGCACAAGGCGTACTGGCTGGCGCTGGACGATGCGGCCGAAGTCCTCAGCTACAGCGGTGAGCGTGACGTAATCCAGCGCGCCCAGCAATATCTGAAGGCCCATCCCGAGTTAGCGCGGCGCTGACAAGGCTCACGGCCTGTCTGGAGCTGAAGCCCCTGAATGTGTAGGATGGCTTGCACGCTGGCCTGAAGGCCAGCTCTACCTGAACCCAATGCCCCAAACACCGCACGTTGAGCGCCATTTCACCGCGGGCGAGGTTGTCCGCGATGTCGTGATCGGCATGTCGGATGGCCTGACCGTACCCTTCGCGCTGGCGGCCGGCCTTTCCGGTGCGATTGACAACAGCCGCATCGTCGTCGTGGCGGGTCTGGCGGAGATCGCGGCCGGCTCCATCGCCATGGGACTGGGCGGATATCTGGCCGCCAAGAGCGATGCTGAGCACTACGAAAGTGAACGCCAGCGCGAGGTGCGCGAGGTGCAGGAGATCCCCGACGAAGAGGCGCGGGAGGTCGAGAACGTGTTTGCCGATTACGGTCTCGAGCCGCATGAAAGCGGTCCTGTGGTGCAGGCGCTCACGCGCAGGCCCAAACAGTGGGTGGACTTCATGATGCGCTTCGAACTGGGACTGGAAGAACCCGATCCCAGGCGCGCCTTGCAGAGCGCGCTTACCATCGCGGCTTCGTACGTTGCGGGAGGCATCATTCCGCTGGCGCCGTACATGGCACTCCACCGCGCGCGTACAGCGCTCGGATGGTCGGTGCTGGTGACCCTGGCTGCACTGGGTATCTTCGGCTACATCAAGGGCCGCTTTACCGGCTCGCGGCCCGGGCGTTCAGCGACGCAAACCATTGTGATTGGAGGACTTGCGGCTGGCGCGGCCTTCCTGCTGGCGAAGCTGATCTCGTAACCCCCGCCTGGAATAATTTGTGAAGAATTTCCTTGACTGAATGATGATTCATTCAGTACGATGTAGACAACTTAATAGGCGCGCGTCGTTGCCATCCTCACCCCACATCTTACGGCGCGCGCTACTTTTGTCTCAGGGGTCGGTGTTGGACCGTTTTGTTGATGAGGAGAGCCGCGCGGATGTTGGTATCTGTCTCCAGGCCATGTTCTTCCCAGACCAATTGCATACTTAGTTCATCCAACATTTTGCCGAAGATCATATTCTGCCCGGGCACCGCTCCGGCAGTGCCACGATAGGAACGCGCTTCTAACGCAGGAGCATCAAAGCACTCATGACCAGAAGGATTGAGAAAGTCGCCGTCCTGGGCGCGGGCACCATGGGCGCCCGCATCTCTGCGCACCTGGCCAATGCCGGGGTCCCCTCGTTTCTGCTGGACATTGTTCCGCCCGACGCAGATGGGCCGATGCGCAATCGCATTGCTGCCTCCGGCCTGGACGCGGCGGTGAAATCCAAGCCGGCCGCGTTCTTCGAGCCGTCGCTGGCCAGGCTGGTCACCATTGGCAACTTCGAAGATGACCTCGCCAAGCTGGCCGAAGTGGACTGGATCATCGAGGCCGTGGTGGAAGATCTCGCCATCAAGCGTGATCTGCTGCGTCGCATTCAAGCCATCCGCAGGCCGGGCACTATCATCACCACCAACACGAGCGGCCTGCCCGTGGCGAAGATCGTCGAAGGCTTTCCCGATGAGTTCCGGCGCCACTGGTTCGGGACGCACTTCTTCAATCCGCCGCGCTATATGAGGCTGCTGGAGTTAATCCCAACGCCCGATGCTGATCCGGCTGCCATGGAAATCATCGCGCGTTTCTGCGATCTGCGGATGGGCAAGGGCGTTGTTCGCGCCAAGGACACACCCAACTTCATCGCCAATCGCATCGGCACCTTCTCAGCACTGAACGTGATGCGGCTGATGCAGGAAATGGACCTGAGCATCGAGGAGGTGGACGCGCTCACCGGCACCGCTGTCGGCTGGCCTAAGATGGCAACCTTCCGTCTCACCGATCTGGTCGGACTCGACGTTTTGGGGCACGTCGTTCGCAACGCGATCATCAACATTCACGACGAGCGCGACGACCTGAAGCTGCCTGACTTCTTTAAGGCCATGCTCGAGCGCAAGTGGCTGGGCGATAAGACCAAAGGCGGCTTCTACAAGAAGCAGAAAGGCGCCGACGGCGAGCAGCGCCTGGCGCTCGATTGGAAGACGCTGGAGTACCGTCCGCAACAGAGGCCCAAGTTCCCTGCCCTGGAAATGGCGAGGACCGTCGAAGAGCTGCCGGAACGGTTTAACATGCTGCTGGCGCCGGCGCGCGACAAAGCCAATGTTTTCCTTTGGAATGTGCTTTCCGAGCTGTGGACCTACGCCGCCAATCGCATCGGCGAAATCGCCGACTCGGTGGTGGAGATCGATCGCGCCATGAAGCTGGGCTTCAACTGGGACCTGGGGCCGTTTGAGCTGTGGGACGCTGCGGGCGTGGCCAAGACCGTCAAGCGCATGCGCGCCGAAGAGAAGCCGGTTTCGCCCCATGTCGAGAAGCTGCTGGCCTCGGGCCAGGAAACCTGGTATGCCGACGATCCCAAAGTCGCCAGCGGCCGGGCTTATTTTGATCTTCGCTCGGGCAGTCATCGTCCGGAGGAAGTTCCCGCCGGCGTCTGGTCGGTCACGGTGGCGAAGAAGTCAAGCTTTGTGGTCAAGAAGAACGCCGGGGCCTCGCTGGTGGATCTCGGTGACGGGGTGGGCTGCATCGAGTTCCACTCCAAGATGAACGCGCTGGGCGGCGACATTGTGCAGATGATCGCTCAGTCGCTCAAGCCCGGCGGACCCGGCGAGAACTTCGACGCCTTCGTTATCACCAACGACGCGGCGAACTTCTCGGTGGGCGCCAACATCATGATGCTGCTGATGGCCATTCAGGAAGAAGAGTGGGACGAAGTTGATCTGGCAGTCCGGCGGTTCCAAAACATGACGCAGGCCATCAAGTTTTCGCCCAAGCCTGTCGTCGTCGCGCCATTCGGCATGACGCTCGGTGGAGGCTGCGAGGTCACACTGCACGCTGCCGCTCGGCAGCCGCACGGTGAGCTTTACTGCGGACTGGTCGAGGTCGGTGTCGGCCTGCTGCCCGGGGGAGGCGGCTGTAAGGAGATGACGCTCCGCGCGCTGGACAAGGCGTACCACGTCCGGCCTCACGGCCGCGGTGAAAGCGTCGAGTTGATGGAGGCGATGAAGCAAGCGTTTGAGACGGTGGCCATGGCGAAGGTTTCTACGTCAGCCTTCGAGGCGCGCAATCTTGGATTCCTCTCGTCCGGCGACAACATCAGTATGAATCGGGAGCGCGTACTGAGCGATGCCAAGGAACGCGCGCTGGAACTGGTGCACGAAGGCTATCAGGTCCCAAGCCCGCGGGCGGACATTCCCGCTCCTGGTGAGAGCATCCTGGCGACCCTGAAGCTGGGCGTACACATCATGCGCGAAGGTGAGTTCATCAGCGATCACGAAGTGAAGATCGCCAACAGGGTCGCCGAAGTGCTTTGCGGCGGAAACGTCACCCCGGGCACGCCGGTGAGCGAGCAGTATCTGCTCGACCTGGAGCGTGAGGCGTTCAAGTCGCTGTGCGGCGAGAAGAAGACGCAGGAGCGGATTCAGCACACCTTGAAGACGGGCAAGACGCTGAGGAATTAAGGAGAGTTCAAGCATGCGTGAAGTTGTAATCGTAAGTTCGGTTCGTACGCCGGTGGGCAAGGCTCACAAGGGAACGTTGCGGGCGACGCGGCCCGATGATCTGGCCGCGGTGGCCATCAGGGGCGCGTTGGAACGCGTGCCCAAACTTGACCCCAAGGAGATCGAGGATGTCATCCTCGGCTGCGCCATGCCCGAGGCTGAGCAGGGGATGAACGTGGCACGCATCGCGTCCTTGCGCGCCGGGTTGCCCGTCTCAATCTCAGCCATGACGATCAACCGCTTCTGCTCGTCTGGTCTGCAGGCGATTGCCATGGCTGCCGAGCGCGTCATGGCTGGTGGCGCCGAGACGATTGTCGCCGGCGGCGTCGAGTCCATGACCATGATTCCCATGGGCGGCCACAAGGTCTCGGCCAATCCGTGGCTCATCGCCAACTATCCCGATTCGTATCTCTCCATGGGCCTGACGGCCGAGCGGTTGGCCAAGCGTTACAACATCACGCGCGAGATGGCGGATGAGTTTTCCGTCGGCAGCCACAAGAACGCGATCGCCGCCATCGAGGCGGGAAAGTTCGACGACGAGATCGTGCCCGTGCCCGTGAGCTTTACGGCTCCGAACGGCAGCAAGCCGAAGCGCGTGGACATTGTCTTCAAGATGGATGAGGGTCCGCGCGCTGATACCTCGATGGAAGCATTGGCCGCGCTGAAGCCTGCGTTCCACATGAAGGGCACGACCACGGCGGGCAACTCTTCGCAGATGTCGGATGGCGCCGCGGCGGCGGTTGTCATGTCAGCCGAGCACGCGAAGGCGCTCGGACTGAAGCCGCTGGCACGGTACGTCGCCTTTGCCACGGCGGGTTATCTGCCGGAAGAAATGGGCGTGGGGCCGGTGTACGCGATTCCTAAAGCTCTGAAGATGGCGGGCCTCGAGCTTGACGACATTGAAGTCATCGAGCTGAACGAGGCCTTCGCTGTGCAGTCGCTTGCGGTCATCCAGGAAGCACATCTGGATCCCTCGCGCGTCAACGTTAATGGCGGCGCCATCGCGCTCGGCCATCCGCTGGGCTGCACCGGAGCCAAGCTGACGGCGACCGTCATCCGCGAACTCAAGCGACGCAACGGACGCTACGGCATGGTGACCATGTGCGTCGGCGGCGGCATGGGCGCGGCCGGGATTTTTGAGAATTTGCAGTAAGACCGCTATTCGCCGTTCGCTTTTCGCTATTCGCCAGAAGCAAACGGTGAGCAGACTTGGAAGAATGCCTTTGGCGAAAAGCGAAAGGCGAAGAGCGAAAAAACGAGGACCTTATGGCAACGACCGTATCTGCACCTCCCAAGACCAAAACCACGGGCGGAAGTTTTCTACTCGAAGATCACAACCTCGACAACGTTTTTACCCCTGAGGACTTCAACGAAGACCAGCAGATGGTGGTGAAGCTGGCCGAAGACTTCGCGACCAACGAAGTGGTGCCGGTCGCCGAAAAGATGGAGCACAAGGAGTGGTCCGTCGCGCGCGACCTGCTGAAGAAGGCCGCCGAAATGGGTCTGACCAACGCCGACATCTCCTCCGAGTACGGAGGCTCGGAGATGGACAAGGTCTCCTCGGCCATCATCGCCGACTTCATGGCCAAGTACGGCAGCTTCATGGTCACGCTGGGCGCGCACAGCGGCATCGGCACGCTGCCCATCGTCTTCTTCGGCACCGAGGAGCAGAAGAAAAAATATCTGCCCAAGCTTGCGGCGGCCGAAATCGTCGGCGCCTATGCGCTCTCGGAGAGCACCAGCGGCTCCGACGCGCTGAACAGCCGCACCCGCGCCGTGCTGTCGCCCGACGGCAAGCACTACGTTCTGAATGGCGAGAAGATGTGGATCACCAACGCGCACTTCGCCGACCTGTTCACCATCTTCGCCAAGATTGACGGCGAGAAGTTCACCGCGTTCCTGGTGGAGAAGGACTTCCCCGGCTTTTCGGTGGGCGCCGAAGAAAAGAAGATGGGCATCCGCGGTTCCTCGACCGCGCCGCTCATTCTCAACGACTGTAAAGTACCGGTGGAGAACGTGCTGGGCGAAATCGGCAAAGGCCACATCATCGCCTTTAACATTCTGAACGTGGGCCGCTTCAAGCTGGGCGCAAGTTGCGTGGGCGGTGCGCGCACTTCCCTGCAGCAAGCCATCGCCTATGCCAAAGAGCGCAAGGCCTTCGGCAAGAGCATCGCCGAGTTTGGCCTGATCCGCGAGAAGCTGGCGCAGATGGCGGCGTGGCTGTATGCCTGCGAGTCCATGGTCTACCGCACCGTCGGCATGATGGATACCGCGCTCTCCTTGATCGAACAGAGCCCTGAAGCCGTGCGCAAGGCGATTGAGGAATACGCGGTCGAGTGCTCCATCATCAAGGTGTCGGCGTCGGAGATGCTCGACTTCGTGGTGGACGAGACGGTGCAGATCTACGGCGGCTACGGCTTCGTCGAGGAGTATCCCGCCGAGCGCGCCTATCGCGACTCGCGCGTCAACCGCATCTTCGAAGGCACCAACGAAATCAATCGCCTCATCATCACCGGATGGCTGCTCAAGCGCGCCATGAGCGGACAGCTAGCGCTGCTGCCCGCTATCAAGAAGGTGATGGACGAAGTCATGGCAGGCCCGTCAGGCGAGGAGCTTGAAGGCGCACTCGCTGCCGAGCGCAAGCTGGTAGAAAACGCCAAGAAGCTCGCCATGCTGGTTGCCGGAGCAGCTTCGCAGAAGTACATGCAGAAGCTGGCCGACCAGCAGGAGATCATGGGCGCCATCGCCGACATGGTCATCGAGACCTTCGCCATGGACTCGGCGCTGCTGCGGGCGCGCAAGTACGTCGAGGCCAACGGCGAAGCCAAGGCCGCTGTCGTGGTCGCCATGACGCAGGTCTATCTGGAAGGCGCGTTCACCCGGCTGGAAGCTGCGGCGAAGAAGGTTGTTGCTACCGTGGCTGAAGGTGACATGCTGCGCACCCAGATGGCGATTGTCCGCCGCCTGGCCAAGCACGAACCGCTGAACGTCATTGCGTTGCAGGAAAAAATCGCCAGCCGTGTGCTGGAGACGGGCAAGTACGTGACGGCTTAGTTTTTCACCACTCCGACAACTGCGAACGTGGTCGACTGCGAGGGCTCTCGTGCGACTCAATCTATCGCTTTCGCTCGCACTTCTGTTGAGCTGTTCAGGGAGCGCCCAAGACAGTCTCAAACTCGTTTCCAACGTTCAGGTCGTCGGCATCGATCCTCAATCGAGATACGACTTCGGAAGAGCAATCTGCGACGGGCAGGGAGCGGTGTTCTTGCCGGGTAGTGACCATATCAAGATTGGATCCGTCATCGGTTCCAGTGGCAACGTGACTCAACTCGCCCGCCCTGAAAGGTTTTCCGATTGGCAACAGTGGGTTGCACATGCATTCGCTGGGTCGTCAGGAGGATTTGACGTACTTATCTGGAGGAGTTCCCACCACCACCACCTCAACGGGCGGGTGGCCCAGTGAAAGATTCGTGAGGGTGCCCCCACCGGGAACCGCCCCACCCGAGCAAAACCGGCTCGGAGCCTGCCCTGAGCGCAGTCGAAGGGTGGGGCCACCCCAAGAAATCGTAAACTGGGCCGCACGCCCTTTGGTCATGCGCCAGCCATCGTATATACCACCCGCCGGTCAATGCTTCAGGCCCGCGTTCTTCTTCCCCTGTGTATCCATCGTGTAGTCGTCAGGTACCTCGATGACGCCGTTCTTCTTTACGTATTCCGCGTACGCCTCGCTCATCGCCTTCACACGGTCCGGTTCGGTCCCGGACAGGTCATTTGACTCCATCGGATCGGAACGCAGGTTGTAGAGATGCCACTTGCGATCTCCAAACGGCGGAGCATCCTTCACCAGCTTGTAGTTACCTTGGTACACGGCAGAGCCTCCCGAAAGCTCCTGCGAAATCGAAGCCTCGCTGGGATACACCTGTTCCGATCTCCCCGACAGCAACGCTGCCATGCTTCGCCCCGAAAGCGGAGTGGAAGTGGAGGAAGGCTTTACGTCGGCGAATTGCAGAAGCGTCGGCACCACGTCAACCACACTGGCGAATGCGTCGGTGCGCTGTCCGATAGGAATCGACCTCGGCCACGAAATAAGGAGAGGAGCGCGAACCCCGCCCTCGGAAGCCGACGACTTGAAGCTGGAGAACGGCGTCATGGAAACATTGGCCCACGCCGGACCATACTCAACATAGCTCCCTTTCCCTCCCAAGTGCTCGTAGGTGGGATTGAAGTTCTTGGCATAGTAGTCGGGGAAGTGGTCCATGAGTTCGTGCGCCTCGCCGCCGTTGTCGCTCATGAAAATGACAATGGTGTTATCGAGCAGCCCCTTCTGTTTCAGATACTCCAGCATCCGCCCGATGCTCATGTCCATGTATTCGAGCATGCCGGCGTACACTGCCATGCGCTTCGCATCCATCTTCCGCTCGTCGGCCGGTAGCGAATTCCAGTCGGGAATAATCTTGGGCGTGGTGAGCTTCAATCCCGCAGGCATGATGCCCATCTCCACCTGGCGCTGGTAGCGGAAGTTCTTGATCTCGCCCCATCCGGCCGCGTAAGTCGAAACGTAGCGCTGCGTATATTCGTCAGGCACCTGCAGTGGCATGTGCACAGCCTGGTAGGCGAGATAGGCCAGGAAAGGTTTGCCGTCACCCTTGTTCGCGTCAATCCAGGCGATCATCTTGTCGGTATAGGAGCGGCTCGAATAGAAGTCGGGTGGCAGTTCCACCTCCTTGAGTCCATCGAAGAAATGCGGGGGAGTTGGGTATGTCGGGGTGTAAGACTTCTTCTCGTAATTATCGGCCCCGCCCTCGGCAAGCGCGAAGGACTGCTCGAATCCCTGCGACGCTGGCAGGCTTTCTGTGGTATAGCCGAGGTGCCACTTGCCCGCCATATAGGTGTGATATCCGGCGTTTTGCAAGAGCGTTGCAATGGTTACGGCCCGACCGTTCAGTCGCCCCTCGTATCCAGGCTTGCCGCGCTGATTGTCTGCCAGCAACTCCACCATATTGCCCAAGCCAACAATGTGGTTGTCCACACCGGTCATAAGCATGCTGCGGGTCGGCGCGCACATGGATCCCACATGAAAGTTCAGAAACTGGTATCCCTGGCTCGCCAAGCGATTGATATTCGGCGTGAAGATCTCGCCGCCGTACACTCCTGCGTCGGACCAACCCATGTCATCCGCGACGATGAGCAGGATGTTGGGCCGTTTGTCCTGCGCTACTGCAGGCGCCAACGCGCCGGCCAATAGAACAATCGCCATCGCCGCGGCCCATCTCAGGCGGAACCAAGGACGAATTCGATAAAAGCTGCGAAGTGAGTTATTGAATCCTCTGCTGCATGACGAATAGCCCATCATCAATCCTCTCTGATCGATTGCACGAGATTCTTCGTACGAAATTGTTCGGCGGCACTGGACAGCCAAGACTGAAACCGCATACGAAAGCTTGCTTTTCGCTCCGAGTATTCGCAATGTTTCTCTCCGGTTACTCCGCTGGGATTTCGGGAATCCTATCGGTGGAGGGCGGGCCTTTGGGCTTCGGAATTCGGAAGGTGTAGCTTCCACCGAATGCTATGGTGCGGCCCTGCACCCGCGCCTTCGCGGCATATTCCGGAAGGAACTTGAGATAGAAGTTCAAATTCTTTGCCGGCAGAATGAAATTCGTCTGAAAGCCTATGGCATGAGATGAATAGAACGGAACTGCGCTTGCCGGGAGCCCGTTACTCAATAGCCCAGAATTACTTGATACCTGCCACTGGTCGTAGCCGATCACGCCCGCTTGCAGCAATTTGTGAAACTGTTTGTCCAGGGGGAACACCTGGCCGATTCCCCACTCCATCGTAAAGGTCTGCCCCGGCGTTATATGTGTTTGGCTCGAACCTGTGGAAGTCGCTTTGCTCCCATGCTGCTCCCAATCTGTAAAGAGGTTGGCGCTTGTTCCCCTATTCTTCGTGACGTAGACCGTCGTGCCGCTCATGACCTGGTTGCCCCAATAGCCGGAGCCGATGTTGTCGGTCGCACCTGGAGTGTATCGCCCGGTCGGAGCGACAAAACCGTCGGCCACCCAAAAGTCCGCGCGGCTGAACTTCCATGACAGCGTCAATGGCTGAACGAAGATGTCGGCGATGCCGAAGCCGCCGGCTTGCAGGCCGAGGTTTTCTTCGGTCACTGACCCGTTGGCGAACGTCGGCGCGATGATTCCAAACATCATCTTTCCGCCGAGCGCTTCAAAATTGGGCTTGTAGAAGAAGACATTTTCGATGCCCCACAGATTGTAGGTACCAGTTGCCGGCACGGTGTGCCCGCTGCCATCCTTGAGCGTGTCAGCGAAGTAGTTAATGCTTACGTTAGCGTATGTGAATCCCGGCTCAGGCGTTACTCCAGAATTGAGCTCGAACTGCCCGGGAAGATACTGGCCCTTTTGCTGGGCTGAGATCGGTAACACACTGCCAATGATGATTGCTAGCGATGCGCCCAACATCAGCTGTCTACGAATATCTTCTGTCATATCTGTTTTCTCGTTCTCGGCCCCCGCACGAGAAACAGTGGCTGGCTCAAGGTTCAGTTCAACTCCTTGCGAAATCTAGAGCCGCAACCAAGCTTGTCGCTCTTGGGCAACGACAACCACAGGCGTCGAGATTCCCATCTCCCAAATTATCAGAACCCGCTCTTTTTGTTTAATTTCGGCGTTACAGGCATTGCCGGTGGCGCGCACAAATTACAAAAGGACATGTACTTTCGTTATCTTGACAGCCGACGACTTCCTGCTACGCTTCGAACTGGGACTGCCCGGCGGGCCGGAGCATGTGTGTCCCTTCACTTCGCTCGTAGGGGCGCAGAACGAGTTGAATGGTTGTTCGCCTTGGAAGTGGCCTCCCAGGAGGCCCCGGAGACGGGTAAGGTCTTTCACAATTTGTTCGCTGCTGCGTGGTCAGGAGAGCAGCGTGACAGCGCATGCTGAGTGAGGCGGACGGGCATGCTAAGGTTCCTGTTGGCACATTGTAAGTCATGTGTACAGAATACTTTGCGATAACTACCTTGAGATCAATAAGTTGCATCAAAATCGCCATTGGCCTCCGGCTATCCTGCTTGTTATCAATATTCTACAAAGTGGTGGAGGGCATACCCCCCCCGGACACTGATGCCCGGTCTAACTAGCTCGGCGCGACAATCGGCGCTAACCTGCCGTACAATTTCCTCACTCATGCGCGTTTGTGCGGTAACGGTGGTCTGGCTGGCTGTGGTCCTTTCACTGGCCGCGCAACAACCGGCGCCCGGCGAGCCCGCAGTACCGCAGGGCACGGCCACGGCAAAAGAACCTGTTGCGGCGCCGGCCCAGCCGAATCCCTCCAGCACCGCGAATCAGCCGCCGGCAACAGGTCCAACCGCCCAGAATCCCTCGCCGCAGTCTGCCGCTCCAACGGGTGAAGTCCCATCCAGGATGCCGCCCGGAACGTCTGTGGTTCCCCTGGAGACGAAGCAGGACCGCGCTGAAGCCAAGCGTGACTTCCAGGAGGGCGTCAAACTCAGGTCCAACGGCAAACTGGAACAGGCATTCCGGAAGTTCGAGTCAGCAGCGGAACTCAGCCCGCATAACCTGGACTACATCACGGCCCGCGAATTTACCCGCCAGCAACTGGTGATGGAGGCCCTGGAGCGGGGCAACAAGGCGATGCTGGAGCACAAAGAGATTGTCGCCATGGCTGAGTTCCGGCGGGCTACGGAGTACGACCCAACCAACGACTTCGCCATACAGCGCCTGCTCGACTCGATGCCGCAGGAGATAGAGCCGAGAAGCCCGGGCCTGCGGGTGGTGGAAAAGTCCACTCCCATTGAGCTGTTGCCTTCGGAGGCAACCCATGATTTTCATCTTCGTGGCGACGCCAAGACCGTGCTGACGCAGGTGGCGCAGGCCTACGGGGTGGTGGCGGAGTTCGATGACTCGATCCAGCAGCGGCGCGTCCGCTTCGACATTGAGAACGTGCAATTCGGTACAGCAATCGATGCGGCGACGCGCGTGACCAAGACTTTTTGGGTGCCGCTCTCGTCGCGGCAGGTGCTGTTCGCCGCCGACACGGTGGAAAACCGGCGCACCTTCGAACGCATGGCGCTGCGCACCTTCTATCTGCCCGACGTAAGCTCCGACCAGCAGCTCAATGAAATCATGAACTCGCTGCGGGTGCTGCTCAACCTGCGTTACATCGCGTCGCAAAAATCGCAGCAGACCATTACGATTCGCGCGGAGGAGCCGGTGGTGGAGGCCGCAGCCCGCCTGCTGGAAAACCTGAGCACCGGCGCTCCTGAGGTTATGCTGGACATGCGAGTGTATGAGGTCAGTTCCACGCTGGCGCGGCAAATTGGCACCGCGTGGCCGACGCAGTTCACCATGTTCAACATCAGCCCGGCACTGCTGGCCGGGCTTGGTCAAAACACGCAGAACCTGATTAACCAGTTGATTGCCTCCGGCGGCATCAATCAGGCGAATTCGACCGCCATCCAGGCGCTGCTGGCGCAGTTGGCAAATCAATCGAACTCGATTCTGTCACAGCCCTTCGCCACCTTCGGAGGCGGCCTCACTCTGTTTGGACTGACCACTGGCGGAACTGGCGTAACCATTAACCTGAGCCTGACCGACTCCAATCTTCGTAACCTGGAACACGTTATCCTTCGGGCAGGACAGGCCAATCCTGCCACGCTCAAGATTGGCGAGCGCTACCCGCTGGTAAACGCAACTTTCTCGCCCATCTACAACACCCCTGCGATTGCGCAGGTTATCGGCAACGCGTCGTACACGGCTCCATTTCCATCCTTCTATTTTGAGGACCTGGGCCTGATCATGAAGGCCACGCCCTTGATTCACGGGGACCGCGACATCACGCTGAATCTGGAACTGGCGATCCGGTCACTGGGGACGCAGACCGTGAACGGCATGCCCATCATCAACAATCGCGAATACAAGGGAACGATTACGGTGAAGGACGGCGAATCCAGTGTCGTCACCGGACTGCTGACCCGGGCGGATGCGCTCAGCCTGATGGGCTTTCCGTTCCTGAGCCGGGTTCCGGGCCTTACCTACGCGGCCGCGGAGCATGACAAGAACGCGACTGACGATGAACTGCTGGTCGTCATCACGCCGCATGTTGTGCGTGTGCCGGAGCGAAACTCCATTGCCGTCACCTTACCGAGCGGGCAGTGAAGGACTCTGCCATCTGGTGGTTTTGGGAGGGCCCGGCGGCAGAGGCGAGCCGCCCAACAAAACATCACTCGCGCGCCCGATGACGGCGTCGTCAAATCCTTCCATGATCAGCAGGTCGTTACCGCGAACCTCCATGAAGACCTTGCCCTGTTCGGTCGCGACTGCCGCATGATTGCACCCCGACGAAGCTGTTTCTGCCAGACACGCCATATCTCCACTGACCTTCCTGTAGCGCTTGGGAAGATAATCGCCATAGAGCTTGGCAAAGGAACGGGCCGCTTCGGGTGAATCCCAACGCGAGAAGTACAGCATGGCGATCTGATCTTTAGGCGCGGTCTTGGCATGAGCGGCGAAGTAGTATCCACCGCGCCAATGTGGATAGTAGTTTCTGGGAGCGTCCTCGCCACCATACTGTTTGGCCAGCAGGTAAACGTCGAATTCACCCATGCCGCCGAAGTCGAAGCGATCGTAATCGGGTGCTACCAGCCGATCGAGGTCGGGAATCGTCAGCGGCGCCACCGCGAGGTTCCGCAGATAGGTTTCCGGTTGCATAACCTGTCGCGTGTCCACGGGCGGCTTCTCCAACATGCCGGCGTAAGCCGCGTCCTTGCCCTTCTTGGTTAGCACCGTGCGCACGAACTCAGTTCCCCACGTGTAGGGCATCATCAATGACTCGCGCAGAAACATGGGTGCGGCCGCAAAGATCGGGGAGTCCTTGTTGTCGGCCATGCCGGCGCGCATGGCATCGAAGATTTCCGGCGCCGACACGACGTCCTTGCCCATAGGCGCCAGAGTGTAGTTGAGCAGAACGATCATCGCCTGCCCCTCGGCCACGCATTGGCGCGCCGCCTGGGCTTCTTCCACGACATATTCCTGGGGGTCCGGAAGCGGCCGGTCATCCTTGGCCCCGGCCCGCTCCCACTTCTCAAGTCCGATCTTCTGGTCCTGCAAGGCATGGGTCAATTCGTGCGCCAGTACCGGCTTTTGGGTCTCCGGCGGCACCCAGTCGAGAAGATTTACGCTTCTGGTCTTGGGATCGTAGTACGCAGCGACCTGCTCACCGAGCAGACGAAGAAATTCCCCGTGCAGATCGTAGCCTGGCGGCAGCAGCCCGAACTTCTCCAGCACCAATCGTGATTGCTCCAGCCGCTGGGTGTCCTTGTCGTCGCGCATGCGCTTCTCAACGTAGCTCTCCATGGACTCACGGGTGATGAGCTTGCGCCTGACCTCGTGCTGGATGGGCAAACCTGTGTCCTGGCTCGCAAAGCGCAGAATCACATCCACCGACCGGAACAACTCTTTCGCCTGCGCCTTGGTGATGCGAGTGAAGGTCTGGGGCTCTGCCGATGTTCCGGGTGGAACGCTCCCTTGCTGCTTGTCCTGGACGCTGACCCCCGCCCCAGGAACCTGCGTCGCGCCGGGCGTTTGCGGAGTGAGCGGTTGGTTCGGCGACTGAGGCGCCGCAGGAGGGGCTGGCTGAGGCGCGGTGTCCTGACTCCCGGCGACGCCGGGCAGCAGGGCAATAACCAAGATGAGAACAGACACCGGCAAATGGCGAGTGAATCCTGCCTTGGATGAACAGGGTCCTGGCATGCGGAAACTCTAAGGATACAGGAGAAATGCGCCGCAGAGGTTTATTGCAGATCTCTCGTCCCCACCGCCTGCCGAAGTTGCTCCAAAGCACTCATGTAGGCCGCCAGGGCCTGACGATAGCTCAGCTCTGTCGAGCGATAACTGCGCTCCGCATCCAGGAAATCCAGCAGCGAAGCGGCTCCGTGCTGGTAGGAAAACTGGGTGATATCCAGTGATTGCTGCGCCTGCTGCAGATAGCCCTGGTCATAGAGCCGGACCACCTCTGCACTGCTCCTGGCTGCTTCATAGGCGTTCTTTACCTCGGTCAGCACCTGCTGTTCAGCCGCCTTCTCCAGGAATTGCGCTTGCGTGGTCGCGTATTGTGTACGAGCAATTTCTCCCTGATTACGATTGAAGATTGGCAGCGGTATGTTGAAGTAGAAGGCCGCAAGATTTGATGAGCTTATGTGCGTGTAGTCAAAGTTAAGGTTGAAGTCTTGTTTGCTGTTCGCCTTGGCTAAGGCAACCTGACTATCGGCCGCCGTGACCCCTCGTTTCGAGGCTTGCAGGTCAGGGCGCAGGCTGAGAGCGCGGGCCTGCAGGTCCTCCAAACGCAAGGGCAACGGCTCGAAAACCAATGTTCCAGCCACATCAAAGGACTCGGGCACGGAATCGAAACCGAGATACTGACGCAGGACGGCCAAGGCTTGGACCTTGGCAATCCGAGCCATGCTCACATCCGTCTGCAACTGCAATGTCTGCAACTGGACCTTCAGCAAGTCGGCCTTGCTCATCGCGCCAGCCGTGTATTGCTCCTGGCTGATCTTCACCGTCTGCTGATAACTCTCCAGCAACTGCTCCGCAAACTCGTAGTTTGATTTCGCCAGCAAGGCCGCAACAAATCGGTCGGTCACGTTGGCAATCAGGGCCCGTTCCGCGTCGGCAACCTGAGACTCGGTGACGGCGGTTTGGTCCCTGGCCGCCTGCAGCCGGTGCTGGCGCTTCTTGCCCCGCTCAAATAGATATCCCACTCCAGCGTCGAATTGGGCTGACTCGTCGATGTAGTTGCTCGAAAACTCGTCAGGACTGAACAGCGGAAGGTATTGTGCGTCGAGGGATAAGACGGGATTGGGCCTCAGATTCGCCGTGATCTCCTGCGCTTTACTTTCCTGGATCATCATCCGGGTGGCCTGCAGCGAAGGATTATTCTTCCTCGCCAGCTCAATCGCCTGCTCGATGGTGACGAGCATGATTGCCGTCTGCGGGGCGGGATTTGCAGGTAATTGTGGGATGTCGGGAATCTGAGGAGATGCGGGAATCGATTGCGCCGGCTGTGGATTCGACACCTGTGCCACTACTCCGGCGGGGACAACCGGCGGCAACAGGCCAATGCAAGTCGTCCATATCAGACAATACCGGCGCGAGAAGAAACAACTCATTCGGTCACCGCCTCCTCCTCTTCTGGCAGCACATCACTCGGTCCCGCCATCCAGGCGTAGAACGCAGGCAGCAGCACCAGGCTCAGCGCCAGCTCCGTCAACAACCCACCTACGATCACGATGGCGAAAGGACGTTGCGAATCGGAACCGATGCCGTGCGACAGCGCGGCGGGTATCAGTCCTAACGACGCCACCAGCATGGTCATCATAATGGGACGCAAGCGACGCGTGGCTCCTATCAGAACAGCCTCCTGCAATGGGTAGCCCCTTCCGCGTAACTGGTTGATGTATTCGATCATGATCACTCCGGTCTGCACCGAAACTCCAAAGAGCGCCAGCAGGCCGACACCCGTCGATACACTGAAGTGAGTACCGGTAATCAACAGTGCCAGCAGACCCCCGATGGGCGCCAGGCCGAGGTTCAGCAAAACCAGAAAGCCCCACTTGAACGAGCGAAACATGGAATACAGGACGAGCATGATCACCAGGATGGTGACCGGAATCACAATGGCAAGCCGGTGATTGGCGCGCTTCTGGCTCTCATATTCGCCGGCCCAGTCCAGCGTGTACCCCTGCGGCAGCTTCACCTCGCGATTCACCTTTGTCATGGCCTCTTCGACTGTGCTGCCCAGGTCGCGGCCCCGAACGCTGTACTTGATGGCGATGTAGCGCTGGTTGCCCTCGCGGTAGATCATGGACGCGCCGTTGTCCACCGTGATGTCACACAACTCGCCCAGCGAGACGCGTTCACCAGTTGGGGCGAGGAGACGAATGTTCGCGATGTCATCCACGCTCTTGCGGAATTGCTCCTGATAGCGTGGTACCAGGTCAAAACGCTGCTCGCCGATCAGGATCTGGCTCACTGGATTCCCGCCGACCGCGGTTTGGATCGCATCCTGAACATCCGAAACGCTGATACCGAAGCGGGCGGCCTTGGCGCGATCCACCTTGATGTCAACATTTGGCTGGCCCAGCACACGAAACAGCCCGAGGTCGGCAATGCCGGGGACCCCCTTCATGGCCGCCATGATTTCTTCGCCCTTCTGTTCGAGATCACGCAGATCGGAGCCGAATATCTTCACCGCCAGCTCGCCTTTTACGCCACTGACTGCCTCCTCCATGTTGTCGGCTATGGGCTGGGAGAAACCCCATTCCACCCCCGGAATCTTTGAGACCTCTTTGTCCATGGCATCGATCAGCAGCTCTTTTCTGCCGTGAAATTGCGGCCGCCAAGCGTCGCGGGGTTTCAGGTCCACAAAATACTCGGTGTTGAAGAAGCCAGTCGCATCGGTACCGTCATCAGATCGTCCCACCTGGGAGACGACCTGGGTAACTTCAGGAAAACTCGCAAAGATCAGGCGGGCCTGGTCCATGATGCGCTGACCTTCCGTCGGGCCTGTGCTTGGAGACAGGGTTCCGCGCGCCCAGATAGAACCTTCGTCCAGATGAGGCAAGAACTCAGAGCCAATCACTCCGCCAAAACTCAGATAGAGGGTCAGCACGTACACGAAGGCAGCGGCCCCCAGTGCCACCATGCGGCGCGCGAGAATCCACCTCAAGGTTTGCTCATATCGCGCCGTGATCCAGGAAACAACAGGGTTTTCCCAAGCCTTCACCCCCGTGCGAAAAAGGAGGCTGGACAGTACCGGGGCCAGCAAAATGGAAAAGACGAGTGCTCCCAGGAGAGCAAACGCGACCGTCCACGCCATGGGCTTGAAGAGTCGGCCCTCGACCCGCTGCAAGGTGAAGATGGGCAGGTACGTAATGATGATAATCGCAATGGCGTAGAAGACCGGACGCTGTACTTCGTGTGCGGCTGAGCGAATGGTTTCGTCGATCGTAGCGCTCGATTGGGCGCGGTTCTCCACTCGTCGCTGGATGTTTTCCACCATGACGGCGGCGCCCTCGACGATCATTCCGAAGTCCAACGCTCCCAGCGATAGCAGGTTCGCCGGAATGTGGCGCAGATCCAGCAGGATTGCCGCGAAGAACAGTGAAAACGGAATGGTGATGGCGACGATCAGTGCCGAACGCACGTTCCCCAGGAAGAAGAACAGCACCAGCACAACCAGCAGGATTCCTTCCGTAAGATTGTGCAGAACTGTGTGCGTCGTCAGATGGACCAGGTCATCGCGATCAATGTGCGGGACTATCTTCACGCCCGGTGGGAGAACGTGGCGGTTGAGGAATTCAACCTTGACATCAATGTCTCGCAGGACGGCTTCGGCCTCCGCGCCTTTGCGCATTTGCACGATGCCTTCCACAACATCGTCGTTGTCAACGACCTTCCCATCCTCATGCCGGACGGCCTTCCCCAGTTTGCCCAGACGGATCTTTGGCCCCTGGGTGACCATGGCGACGTCTCGCACGCGCACGGGAGCTCCGCTTTGAACCTTTAGCACGGTGGCGGCAACGTCGTCTGTGGTCTGCATCAGCCCGATTGCGCGCACGTTGTACGCCTGCTGCCCTTTCTCAATGAAGCTGCCGCCACCGTTGAGGTTGTTTGCCGCCAGCGCCTGTTCCACCTGGGCCATCGAGAGTCCATACGAAACCAGCTTGTCTGGGTCGACCTGCACCTGATACTCGCGTGTCTCACCGCCGAAAATGGACACTGATGCAACATTGGGCACCGACATCAGATGCTTGAAGACAACCCAGTCCTGCAACGCCTTCAAGTCCATGATGTCGTACTGCGGATTCGTGCTTTGCAATGTGTAGAAGTAGATTTGTCCGGCGGGGCTGAAGTCAGGACCGATCTGAGGAGTTAAGCCCGGCGGCAGGTTCACTAGCGTTAGCTTTTCCAAGACTTGCTGCCGGTTTTGCAGATTATCGGAATCGTCGTCGAACAAGACCGTTATGAAAGAGAGTCCCGCCAAGGATACCGAGCGCAAATGCGTAAGGTGCCCGACGCCGTTGAGCTGCGTCTCGATGGGAATCGTGACCTGCTGTTCGACTTCCTCCGCGGCCCGGCCCGGCCACTGCGTGATGACCCAAACATATTTGTCAGCAACGTCCGGATAAGCCTCGATCGGAAGGTTGTGGAAGGAAATGATTCCCCAGACGAGCAGGAGCACGCCCATCGCCAGCACGAGCATGCGGTTGCGCAGCGCAAAATCAACCAGGAAGCGGATCATGCGGCGTCATTCCTCCGCCGCAGTGGAGAATTGAAGTGCGTTGATTACGACCTGGTCGCCCGCTCGTAATCCGCTGATGACCTGTTGGGTCCCCTCTTTCGTTTGCGGCCCCAACTGTAATGCCACCCTTCGGAATTGGTTTCCTCCGAGCGGTACGAAGACCCAGTCCTTGTCGTGCAGGTGTACCACCGCCGATGCCGGCACGACGACGCGCTCCACTGGTTGGCGGGCGCGAAATGTCGCAGTTACAAACATCCCCGCGCGCATGATGGCATGCAGGTTCGGCAACTCGATCCGCACCTTTGCAGCCCGCGTCGCGAAGTCCAGCACCTGGCTGATGTTAATGACCTTCCCTGGAAACCCCTCGGCATAGCCCGTCACGTTGATCTCCGCGATATCGCCGATATGCACCCGCGGCAGCATGTCCTGGTACACATCACACAGGACCCATACGACCGACAAGTCCGCAATGGTGAACAGCGCCTGTTGATTGTCGAGCGAGCGCACGCCGGTGCCGCCGGTAATTTGCTGATCCACGATGGTCCCTGATATCGGCGCGCGCAATGGCAGCAGCGGAGAGGGATTGTGTACATCGCCCCCGAGCGCGTGCAGGCGCTGGATGGCGGCGTTGAGATCGGCGTCGGCCTTAGCGTGGGCATCCTCGGCATTCTCAAGGTCAGCCAGAGCGATAGCGCCCTTGTCGTACAACAGCTTGGCGCGGGCCAGTTGCTTGTCAGCCAGTTGCTGGTCAGCCTTGAACTTCTGGTAATCGGAGAACGCGGCTGACAAGTCTGGGCTGTTGATGAGCAGCAGCACCTGCCCCTTTTGCACGTAGTCGCCAAGCTTGGCCTTGATCTCGACCACGCGGCCGCCACCCAACGAGACCACGGGGATGGAACGGTTGACATCCGGCGCGATAACTCCGTTAACGTGAATTTCATCGCTAACCTTGCGGATCTCAACCGCCGTCAACGGAAACTGTCCGGGTTCCTTCATGGTAAAGACATTGGGGTCGGTGTTCGTTTCCTCGACCTTACCGGCCGACGGCTCCGCCTTGGTGTTCGAGCAAGCGGAGAACAGCGCAATGGCCAGCACCAAGGGGAACAGAGCGCTGGCCCACTCCAGCGTTTTGTGCGCAAGCATGCGGTTCTTCATCCCGACAACTCCATTTCGAGTTCGGTCGAAAGCCTGGGCCGGGCGCAATCCGCCGCTCACAATGAGTACCAGGCTTGTATCACGGATCAGTGAATGCGCGGCGCCTCTTCGGGCGCCACAGCGCGGACTCAGTTCCCGCGGAACGGGGGAGCACGCCCGGCGGAGACAACCGATGCGCCATTCAGCATGCGAGCTGCTAGAGCAGTGGGGCGTGACAGATGAAAAATCAGCAGTGCGAAGATCAAGGAAGAAAAGACCAGCGCCAGCAGCATGAAGCCCGACGATACCGTCCGCAGCAGATGCAGAGGCGCAACCGCCAATTGGATTTTCTTTGAGGCGTCTTCCACGACCGCCTGCGTGGGATGCAGGTCATCACTGGCGGACACCACTGGGAACAGCAGCAACAGAACGCAGCTCAGTGCCAGAAGTGACGTCCATCTGGAACCTTGTGCCGGCAGAGCGGACTCCTGCCTCCGGCGCGCGAACGTCAGCAAGGCGCCTGCTGCCAGGGCCAGCCAGATCAGATTGAGTAAGAGTTCCATCAGGCCGCGCCGGTAGTTTACAACCGCCGTTCATCCGTTCGCAATCCAGCGCCCAGCGCCAGATACAGAATTAACGTGCCATTCACCTACGAGAACCTTCACCTCAACTGGCACAATCCGGCTGCCAGCCGCTATGATGAATTTCTTTGTCGCTCCGACCGAGGAAGGTGCAATGGTTCGAATCCGCCGCCTGCTGTGGGTGCCCGTCGCTGTAACGCTGTTCAGCAGCCTGTTGCTCGCCCAATATCCCGAATCGCCCACGCCGGAACACCAGGCCGCCCCACAGCGAACAGCCGAGCAGCGTGCGGCTTACCGCAAGGCCATGGAGGAGGCTGACCAGAAAATCGCCGCCGAGGTGAAGGCCCACTCCGAGCTCATCAAGAACCTGGAGTACCTCACCACCCAGATTGGCCCCCGGCTCACCGGATCTCCGCAAATGCAGGCGGCCAGTGAATGGACCCTAAAGCGCTTCCACGACTACAGCATTAGTGCCCATCTTGAAACGGCAGAGATTGCGCATGCCTGGACGCGGGGAGTCGAGACCGCAGAAATCACCAGCCCCATCCAGCGACGCATTGGCATTCGCGCATACGGATGGAGCAAGGCGACGGACGGCGAGGTCTCCGGCAACGTTGTCGCCCTTGATGTCACCTCGCCCTCCGACCTGGAACAGTACAAAGGTAGGCTGAAGGGCGACATCGTCATGGTGCGCAAGCCGGTTGATATGTCGCAACGAGACCGCAACCCCGATAATGCCTACGATGCGGTCATTCCGCCGCCACGCGGAGTAAAGGAGGCAGAAGGCGGCTGGCACGCACGGGCCCAGTTGATGCGCCAGGTCGCGGCCGAACACCCAGCCCTGATCCTGACGGACAGTGCCAAGTTTGACAGCCTCTTCAATATGAGCGGCGGCTCCCGCAGTTACTCGCCGAGCGAAGTTCCAATGGCGTTCCTCACTCACGAAGATTACGACCTGCTATATCGGCTGCTGCAAGGGGGGCAGGTGACGTTGAAGGTGAATCTGTCCGAGACCTTCAGCGAAAAGCGGGCGCCGGCTTCCATTACCGTCGCTGAGATCAAAGGAAGCGATTTGCCCGACGAGCGGGTCATCGTCGGCGGACACCTCGACTCGTGGGACCTCGGGCAGGGCGCGCTGGACAACGGCACAGGTGCAATGGCCACTCTGGAGGCGGCGCGCACGCTAAGAGCCCTGGGCTGGAAGCCCAAGCGCACCATCACATTTGTCCTGTTTACGGGTGAAGAAGAGGGTGGCATCGGCGCTGACACCTTCCTCAAGAAGCATGCCGCCGAAATCCCCAAGATGGATGCCCTTCTGATACACGACACCGGCACCGGCAAGGTGTTCAGCATAGCGCTCGAAAACCTGTGGGAAACCGCTCCCTTGATGCAGGAAATCTATCAGCCACTGCAGGAGGTCTTCGACTTGAGGCCGCTCAGCACGCGCTACTTCGGATCCTCGGACCACGTGCCTTTCCTCAACCGAGGCGTACCAGCATATTTTTGCATTCAGCTGCCGGCAGGATACGGGGCGGCGCATCACAGCCAGACCGACACTTTCGACAAGGTGATCCCCGATCAGATTAATGAAGGGGCGGCCTTACTTGCCGCTTGGGCTTGGAACGTCTCGGAGATGCCCGAGCCGTTGCCGCATCGGGAAACACCGACGACACCAACTGAGTGAGGCTTTGACCACAGAGGCACAAAGACACAGAGAACCCGAAACTAAAGCAAACGGGTTACGAATGAAGCTGCTTCTCGTGAGGTTTTGTGATTGAGGTTCCTCTGTGTTCCCCGTGCCTCTGTGGTAATTACACAGTCTCCGTTTTCCCACTCTTTACGCTGCGAAAGGCCGCGTCCAGAATCAGCTGGTTCCTTAGTCCCTCTTCACCAGGAACCTCGAAGTCACGTCTCTCCTCGATGGCGGCCGCAAAGGCGTCCACCTGCGCGGCATACGCATCCGCGTTCGACACTTCCCTGCTTTCGACGACCTCATACCCGCGCCGCAGCTCGGCGGTCACAGGGCGTTCGATGGTGAGGGCGTAAAGAGCCGAAAGAGTACCCTTCTCGCCTGTTACTTCCAGGAACGTCTGGTACGGACTGCGCCCGGAGACAGTCACCGACCCGAGCGTTCCGCCCGCAAACTCCAGTATTGCTGTCGCCGACGCTTCCAGCACTGAATGCGAGTCGAAATGCGCCCGCGCCGAAACTGCGCGCACCTCATCTCCCAGCACAAAGCGCAGGGTGTCAATGCAATGCACGCCGATGTCGGCCAAGGGACCACCCGTGGCCAGCTTCGGATCATGGACCCAGGTGCGTGCAGTGGTGAGCATGGGGGCGAGGAAGTCACAGCGCGCTACCTGTGGGCGTCCAATCGCCCCCTGCGCAATGCGCTCGCGAACGAGTCCTACACTTTTTTCGAAGCGCATCACATGCGCTATTCCCAGGGTTACGCCGGCCTCGCGGGCAGCGGTCACCATCGTCCACGCCTCGCCCGCATTCATCGCCATTGGCTTCTCGCAAAGCACCGGTTTCCGGTGCTGTACCGCCTTCAGCACATCGGCGCAGTGAAACGCATCGGGGCTAGCGACGAACACCGCGTCAACGTCGCGAGAGGCGCACAGCTCAGCGGCCGATGCGAAAGCATGTTCAATCTGGAATTGCCGGGCGGACGCCTCAGCCTGCCGCAAATCGCGGCGCGATAAGGCCACGACCCGTGAACGGGAAGCATGCTGAAATCCCGGCATCAGCCTCTTCACCGCGTGCAGGCCGAAGCCAACGATGCCAAAGCGAATCATGAGACGTCATTATTCACTACAGAGACACAGAGGCACGAACTCTTAATCTCGAGAGCTTCTCCGTGATCTCCGCGCGCTCAGTCGTGAAGTGATATGGTGAATCGAAATCAGTATGCCAGAAAGACTCTCAAATCGCGCACGTTGTTGCCGGTAGGCCCGGTGACGATCGTACTGCCAATCGCACTCAGACACGGATAGGCATCGAACTCGGCGGTTGCGGTGCGTGCGTCGAAGCCGTGTTGCCTTGCGCGTTCCACAGTAGTTCCATCCACAACCGCTCCCGCGGCCGGACTGTTGCCATCAATGCCGTCGGTGCCGGCACTCAGCACGGTGATCCGCTCGCCCTCGATTTGCTGCGCGCAGTAAAGCGCGAATTGCTGATTGCGCCCGCCCACGCCCGGCTTCACTCCCACCTGCACCGTGACCTCGCCGCCGGAGATCAGACATGCCCGCGACGCACCCCCCTGCATTTCGCGCAATCGCTGCAGCAGGTAATCGCCTGCCCGCTGATAATCCCAGTCATCGCAACTGTTATCCACCTCGACCGCGAAACTGTGCATCGCTGCGCCTTCCACCGCAGCACCGGTCGCCGTCGCGTTTGACAGCACCGTGGTGTAGCGCGAATTTTCGAACGCCGCATCGCCCTGCTTCGGAGTTTCTTCCAGGAGATTGCGCCGGAACAAGACTCCTACACTGTCAGGAAATTGCGATAGCAGCTTGTAGCGCTCGGCGATGGCAAAGCAGTCGGCCACGGTCGTGCTGTCCGGCATGGTGGGCCCGGATGCCAGCGCATCGAGTGAATTCTCAGGGACATCGGACACCAGCACCGACACCTGACGTGCGGGTACGGCAGCACGCGCCAGGCGTCCTCCTTTAAGGGCTGACAGATGCTTGCGCACCGCGTTGATCTCGGCGATGGGTGCTCCCGAGTGCACCAGCGCCTTGTATGCCTCGATGACATCAGCCAGCGTAATGTCTGCGCTAATGGGCTTCTCCGCAATCGCTGAGGCTCCTCCGCTGATGAGGAACACTGTCAGCGTGCGCGGCGACGATCCGGACACTAGCCGCAGAATCGCATCGCCTGCACGCAAGGAATCTTCGTTGGGCAGTGGATGCCCTCCGGAGAAATAATCGAAGCCAGGGACCTGCGCGGACTGGGGGTTGGGACAGGCGACGACTCCCGTGACCCCACCGCCGAGGATGTTGCTGAACGCTTCCGCCATCGTGTGCCCCGCCTTGCCGATGGACACCAGCAGCACGCGCTCGAACGATTCCGCATCGTACAGGTCTTTACCGATTCGTAGGTGTTCGCCGTCATACAATACCTGGCGGGAAAAGGCATGAGGGATGCTGCATTCTGCCAGAGCGCGGTCGAATATCTCGCGGGAGAGGGCCCGCATCTCGCGTAGTAGCGCTTCTGTCCCCTGGCCATCCGGCGGCAGCGACGAGTGGAGCATGTGGAGCAATTATAAGCGCCCTCCATTCGTTATCTCTGCAGGACTTCGTGCAGCCAACTCTCTATGGTCAGGCGCATCTCGTTGAGATGGCCTTCGAAGAAGTGGTCGCCCGGAATAAACACGAGTTCCTTTGGATCGGCTGACGAGGCAACCACTTTTTCCAGGGCATCGTGAGGACCGAACGCGTCCCGGTCGCCGCTGAGGAAGAGCTTCGGCTTATGGCAGTCTCGTAGGAACCGGAAAGAATAGAGGCGGCTCTCGGCTTCCACAGGTATTCCAAGCGAGATTATTGCGCGCACGTCAGGATCGGGACAGCAGGCGCGAAGTCCGGTAGCAGCGCCGAAAGAGAAGCCGGCGAAGACGACAGGCAGCCCGAACTCGTGCTTCAGCCAGGCCAGCGCCGCTTGCACATCGCCGACTTCGTCGCGCCCATCATGCTGCCCAGCGCTCAATCCTGTTCCTCGGAAGTTGAAACGCAAAACGGGAAAGCCGAAGGAGTGCAGCGCCTTCATGGCGTGGAAGACCACCTTATTATGCATCGTGCCGCCAAACATCGGATGCGGATGGCAGACCAATCCCGCATGGGTGGCCGTCGGCAAGCCCACATTCAGCAGGGCCTCCAGCCGACCCTCGGGGCCCTCCAGAAAGAAAGACCGGATTGTGGCGTGCGAGGTCATCAACTTCCTCTCTTCTCCAGACTTTCTGTGCAGCAATCCTGAGCCTATACCATGTGATTGATAGGCCCTGTCCCTTTGCCCAATGGATATGAAGCCTCTAAGGCTTTCCTCACATATTCCTTTGCCGCATGCACTGCCTGCGGCAGACCCTGGCCGAGAGCCAACTGGCAGGCAATGGCGGTCGCGAAGGCGCACCCTGTGCCATGGGTCGAGCCCGATTCAATGTGCTTGCCGACGAAAACTTGCTCCTTCACTACCCCGTTCTCGACATAACTAAGGTAGTCATTGGGTTGCGACAGGTGCCCACCAGTAATCACGACGGCGCTGCTCCCCAGGCTCCTGAGCCTGGCCGCCATAGTCCGCAACCATGACAGAACCTCGTCCCAGGGCGCGTGAACCGGCACAGCTTCCTCGCCTGCCAACGCCGCCGCCTCGTACACGTTCGGGGTAATGACAACCGCCCGGGGCAGCATTTCTTCGCGCAGAACCTGCAAGCCAGCCTCATCCAACAAGGCCGCGCCCGACGAGGAGCGCAGAACTGGATCGAACACGATGTTAGATAAATGACCATTTTTCAACGTGTTAGATACTATCTTGGCGACCTCCGCCGAGCCTAGCATCCCCACCCGAACCGAAGCTATCTCCATATCCTCGGCGAGAATAGCCAACGTCCGGTGCACCAAGTCAGGCGCGAGCGGCTGCATTTCGAAAACCCCTCGGGTGGACTGAACCGTCAATGCAGTTGGGCAGGTGACGGCATAGCAACCCATTGCCGCCGCTGTCTTCACATCGGCGGTGATCCCGGCTCCCGAAGAAGGGTCGTAGCCGGCCACGCTGAGGACAATCGGAGGCACCTTCATGGTAATGACCTTGCAGAATGCCCGTCCTGCGATATTCACAGGGTCGACAAAGTGCCGCGTAAAACGCCCTTTCGTTGCAAGATTTCGACTTTATTTTCCTTATGTAAGATAGTGATATATAACAACTTGATTGATTCTACGACCTTCAGGGGTTGACTCCACCTTCCGGCCATGGATAGACTTACGGGACATGCCAGGGAGGACCAACTTAACGATGAGAGGTGTTTAATGTTACGAGTACTCAGCCAGACTGCGGCGGTGCTTGTTTTCACCGCCGCGCTGGGTGCGGCACCCGGTAATAGCACACCGGAATCGCGACAAGGTACCCCAGGACAGACTCAGGATATCACTCAGCCTTTTAAGACCCGGAAACTCCAGGTCGGAAAGGCCTCGTGGTACGGCCGCATATTTCAGCATAAGCAAACTGCCAGCGGCGAGCCGTACGACATGTACCAATTTACCGCCGCGCACCGGACACTGCCCCTCGGTTCCTGGGTTAAGGTAACCGATCTTAAGACGGACCGATCGGTCGTTGTTCGCATTAACGACCGTGGCCCCATACTCAAGAATCGGATCATTGACCTGTCCTACAGTGCAGCCAAGATGCTCGACATGGGCAGAAGCGGGGTACACCCCGTTCGACTGGATTTGATCGAAACCACGACAGTCGCCCAGAATGAGGGCCTGCAATAATCCTGACCTAATGCGCTAAACTGGGAGCCGATGCTGCAACCACGGGATCGGCTTATTGTGGCGCTCGATGTGGCGAGCGCCTCCCAGGCCCGCCAGGTAGTACAGACCATCGGCGAGGTTGCCACTACTTACAAGATAGGGAAACAGCTCTTCACGGCCGAGGGGCCGCGGGTTGTTCGCGACCTCGTCTCCTCCGGCCGGAAGGTTTTTCTCGACCTCAAATTTCACGACATCCCGAATACCGTCGCAGGGGCCGTTAAATCTGCTGCTGATCTGGGCGTCAGCATGTTGAACGTCCACGCCTCGGGCGGCACCAGGATGCTGAAGGCAGCTGTAGAGGCGGCGAAGCAACATCCCGCCCGTCCGCTTGTGCTCGCCGTCACCGTGCTTACCAGCTTGTCGGATTCCGACCTGCCGGAGATCGGAATCAGCGGCAATGTGCTGAGCCAGGTGCTGCGACTGGGGGCGCTGGCACGCAACGCCGGCTGCGGAGGTCTCGTTGCCTCGGCACAGGAAGCGGCCGAGCTGCGTCGCACGCTAGGGGAGGGTTTTGCAATCGTGACGCCGGGCATTCGTCCGGCAAGCTCTGCAGCCGCTGACCAGGCGCGCGTTGTGACCCCCGAAGACGCCATAACCGCCGGCGCCACTCACCTGGTGGTTGGCCGGCCGATTCTGGACGCTCCCGATGCGGCTTATGCTGCCGCCAAAATCGTCGATGAAATCGCGGGCGCTGTCGTTACAGCCGCGTCGTAGGCTCGTCCAAACCCTGTGGAAGAGCTTCCCACCATTGGGCAAAAAGCACCTCCGCAACACCTTTTCCCTGAACGGGTTTACACTAATGCCAGTTGCAGAGATCTTCCAGGCTGCAGTGGTTGCACCTCTGAACCGAGCGTGAAAACTTGGGTTCGGGGCGTGGAAGGAGCACTAAGATGAACGCACAGCGGCGGTTTGGATGGTTGTTCGCAGCGCTGCTGGTAGCAGCAATTTCGGTGGGAAGCGCCCTGGCGCAGGATCAGGATAGCGCTCCCCCGCTGCAATACCCCAGTACCGAAAGCGGTGCTCCCACACAGAACACCCAAGATCCTCCAGGACGTGTGGCCCGTCTGCAATACACTTCGGGTGAGGTTTCCATGCAGCCCGGCGGCGTCAACGATTGGATCGCCGCCAGCTTAAACCGGCCACTCACCACCTCAGACCGGGTGTGGACCGACAAAAACTCGCGCGCCGAATTGAACGTGGGTGACGGCTTCCTTCGCATGAATTCCGAAACCAGCGTGACCCTGACCAACGTCAGCGACGGCACTGTGCAGGTCGAACTGGACCAGGGCACCCTGGAAGTCACCGTCAAGCACCTCGAGAAAGGCGAGATCTACGAGATCGACACGCCCAATTATGCCTTCACTGTGATGAAGACGGGCGTTTACCGCTTCGACGTTTTTCCCAATGGAGACGAAAGCTGGGTGACGGTGCGCAGCGGCTACGGCGAGGCTACCGGCAAGGGGCCCGCTGTGCGGGTGAACTCCGGCCAGCAGATTCGCTTCCGCAACGATCAAACCCTGCAGCACACTGCCATGAATGCTCCTGCCCCGGATGGCTTCGATGACTGGGCGCAGGTGCGCGACAAGCGGCTGGATAGTTCCCTGTCTGCTCGCTACGTCTCGCCGGGCGTGATCGGCTATCAGGACCTTGATGCGTACGGCAGGTGGCAAGTTGTGGCTCCGTACGGTGCAATCTGGGTTCCGACGTCGGTACCGGTAGGATGGGCGCCCTATCGTTATGGGCACTGGGTATGGATTGCTCCCTGGGGCTGGACCTGGGTGGACGATGCGCCCTGGGGCTTCGCCCCCTTCCACTATGGACGCTGGGTGTACTGGAACAGCACGTGGGCGTGGGCTCCTGGACCCATTGGATATTGGAATCCTTACTACGCACCAGCCTTGGTCGGCTGGATCGGCGGACCGGGCTTTGGAGTAGGCTTCGGCTTTGGAGGATGGGGATGGGGTGTCGGTGTCAGCTTTGGATGGTTCCCGCTAGGTTGGGGCGCGCCCTACTATCCGCGCTATTGCGGATGGGGATACGGTGGCTGGTACCACGGTGGAGGCTGGGTGAGTGCGGGTTATCTGCATAACGTCAACATCACGAACACGCACATCACCAATATCACCAACATCACGAACAACTATTACAACAATAACCTTGCGGGTGTCGGCGTGAACCGCAACATCCCGGGAGCGGTGACGGCGGCGCCCAGGTCAGCCTTCACCTCCGGAGCTGCGATCAACAAAGCCGGTATGGCCGTGCCGAAGTCCGGTCTGGGCAGCGGCCAGTTGATGCACAACATTGACGCTATACCGACCCGGCAATCGGTGCTTGGTGGAAGCGCTGCGGCACATGCCGTTCCTCCCGCTTCGGCCACCAATCATGCGGT
>Ga0335082_10000564_pt1 | contig 38705 bp, 28 predicted proteins | sample Lox_Sample_41_FD_206718 | JGI IMG/M metagenome (GOLD analysis project Ga0335082, IMG submission 206718) | Soil microbial communities from Loxahatchee National Wildlife Refuge, Florida, United States - Lox_Sample_4.1 | ecosystem: Environmental > Terrestrial > Soil > Wetlands | place: USA...
TAGCCACGTGTGGCACGAACACCGCGGGACCATCGGCCGCACCTTTTCTCGGTCGTATATCGATTCCATCATCAAAAAGAACTTCCTTCTCTTTGCTTGGAAGAACATTCACGAGCCCCAGCGCCTGGCCGCCCACTTTGTCTACGCGGTCATGAACAGTTGGGTTAGTTATTTGTTTGGAGACTCGCCGGAACGCCCCAACCTGGCGGGACTGTTCAAAGCCTTCCTGCAACTCCCTGGCGCCATCCGCTCGCGTTGGAACGCAAGAAGCCTGGCTGTGATTGATGACCGCGAAGCGTTTCGCCGCCCTCTGGGCGGATACTTCCGCGACCGCTTCCAAGAAATCGAGCCCGACTGCGCGCGGCTTCGAGTGCTTTTCCTTTCACCGTATCCTGTCTGCCCTCCCACACACGGCGGCGGTGTCTTCATGAATCAGGCGCTACGCCACTTGGGAAGAATCGCCGACGTTCACCTGGTCGCGCTGGTCGATTCACCCGCTGAAGTGGCGGCCCATGACGAACTCAAACCGTTCCTGGCATCGATGGAGTTCATCGTCAGGCTCGAGGGCCAGCCGTCGAGCGCAGGCACCTTGTTCCCGTACGCCGTTCGCGAATTCACTAGTGCCGACCTGGAATGGTTGATCCACCGTCAGATCTACATCAAGAGAATCGACGCGGTCCAGATCGAGTACACCAACATGGGCCAGTACGCCGGACCCACGCGCCACATCCCGTTTCTTCTGTTCGAACACGACGTTTACTTTCAATCCATCGGCCGGGGATTGCACGCCGGTCCGTTCCGGTTGAACTCGATCAAGGCGTTCTACGAATACCTTCGCGCCTTACGCTACGAGCTGCGCCTGTTGCCGGCAATGGACCGCGTTCAGGTCTGCACAAGGGAGAACAAGGACTACCTTCTGAGCTTTTTGCCGCAGTTGAAAGGACGGATTGACGATGACGTTCGCGCGGGCATCGATGTCAGTAGCTACGAATTCCGATCCAGCGGAAGGGATCCCGGCACGCTGCTGTTCCTCGGCAGCTTCCGTCACGGACCGAACCTCGCCGCGTTGAACTGGTTTCTGGAGCGCGTCTTTCCACTCGTCGTGAAGGAGCTTCCCGATACCCGGTTGATCATCATCGGTAGCGATCCGCCTGCGCCACACACACTTCCAAACTACGACTCGAATGTTGAGCTGCACGGCTTCGTGGATGACGTCAGGGAAGCGCTTGCTCGCTATGCCGTATTCATTTGCCCCATCTTGACCGGTTCGGGAGTGCGGGTGAAACTTCTCGAGGCGTTTGCCTCGGGCATTCCGGCCGTTTCCACACGTTTGGGAGCGGAAGGGCTCAGCGAATTGGACGGAGAGCTATGTGCATTAGGCGACACAGCCGAGGAGTTTGCCACGGCCACTGTCCGATTGCTGCGTGATACGGATTCAGCGACGGCGATGGCGCAACGCGCCCGCGACTACGTCATTTCCAGGCGCGATATTGCCGCGATGGCCGTTGAACTCGAGAAGACCTACCGGTGCGCCATGCGCGCCAAGAACGGCCTCCTCACCCCTTCGGCTTGACTATCTTAGCCAGGTCTTCGGCAATCTTCTTGGCGGCTTTGTCCACTTGCGGGCGGCTGGAGTCCTTGGGCGGCGCGTACATGGTGTAGATCACGGCCTTGCTATAGCGGTCCACCAAGTAGACGTTGCCTCGACCCCGGCCCCACGTCGAACGGATGGCGTTCCATTCCTCTTGCTGCTTAGCGCGTGCACCCTCTTCGCGATGCACTCGGGCCGCGGCATCTTCGTCTTCCGTCGACGCTTCGACTGCTGCTGCCGGGGGAGCGTACAACTGGCGAAGACGAACCTCAAATCCGGGTCCAATGCTGTCAGTCATCACCGCATCGGCCGTTTTCGGGTCTGTCGTAATTTGAAAGACGCCTAGTCGGACAAGGTACTGCGCCAGGTGCTGATCCAGTCCGTAGGCCATGCCCATCAGGTAAACAGAATGCACCTGACCGACTGGAATTGGCGGGCGCGGCGGCTCAGGGACGGCTGCCGGGGCAGGAGCGGGTGCCTGCGCCGGTTGTTGCGCCGGGGCAGGAGCCGGTGCCGGTGACTGCGCTGGCTGTTGCGCCGGAGCCGGCGCGGGCGCTTGTGCCGATGCCAGCAATGTGGCGCAAAACCATACCAGACAGATTTTTCGCATTCCGACGACCATAATAGCTCCCGTCACTGGTCTAGACGTGCTTTTGGTCCAAAAAGTCGAATCCGCGCCGTCTACAATGGAACTTTGCTGCCCCAGGGTGTATAAGGACCTCAAAATCACAGTCGTGATTCCCTGTCTCAATGAAGAGCAGGGAATCGAACAGGTGCTCCGGCGGATGCCGTCCTTCGTCGACGAGATTATCGTTGTCGATAACGGCTCGACGGATCGAACGGCTGCCGTCGCGCGGGAATTTGGAGCGATTGTCATCCGGGAAGACGTTCGCGGGTACGGCCGGAGCTACAAGAAAGGCTTCTCCATGGCAACGGGTGACGTGATCGTCACCTTGGACGGCGACCACTCCTACCCTCCCGACGCCATCTCCTACCTGCTGGAAGCATTCCTACACCTTGAAGTTGACTTCCTCAACGCCTCACGCTTTCCCGTACGTGATCGTCACGCCATGAGCTTGAAGCACTGGTTCGGGAATTTCGTTCTCTCGCTCGCGATGAGTTTGCTCTATTTCCGATGGGTCCGCGATTCACAATCGGGAATGTGGGTACTGCGGCGCTCCATCATCAAGGAAATGGTGCTGGAATCGGATGGAATGGCGTTTAGCGAGGAGATCAAGATCGAGGCCTTGCGGCACCGTACGGCACGGTTCGTAGAGATCTCCATTCAGTACTCGTCGAGGCTCGGTGAAATCAAGCTGAATCCATGGCGGGACGGTTTCTACAATCTCTGGTTCTTGGTAAGGAAGCGCTTTGCCCGGAGATGAAGAGAGAGTCGACATCGTGATTCCCAATTGGAATCGCCGTGACGACCTCGTCCGTTTGCTCGAGAGCCTCGCGCGACAAACCCATCCGCCAGCTCAAATCGTGGTCGTCGACAACGGCTCGACCGACGGCTCGGCCACGTGCGCGGAAAAATGCGGAGCGACGATCATCCGATTTCCAGAGAACCGGGGCTTTGCCAGGGCGGTCAACGAGGGACTCGACCATGTACGCGCACCCTGGGTCGCGATCGTAAACAACGATGCCACCCTTGCTCCTGATTACCTGAAACTGCTGATTGAAGCCGCCATCCAGTCCGGCGCTGCGTTCGCTGTTGGCAAGATTCTCCGCGATGTGGAAGGCGATGAACTATTCCTGGATGCCACCTTTGACCTCCTCACGCGTTCGGGATGCGCGTGGCGAGCCGGACATTGCCGCACCGATGGGCCGGTTTGGCGATCCCGCCGCATGGTTCATTTCGCCCCAATGACCGCGGCACTCTTCCGCACCAGCCTGTTTGAAGAGTTCGGGCCGCTCGATGTCGAGTTTGAGTCTTATCTGGAAGATCTGGAGTTTTCCTGCCGGCTGGCCCGCAACGAGCAAATGGGCATCTACGTGCCAGAGGCTCTGGCGTGGCACAGAGGAAGCGCGACTCTGGGCGCTGGCAGTCCAGCGATGTACCGGCTGGTCTCCCGCAACCAGGTGCTTCTGGCCGCCCGCCATCTTCCTGCCGCCTGCCTTTGGCGGGCCATCGTGGGCCAACTTCTTTGGGGACTGCTGTCCCTTCGCCGCGGTATGGGCGGCGCCTGGCTGAGGGGGAAGATCGAGGGTCTGCGTCTTTGGCGTCGGTGCCGCCGCCGTCCGCTAAATGCCGAAGCGTTTCTCGCGCACCTCAAGTCCAGCGAATCGTACCTTCGCGAACTCCAGGACCAGACAGGCTGGGACGGTTTCTGGCGCTGGTATTTCCGGCTGATCCCCTGATGATGCGCCTGGGAATTGTCGTCGTCACCTTCAACTCCCAGCGAGCGATCCGCGCCTGCCTGAATGCCTGTCGCTCATTTGCGCCTGCTGCGTCCGTGGTTGTCGTGGACAACGCCAGCACGGATGGAACACTCGAGACGCTATCGCTCTGCCCGGACGTTCGCCTCATTGCGAACACCAAAAACGCCGGCTTCGCCGCGGCCGCAAACCAGGGAATTTCCGCCCTCGACTGCGACATCGCCCTTTTGATGAATCCGGATGTGGAACTTCTTACCGGCCTTGAGCCCATAATTTCCGCCTTCGAGGACCCAGGCGTCGGCGCCGCCGGTGGACTTCTGCTCAGCGATTCGGGGCGACCGCAGTCCGGCTTTTTCGTCCGCCGGCTGCCAACGCCGTCCGCTCTGGCGTTCGAGGTTTTGGGGCTGAACCGGCTTTGGCCCGGGAATCCCGTGAATCGCCGATACCGGGCCCTCGACCTCGATCCCACCCAACCGGCCGACGCAGAGCAGCCCGCCGGAGCTCTCCTGGCCATCCGCCGGGAAGTCTGGCGCCGCATTGGGGGATTGGACGAATCGTATTTCCCGATTTGGTTTGAAGATGTCGATTTCTGTTGTAGGCTACGCGAAGAGAACTGGCGCATCCGCTACGTTCCGGAGGTCAGGGCCATCCATGCAGGCGGCCATAGCATTCCGTCTATGTCATGGAGCACACGCCAGTTATCCTGGTATGGTAGCCTTTTAAGGTACGTGGCTCGGCATTTTCGTCCGGCAGGCCGGAGTATGGTTTGCGGGGCGGTGATGCTGGCGGCTGTAATACGGGCCGTTACGGGGACGGTTTTACGGCGCTCGTCACAGCCGCTGTTTGTGTATGGTAGAGTGATTCGTCTTGCTGCTCTTTCTTTTAGTAAGGGTTGGGCTCGTTCGCCGGGGGCCGCGGCGGATGGAGATTCCGGTTGAGCACGTTCGAATGTTCCTAAGCATGTTGAAGACTCCAGTTCTGAAAGACATCGCGCCCACGAATGCCATCTAACGACTTTGTTTCGGTCACCATCGTCACTTTCAACAGTGGCCGCTATATTAAACGTTGCCTCCAATCGGTCCTGGGCCAAAAGGGCCCGGAGATCGAAGTCATCGTCATCGACAATAACTCGACGGACGGCACGCGAGACATTTTGGAGCAGTACGAAGACCGGTGCCTCATTGTCTACAACTCGCGGAATGCGGGCTTTGCGGCTGCTCAAAACCAGGCCATTGAGCGCGCCCGGGGGAATTGGATTCTTACGCTGAACCCCGACGTCCTGCTCATGCCGTACTTTATTCAGGCGTTGCTCGAAGCCGGGCGCCTGGACCCCCGCATCGGTTCCGTTTCCGGCAAGTTGCTGGTGATGAGCCCTGATTTCGACATCGGCGAACCCCCGCGCGTCGATTCGACCGGCATCTATTTTACGCCGATGCTGCGCCACCTGGATAGGGGCTCGCGGGAGATCGATAACGGCCACTATCTCAAACGGGAGTATGTATTTGGCGCCACCGCTGCGGCCGCCCTCTATCGGCGGGAAATGATTGACGACGTCTCGCTCGGCTCTGAGTTCTTCGACCCCGATTTCTTTGTCTACCGCGAAGATGCCGACGTGGCCTGGCGTGCCCAATTGATGGGCTGGCGCTGCCTGTACACTCCCTATGCTCGGGGGTATCACGTACGGGCGGTCCTCCCAGGTAACCGCCGGGCTCTCCCCAAAGAGATCAACATGCACTCGGTTAAGAACCGCTTCCTCATGCGGCTCAAGAACATGACCGGTGATCTCTACCGGCGGAACTTCTGGTCCATCACCCTGCGGGACATGATCGTGTTGTCCTGCTGTGCCATTTACGAGTTCTATTCGCTGAAAGCCTTCTGGTATCTCGCCCGGAATTGGCGCCGGGCCATGGAAAAGCGCCGGCTCATTATGAGCAAACGCCGCGTGAGCGATGAGTACATGGCAGGTTGGTTCCATTACAGTCCCGTCTCCCGGCCCGTTCCGAAGAAGTCAACGGCTGCTGCGCTTGCGCGAGCTCAAGCGGCGCAAGGCTAAGCCGGCCGAATCAATACCGTGCGCATCGCGGTCCTCGGTACTCGCGGCATTCCCGCCTGCTACGGGGGATTCGAGACCTTCGCCGAAGAGCTCTCGACGCGCCTGGCGGCCCGCGGACACGAAGTCACCGTCTATTGCCGGCAGCCTTATCCGGAAAAAGTCTGGCGCGGCGTTTCGCTTCAGTACGTCCCCACCCTACGGCACAAGTACTTCGACACCATCGCGCACACCTTCCTCTCCACGATGCACTTGCTCGGGCACGGGCACGACGTCGCCCTCTACTGCAATGCCGCAAACGCGGTCTTCACTGTCTGGCCCCGCCTGCGAGGGATTCCTGTCGCTCTGAATGTTGACGGCATCGAACGCCGGCGAAAGAAATGGAACGCGCTCGCCCGCGGCTGGTACCTGGTGTCCGAATGGCTCGCCACGCGCTTTCCGAACGTTGTCATAACCGACGCGGAGCAGATCCGCGAATATTACCGCCAATCCTACAACCGCGACTCCGTGTTCATCCCCTACGGCGCCCCGACCGACGCCGTGCCTCCCGGGGAGATGCTTCAACGGCTCGCGCTGGAGCCCCGCCGTTACTTTCTTTACGTCACGCGGTTCGAGCCAGAGAACAACCCGTTGCTCGTACGCCAAGCCTTCGAAGAGTTGACAACCGACATGAAGCTGGCACTGGTTGGTGACGCACCGTATGCCGCCGGCTACATTGCCCAGGTCCGCGCCACGACAGACCCCCGCGTTGTTCTGCCTGGCGCCATCTACGGCCAGGGCTACCACGAACTGCAGTCGAACTCATTCGCATACGTCCACGCCACCGAAGTCGGTGGCACTCACCCCGCCCTTATCGAAGCGATGGGGCGCGGCGCGCTCGTGCTCTATTTGGACACCCCCGAGAATCGCGAAGTGGCCGGCGAAGCAGGCATCCCCTTCCAACCGCGGACGCTGGCCGCCGCCCTCCGCGCTGTCATCGAAATGAACGACATAGAACGGACCGCCCTTCGCGAACAAGCCCGCCGCCGCGTGGAAGAACGCTATAGTTGGGAAAAGGTCACGAGCGCCTACGAAGAGTTGTTCCAGCGCCTCACCGCTCGAAAATAATGACCCCCATCACCTACCGCTGCTGGGTTGAGGTCTCCCGCCGGCAGATCGCTGAAAATTTTCACGCCGTCGGCTCCGTGGTTGGCTCTGGCGTAACGGTCATGCCGGTGGTGAAGGCCGATGCTTACCGGCATGGCGCGGTCGAGATCGCCAGGATCTTGTGCGCCGAGGGGGCAAGCTGGCTTGCTGTTTCCAATGTCGAGGAGGGGGTGACTCTTCGCCAAGGGGGCATCACCGCGCGGATCCTGATCATGGGCGACTTCCTCACCTTTGAACGGCCCGCCCTGATCGACTACGAACTCACTCCCGTCATCCACGACATCGCGCAGCTTCGCGATTTCGACCGCATGGCCGCCGCTCTGGAGCGTCCGCTGCACTATCACCTTGCCCTTGACACCGGCATGGGCCGCCTGGGGCTGCTGGAAGACGACATGTGCATCGTCGAGGCCGTACGGTTGGCTCGCCATTCGCGCCTCGAAGGCCTGATGACCCACTTCGCCTCTGCCGGCAATTACAGCAGCCCGCAAACGGCCCGGCAGCTGCAGCGCTTTCAGACTCTCCAGGCGGCCCTTGCCGCTGCCGATGTGCTCCCGCGGTACATCCACTTGTCAAGCACCATTCCGATCGCTTACGGCCGCCGCGACGCATGGGGGAACATGGTACGTCCGGGTCATGCCATCTACGGCTATGTGAGCCCGGCCCGCGGCGATGCGCCGGCCCCTGTCTTGAACGTCAAGCCCGCCCTGAACTGGAAAGCCCGCATTCTCGAAGTCAAAACCTTGCCCGTCGGACACCACGCGGGCTACGGTGCGATGTTCACCGCCGAACGTCCAACAAGAATGGCCGTATTGGCCGTCGGCTATGCCGACGGAATGCCGCACCGGCTCGGCAACAAAGGCAAAGTGATCGCCGCCGGCCGCCTGGCGCCCATCATCGGCGCCATATCCATGGACCTGACCGCCATCGACATCACCGACGGCGCACCGCTCCAGCCAGGCGATGCCGTGACGCTGCTCGGCCGTGAAGGGAACATCTCCCTGGACGCACAAGCCATCGCTCGCACCGCTGGCACAATCTCCTACTCCGTCCTTTGCGGCATCGGCCAACGAGTGAAGCGAGTGTATTACTGAGCTATGCCTCAGACGTCCAGGTTGCGCACGTCCAGCGCATTCTCTTCGATAAACTTGCGCCGCGTCTCCACGTCGTCCCCCATCAGTGTCGAGAAGATCTCTTCGCTCTCCACGGCGTCCTCGAGTTTCACCTCGAGCAGCGACCGGGTCTCGGCGTTCATCGTCGTTTCCCAAAGCTGCTCGGGATTCATCTCGCCCAGCCCCTTGTAGCGCTGCACGTTGACGTCGCGTGTGCCTTCCTTCTTCAGGTAGTCGATCAGCTCACGCCAGCTCGTAATGTTTTCCGCCCGGCTGTCCTTCGTCACTTTGAAGGGCGGCCGGTTATTCGCCTTTGTTTGCCGCGCCAGCACCCTCAGGCGCTTGTATTCCGGTGTCGCCGCCAGGTCCCATCCGATGGTCCGGCTGCCGTGCGCGTCGTCGTGGAATGTGACGTTCCAGGTCGAGTGCGCTTCGTCCTGCTCCACCTTGACAGCCAGCTTCATCGATCGAAGCCCCTCAATGATCGGCTTTAAGTTGTTCTGCTCGCCAAAGTCCGCCTTGTGATCAAGAATCAGGTCGGTGTTGGCCAGCATCTCGACGACGCGGGCGTCGGTCAACTTCCGCTCGAGCCGTTGAAAGAGCTGCTGGAATTCATCCAGTTGCATAAGGAACTGCCGCAGCTCCCCACCTTCCAGCCGGATTCCGCCATTTCCTTCCACAACCACGTTCTCCGTGGCGCGCCTCAGGATCTCGCGGACAAATTCCTTGTCGTCCTTGATGTACCGCTCGTTTTTGCCCTTCTTGATGCGATACAGCGGCGGCTGGGCGATGTAGACATGCCCGCGTGTAATCAATTCCTGCATGTGCCGGAAGAAGAAGGTGAGCAGCAGAGTCCGGATGTGGCTGCCGTCCACGTCGGCATCCGTCATCAGGATGATCTTGTGGTACCGCAACTTGGCGACGTCGAAGTCTTCCTTGCCGATGCCAGTGCCGATGGCGGTGATCATCGCGCGAATTTCTTCGTGCGACAGCATCTTGTCGTAGCGGGCCTTCTCGACGTTCAGGATCTTTCCACGCAGCGGAAGAATCGCCTGGTACCGCCGGTCGCGGCCGCCTTTCGCGGTCCCTCCCGCCGAGTCGCCCTCCACCAGAAAAAGTTCACAGCGTCCCGGATCTTTTTCCTGGCAGTCGGCCAGCTTGCCCGGCAATCCGCCCGAGTCCAGCGCCCCCTTGCGGCGCGTTAGTTCGCGGGCCTTTCGCGCCGCTTCACGCGCCCGCGCGGCCTCTACCGCTTTCCCGATGATCCGCTTCATGATCGCGGGATTCTTGTCGAAGTACTCGCCCAGCTTCTCGTTCACAAACTGCGTCACGAAGCCGGAGATGTCGGAGTTCAGCTTGCCTTTCGTCTGCCCTTCAAATTGCGGCTGCGGCAGCTTTACGTTCACCACGCCCGTCAGTCCTTCCAGAACGTCATCGCCGGAAAGGTTCGCGTCCTTGATCTCCTTCGCCAGGCCGGAGGTTTTCGCCTGCAGGTTGATGGTCCGCGTAAGGGCGGTGCGGAAGCCCGTTAAATGCGTCCCGCCGTCCTTCGTGTTGATATTGTTGGCGAACGAGAAGATCTGGTCCGAGTAGGAATCGTTCCACTGCATCGCGATTTCCATCACCAGGATTCCGCCGTTGGCCAGCTCGCGCTCTCCCTCAAAGTAAATCGGCTTCTCGTGCAGCACGTTCTTGCCGCGGTTCAGGTGTTTGATGAACTCGCTGATTCCGCCCTGATAGAGGAACTCGTGGCTCTTGACCGGCTCTACGCGCTCATCGGTCAACGTGATCTTGAGTCCCTTGTTCAGGAACGCCATCTCGCGCAGCCGCTGTGCCAGCGTGTCGAAATTGAACGACGTCACTTCCATGATGGTGCCGTCGGCCTTGAATGTGATCTTCGTACCGCGCTTGCGGCCCGCTTTCCCGGTCTTTTCGAGCGGCGCCTTGGGAATGCCCTTCTCGTAGTCCTGTTCGTACGTGAAGCCTTCTCGCCAGATCTCCACGTGCAGCGACTCGGAAAGCGCATTGACGCAGCTCACCCCGACGCCGTGCAACCCACCCGAAACCTTGTAGCTCGAGGAATCGAACTTTCCGCCGGCATGGAGCTTCGTGAGCACGACTTCCGCCGCAGAGATGCCAAACTCTTCCTTGAGATCCACCGGAATGCCGCGGCCGTTATCCACGATCGTGATCGAGTCATCAATGTGGATCGTGACATTGATCTCATTGGCGTAACCCGCCATGTGCTCGTCCACCGAGTTGTCGACAACCTCGTAGACAAGGTGATGTAGACCGCCTTCACCGGTCGATCCAATGTACATTGCGGGCCTGAGGCGCACCGCCTCCAAACCCTCGAGAACCTTAATGCTAGACGAATCGTACGTAGTGCTCATGAAGCCTTCAACAATGTCAGAACGCCCTGATCCGATACCGGATTCCCTCAGATCCGCATCGGCATGACGACATACCGATACGTCGCTCCTACGACCTCCCCGCCAGGCCTCAACTCTCCCGCGCTCTGCGCGTCTTTGAAATGGAACGCTACTTTTGCTTCTGGCAGAGCGCGCAAAAACTCCATCAAGTAATTCGCGTTGTAACCGATCTCCACTGTCGGGCCGTTATATTCAACCGGCAGGCTTTCCTCGGATTCTCCGCTCTCGGAGGTCGAGGAATGAATAGTTGCCTCGTTATCGACAAACCGGATTTTGATCGCTCTTGATCTTTCGTCGGAAAATTGCGCTACGCGCTCGATCGATGCTCTCAGTTCATCGCGATCAAACTCAACGCTGTGGGCATGACTCTTCGGCAGCACCCGTTCAAAATCCGGGAAATTGCCGGTCAGCTTGCGGCTGATCAACAACCGTCCACCTACTTGGAAGAAGAGATGGTTCTCATCGCCTGAGAACTCAACTGGTTCTTCCAGGTTCTCGACCGTGCTACCCAGCTTCTGGAGTTCCTGCATCGATTTTCGCGGCAGCAATGCACGGTACGACACATCACCCGAACCTAGCGGATTCACTGCTTCAGCCAATGAAAGGCGATGTCCGTCTGTTGCCACCATCGTCACACGATCACCCTTGAATGCCAGCAGGGCCCCGTTTAGCGTAAAGCGTGATTCCTCGGCGGAGATCGCGAAGATCACTTTCGAAATCAAAACACCAAGAAGACCGATGGGAATGCTTGCCAACGGCGCTGGCATCGTGGGCAACTCAGGAAAGCTCTCTCTCGACATTCCCGCAATACGTGTTTTCGCCCGGCCGCAGGTCAAACTTGCCCACTGGTTTTCCGTGAACTTGATTTGGACATCGGCATCCGGCAACAACCGCGTGTAGTCCAGCAACTTCTTCGCAGGAATTGTCCCGGCGCCGCCATGTTTGACCTTTGCTGGCGCCGAACAACGAATGCCCAACTCCAGGTCCGTCGCGGTAAGGATAATTCTGTCCTGGCTTGCTTCGAGCAACACATTCGAGAGGATGGGAATCGTCGTCTTCCGCTCCACCACACCCTGCGATAAATTAAGCTCCCGTACCAGGTCGGCCTTGTTCACCGTGAACTCCATTGCCCCTGGGTCTCCCTTCTTTTCACAGCCGGAATAAATCTTGAATAGTAGTACGAGGTTTGTAGGCCTTGTGGAAAAGTGGTTTTCCTTCTAAATTATACAAAACTCTTGGGGTTCTTGTCTCACAAAGATGTGGAAAGCAGGGTGTGCCGAGGTGTGGAAAGACCCGGTTGCCGGATTGTTCACACGCATACACTTCCCGCCGACTGTCCATACTGTGAGTTTCCCTATAAATCTAATTAAATGAGTCCATTAGGCTGTGAACCAGCCTGTTGATATCCGGGTCGGTCGTTCGAAGGGCATCCACTCGCCGGATCGAATGCAGAACCGTGGTATGGTGTTTCCCTCCGAAGGCGCGGCCGATCTCCGGAAGCGAGGCGGTGGTCAGCTCTTTTACGAGGTACATTGCCACCTGACGGGGGCGCGAGATTTCATGGGCATTCGTCTTTTGTTTGAGCTGTGCCGGCTGAAGACTGAATCGCTCCGCGACCGCTTTGATCACGCTTTCAATGCTGATGCGCCGTTCCTGAGCGGGCATGATCGATCGCAACACCTGTTGCGCCATCGAAAGTGTGATGGGAGTTCCCGTCACAGAGGAGTACGCAGTGAGTTTGATGAGCGTGCCCTCGAGTTCCCGGACGTTCGATTTTGTTTTTGTTGCCAGGAAAATCCTTACGTCATCGGGGAGCTTCGCTCCTTCCGCTTCCGCCTTCTTGTCGAGAATTGCCATTTTCGTCTCGAGGTCGGGCGGTTGAACATCGACCATCAGACCCCACTCGAATCGGGAGCGCAATCGCTCAACGAGGCCTGAAGTGTTTTTAGGAAGCGAGTCGCTGGTCAACACAATTTGCTTTTGATGATCGTAGAGCTCGTTGAAAGTGTGAAAGAACTCTTCTTGTGTCCTCTCTCGATTCGCCAGCAGGTGGATGTCATCAATCAGAAGCACATCAGCGGTCCGGTAGTGCTGGTGAAACTGCGTCATGCGATCTTGCTTCAGACAGCTCACCATCTCGTTCATGAACCGCTCCGCGGACGTATACACAACCCGCATGCCTCGATAGCTGTCGAGAAGCTGATGCCCAACTGCATGGATGAGGTGGGTCTTTCCCATGCCGGTTCCGCCGTAGATGAAGAGCGGGTTGTAGCTTTTTGCTGGAGTGGTGGCTACGGCTTTTGCCGCCGCATGAGCAAACTGGTTGCACGATCCAACGACGAAAGAATCAAATCGCAAGCGTGGATTTAGCTGATGCGCTGCTGGCGGAAACCGCAGGTCCTCGGCTATGGGAGCCGATGAGCCATTTTCATGTAGGTGATTTTGTTCCGGTGTCGCTAATTCGTAGTCGACGGTATGAATCGGCAGCTTCAGAGTCTCAACTGCCTTACGAACCTTTCCGGAATACTCGCCTTCCATCCACACCCGCGTCGCCGGGTCAGGAACTCCGACACGAAGCCGATTGCCGTCAAGCCCCAGATATGTGGTCCGCGCAACCCAATTCTGAAAGGCTTCGGTGGTCAGACTTTGATGGAGCTCCTCCTTGATCGTTTCCCACGCATTTTTTTGCACCATCGGACCACAACTCTCCCTCAGGATTCCCACTCGATTTTCACAGGGGAATCAAAATTAATCAGCTTGTCGCTGGAAAAATGACGTCGCGAAAGCCACGGCGGAACTTCGCCTGCCGAAACAGGTTCAGGGGCGTCCAACCCCGCGACGGCGATCATCAGAATAACACATTTCCACAGCAGCAAAAGAGGGTCTGACACAAAATTGTAACCCCTTACAAACCAAATAAATGGCCTGCTGCGTTCCAGATGCGGCCGCTGTCATTTCCGCGTGCTTTTGTTCTGGCTTCGCGCTAAGGCCCTCAGCAAATTGACAGATCGACGCGCACCGCGTGAGAATAAAGAATACTCCCTTCGAGCGGGAGTAACTCAGCTGGTAGAGTGCAACCTTGCCAAGGTTGATGTCGCGGGTTCGAATCCCGTCTCCCGCTCCATTCCGCTCCCATTCCAGATAACATCTCTAGCGTGCTTCTCAATCGACGCGCGTTCCTCGCCTCGGCGCCGGCGCTTGCCGCGCAGCCTGTCTCCCACGAAAACAGAATGGTCGGCATCCAGGTCGGCGCCGTTTCCTTCGTCGACGAGGGAACGGTCAATGTCCTCGACGTCTTTCAAAAGGCTTCCATCAACACTCTCTTCCTGGCTACCTTCACCTACGGACGCGGCATTGCGGGACGGCAAGTCCCCGATCAACCGCTTCCCGATCACGGCAAGCAGGAATATGACCTCGACTACCGCGGAGGTTGCTACACCCGTCTCCACCCTGAATACTTCAAAGACACCGTATTGAAGGACGTCCGCGCACGCGATCACGGCGACTACGACGTACTGGAGGCGGTTCTGCCCGAAGCGCGCAAGCGTGGCCTGAAAACGATCTGCTGGTACGAGGACGTCTGGAGGAACGACGTCCCCGGCATCGAAAAGGTCCAGGAAATTGATCTATACGGACGCCGCCGCAATCAGACCTGCATGAACAATCCCGATCACCGCGCTTTCCTTGCCGGCATCGCCGAGGATTGGACGCGCAGTTACGAAATCGACGGCGTCATGTGGGGCAGCGAACGCCACGGTGCTTTGGGCACCGCGCTCGGTTCGAGCCACGGCGGCCGCAACTCCGACCCCGGCCGCGTCGGCTGCTTCTGTCCTTTCTGTGAGCAAAAGGCGAAAACACGCGGCATCGACGTGAACCGCACAAAAGAGGGCTACCGCGCGCTGGAGACGTTTGTGCGAGTGTCGCGTTCTGGACAGCGTCCAACGGACGGCTATTACGTCCAGTTCCTGCGAATCCTCATGCGCTACCCCGAAATTCTCGCCTGGGAGCAACTTTGGCACGACAGTTTGCGCGAATGCTACAACCTCATCTACACCCGCGTGAAATCCGCGAAGAACACCGTGCAGGTGGGATGGCACATCTGGCACACCAATTCATTCAGCCCCTTCTACCGCGCCCAGCAGGACTTGCAGGTGCTGGCGAAGTGTTCCGACTACCTGAAGATTGTCATCTATCACAACTGCGGCGGTGAACGGATGGCGGACTACATCGACAGCGTCCAGCAGCACATCTGCGGGGACATGAACAAGGACGAGGCGCTGGCGTTTCACTACGACGTCATGAACTACCGCGAGCGGAGCTACGACCAGATCCCGTTTACAGGCTTGTCGGCCGATTACGTCTATCGCGAAACGAAGCGCGCTGTCGAAGGCGCCGCCGGCACGGCAACGAGAATCTGGCCTGGCATCGATATCGACATCCCAACTCGCCTGAACCACAGCCGCAGCACGCCGCAAGGAACCCGCGATGCCGTCGCCGCCGCGTTTCGCGCCGGGGCGCACGGCGTGATTCTCTCTCGCAAATACTCCGAAATGCGCCTGGCAAACTTGCAGGCCGCTCTATGAAGCTATTTCTCCTGGGCGCTCTCGTTCTTGTCGTTGCGCTCGTGTGGTTCGCCAATCGCTCGGTCTTCTTTCCCCTGAAGTACCCGCAAGGCGAATGGGGCGTCCAAGCCGCGCTCGGCGCACAGGATATTGGCCTGGTGGGGTGGGATGGCGTCAACCTGCACGGCTGGTGGGTCGAACCGCCGACGCCGCGCGTCGTGACTCTGTTCTTCCACGGCAACGCCGGCAACGTCACGCATCGCGCCGCCGCGCTCGCGGCCTTGAGACAGGCTGGGTCGGCGGTTCTGTTGATGGACTATCGCGGCTACGGGAAGAGCCAGGGCACCCCCGTGGAAAACAACCTCTACAAGGATGCCGAAACCGCTTATGACCTTTTGATCACTCGCGGATACGACCCCAACCGCCTGGTGATTCACGGTGAGTCGCTCGGCACCGCCGTGGCGGTGGACCTTGCCACGAAACGCCGCTGCGCCGGCATCGTTCTCGAAGCCCCGTTCCCCTCCGTCCGCGCCGTTGCCCGGGATGTTCTGCCCGTCATCGGCCCCCTTCTTGTATGGGGCTTCGACACGAAAAAGAAGATCGCCGGCGTGCAGAAACCCTTGCTGATCATCCACGGCGACAGCGACGACATCATCCGCCAGCCACTCGGCCGGGAGGTTTTCGACGCGGCGCCAGGGCCGAAGGAGTTCTGGTCCGTACCCGGCGCCGGCCACAATAACCTCGTTGCTGCGGCCGGATCCAGCTATGTCCGGAAACTCAGCGAATTCTACGCGCGCGTGGCTCGGTAAAATAGGGCTGCCATGCGCCGGCGCTTTTTTATGAGTCTTCCTCTTCTGCCCGCTCTTCGCGCGGCTGACACGCTCGAGGCCTTCGGCATCCGCTGGTCCGTCCCGCTGCTCCACGACTGGAAGGTCGAACAAGTCGATGGTGTGGACATGCTGCGTCTCGCTACGGCGCGCCCGATGGAAGCCAACCCCCGCCGCCCCTTCCAATACGCTTTGGCCGTCACACCCCCACTCACCAAGGTGACTTTGGAATGCGAAACCCGCCGCGATCCGGCAAAGAAATCGGGCTCGGTCATCCTCGTCTATGCCTGGAAAGGGCCGGACCATTTCAATTACGCCCATCTGTCCGGCGACAGCGCCTCCGAACAGCCTGTGCACAACGGCATCTTCCATGTCTATGGCGGCGACCGGGTTCGCATCAGCTCCGACCGTGGGCCCGGCGCGCTCGCCGTCCCCGGTTGGCACTCCATCCGCCTAACCTACGATGCCGCCTCCGGTCTGGTGGAGACCCAGGTGGACGGATTTCCCAATCCTTCGCTACGAGCGGTAGACCTCAGCTTGGAGGTTGGCAGGGTTGGACTTGGGTCCTTCTTCGACACCGCCGATTTCCGCAACGTCAAGCTGACCTACGAACCACTTTCCTAAGGTTCTTTCCCTAAATAAGCGGGCCTTCCCTGCCGAAGAAATAGAGGAGGAAGTGCCTCGCCTTTGACAAAGGCCATCGCTCGCCTGTCGATTGTCCTCACAGCGTTAGCCTTGGTGTGTCCGGCGCAGCAGTACGTTTTCAAGCTTTACGGCGAAGAACAGGGGCTTCGTAACCTCGCCATCCTCAACATTGTTCAGGACAAAACCGGCTACATCTGGGCTTCTACCGAAAGTGGAATTTTCCGTTATGATGGTCGCCGGTTTCGCGAATACCGCGAGGGGCTGCCCAAGTCACGCCTGGATACCCTCTACCTGGCGCCGGATGGTGCGCTGTGGGCAGGCGGTCCGCAAGGGATTTCTCGTCTTGCCGGCGAAGGGTTCGAGGAAGTTCCCATTGGCATCGACCTGGTCAGAGGCGTGGGCACGGCCCAGGGAATCGCCGCCGACTCGCATGGCAGAGTTTTCCTGGCCACCCGGCGCGGCCTGGCCGTGGGAACTCTTCAAGACGGCAAATATAAGTTTCGCCTGGTAGAGAACCCCGCAGCCGTTGGAGAGAGGTGGACGGTAAGTGTGTTGGCTGAGCTCGATGGAACTGTCTGGTACGGCTGCGGCTACAAGGTCTGCCGGTACCAGGAAGGGAAACCGACCCGCGTTTACCCGAAGGTTGAGAATGCCCGCTGCGCCCGCGGGTGGCAGGCGCTCTGGGAAGACCCGGCTGGCGACCTATGGGCTCGCGCTGAAGATGACCTCATCGTCCTTCGAAAGGGAAAGGACAGCTTCGAACGGCTTGAGTCGGTGCCACCTCCCGCCACTTTGGCCAATCCTACCATCACGGGAAATCGTGACGGAAAACTTCTTGTTCCTTCCGGAGACGGTCTGGCGATGCAGGACGGAAAGGGCTGGCGCCTGGTCGGACCCGCGAACGGCCTTCCGAGCGACGCGGTTTCGTCCGTGCTGCAGGATCGCGAAGGCTCCTACTGGATGGGCATTTCAGGCATGGGTATTGCCCGATGGTTGGGGCATCTCGAGTGGGAAGCCTTTACCACGGCCGACGGGCTCTCTCACAACATTGTTTTTGGCGTGGCACTGGACAAGCGCGGCGATGTATGGGCAGCTACGGATAGAGGATTGAACCGGGGAAGAAAGAAGGGCGGCAAGTGGATCTGGGAACGGTTCGACTTGCCGTATAGCCGTACCGTCTCCAGTGTGGCCGTCGCCCCGAACGGCGACATCTGGGTTGGCAGCAAGACCGGCCCAGTTATGCGGGTCGATCCAATCACTCGCCGCGTCCGGGTATACGGGGCGGAAACAGGTTTCACTACCACGAAATCCATCTATCTCACGCTCGATCGCTCACATTGCTTGTGGGTATCAGCAGGTGAAAACCAACTCTTCGTCAGTTCCCCAGTCGACCGCGAGCCTGTTCAGTTCAAGGTCGTTCCAGTCACTGGACTTGAACCTCGCAGCCGGTTCGAGTCCATGTACGAAGACAGCCGCGGCACCATGTGGATCGGAACGTCCGAGGGCCTCATTCGACTGCGCAATGGGGTGCAGAGGATCTTTACAGCCAAGGACGGACTGCCAGAAAAACAGGTCTCGATTCTCGCCGAAGCTCCCGATGGTGCCCTATGGATTGGGTACGAGAGCTCCGTTGGCATTTCTCGCATGGACATCTCCGGAGAGGACCTGCAGATCCGCAACTTTGGGCGCAACTCCGGCCTTTACTCCGACAAGGCATATGCCATCGCATTTGATCGAAAAGGACGTCTATGGGTGACGCTCGATCGCGGCGTCGACATGTTCGACGGTCGCGAGTGGACCCATTTTGGCCGACCGAACGGCCTGATCTGGGAGGACTGTGATTGGGAGGCTCTTCAGGTTGCCCCCGACGGTTCGGTTTGGATCGGGACGGCCAGGGGCCTGGCCCATTACACTCCTCTGCCGATTGACCCAGTGCCCGTCCCACCGGTTCCCGTCATCACGCATTTCCAACTCGGCAGCCGCGTGTTTCCGCTAGGCTCTGACGTCGAAGTGCCTCACAGCATGAACGCTCTGCGCCTTCAGTTCAGTGCGCTGTCCTTCATTCGCGAGGAAGAAACAAGGTACCACTACCGTCTGGATGGACCCATCAGCGAAGAGCACGACACGAACCTGTCCGAGTTGAACTACCAGAGCCTGCCGGCGGGCCAGTACACGCTGACTTTGAATGCAACCAGCGGCCTGAAAGCAAAAAGCCAGGCGCCGGCCACCGTGAGTTTCAGGATCCTCGATCCCTGGTGGCAGACATGGTGGTTCCGCGTCGGACTGCTCATGTTGATGACGCTGATCGGTGACATGCTTTGGCGCAGGCGGCTTCATCGCCATGAAGCAGAGCGTGTCGCACTCGAGAAGAAGGTCGCTGAACGCACCGCGGAACTGCGTCTCGAGAAACTGCGCGTCGAAGATGAAAAGGCCCTTGTCGAGGAGAAGAACCGCGAAATCGAGCGCTTGCTTGTTGAGGCTCAGACCGCGAACCGCCTGAAAGGCGAGTTTCTCGCCAACATGAGCCATGAGATCCGTACCCCGATGAACGGCGTAATTGGTATGACCAATCTCGCCCTGGCCACGGAGCTCGACCCCGAGCAGCGGGACTACCTGGAAACCGCCCGCTACTCCGCGGAATCCCTTCTCATCCTCCTGAACGATATTCTCGATTTCTCCAAGATCGAAGCCGGCCGGCTTGAAATCGCACCTCTGGCTTTCTCGGTGGAGCGGACAGTGCGTCAAACGTGCCGCAGCCTCCAGCCTCGTGCCGCCGAAAAAGGCCTACAACTGGCCTGGTCCATCGATTTTGACGTCCCGGAGTGGGTGGTAGGCGATGAAGGCCGCATTCGCCAGGTGCTCTATAACCTGATCGGCAATGGCGTCAAGTTCACCGAAAGGGGTGAAGTGAAACTGGCGGTCCGCCTCAGACACGAGCCTGGTTACCAGCCCGGCCTCGAATTTGAAGTCAGCGACACCGGAATCGGCATTCCCCCTGAAAAACAATCGGTTATCTTCGAAGCCTTCCGCCAGGCCGACGGTTCCATCAACCGTAAATATGGCGGCACTGGCTTGGGTCTGGCGATCTCATCCAAGCTGGCAAATCTGATGGGCGGCAGGCTGTGGCTGCAAAGCGTTCCAGGTGAGGGCAGCCGGTTCCTTTTCTCCGTGCCCCTGCAGCTTGCCGACAAAGTGGAAGACGCCGCAGTACCACCGGAACCGGCCCAACAAGCGCCGGACGAGGATCAAACCAACCGCGCGCTTCAGATTCTCCTCGCCGAGGACAACATCGTAAACCAAAGGCTCGCCGTGCGCTTGTTGGAAAAGCGCGGCCACCACGTTGTTGTTGCGCTGGATGGGCGCCAGGCAGTTGACGCTTTCCAACGCCAAACCTTCGATCTGATCCTCATGGACGTCCAAATGCCGGGAATGGACGGATTGGAAGCCACGCGCCGCATTCGGCATCTCCAGAAGGATCAACTGAAACGCATTCCCATCGTCGCCCTTACCGCGTACGCCATGAAGGGCGACGACGAACAATGCATGATCGCGGGTATGGACTACGTCATCAACAAGCCCTTTGACCCCAAGGTGTTCATCGAAACCGTCGAGCAGATGGCACGCCCCCGGCTCGTGAGCTGAGATCTAGCTAGGGCGAAACTTCGGAGTCCGGCAGAATGTACCCCTTGCGCGCGTAGACCCGCGCGCTCGGATGCGACTGCTTTGCCGTCGCGGCAAGTTCCACGAGCACCTTCCTGTGCTCGCCGGCCTTACCTTTCGGCATTGGATAGTACAGCGTGTAGCGCAGCCGCAGCCGCTGCATCAGCGCGGGAAAATCGCGCCGGATGTCGGAGGCCTTCACCAGGTCGCCGCCCGTTTTGTCAGCCAGGCCGCCAATTCCGACGCGCATTGCCTGCTCGATCAATACACCCGTCGGATTCATCACCCGTGAGGCCACGCCCATGGCAGAAAGGCTGTTCACAATCAGCCCGCAGACCACGGCATCGGCTTCCCACAGGTGCACTACCACCGTCTCCTGTGACATCGTCCGCTGCCCCTCGTTGTCGGTGATGAAGAGGATAGCCCGCCGCCGGTCTCCGCGCTTTTCTTCCATGAACCTCAACGCGGCATTATCGGCGGCCCTCAGGATGGGCGTGCCTCCGCTGAACGGCTCATAGAGCACGTCCTCACGAATCGCACGCTCCACTGACCGGAGGTCGGTCGTGAACGGCAGCACGGTTCTCGTCCGGGAGCTGAAATCCATCACCGCAACGCGATCGCCTTCGCGCAGCTCGCGAAACGCCTCCCACGTGACGTCGGCAACGGCTTGCACCGCCGGCCGCATGCTGCCGCTTACGTCGAACATCAAAATGAGATCGAGGGGGACCTTTTCGCGGCCGATGCCATTCAACGCCACCTCGGCCCCGTTATCGTGGACGACAAAGTCCTCTTTCTTCAGGCCGGCCAGTGGACGCCCCCCGTCGGCAACTTCGGCGTCCACACGAACCAGGTTGACTTCACTCCTGAACGTTGCGGGAATCTCGTTTGGCTTCGCTTCACGCCACTGGCCGTTCGCCAGAGCCATGCTGCAAAAGACAGTGACTGCGCCCCGGCTCATCCGCACTATATACGCGGCCCGCCCTTGCCCGGTTTCTCACCAGCGCAGCTCTTCGCCGCCCATCAACGCGATGCCCAATATCGCGTTCTGCGACCGGTCGAACCGGACCGGCAGCGGCTTGCCCTCGAAAGGCCTCCACATTTCCAACGTCTTAACGGCCGCCGCGTAGTCTCTCACTCCCGCCACGCGCAGCGCATCCCCGACGCTGCCCCCTACCGGCACCGCAACAGTGCCGTGATTCGTCGCCACCCGTAACTCCGCCGACAACACCATCTCTCGAGGCACCGCAACACAGGTGATAGAACCCGGGCGGGAGCAAAATCCTTCCGGATCCTTCTCGAACTCCGCCCCGCCCCGTGCGCGTTCCTCGACCGATGGCCCGGCGAGCAGCGCGATTTTCCGATCCCCCGCCACCGTCCAGCTCCGAAAGTACATGCGCAGATAGCGGCCGCTTTCCGGCAGCGACAGCAGCTCCACAGCGGGGTGTTCGCTCTTGGTAATGGTCCCCTTCCGGTTCACTTCCACTAAGGCGAGCTGAACCGCCAACCCGCCGCCCGGCCGCGGCAAAAGGTCGTACCATGCCTCCTCGTACCCCTCAATCGCGCCATTCACCCGCACCGGCGTCACGGTTCGAAGCCGGAACTGTGGCTCCAGGTCGATCCAACCCGTTCTTGCATAGTCACCGTAGCGCAGGCGATAGCCCATCCCGCTGGGCACCGACAGATTCTCAATCATTCGCTGCGCAAGCGGATTCGCTTCCCCGCTCCGCAAACAGCCGCGCCGCTCCATCTGCCCGAGATCAGATTTGAATTGATCGAACCAGCCCAGGTCGGCCAGGATCTCACCTTGGACTCTCGCGGGCCCGCCTTCCAGGGTCACCATACCACCGCTCAGCACAGAAGCATCGGACAACGCGATCTGCGCCGTTCGTCCCTTCCAGGCGAGTTTCACGGGCGGTCCGGCAAGATTACAGCCTTTCCCGGCTTTCTTCGCGCGGGCCCGTTGCAGCTCCATCGCAGTGGCACCAGGCTTGGCACCCGGAGGGACAAGCCGCGGAGTTCGCCCGCTGCCTTCCAGCCTCCATTCGGCGACCTTTGGGGTCGCGCACCCCATTGCCAACAAGGTGAGCAGGAACGCGGCGTTTTTCACGCCACTATCATACTTACGCGATCGCCTGCGCCAGCAGCGGTTGCAGCGCTTCTCTCACCCGCACAACCTCGCCGACGACGAACACGGCCGGGGCGCGCACGGCCACGCCACCCGCCGCCACCTGCGCTAGCTCACTCATCACGATTCGTTCACGAGGCGTCGTGCCGTTCTCGACAAAGCAGGCAGGCTCTGACGCCGGTCGCCCCGACTCGATCAGCGCCCGAGCAATCTCCGCCCTTCGCCCCGCCCCCATCAGAATAACCAGCGTCGGCACCTGGGCATAATCGGCCCAGCGCGTCTCGGCGTGACCCGTCACGACCGCGAACCCGGAAGCTACGCCGCGAAACGTTACCGGAACTCCTGCCAGCGCCGGCACGGCCAGAGAAGACGAAATCCCAGGCACCAATTCCACATTCCAACCGCGCTCCACCAGCCACGCCCACTCCTCGGCGCCCCGCCCGAAGACCATTGGATCGCCGCCCTTCAGCCGCACGACATTTCGGCTTCCTTTTCCGTACGCCGCAAACAGTTCGTAGATGCGTTGCTGGCCCTCGCTTTGTTCGCCTTCTTCCTTGCCGACGTACACAAGCTTCGCTCCGGGCCGCACCAGGTCAAGAACCTCGGCCGAAACCAAACGGTCGTACAGCACCACATGTGCCTGACCGAGCACTCTCGCGGCGCGCAGTGTTAACAGATCAGCCCGTCCAGGTCCCGCGCCCACAAGAAAGAATTTCGCCATGAAGTTACCTCACCAGAATCTGCAATCCCCGCCACGAAAGCTGGCCGCCCAGAAAAACAAGAAACAGCGTCAAACCCGCGCGCAGTGGTCGCGAAGGCACGCGCGTGCCCAGCCACGCTCCCGCCAGTGCTCCAATGACGCCCCCGGCGCACAGTCCCACCAGCACCTCGCGATTGAGATTCCCGGCGGCAAAATGGAGCCCGCCGCCTACCGCGGAAATCGCCAGGCCGAATACCAGGTCCGTTGCCACAACCTGGCTCGCCGTCAAGGCTGTGCACTCCATCAGGACAAGCGTTCCCAGCGCCCCCGCTCCGGCAGACGAAAATCCAACCTCTAACCCGATGGGGAGAGCAATCCACGGCAGGCACTTCTCTCGCGATCCATCGCTTCGCCCCTGCTTCGACCGCAACAGGCGGCACAGGCTGACTAAGGCCAACACGACGATCGTGGCCCCAATCATCGTCAAAACATAAGGTTCCAGGCTCGAGGCCCGCATCCTCGACAGGATCAACGAGCCGGCAATAACGCCGGGCAGTCCGCCAGCCATCATTCGCAGCGCCGCACTCCACACCACTTGTCCGCGAAAGAAGTACACCGGCGTCGCCACCAGCTTCGTCAAGGTCACGAAAAGCAGTGCCGTCCCCACGGACTCTGCCGCAGGCAGCCCCAGCGCGAGAATCAATAGCGGTGCTGTCAGCGAACCGCCGCCCACGCCTGTCAAACCCACGGCTGTCGCTATCACTAGTCCCAGCAGAAACTCCATCGCTATTCTCCGTGCGACATCGTGTGGATCCCGCACTCCAGCTTTGTCCCTGCCCAGCGGCCGGAGCGCAGGTTCTCAGGGTCGATCGGTTTCTGTGTGCATGGCTCGCAGCCAATGCTCGTATAGCCCTGTTCGTAGAGTGGAAGCAGAGGAATCTCGTTCACCGTCGCGTAGGCAAAAACGTCCTTCCACGACCAGCCGGCCAACGGACTGATCTTGCGAAGCCTCTTGCCCGATGGCAGTACGTGCGTCTCTTCCACCTTCAAGTTCGCCCTCGTCGGCGACTGTTCCCGGCGCAACCCCGTAAACCAGACCTCAAAAGGCTCCAGACCTGCCATCAACGGGGCCACCTTTCGTGCCGCGCAACAAGGCTCCACTTTCTCCTGCACAACCGACAAGTCCCCAACCAGGTTCACCAGGTTGAGGTTCCATTCCGCCGTCATCCGGTCGCGGTACTCGTAGGTCTCGCGGAAGTGATAGCCCGTCTCCAGGAAAAGCACGGGAATGCTCGGAGCATGCCGGCGCAACAAATCGAGCACAACCATGTCCTCCACCTGAAAGCTGCACGTGAAGCAAGCGGCGCTGGTCACATTCCTCGAGACGGCGTCCCGGGCTTCGCTCAGAATGTCGGCCATCTAGATGCCCTCCCCCGCGGTGAACGAATCGCGATCGTCCCAAACACCCAACGCAATTAGTCGGGCCACCACCGGCGCGACGCCGCCATCGAATTCCCTCAGGTCGAGGCTTTTGTGGCGGCTACCGGCTGGCAAACCCTGCGGTGCAATCACCAGAAAGCCGTTGTCGAGCAGTGTTCCCAGCGGCTGGATTTCCGTGGATACCCGTAAAACCTCGGCGCCATGCCGGAAGAGCCACCGCTCCAATTCCGGAGCCAGCGAACTTTCCGGATCCGCTGTCAACAGGCAGCCGCCATGACCGGTGCGCCGCCGGCGTTCCGCGGCCGTCACCGGACCCTCGTGCGACTCCGCGGCCGCCGCGGCCCGCTCCAGCATTCCGGCGGCAACCGTCAGGTTCGACAACGGGTCGAGCAGCACAAAACCGCCCGACGCCCGGTTGACCGCGTATGCATCAAAAGCGAGCGGTTGCGCCGTCTCAATTCGCACCAACCCAATTTCATTCAGCGCCAGCGTCTCGCCATCGCTCGCCTCCAAGGACGATACGTCAACCCGGTTCAGCACCTGCGTAACGCGAGCCTGTACCTCGTGGGGGCCATGCCGCAGCAGGTAACCGCGTCCCGGCTTCAATGCCGCTTGTGACATCCACACCAGCGTCGCTTCCACGCGCCGGCTCACCCGCGGCGGCCGCCCGGCTTCCGTGATTAGGCCTCCCCGCGACAACTCAATCTCATCCTCGAGCGTCAGCACCACCGACATGGGCGCATGCGCCTCCTCGAGATCGCCGTCGAATGTCACAATGCGGGCCACGCGGCTGCGCCGCGCCGAAGGCAGTACCGCCACTTCGTCTCCCACTCGCACGCTGCCGCTGGTCACCTGTCCGGCAAATCCGCGGAAATCGAGGTTCGGCCGGATCACAAGCTGCACCGGGAACCGGAACGTTTCCCGCCGTCGCGAATCCTTCGGCTCGATGATTTCCAGAAACTCGAGCAGGCTTGGGCCCGCGTACCACGGCGTTCGCGGCGAATTCTCGACAACGTTATCGCCCTCCAGCGCGCTCACCGGCACAAATGTCATCTCCACGTCGCGCAGCCGCGGACGCAGATCGAGAAAGCTCTGCCGGATGGCGTCGAAGACACCCCGGTCGAAATCCACCAGGTCCATCTTGTTCACGGCGATCAGCAGGTGCCGTATGCCGAGCAGAGCGGAAATGTAGGCATGACGCCTCGACTGTTCCAGCACGCCCTTCCGCGCATCCACCAGAATCACGGCGACATCCGCCGTCGATGCCCCTGTCGCCATGTTGCGCGTGTACTGCTCGTGCCCCGGCGTGTCCGCGATGATGAACTTCCGCCGCGCCGTCTCGAAATACCGGTACGCGACGTCGATCGTAATTCCCTGCTCGCGCTCCGACCGCAATCCATCCGTCAACAGAGAGAAGTCGATCTTCCCGCTCTTCTTCACCGCTTCGATCTGGTCGTCGAACGCGCCATTCGTGTCGTGCAGCAGGCGGCCTATCAGCGTCGACTTGCCGTCATCCACACTCCCGGCCGTCGTGAATCGCAGCAGGGATTTCTCGCCCGCGGCCCTGTGAAAGTGGCTCAACTCCAGCAGGCGGGGCGACTCCAGCGTGGCCATCAGAAGTAGCCCTCTCGCTTCTTCAACTCCATCGATCCGTCCTGGTCGTGATCGATCACTCGGTTCTCGCGCTCCGACCGCCGGAACGTCATGAGCTCCTCGATGATCTTCTCCACCGTGTCTGCGTCCGACGGGATCGCTCCGCTGCACGGTGTGCACCCGAGCGACCGCATCCGGCACTTCACGATCTGCGGCGCCTCTCCCGGCAGCAGCTTGACGTTTGCCTGCAGGGGAATCAGGCTGCCCCCCCGGACCAGCACCGCCCGCTCTTTGGCGAAGTACAGCGGCACAATCGGAATCCGTTCGAGCGCGATATAGCGCCACACGTCGAACTCCGTCCAGTTCGATAGCGGAAACACCCGGATGCTTTCCCCAGGATCCACCTTGCCGTTGTAGATGTTCCACAGCTCCGGCCGCTGGTTCTTCGGGTCCCACTGCCCGCTCCGGTCTCGAAACGAAAACACCCGCTCCTTGGCCCGCGACCGTTCCTCGTCGCGCCGCGCACCGCCCATGGCGGCGTCAAATCCGCCCTTCCGAAGTCCGTCGACCAGCGCGCGTGTTCGCAGCAATCCGCAGCACTTGGCTGTACCGTAATCGTACGGATTTGCTCCCTGCGCAATCGCCTCATCGTTCGTGTACACGATGAGCCGCGCCCCGATCTGCGCCACAAACCGATCCCGGAACTCGATCATCTCCGGGTATTCGTATGTGGTGTCGATGTGCAGCAGTGGGAACGGAATCTTGCCGGGGAAGAACGCTTTCCTCGCCAGATGAAGCAGTACCGATGAGTCCTTGCCGATCGAGTACAGCAATACCGGCTTTGCGAACTGCGCTACGGTCTCCCGAAGAATGTGGATACTCTCCGCCTCGAGGCCACGGAGATGGGACAACATGAGATCGAGCGTAGCATATCACCCCAATGTCGATCAAATATATATACTATTAAAGGCGCCCGAGTCTCTTTAGCGCGCCCGCGAGCAGAGGCTCCTTTTTGGCGCGCTCCCAGTCGTCGAACCCCAGTTTCTCCGCCTTTTGTAGTGATACAGCTGCTGATTTCTCATGGCCGGCCCCCGCTTGCGCCACTGCCAGGCCATACCAGGCGTTCACAGCCTCAGGCCGAACGGTCGTCGCAAAGAGCCAGGATCGCTCCGCTCCAGCGTAGTCTTTATGATAGAAAAGGTTACGAGCCTCTTCGATTGCTCCTACAAATGTCCCATTTAGAACTCGCCGAGCCACCCGCCGGTCCCCGCTGTCCGCTTCCTTCTTTGCGTCCTTCTGCAGCGACCTGATAAGGGCGATGTTATCCTCCCCCGTCATTTGCCGTACGAACTCGCGATAGCGGCTGTCCTGCGCCCTCTCCTCTTTTGAATCTGCGGCCGTTTGCCCCGGAATCTTCCCCTCCAAGTATTGGAGCGCCTCCTGTGTCAAAGTCTCTGGCAGCCAATCATGCCCACCTTCAAACCAGACAAATCTGTGTTCAACGCCGCGTTTCGCCAGAGCCAGGCTATTGTGCCAGAGTTCCGGGTAATTGAAATCATCGAGGCCCGCCGAGCCAAAGAATCGAAAAGTCAGCTTCTCCGGAACATCATCCGCAAAACCGGCCCCACAGGCGATAACCCCCTTCAACATGCCTGTCCGCGCCCATCGCAGAGCAACCCGCGCCCCGCCGGAAAAGCCCGCCGCATACACGCGTTCGTCGTCGACGTTGAACCGTTCATGGGTCCCAACCCAAATCTCCCGGATCGCCTCCTCCACCGGAGCATCAGGCCCATTCCGCGACTTATTCGACCCGACGACAATGAACCCTTCCGCCTCTGCCGCCTTGGCAAACCGCTCCACCGGCACCTTCCCTCGCGCCGCCGGGTCCAGGCAATACAACGCCGGCCACCTCCGATCGGATGTGTAACTCGAAGGCACAAACGTCTCGAAGCCCTGGCCTCTAACCGCCAGTACGGTGAGCAACACCCAAAATGAGCGGGCTACCCCAAATCAAGTACCTCCAGCAGACTCTCCTCAATTGTCGAAAGCTCATCGGCGGTGAGAAGCCCGATTCTCGCTTCGAGTCGCTCTTTTGAGACAGCTCGCACCTGGTCGACGACTGCAATGGCTGGTTTTCCGCCGCACTGCACCCGCACGAGTATGGGAGGACTGGCTTGCGGCGAAGTTGTTAAAGGAATAACTACTACCGTTCTGCGCCGCTCATTCAGCGGATTGGCTGTCAACACCACGCACGGCCGCGTCTTTCTGATTTCCGATCCTTGCGCCGGATCCAGCCGGACCCACCAAATCTCACCTCTTCGCGGAGTCATCCCACGGCTCCGTCACGGCGTCCTGCAGTTCGTCTAATTCCTTCTCGAGGGCTCCGACCTCAGCTTGCCTGTTGGCCATTTCACAGGAAAGGGCCAATCTGCGATCACGCTCCGAAAGCTTCTTCGACAGAGCCTCTGCCAAGAAACGTGATCGTGACCGAGCCGGCACACGCTTGAGAAACAGCTCTGCCAGCTCCGACGGAACGCTGAACGTCATCTTTCTGGCCGCCATAATCCCATACTACCTTACTGACCAGGATGTCGCGCAAAGTTCTCGCGCGTAATCGCCCGGACGTAGATGAGCGGAGGCTCGCGCTTCCACCAGTTCCCATTCCTCCTCCGTTCCGCAAAATCTGTGAAGTCGTACCGGCTCGCTAGTGCCCTCACGTACTTTGGCGGCCGGTCAGGAAACGGATTCCGCTCCAGCAACTCCGCGACTGGTGTTGCTCCTTCAAGCAAACGGTATAGCAGGCTGATGATCCACGGACTGGAGCGATAACTCCCCAGTGCCGCAAACCACATCTGCCAATCCAACCGAGGCTGGAGCGGAGCAACCCACGGCGGAGCACGCCGCAGGTCGCCGGGCTTGTACTTGAACTCATAGTCGCGCCACGTCTCGCCGTCGTCCGAACCTTGAATCAGGATCTCCAACCGGCTTGTTGTCATCACCGCAAACAAGCCATAGCCGTTGACAACCTGGTACCGTTCAAACGGCTCCGCCAGCGCCGTGGCAGGGCTCTCGCCCACCGTCCGCTCCCAAATCACTAACCCGCCCGCAATCGCCAGAACCACCGCGCACGGTGCCAGCAACCATCGGACCGGTCCGCGCATCGGCCTCACGGTGAACGGCAGCCTGACGCATCCGTCATCGAGAAGGAATAGGCAAAGTGAAATCGCCAGCAAATTGAAAAACGTGTAGTTCCCCGTCAGCAGAATGAGAACCTGAAGCCCAACCAGTACTCCCGCACCGATGTACCGCGTTCGACGCGGCGTGAAAATCAGAAACGGCATCACCAATTCCGTAAACAACGTCGCTGCTGTCGATGCCCGTTGAAACCAGACGGGCAGTTGATAGGCATACCAGGCCACCGGATTCGGCAGCGGCTGCGTCATGTAGTGATACTGGAGCGCCGTCAAGTTACGCCACGTCTCATCCCGGCTGAGCAGCTTCACCGCGCCCGAAAGAAACATCAAGCGGAACGCCAGCCAGCGGAACAGCCATACCGTGATGACGGAGTCGCCCAGGAACATCGCCAAAAAACCGCTTTCCAACAGCAGGGCGTCCCACTGGAACGACATGAATTCTTGGCCCGCCGCGCTCAGCGAGAGATACGAAAGGTAAAGCACAGCGAGGCACACGCGCCTGAAATACCCCGTCATCAAAACGAGCGACACTAAAGCGCCCGTCATCCACGTTGCGCGGATCGCCTCATCGCTGGCCTTCCACCACAACAACGACTCCGCCGGCAGAATGCCCTTCGATCCAATCAGCCCCATCGCCTGCGATCCGAACGACAGGAAAGCGATCAGGTAGATCACGGCTAGCAGTTTGAGAAAGAGCCACTGAACATTCTGATAAGTAAGCGGGACGATCTCGCGGCCGAACAGCAGTCTCGTGGCGTGATAGAAGAACCCTCGATTCGCCGCCACAATCCCATACCCCGTCTCTGTCAGAGACTCCACCCCCGGAACGTGTTCGTACGCCCACAGCATCCAACCCTTGCCGGGCACGTCCTTTAGCGTCGTGAACACCGCCCACGCCCCACTCAAGACCTCACCTTCGGGCGTGACCAACTGAACCGAACGGGAGAACTCCCTCTCCGGGATCTCCGGATACTCCTGACGGCACTCTTGCGATGGCCGGTATTCGATCTTGTCCCCCGTCAACCGCTGCCAGTAACGGATCCAGATCATGCAGAAACCACACTGCCCGTCGTAGATCAGCACAGGCCTCTTCGGCGCGTTGCTATCCTGGAAAAGCCTTGAGCCTTCCATGTACCTGAAGATCCTCGCCCATCCGATTTTTGTCAACCTGAATTTCCACATGCCGATGCTTGTGGATCTCTCCCACCCGCTCATCATGCTGGCCGGAGAGAACGGATCCGGCAAATCCACCCTGCTCCAGTCCATCAACTGGGCTCTGAAAGGCGAGGAGATCGACGGCTTCATCTATCGCCTGGAAAAGAACAAAGTCGACTATCCAAAGGTCTTCTGGTTCGACGCCGAACAGCACAACCCGCGCATGCACCTCGAACTCTTCGAGAACAACCCCCGCATGCGCGAATTCGTCTCCATGGCCAGCCATGGCCAGGTAATGCTGTCCATGTTCCGCGAAACCTTCCCCTCGCTCCCTAACGGCACCGTGCTCCTGCTCGACGAGCCCGAAATGGCGCTTTCCACCTCCAACCAGCAGCGCATCCTCAAAATGATGCTCGAGCTCACTGACAAAAAGCACTTCCGCATCATCTGCGCCACCCACTCGCCCACCCTGATCGACTCCAAGGAAACCTACGTCATCAACCTCGACCACCACATCAACAAGAACGTACTTCGCGACGATTTCGGCGTGGAAGGCGCCAGCACCATCCAATAAGCAGGCATGAAGCGCGACACGCTCCTGGATTACTTCCGCAGCCTTGCGGAATGCCGGGGCGAGTATCTGGTATACGACGATGGCTTCCGCCCCCGTCGCTATACTTACGCCCAACTGGCGAACGCCGCGCGTCACTTCGCCGCGAAGCTGGAATCCATCGGCGCCGGACCGGGAGACAAGATTCTCCTGTGGAGCGAGAACCGCCCCGCCTGGGTCGCCGCTTTTTGGGGTGCTGTGCTGCGCGGAGTTGCCGTCGCTCCCATCGATGAAAAGCATTCCTTCGACTTCCTCGAGCGCGTCGCAAAGATCGTGAACGCCCGCGCCATCGTCATCGGCGACGAAGTGAATCTCCCACCCGGCGCTACGCCAGCGCCTGTCTGGAAGCTTTCCGGCCTTGATTGGGACGCGCCCGCGCCTCCCTTCACCGAAGTCACCGCCTCGCCCGGCGATCTGGTCGAGATTCTCTTCACCTCTGGAGCCACCGCCGAACCCAAGGGCGTTGTCATCACCCACCGCAACATCCTCGCCAACATCGTTCCCGTCGAAGGCGAGGTCCTGAAGTACCGCCGCTACGGGCGACCCTTTCACCCCATCCGCTTTCTCAACCTCCTGCCGCTGTCGCACATGTTCGGACAGGCCATGGCGCTCTTCATCCCCCCGATGATCGAGTCCACCGTCATCTTCCAGCGCAGCCAGAACCCCGCCGACATCGTCCGCAACATAAAGGCGCGCCGCATTTCGGTTCTCGTCTCCGTCCCGCGCATCCTCGAAGTCCTTCGCGAATACATCGAGGGCGCCGAACCGGTGTCCAAACAACCCTCCCCACCCGGCGAGAAATTCTGGTGGCACTGGTGGCGCTATCGCCGGGTCCACCGCCGCTTCGGCTACAAATTCTGGAGCTTCATTGTCGGCGGCGCCGCCCTCGATCCCGCCCTCGAGGAATTCTGGGGCCGCCTCGGCTTCGCCGTCATCCAGGGTTACGGTCTCACCGAGGCCGCCCCCATCGTCACGCTGAACCATCCCTTCCACGCCCGGCGAGGTACTGTCGGCAAACCCATCGCCGGAGTCCAACTCAAAATCGCGCCCGATGGGGAAGTGCTCGTCCGCGGCGGCAATGTTGCCGCCGGCTACTACAACGACGACACAGCAACGCGCGAAGCCTTCGAAGACGGCTGGCTCCACACCGGCGACATCGGCGAGCTCGATGACACCGGTCGCCTCCTCATCAAAGGCCGCAAAAAGGAGATGATCGTCCTCCCTGACGGCCGCAACGTCTTCCCGGAAGACGTCGAGCGCGTTTTGAATGCCATCGACGGCGTGGAGGACTCCGCCGCCATCGGTCTCCGTTCAGAATCGGGTGAGCGCGTTCACGCCGTCCTTGTTCTGCGCAACGACGCCGACCCGAACACCATCGTCAAATCAGCAAACCAGTCGCTGGAAGATCACCAGCGCATCCGGAGCTTCACCGTCTGGACCCAAGCTGAGCTGCCCCGCACCGAAGGCACCCGCAAACTCAAGCGCCGCGCCATCCGCGCCGCTGTCTCCGGCGACGCTCCGGCCCCGGCCGCCGCCGGTACCAGCGTTGAGGCTTTGCTCGCCAAGTACGCCTCCGGTCGGCGGCTCGACCCGAAAACGTCGCTCGATGAGCTCGGCCTCTCTTCCCTCGACCGCATCGAGCTCCTCGTCGCCCTCGAACAAAAGCTCGGTCGCACCGTCGACGAGTCCGTTTTCACCCAAGCCAAAAGCATTTCCGACCTCGACCGCCTCTCCGCCACGGCGTCCACCGCCGCCGAACCATTCGAATTTCCCAGTTGGAACCGTCGCGCCTGGGCGCAGTGGCATCGCTTTGTCCACCTCAACCTCTGGCTGCTCCCCCTGGCGCATCTGTTCGCCTGGGTGCGCGTTACCGGCCGTGAGAATCTTGCGAATCTCCAGGGCCCGGTTCTCTTCGCCTCCAACCACCAGGGCTACTTCGACACGCCGATCCTCTTCATCGCCCTTCCCTGGAAATGGCGGCACCGCCTCGCCGTCACCATGCGCAAGGAATTCTTCGACGCTCACTTCCATCCGGAAAAATCCAGCCGCTGGTCCTGGCTTACCAGCAGCCTCAATTACTACCTGTCCTCACTCATGTTCAACGCGGTGCCCATTCCGCAACGCGAAGCCGGAGCGCGTGGCACACTCCACTACCTGGGCGAACTCGTGGCCGACGGCTGGTGCCCGCTCGTCTTCCCCGAAGGCAAGCACAGCTATGACGAGACCGTGCTGCCGTTCCTGCCCGGCATCGCCATGATGGCCTCGCGTCTCCATACGCCAGTCGTTCCCATTCGCATTCGCGGCTCGAACCGCGTGCTCCATCCCACATGGAAGATGGCGCGGCCGAGCCGCGTGGACGTGACCATCGGTGCGCCTGTCCGCCTCGAAGGCGAAGACTTCCCCGCCCTCGCGCGCCGCCTGGAAGAAATCATCCGGGCGATGTAGGCTGGTGTGCGATGCGATTCTTTGTTCTGCTCCTGGTTGTTGTCTGTGCGATTGCTCCTGGTCAGGATCGCCGCCGCACATCCCTCGGTTACGAGCGGGCGCTCAAAGCGGAAGCGGCCGGGCAGTCGGCCGAAGCACTGCAGATCTACACCGAGATTCTCGCCGACGACCCGCAGCACGTGAACGCGCTCAAGCGCCGTGGCCGCCTGCTCACCCAGACCAGTAAGCCCCAGGACGGTCTCACCGACCTCGAAGCCGCCATCCGTCTTCGTCCAACCGACGGTGAGGCTCTCAAATGGCTCGGCGATGCGCACTTCGCCCTCGAACAATGGGCACTGGCCATCTCCGCCTACAACCGCGCGCTCGAACAGCAGGCGGAATCGTCCAGCCTCTATCGCAACCGCGGTGAAGCTGAGCTGAAGCTGGGTGACAGCAAAACGGCCCTCGAAGACTTCACGCGCGCAGTCCGCATGCGGGTGGACCTTCCCGACAATTACCTCGCCCGCGGCCACTTGTATTCCGGTCAGAATCGCTTCCGCGATGCGATCGAGGACTATGATCGCGCCCTCCATCTCGACCCAAATCTCGCCCAGGCCTACTACGATCGTGGGTTCGCCTTCGGCCAATCAGGCGACTTCGAAAAGGCCATCGCCGACTTCGACAACGCCATCAAACTTCAGCCTTCCAACTCGGACGCATTCGCCCTGCGCGGCGCGGCGCACGAAAACCTGAAACATCTACCCCAGGCGTTGAGCGACTATACGGAATCACTTCGACTGCACCCGGCAGACGCTCGCGTCCTCCTCGCCCGGGCGGCAATCTACTCCCAGATGGGCGAGCACAAGAAAGCGCTTGCCGACCGCGACGAGGCCATCCGTCTGCAACCCGGCAACGCCGCGGCCTACATTGCGCGCGGGGGCTCGTACCACGTCCTCGGAGAGCACGAAAAAGGCCTGGCCGACCGCACGGAGGCAATTCGCCTGCAACCGGGCCTGGCCGATGCCTGGCTGGCCCGCGGCAGCGCCTATTACCTGCTGGGCCAATACGACAAGGCCAAAGCCGATCTTCAGCAGGCGCTCCGCATCAAGCCAGACCTCGCCGAAGCATCCGACATCCTGGCCAAGGCCGAAGAGAAACTCCAGGCTCCGCCGCCCGCGCCGGCACCACCGCCCACACCGGTTGTTGCGGCGGCTGTCCCTCCTCAAAAACCGCAGCCGCCCAAATTCGAGCCGCCAAAACCGGAACCGCCAAAGCGCGAGCCCCCCAAAGTCGAGACGCCGAAACTGGCCCAGAAGCTGCCCGCCCCAACCGCCGATGTCACCGACCACAACAAAGCCGGGCGCGCCCTTATCGAGCAAGGCAGATTGGCCGAAGCCGTCACCGAGCTCACAAAGGCTGTTGAAGCACAGCCGAACTTCGCCCAAGCCTGGAACGCCCGCGGCTTCGCCTACCTAAAGCAGAAGGACTTTCCCAAGGCCATTGCCGACTTTGAGAAAGCCCTTCAACTAAAGCCGGACTACGAAAACGCCCGGCGCAACCTTGAAGCCGCCAGGAAGGCGGCTACCAGATAAACCGCAGGCCTAGCTGCAGACGCCGGGCATTCGTCCCATCCGGGAAACCCTGCGAGGCGCTGCCCACGCCAAAGCCGGAAGCGGGGTTCAGCGTCGGTACGCCAGCTACGAGCGAGTAGGTATACATGCGGTTCGCGACCGACGTGTAGTAGCGGTGGTTGAATACGTTGAACGCGTCAAAAGTCGCCACCGCACGGTAGCGCTCCTTGATGTTGAAGCTCTTCGCGATCCGGGCATCCAGCCGCTCGACTTGATCGATCAATACGCTGCTAATGGGCATGAACGGCACCCGGCCGTTTGCATAGCCATTCAGATTGCCGGTAAATGCAGCGGTGTAACCCGTCGGCACGTACGCCGAGGAGATCTGGACCGACGGCGTCAACGCCGGCGCCGATGAGAACGTGCCGAGCGCCGAAAGCTGCCAGCCGTTCACGAAGTACCGTGCCGGCGAGCCGTTGTACTTGGCAAAGGTCGGTGCCCAGACGCCGGTGAACACCAAACGGTGCCGGACGTCGAGCGCGCTGGTGCCCTTCTCACCTCGGTAGTCGCCGGGAGCGTAGCTCTGCGGACCGCCGCTGGCGAAGATGTTCGGCGTGCCGGCCCCACCCTGACCTTCATCAATCGCGTGCGACCAGGTATAGGAAATGGAGCCTGTCAGGTCATGAGACATCCGCTGATTCAACTGAACTGCCAGCCCGTTGTACCAGCTATTCATGCCCGCATCGACGATGTTCAGCCGCGAATACCGCGTGTCAACCCGGTTTTGCCGGACGTAGACCGGTGTGGCATAGCTGCCCACCTGGTTGCCGCTGGTGTCGTTGATGCGGTACGTCACTGTCGGTCCGGGAGCGCCGATGTTGAGATCCTGAACCGATGTCAGGTGCAGGCCGCGGCTCCAGATATAGGACGCGGTCAGCGCCATTGTCTTTGTCAGTTGCCGTTCGATGGCGACGTCGCCCTGCTCGGTGTACGGCGCCCGGAAGTCCGCGGCCGCCATGTTCAGACTCACTGAGCCGGCAGGCGGATTGTAGGCGCCCGAGTTCGGCAATATGTTCGGGAACACCGGACCTGCGGCCTTGTCGCTCGCCGTGCCGGAGTTCAGCGAAATGGACTTCTGGTACAAGCCGTTTCCGAGGATGAACGTGTTGATCAGGCCGCCCGGATAGCGGCCATAGAAGATGCCATAGCCGGCGCGAATCACCGTCTTGTTCGATTGATCCAGTGAATAGGCAAAACCGACTCGAGGCGCGAAGGCCTTGCTAAACGTCGGAATCCGCCCCGTCGCCGGATAGTCGGGATTCGTCAGGGTCGGTTGAGGCAAATCGGTGTAGTCGTACCGCACCCCTAAGTTGATGGTCAGCCGGGGCGAGATCTTGTACTGGTCCTGCACGAAGAACGAGTAATCCTTGATATACAAATCCACCTCGGGATTGCCGATCGTCTGCGTGAATGTCAGCCAGTCCTTATTGCCGGCCGTGTTGCCTGTCAGGTCCAGCGCGAGATTCGTGAAGGTCGAGAACGTATATGTCCCGGTCCGGTTGAACAGCAGGTTCGTATAGTCCTCGGTCCGTGTGAAATCAAAACCAAACTTCAGCGCGTGCTTGCCCTTGGTCCAGTTCAGTGTGTCCGCGATCTGATAGCGGTTCTCGCTCGGGTTCGTGCGAGGATAGTCCGTCGCCGTGCCAAGATTGGTTTGCCCTGTAATGCTGATGCCCAGGAAGCCGATGCCCGGGATCGCCAGTGCGTCGTTCGGATAATCGAACTGCTTGTCCTTGAACCACCCGAACCGGAACTCGTTCACCGTTGTGTTCGATGGGATCGAGGTCCAGGAGAACCGTCCATACTTTGCTCGCACCGACGAATTCACGTTGTTGCCGACGCCGTTGCCGTTGTTGAGCACTGCCTGCGTTTGCAGGCCGTTCGGCGAGACCCAGCGCAGCAGGTTCAAGCTCACGCTGAACGAGTTGCGCTCCGACGGGCGCCAGTCAATCTTTCCAAATCCCAAATCCTGATTCGCCGTCCGGGGAACCGTCTGGAACTGCCGGTCGAGGAAGTGGATTGCCGCGTCGCACTGTGCCGCCGTCGCCGGCGCGCCGCACGTTCCGATGAACTTGCCGCTCGAGTCAAACAGCGGATTACCCGGAGCCGTGATGGACGCAATCAAAGGAAAGTCGCGCCGCATGCCTTCGTAGTTGAAGAAGTAGAACAGCTTGTCCTTCACGATCTTTCCGCCCGCGCTGGCGCCAAACTGGTTGCGCAACTCTTGCGGGTTGATCGTCGCAAATGTGTCTTTCGCATTGAAGTCCTGGTTGCGGAAGAACCAGTACCCTGTACCGTGGAAATCGTTGGCTCCGCTTCGCGTGACCGTATTCACCACGCCGCCCGTGGCGCGTCCAAACTCTGCCGAATAGTTGTTCGAGACGACCTGGAACTCCTGCACCGCGTCCTGGCTGATCTGCGACTGGATGCGCGTGCGGCCCGCGTTCTCGTTGTAATACTGCTCCGTCGTGTCATTGCCATCCGTCAAAAATGAGTTTCCGCCGGCTACGCCTCGGAAACTCACGAGCCCAAACGTCCCGTCCGGAACCACCGCCGGGGACACAAGCACGAAGGAGTCAACGCGCCGGCCATTGATCGGCAACTCGAGAATCTGCGACGAGCCAACCACCTGCGACACGTCCGTCTTCGTCGAATCGACCAATAGCGCCGAGGCCTCCACCTCGATCTGTGTCGTCGTCGATGCTACTTGCAACACGGCGTTGATGTTCAGCACTTGACCAACAAGAATCTCGACGTCCTTCACCTCCCACGTCGAGAAACCTGACTTCGTGACGACGACACTGTATCCCCTGGCGGGAACCAGCGATGGTGCCGTAAAGACGCCGGCTTCGTTGCTTTCGAGCGTTCGCCGGATACCTTTGGCTTCATTCGCGACCACTACCTGAGCTCCCGGCACGGCCGCGCCGGAAGCGTCTCGAACCGTCCCTGTCACGCCGGCCATACCAGCAACACTCTGTGCCGATACGACAGTGGCGGTGAGTACAAGCAGAAAAATGCCAACCGTTATGTTTTTCTTCATGTATTACCTCGACCCCTAAGACGCCATCATACCGGAAATGCAGGCCTGAAAACCGTGTCAGAACGGTTAATCTTCGTGCGCTATACTGAATCTGTAACCGCGATCCGCGCCGGTTCCCGGCACGGGTTTCAATTGCGAGAATCCCATGATTATTGCCGTAACCATCGTGCACGTTATCGTATGCCTGTTCCTCATCATCGTCGTGCTGCTGCAAAGCGGCAAAGCCGCCGACTTGGCCGGCGCTTTCGGCGGGATGGGCTCTCAAACCGCCTTCGGACCTCGCGGCTCCGCGACCGTGCTTTCGAAAGCGACAACGATTGCCGCGGCGCTCTTCATGGTGACGTCGTTGTCCCTCTCGATCCTGCACACGCGGTCCGGCGGCGGCTCGGTCG
>Ga0335082_10000565_pt1 | contig 38684 bp, 32 predicted proteins | sample Lox_Sample_41_FD_206718 | JGI IMG/M metagenome (GOLD analysis project Ga0335082, IMG submission 206718) | Soil microbial communities from Loxahatchee National Wildlife Refuge, Florida, United States - Lox_Sample_4.1 | ecosystem: Environmental > Terrestrial > Soil > Wetlands | place: USA...
TAATGCGGTCGGGTTCGCCAACGCTGATGCCCGGCGCCCACAACGGACGACCGTACTTGTCGACGATTTTCTTGATGGAGGCCAACGTCTGGTCGTGGAACATATACTTCGCGTTCCGACGGTAGGACGGGTCAACGCTGTGCTCGAGGTTCACGAGGTCGGAGTAACCGATGCTGTTCGCACCAGTCTGAGCTCCGCCAGTGGACTCAGAAGAGCCGGTGGCAAGAACCGGAGACACGCCCGAAGCGGCGACGGCGGTCAGCAAGCCTTGAGGCTGGCCAGAGCCGGTACCGTTCGTCAGGTAGCTCTCCAAGCCGCGGCCGTAGCGAACGGCGAACCGTTCCGCAAGCCACGCTTCGAGGTCGATGCCGGAGTCCTGAATCAGTTCGATGGACGCCTTGATGACGCCCGAGGACAATTTGAACGCGCCCAAGTCAACTTGGCTTGCGGTCACATCGGCTTCGCTGATGAGTCCAGCTTCGGACACGATGGTCGCGGAGTTGCTGGTGTCATCGCTGACGGGGTAAGGAATCGGGTTGCCGGTCGACGTTTCGATTTGACCGAACACTCCGCTGTCCATCAAAGGCGCGAAGTACTTCATCGCATCTTCGATTTTGCCAGCGAAGCCGGTCGGCACGAGGTAGCCGAGCCCGCTGTAGGTGCCGATGTGTTGAAGCACGTTGCCTTCCGCAACATCGCGGTATTCAATCGAGCGCTTCTCTTCTTGGGAGATTGCAGCATCGCCGCCACGGAGCCACTTGCCGAAGGCAAAAGCGCGAGCGTGATTGCGGTCTTCAATCTTGAAGGACGACGGAGATGCTCCGCCGCGTACTTCGGACTTGCGGATTTCTTCCGCCAGACGGTCGACTTCGGCCATCGCCTTGTCGAACGCTGCGCGGTTGTTGCTCGCCAGAGCGCGGAGGCCCTCGGCGTGTGCTTGCGCACGCTGTTCCCTGAGTTGCTTGGACATTGAAGTCCCTCACTTGTGTGAAAGTACCGTCAGCAACTCACCCGCCTTGGGAGAGAGCTTTCAGCCTTTTTCATGTCTAGTGGTAGGGACCACGCGCTTGCGGGACCCAGGTATACGTGGACAGAAACTCTTTAGCGATACGTCGCTGTGCTGCGCAGTTCCTCTTCGACGGCAGCGGAGCGCTTCAGCGCATTCGTCATCCACTCGTCGGGGTCGACTTCGGGAACCGTGACCGGCGCGAACTTCTCAATGCCCGCCAGCTTCATCCGCATTTCCATCTGGCTCTGCACGCGCAAATAATCTTCGTAGGTCTTCACGCCGAACTCGGCGTACATCGAACGGATTTCATCGGACGATGCGTAGAACGCTTCGAACTGTTGCTTGTCGGTGATGCTCATGGTCGTTGCCTCGCTCCTGCTTCAGGCTGTGACGCAGTCTTCCTCGTCGTCCTGGAACCCTCTGAAAAACTTCCGTCGCTGCTCCGCTCGCGCATCGCGCCGTTGCTTGATGAGCGGCTTGACGATTTCACCTGCCGTCTTAGGCGGCAGCACCGTGATGACGAACCTGTTGTTGGCGCTCATCAGCACGCGAACCGTTTCCGGTCCCTCGCCAGCGTATCGACGATACGGCACGTCGTAGAACGCGCAGCCGTCCTTGCTTGGCGCGAAAAACTTTGCTCCGCCATCGCGCACAATCTGCGAGATGAGGGGCATGCACAAATCTTTTCCGTACCGCTCGACAGCTCGCTGCCGGGCGTGTGAATCCTTATTCATAATTGTTCTCCTAGAAAAACCTCCGTTGAACTCTGTACGACTTCAAACCCATGGTCTTGAGAAACGAGAACAGCCCGGTCGGGAACAGCGTGACCTTGCCACAGTGCTTCACGTCCTGCGGAGTCCGCATCACCGGGATGTGATACTTGCACTTCGGACAGTAGAAGCCGTAGCCGGCCATCGTGCCTCCGGAGGTCTTCACTTTGAAGAACCCGGTCGGCAGCCCGTGAGGGTTGTCCTGGGTCTTATTGAACTTGTCGATGTCGGCAACGACTTCGAAGAAGTCAGGGCCGACGTTCTCGATTTGGTTCGCCATGATGAATCCGTTCCGTGTTACGCCAAAACTCTTCCGCGCAGCGCTTCAAGCTGGTCTTGCGTCATCAGTTCTTTCATCGCAAACAATCGGTCGCAGCTGTTGTCGAAAGCGAGCTTCGTCAGGTAGCCGTCGTGAATGATGCGGCCAGCGAGCTGATACAGCCGCACGGGCTCGAGCACGCGGACGTTGATGCCCGCTGCCGTACAGAGGTCAATCCAGTTCCGCATTCCCATCACTTCTTCTCCATCTGAACCAAATTCGGGTAGAGGTCCGCAATCGACCCTGGGATGATTTCTTCCTTCGCGTTCGGCGCTGTCGGCTTCACCTTGTCTCGGTCCTTCGGCGAGAGCCCAAGGTCCTTCATCAGCGACTGCAATCTCGATTCGGTCTGCGCGAGGATTTTCAGCAGCGGGTTGACGCGAGTGACTGTCCGGAGGTTCCCGTTGTTGTCGGTCACCTGCGTCGTCACCATGTACTCGTCGCCGGTCTGCCTCTTCAGCTCGACCCAGCGGGCATAGACTTCGGCGCACATGGCAGCGAGCGCGTAGTCTCCCTCGGTCGCTGTGCCTCGCTCCAGAAGAATCCGGACGAGCCGCTTCATTTCCTGTCGACCGACTTTGCTCAGATGGGCCGGAAATTTTGGCCGACCGCCTTGATAGTAGGAAGGGCGCTCGGGCTTCGCTTGGCTGAATGTCCCATGCAGCAAATGCTCTCGTCTCGTCTTTGCTTCTCTCGGCATCTCAGGCTGCCTTCCTTCGATTCAAGTTCTGCTCACTCAACGTCGCCCAGCGACAGTTCCCAGGCTCGTAGTTGCCATCGCCGTTCGGAAAACGGTCCAGGGTTTTGCCCGCGGGCCTTTCGCCCATGTCCTGAAGGAACCGCTCAAATCCGCCTTCGCCGGACCAGCGTTCGCAGACCGAAATTCCTCGGCCTCCGTAGTGCTCCCAGTTGTCGTTATTTGGTCTTGAGCAGCGGCTGTGCATGGCGTTGAAAGAAGCCATCGTGCGAGTTGCTCTGCCCTTCGGGGTGTGCCCGTGCTTTCGTGACCGAGCTGCTTGGAGGCTGAGTGCGAGTCTCCTCTGGCATCCGCAACTCTTGGATTTTCCGCCTCGCAGGTTGCCAACCCGGCAGATTGCCTGGCCGCCGCAATCGCACGAACAGAGCCAAGCCGTTTGCCCGCTCACAACGCCCGCGCTCGCTACCACGAGCAACTTGCCGAATCGTTCACCGATGAGTTGAAGCCTTCGCACGATGTCGCAGGCTGGTGTTACGGGTGATGTAATTGACTGAGCGAGGGGACGAGTAGGATGCTGGTCATTAAGCGAGCGGCGACTAAGGACTAAGAGATGGGAATTTCCGATTCAGGTGAACGCGCAACACTAAGAAAGTTCGTCGTCGCAATCACGTGCGTGTGCAAAAAGACCAGCGGTTCCTGGGCTGGTCGCTATCCAGAAAACATGACCCATACGGGTGCTTTGTTCTCAGAGACTTATAGCGCCCGCCGTTGATTCCTCATTGGGCCTTGTGCCTCCGTCGTAGGGACGTCCCTCGAACTCCCGGCAAATCGCGATTAAACCGCCGAGAACGACCGCTTATTTTGATTGGCTTGGACCTTATATTGGGACGTGCCAGAATGGCTCAAGTACTGGGAGCAAAGTTACCGATAACCGGACAAACCAGGACTTAGGCAAGGAATCCGGTGTAAGCTCTGCCTTCACGGGGAGAGAATCAGTGTTCAAGAAAAAACCAACGCGAGAGTTGGAAGTTCCACCTATTGCGAGCAGTAATTCTCAAGCAGTGGAAGTGTTGAGGGTGTGGGCTGCGCCGGGCCAGGCTCAGCAGCTGACATTGAGAACCACATGGAAAGATGCCGGAGCGTGGGGCTTATTGCTTGCCGATGTCGCTCGTCACGCAGCTAACGCTTACGCGAATGAGGGACAGGACCGAGTCGAAGTCCTGGGCAAAATTCGACAGCTATTGGACGCAGAATTTTCACGGCCTACGGACAATCCAATTGAGCTCGGATAGCTGTTCTCACTGAAAGGCGAGGGTACTGGGAGGAACTTCTCCGGTTTGCGGACTTACCGGGACCTACTCGGAAAATCGGGCCTTTCTAGTCTTTGGAATCCGCTACCACGTGAATCGCAACTGGTTCGCTCTTTATTGCTGCTGGCGGTAAGCTGCAGCCAGCACTCTCCGCCAGCGACGTGAGGTATTTCTTTACCGCAGCCGGGTTAAACGCGCCTTGAGGTTGCGAATAGGTTGTCTCAAGCCGCCATTCCCCCAGCACATTTAGGTCAACTTTGGCTTTCGTTCTCTCGCTCAAATACACACCGTTTGGTGCGAGTACAACCCAATGCTGCTTCAGTTCCGACTTTGGGTCTGAGACCCTAGGCGGGCCGCCGCTGTCGAAGTGGCAAATGAACTGTTCAGAGTTACTGTTGTTCGCAACAGGCCAACCCGTCGTCACTGCAGAACCGGGAAAATCATTTGTGCAGTCCAGAGAGGGTTTCGGAAAACAGTAGGTCTTGTTCCCCAAATTCCTGAACTCGACTCGCGTATTTACGGTTTCGTGAAGAACGAAGCTGTTTTTGTCGGGAACGACCGTCACTTTCAGGTCCGACGTTTTATGAAAGGCATCGTCAGTCTGGGGCTTCGACAAGGCGCAAACAGAGAACGCAACTGCCACCGTGACAGCTATGAATCCGGGGAATCGCAGATTCACGTGACCTCCATCATGGAAATCATAGACCTAGTTGAGATGGCAGAATACGGCTCGTCGTTGCTACCGCCTGATTAACGGCGTAACCGTCCATGTTGGTACTGGGACCAAGATGTCCGGTCTCGGTTCCCAGGAACAGCGCGCTGACAGGTATATGGTCGGGCCGCCGAACTCTCTTTCGTGGGAGAATCCCTCATAGCCAGTGCGCTGGTGAGTCTCCTGGGAAATTAACTTGGCTCGACGAACGAGAAACTGTAGTCAACGTGCTCGGCGAAAATCGTGCCGTGCGGAACTGTCTCGGTATCGTCCATCTCGAATTCGTAGATGACGTTCTGCACGACGGTTCCATCGGTGAACGTTCCGGTCCAGCCAGCGAACAAATCCTTCAGCGCTTTGGCGAGCTGGGTCGCCTGCTTTTGACTTGCTCCGTAGCAAGAGAACCGGAAGCGCGCCATCTGGAACTGATTCCCACCTCCCAGCGTGCTTGGCTGGTAGCCGGAAATCCTCGAGTAGACGAGGAACGGCAGCAGCGTTTCAGGCGGCGCGATGACCGGGAAGATTCCGGTCGTGTTGTCGCTTCGGCTTGCGCCGAGGACTGCCGTGATGCTTGCCTGGTTTTTCAGGAACGCGAACAGCCCCTCTTGGAACATTGGTCACCTCAAACTCATAATCCTCAGCCTTGATGCTGAAGGGCAGTGCTAACTTCGGAATTCGTACTTTCATCGGAATCATCTTTCAGCTCAATCATCGGGTGGTCCATCTTGCAGTTCAGCACGCCGCAGCCACCGTACTTCTTCCAGCGAAACGCTTCTAGGTTCCGCTCGCCTTCTGTAAACGATAGTCGGGCGTTCCGGATGCCGTCGTCCATCTTGCAGCTCAGGAGGACGAACGTTCCCTCACCGCACACACGTCCAGCCTGGTATGCGTAGGGCATTCGGGCACGCGCGAGTTTTTCCCAGTGGGTCACGCAGCCCGCGTGAGGTGTGATGCCTAGTAAATCGAGCCGAGGTCCTCGTAGGGATTGGTCGGCACCGACGGTTTTTCTGATGGTGCGGAAATTTCCGATGGACTGACGGTCAAGTCGGGGTCGTGCCAAACCAGTTCGGAGGGCATAGTCCCTGGTTGCCGTCCGCGTATCATCCTCGGCTTGCCCTGGACCTCGATTGCGCCGTCCGAGACCATCACGGCGAGAAGGATTTCGGAGCTGCCCTTGCCCCACTTTGTCCAGGCCTCAACCGACTTGTCCGAGAACACGGTGAACAGCGAATGCCAGTCTTCCGGATGACCGTGCTGGCGGAAGTAGCGCAGGATGCGAGCGCCGAGTTCGGACACGTCCAGCCCGCAGCCGCTACGGTGATTCGCTATGCGCAGCGCTTTCGCCCGCGGAGTTTCCTCATCGCTTTCGACCGTGGTTTGGTCGGGAACTGACTCGGTCTTGGCAGGCTGCTCGCCCAGGAAATCGTCAATCCAGTCGCTCACCGCGCCTCCAAACCGTGCCCCGTACACCACTCGCGGTTCTTAGAGAACCGCAGAGTGTACGGTACGGGCGATTTTGATGGTGTACGGATGTGTACCTCTTTGTTTTCAACGAAGTGTACGCTGCGACCGTACAGTGTACGGGCGTACACTTGAAAATCGTGTGTACGCCATGAGTGTACGGTCCGTCATCAGAAGTTTTCCGACTCATCTGCCCGCTTCCACCCTTCGGTCGGTGACCATACGCGCCCGCTCTCCTCGGCTTTCTTCTTCAGGGTAACGTTGTGCAACCCTGTCTTGCGCATCAGTTCCTTGATTCCGACCTTCGGATTCTCGTCAATCAAACGCAGCAGCAGGGCAACCTTGTCGTCCTGAGATTGTTCGTCGGGCATCTCCAACTCGCCGGACGCGATAACTCGGAAGTCGCCAACCTCGTCGATGTACGGTCGGCCCTGGATAACGAAAGGGTCGACCGGCTCGAAGTCGCGAGGCTTGACGCACTTCAGGAACAGCCGAGTAAGGTCGCTGCTCTCCTGACGATAGTCCTCGTCCTTTTTCTTCTTCGCGTGCTGGACACCCCACACGCAATCACACATCGCGCCAAAGTCTCCAGTCCCGCGCAACACGTTCTCGAGCGTCATAAAGTCTGACTCGACTGCCCCTTTCGGGCTGTGGTGATTGCATATGACGGCAGGAGCGCCGTGCCGGAGCAAGGAGAAGACAGCGGTCGCCAAGCCTGATGCGTTTGCTGATGAGCTGTTCTCCTCAACACCTGAGGTGAAGCGGATTGCTGTGTCCAGGAAAACGACGTACTTCATCTCCTTGACCGCAGCGTAAAGCTGGGGAGACTCCAGATTCAGAACGCCGTCCTTCAGTGTTTGGCAGCGGAATCGGTCGTCATTAAATGGTATGCCCATCTTCTCGGCACGACGGCGCAGGGCGCGGGCTCCCATTTCTGGAACAAGGTAGAGCACGTTCTGCTGCTCCGGGACGTCATACACACCAAGAAAGGGACGACCAGTCGTCAGTGCCTTAGCGAGCGAAAGACCCAGCCACGTCTTGCCTACACCTGACAACGACCCCAAGAAAGTCACGCCCTCGGGCAGGAATCCCTTGACGAGTAGCTTCAATTCGCCCTCGTCTAGTTCTGAGACCGTGTGGAAGTACTGTCGCCAGTCGTCCGTCTTAGGAACCGCGGAACGAATTGCTTCAACAAGCTCGTCGCCGAAAGTAATATCGCTGCCAAGCTCTTTGCCAATCAAGTTTGCGAGATGGAGGTCACTCGCATCCTTCACAGGGAGTTTGACCGCAACGGCCTTCCCGGATGGAAAGTCGCGTGTGATGTCGTCAACGAGCTTCTTCCCTGCATCGGGCTTGCCGTCCTCTTTCGGCTCCTGAATGACGAAGAGTTTTTCGGCGTACTTCAGCACAGGCAGGCTCGCCCATTCCGACTTCCAGTTGCTTGCTCCTGGAACGCCGATGGCAGGAAAGCCATGCATCGTCAAGGTTTGCTGGCTCGATTCCCCTTCACAGAGAATGACGGCACGCGGCCACTGCCCTTTCTTGTCCGGCTTGTTCGTGTGAAGCCAGAGACCGTATGGTATCGACATCACCGAGCCAAATTCGCTTCGAGGCTTCGTGTCAGCGGAGAAGCGGTGGCGAGTGAAAAGCACTTTTCGGTCGGCATCCATGTATGCGAACGCAACAACCTGCTTGCCACTCTTTTCCGCCTGCATGGGATTGGGACTTCGGAGGTCTGGCGTGTAGTTCATCACAAGCCAGGGCAGCGAGAGCTTCTTCATCTCGCAGTACTCCCTAACCGTGAATCCTTGCCAATTGGGGTCATCGGCGAGGTTAGTTCCACTCCTCATCGATGGCTTGGGCATTACTCGCGGAACGTGCCTCTGCTTCCCGCCAACCAATTCATGCAGCCGCTTTGCGAGAGCTTTGTCGTCGCAATCGTTCTTGCAGTCAAATCCATCGTCGCCAAAGAGGGTCAGGTGCCCGTGTTCACACAACGGGCAAACGAATTCGTCCTTGCGTCCGCCTGGCGTCGGCGTGAGAACTGCTCTGAGTTGTTCGTGGGTAAGGCGATTAGCGGTGAGTACGGTTGGCATAGTTTCTATCCATGCGTCCTTCCTGATATGAACCCAATTTCGTTGTGACTTCCTTGCGGAGGATGACCGGAACGCCGCCGCTGAACGACACGCCGAGCGTGCCCCACATCTCAGTGCGGATTGCTTCGTCCACAGCAGCCTCGAACTGCTTCATCAATTCCGATTTGTTCATGCCGCCTCCAGCGCGGGGACTCGAAAAATCAGATTGCCGTCGTCTTTGCGTTCCAACTTCGCCACGTAGTAAATGTCCGCCGCGCAGACAACACGAGCGCATTCACAGACCTGGACCGTTCCGAGATTGCCGCCAATGAATGAGAACTTTATCCTGCCCTCGCAAATCGTGATGAACTCCCTCGATGATTCCTTGCCCTGATGTGTCTCAAATTCAGGCAGGCCTGCTAGCAGCGGCAGGAGTCTTTCGTAGTCTGTTTTGCTCACACTTCGCCTCAACATAAATCTTCAACACCACTGCGTCCGCGGGCAAGTACAATCCCGCCGAAAAACTTTTGCGCTGCGAGAAATCTACTGGCCCGAAGAACAGCTCTTCAGCAGCCACTCGCTCACAGTCGGCCAGTGGAAGCGCACGTATCGGCCAATCTTTAAGTGTGGAAGTGGATTCGGACAGCGCGAGCGGCACTTCTCCAGAACCCAGCCGTGAGACACTTGCAGCTTTTCCGCCAACTGTTGGGGCGTAAGAATGTCAGAGGGATTCAAAGCGCAGCTCCGCGCTTCATCTCGAATTTATTGCAGAGGAAAAACTTCCATTCCGGTGAGTAGGAGAAAAGTGTACCGAAGAAGCAACTGCTTGTCAATACAGTACTAAAGTACTACGGTTGGGCAGCGGAGCAGTCGATACGTTAAACGATGGGAGGTGCGCTTGCAGAAAGGGACGATATTCCGAAAGCATCGGTCGTGGTATGTCGGATTCAACATCAAGGAGGAACGCAACGGCAGGACGAGATGGCGATGGCACGTCAAGCGGCTCGCCCCGTTCTCTGATAAGTATCGGTCCGCGGGCAGCGTAAAGCACATCGCTGCGGAAATCCTTTCACCCCTGAATGTCCAGCAGCCCGGCAAAGCGGAGCCCACCGTTACCGTCTGCGACTTCGTGGAGCACACCTATCTTCCATTCGTCCGCAGTTCTCTCCGCCCAGCAACGGTGAGTGTTTACGAATCGCTGTACGACCGCCTCAAGCCATTCCTCGGGACAACGGAGATGCGGGAGTTCGACGTTCCGGCTGCCGACCGAGTTCTCGCCGCTGTGACCAAACGACCGCTGGCCCATACAACCCATCGGAACCTGAGGAATTTCCTGTCCGGAGTCTTCCGCTACGCGCTGCGCCTGGGAGTCATCCGGCACGGCAACCCCATTCGTGACTGTGTCGTCCCGAAGGGCAAGCCGAAGCAAAAGACTCCTGCCTACAGCATCGAGTTCATCCAAGGGGCGCTTGCCGTCCTGCCGGAACCCGCTCGGACCGCTGTGCTGGTCGCTGCGCTCACCGGACTCCGCCACGCGGAGCTGCGTGCCATCCGTTACTCCGATATCCGCGACGGTGAACTGTACGTCCAGCGGAGTGCTTGGAACACTCACGTCAACGACACGAAGACACTCACTTCGCACGCGCCAGTTCCACTTCTGCCGGTCGTTGCCAGAGCGATTGAAGCCCTCCGAAAAACGGCGCACTGCGACTACGTGTTCGCTGGCCGGACAGGAAAACCGCTTGTGCTCGCCAACACCGTGCGGAAGGTCATTATCCCTGCGCTCGAGAAGGCTGGATTGAAGTGGGAAGGCTGGCACGGACTACGCAGAGGACTCGCGTCGAACTTGCACGCGCTCGGCGTTGATGGAAAGACGATTCAGGCAATCCTACGGCACGCTGAACTGAGCACGACGATGGACATATATGTGAAGACCGACATGGCCGCTTCGCAAAAAGCGATGAAGCGATTGGAGAAGGCGTTTGGTAAATAGTTTGGTAAACCACACCCTCCAGTGCCCTTTTTACGCCCTTTTACGCCCCTGAGCACGCTGTAATCGATTGAAAACACGCTAGTCCTATTACTGGAACAACGAGTTAGGAAACTGCTGCTCTATCCATCTGAGCTACAGCCCCACAAGTGGTGACATCTTCATTTTATATGACTTTCCGTCTGGACCGTGAACCCTGGTCACGGCGTGGCCCGACTGTAGAAACCCGTAGTATTCCGCGCCGTAACAAGACCAGTGAGAGCTTTTCTATATACGAACCAAAGCAGCCCTTTATCGTGGAGCGCCAATGATGGGGGGCTGGCCTGGGAAAAAAGGAACGCGCCGCGATGCTGAATGGCAAAGTCGCACTCGAAAGCCAGCCCGGCTTCGGGTTAACTGTGATCATCGAGTTTGCGCTCCCGGACCGTTAATGCTCACGCCTGCGCCACGAATCGGTAATTGCAGAGAAATCGCTCGACACTGGGCGCGCTGGCTTCTTTGATGGCGCGCTGTTACTGCGACTCGACCTTCCGGCAGAACGGCAGCGTCTCCGGCGATGCTTTCCATAACGCAGGTTTAGTTCTTGTCCAGCAGTGTCAACCATTTCCTAACGGCGTTTTGGAGTGCGACCTGCTTGCGTTTCACTTCCGCCATGTCGCGAAAAAACGCCAGCCTCCTTCCGTCCTTGTAATCGCCTTCCAGCAGCCCGCTTGGATCCTTGATTTTTGCGCCGCTGGGGAAAACCAGGCGGATGCAATCTTTCTGGTACAGATTGAACACGACGATATAGCGCTTGTACTCCTTCGGATCCGAAGGTTTCATCTCGCCTGCATAGAAAAAGGTCGGCGCGTTCCACTTGATCTCCTCACCGACCTCGCGATCCGTCTTCAGAATGATTTGTCGAAGCGCCGCCACGACATCCGCCCGCGGATGCTTCAACTTCTTCATGTACGCGTCGACTTTGTGAGGTTCCGACGGCTTGGCGACGAATTCCGCCGTCTTTTCTTTTTTCATGTCCACTCCCAGGAGAGAAGGTGGCGCTTGCGCAACCAGCGGCTGCCAGTGCGGGAATCAACGGAGCGGCCACGCCGTGATTCAGAGTCCGCGGACGGGTACCGAATCCTATCACTCCGGCAGTGGCGGGCAGCCGGGAAATTCCGCCAATGCCGTATTTCCGACATATTTCAGATCCTCGATCCCGATCTTGCTCGTATAGAACCCGTTGCAGGTCATCTTGCGCAGTTTGGCGAAGAACGCCACGCCCTGGCTCAACTCCGGATGCGCCACCGCATTTTTACGGTAAGCGATCAGCTCGAGCACCTGGTTTTGTTGTGACCCGGTGCAAGCGAGAAACACGCGGTCGAAGCGATCCGCGCAGAAATTGTCCAGCCACATCAATCCGCCCACCAGAACTGCTTGATACTCTTCGTTTTCGCTGGCGATCAGGTCAATGAACTCCGGCGCTCCAGCCTCGACAGCGCCGCCGGAAGTCCCGTCCTTAGGAATGATCGCGTCGCATAACACGACCAGGGTCAGATATTGGCGCGCGCTAAGGCATTTCGGAGTGTACTTTCCGTCTCGCGTCGCTGCCTTTTCCTTCTGTACTATCTCGTGCGCCAGTTCCGCGGCTTTCGCCGGAATCATTTGCAGCACAGACCCGCCCGCCGCACCAACGGTAAGATTTCTCAGGACGTCGCGCCTCGAGATTCCGCTCATGCGAGGTTTCCTTTCCCCGCTTCTTCCAGAAGATACTCCGAAGCGCGCCAGGACAACGCCATGATCGTCAGCGTCGGATTCTTGTCCGGATTCGTCACCAGCGGCGCTCCATCCGTTACGAACAGGTTCTTCACGTCGTGCGCCTGGCAATAGCCGTTCAGCACAGACGTCCGGGCGTCGGTTCCCATTCGCGCCGTTCCCACCTCGTGAATGATCTTCCCGCCAGGCTGAATTCCGTACGGATACGGCCCGTCTAAGAGCGTCCGGGTCCGATACACGCCCCCCGCCATTTCCACGATCGCCCTGAAGGTCTCCTGCATATCCCGCGCTTGCCGCAGTTCGTAATCGCTCCAGCGGAAATGAAACCGGAGGACTGGAATACCAAACTGGTCGACTGTGTCCGGATCGATCTCGCAGTATGTGTCGGGATTTGGAATCATCTCGCCGCGCCCCGCGAACCCGATGGTTGTCCCGTAGCGCCTGCGCAGAGAAGACTTCAGATTTGCTCCGTATCCCTCAAGCTCATCGCACTCGTGGTCGAACATTCCGGCGCCGGGCATCTCGCGTCCGCCGCCCATTTCGATGTGGTATCCGCGCGGAAACTCGTTCTTCCGGTCGAACTTCCACCAGGGGATATACAGGTGCATACCGCCGGTACCGTCATGGTTGTGAGGGGGCATCTTCTCCATGGCAGGGAAATAGCCTTCGCCATCACTGCCAACGGAATCGGTCAAATTCCTGCCTACCTGGCCTGAGGAATTTGCCAGTCCGTTCGGGAAGAGCGGCGACTTCGAATTCAGCAAGAGTCGCGCAGATTCGCACGCGCTCGCCGCTACTACCACGGCCCGGGCAATCGCGCGCTTTTCTGTGCGCGTCTTCTTATCGATGTAGGAGACGCCTTTCGCCCTGCCATCCGGTCCCACCAGAATTTCACGCGCCATCGCATTGGTAATCAGCGTCAGCTTGCCGGTGGCTTGTGCCGGCGGAATCAGCACCTGGCTCGAGCTGAAATTCGACGCCGTGCCGCATCCTCGCCCGCACTGCCCGCAATAGTGGCACGCCGGCCTGCCGTTCAAGGGTTTGGTCAAAATGGCCAGGCGCGACGGGATGCACGTGATATTCAGCTTTTCGCAGGCCTTCTTGATCAACAATTCATTGCAGCGCGGCTTCGGCGGAGGCAGAAACATCCCGTCGGGCGCGCTGGGAACATTCTCGTGCGTCCCGAACACGCCGATGTACGATTCAACTTTGTCGTAATACGGCGCAATGTCTTCGTAGCGGATCGGCCAGTCTTCGCCCAGCCCGTCCCGCGTTTTCGACTGAAAATCCACGGGAGCGAACCGCAGCGCGATCCGGCCCCAGTGATTGGTGCGCCCGCCCACGATGCGTGAACGGAACCATTGAAAGTTCGCCCCTGGCGCGGAGGTGTACGGCTCACCGTCGATCTTCCAGGCTCCGTTCGGCGCCAGAAACTCTCCGAAATTCTCCGCCGCTCTTCCGCCGACACCAATTCCCCGGTGTGGCACGTCATACGGCCAGACAAACATCTGGTAATCCTTTTCGGGGTTCACCGGCCCGCCGGCCTCCAGCATCGCTACCGTCAGGCCGCCTTCGGTCAGAATTTTTGCGGCCATACCGCCGCCGGCGCCGGATCCGACGACGCAGACGTCAAACACTTTGGGGGAGCGAGCCACTTGTGTCATCTGTCGGCCGATTAAGAATTCAGAATCTCGTTGCGGATGTTCTTCAGCACATAGGCGGCGCGTTCCACGCCCACCTCGCCGGAGAGAATCGGGTCTTCATTCTCGATACTCAGGATCCCGTCATAATTAATGTCCATATAGGCCTGCAGCACCGCCTTCCACGTCGAGGCGCCGTGGCCATAGCCAACCGCACGGAATGCATCCGAGGCTGTCGGCAGGTCGCTCTTCTCGAACACAAAATTCAGCACACCATATTTCGCCACGTTTTCAGGATAAAGAACGGTGTCCTTCATATGCGCGTGATAAATCATGCCCTGTCTGCCGAGGAAGTGAATCACTTCGACGGGATCGCAGCCCTGCCAGAACAGATGGCTCAGATCGCAGTTTGCGCCAATCTCTTCTCCCACTGCTTCCCGCAGCTTTAGCAGGGTTTTCGGGTTATAGACCGTGAAGTTCGGATGCATCTCGAACGCCAGGCGATGTACCCCGTGTTCGCGCGCGTACTTCGCCGCTTCCTTCCAATACGGAATGACCTTTTCCTTCCACTGCCACTGGAGCATCTGGTCGTATTCGGGCGGCCAGCGATAGGTGATCCAGTTCGGCTGGGTATCTGACGGAGAGCCGCCGGGGCAGCCGGAGAATCCCACGATGACCTTCACGCCAATCTTTTCCGCCAGTTGCACGGTCTTGCGGAATGTTTCCGCGTCGCTCGTCGCGTGCTTCGCGTCCGGGTGCACAGGATTGCCATGGCAACTCAGGGTTGCCACGCGAATGCCGCGGTCCTCGAACTTCTTTACCCAAGCCTTGGCTTTGGCCTGATTGTTGAAGATCTCGTCGATCGGGCAATGATTCGCGCCGGGATATCCGCCGGTGCCGACTTCCATCGCTTCCAAGCCCAGGGCGCTCACCTTATCGAGCATCGCGTCGAGCGACAAATCAGCGTACACCGGATCGAACACGCCAATCGGAATCTTCTTCTTGTTTCCCATTGAAGCTTGCGGCACACGAGCGGAAGTGGTGCCTGGAGGCACAGATTCCCGCACCGCTGCGCCGGCAATTTGCGTCGCTCCCGGAATTGCCGCGGCCAAAAGACCAGTTCCGCCCGCAGCAAGGAACTGCCTGCGATTCAAACCGACAGAGTCATCCGGATGATTCGGACGTCGTGCGCTCATACAAGAGCCTCCCTGAAGTTTGGAAAAAGGTGGAGCGAGTTTTCGGGAAAATTATACGCCTGGAACTCGGCGTGCGGCAAAAAGACGAGTCACTTCCGTGGACGCAATGCTTCCAGCGTTGGCACAGAAACCGCCGATGTCAGCGCCCGTTCCGGCGGAGTTTTGCCACCCTGCAGCGCCTCCGCCAGCATCTCAATGGCCTGCCCGGTGTTCGGTGGAATGAAGATTGTCGCGGTCAGCAATCCGCTACGCACCCAGGCCTGACCCGTGTTCGGCAAGCCGTCGCAACCCAGGTAGGGCAGGCTCAGCCAGCGCTCCCGGTCGATTTCACTCGGCAATTCTTGGAACGCCTTACGCGCGCCTACTGCCATCGAATCATCCTGCGCCGCGATCAGGTCGATGGTCGCCTTCTGCGAAGTCGTCAGCTTCAACCAACTGCGCACGGCGCGCTGCGCGCTTTCCTCGGTCCATTGCCCGCGCAGCATTGTGAGATGAATGTTCGCCGGCTTCGCTTCCTGCATGCCCAACGTGCGCTCTTTCGCTGCGGAATTCTCCGACGGCCCCTGGACGTAAAGCACCGCACCGCCTGTCGGTAACAATGCGGCACATTGCCGCCCCTGGATTCGCCCAATTTCCACGTGGTCCGAGGTGACTCCAAATACCGGCGCCTTGCCGGTCTGCCGGAGCTCCGCAATATAGTTCGCGTCGCGATTCAAGACCGCCCAACCAATCCCCGCGGCGACGGCCGCCCGCGCTACCTGCGGCAACGCCGTGCCTCCTACGGGCTCAAAGACGATCGCGCTGGGCCTCTCCTCGGGCGCTGCCTGAATGGCCTTCAAGATTTGCGTACTTTGGTTAATGGCATCGTTGTCGGCGTACAGGATTTGCAGGTCGGTATTGCACTTCTTGCTGGCCGCTTCTGCCGCTCGTGCCTGTTCGATTTGATAGTCGTTATCGTTCGTCGTTAATGAGACCAGTATCTTTAACTTTGGCATCGGCCCACCGGAAGTTCTCTTTACTTGTTTAACGATACACCGTTGAGCCACGTTGTGGAGACAATCCTTCCGTCGAGTTGCTCAGTAGAAAACCGTTTTTGGAGTGAGTTGGGCAGGTTTATGCCGCGTTAAGGATCAGCCGGGCCTAGCACGCCCTGAGGCTGGGTAAGGAAACGCAGTCGCGCAGGGTTCCTTGGGCCAAAAGGCGCAGAGCTCCTATAAGGAAAACTTGTAGTGGCCATAAGTCATTGTTCTACAAGGCATTGGTACTAGGCTCCCATCGGCTCCTTGGTATTCCAGTTGCTCCTCCCCTCTGGGAGGCAGCGTCTGTGGAGATGCTGACGGAGTCTGTGACTCATCGGCCGGGCCACCCCGGTATCCTCCTCGCTTCCCTGCCCTCACCGTCCTTCTACCTCTGCCCCCCAAGTTTCGCTACATCGTCACCACAGGAGTCTCTATGAGCTGGCGAGAACAGTATCGACGCAAGACTATGAGCGCCGCTGAAGCCGTCCAGTGCATTCACTCCAACATGCGCGTGTATATCCATCCAGGCTGCGCAGAACCGGAAGCGCTTGTGGAAGCGCTGATGGCGCGCGGCCCGTTTGTCAGCGATGTCGAAATTGTCCATCTGATGACTGCTGGCCGCGCCGATTACGTTGCTCCCGGGATGGAAGGTCACTTCCGCCACAACGCGATGTTTATGGGGGGCAATGTTCGCCAAGCCGTGAACGAAGGCCGCGCCGACTACACCCCGATCTTTCTTAGCCAAGTCGAGGATCTGTTCGAAACCGGCCAGATGCCGATCGATGTCGCATTGGTTCAGGTCTCCCCGCCCGATGCGCACGGTTTCTGCAGCTTTGGCGTCGGCGTGGACGCTACGCTCACCGCAGCGCGCTGCGCCAAGCTCGTCATCGCCCAGGTTAACGATCAGATGCCCCGGACTTTCGGCGACTGCTTCCTGCACGTGAGCGAAATCGATGCCGCTGTCGAAGTTTCGCGGCCCCTGTGTGAGCTGCGCCCCGTTCAGATCACCGACGTGCACCATCGGATTGGCAAGCACATCTCCGGCCTGATCGAAGACGGGAGCACGCTGCAGTTGGGCATTGGCGGAATTCCCGACGCCGTTCTTCTTGAACTTACAAACCATCGTGATCTTGGCGTACAGACCGAAATGCTCAGCGACAGTTCCATCCCTCTTATTGAAGCCGGAGTTATCAACGGCGCCCGCAAGACCATACACCGCGGCAAGATTGTGTTGTCCTTTGTGCTGGGCAGCCGGAAGCTCTTCGATTTCATCGACAACAATCCCATGTTCGAGTTTCACCCCAACAAATACACCAACGACCCCTGGATCATTTCTGAAAATCACAAGATGGTCGCCATCAATTCGGCGTTGCAGGTGGACATCACCGGCCAGGTCTGCGCGGACTCTATCGGCACCAGTATTTATAGCGGGATCGGAGGCCAGGTCGACTTCATCCGCGGAGCGGCGCACTGCAAGGGCGGCAAGCCCATCATTGCCATTCCCGCGACGGCCAAGAACGGCACGATCTCCCGCATCGTGCCGGTACTTGATCCCGGGGCGGGTGTCGTCACTTCCCGCGGCGACGTGCACTACGTTGTCACCGAGTTCGGCGTGGCCTACCTTCACGGCAAGACGATCCGCCAGCGCGCCGAGGCCCTCATTGAGATTGCACACCCTCAATTCCGTGAACAGCTTTATTCGTACTGCGAGAAAACGCGCTGGCTCCAGCGGCCGGTGCTTCAGGAAAGGTGAATCATGGCTACGCCAAGAGGCAAAATCACCATCGATATCGAAGAATGCAAAGGCTGCGGCGTTTGCGTTGATGCGTGCCCGCCGAAATGCCTGGAATTACTGCCCGGCTTGAACGCGTACGGCGTTCATCCCGCCCGCTACGCCGGCGAGAACTGCACGGGTTGCGGCATCTGCTTCTACGTCTGCCCGGAGCCGGGAGCCATCACTGTCTACCGCATCACCGTCCCCAAGCCGGCCAACATCCCCGCGGAGGTCAGCCATGCGACAACTTTGTAAAGGTAACGTCGCCGTCGTGAAGGGCGCTGTACTTGCCGGATGCCGTTCTTATTACGGCTATCCCATTACGCCCGCCAGCGAAATCGCGGAAGCCGCCGCCGAGTACATGCCTCAAGTGGGTGGAACTTTTCTGCAAGCTGAGAGCGAAGTCGCCGCTATCAACATGGTTTACGGCGCTGCTTCCGCGGGCCAGCGCGTGATGACCGCGTCCTCGGGCCCTGGGCTCAGCCTCATGCAGGAAGGGATGTCCTACCTTGCCGGCTCAGAGCTCCCCTGCGTTGTCGTGGATGTCGTCCGCGGTGGCCCGGGCCTCGGGAATATTGCGCCGGAGCAGAGCGACTATTTCGCGGTCGTCAAAGGCGGTGGCCACGGCAATTACAAGAACCTCGTCGTTGCGCCGGCTTCCGTTCAGGAAATGGCCGATCTCACCATGCTTGCCTTCGACCTCGCCGACCGCTATCGCAATCCAGCGGTCGTCCTCACCGACGGCTTCATCGGCCAAATGATGGAGCCGCTCGAGTTAAAAGCCCGGGAAGCGAGTCAGTCCGACAAGCCCTGGGCCGTCAAAGGCACGGCAGAGACCCGGAAGAATCTGATCTCCTCGATCTATCTCGAGCCCGACGAGCTTGAAGCCCATGTCAACAAGCTGGATGCAAAGTACAAAGTCGCTGCTGAGAAGGAACCGCGCTGCGAGCTCTACCGCGCCGAAGACCCGGAAGTTCTACTTGTCGGCTACGGCATTACATCGCGTGTGCTGCGCAGCGTTGTGGACATGGCCCGCAAGGAAGGCGTTCGCGCCGGACTGTTCCGGCCCATCACGCTGTGGCCCTATCCTTCTGAAGCCTTGCGGTACGCTGCGCGACGCGCGCACATGGTCCTCGTCGTCGAGATGAGCACGGGTCAAATGGTGGAAGATGTGCGCCTGGCTCTCGACGGCCGCGTAGAGGTCGAGTTTTTCAGCCGTACCGGCGGCAATGTGCCGCTGGCGGACGAAGTCTGCAAGGAACTGTTCGAGCGTATGGGCATGGTCGCCGAGTGGGGCGTCTAGGCTGAGCGAAATTACAAAACGAGGTGGCACCGTGGACGAATATCAAGTGATCGAATCGAAGTCACCCGCTTTCTACAGCAAGTACGAACGCAAGTCCGAGCTGCAGCATCAGACGCACTACTGCCCGGGCTGCGGTCACGGGGTCGTGCACAAGCTGATCGCCGAGGCCATTACCGACATGGGCTTGCAAGACCGTTCCATCTTCGTGAGCCCGGTGGGCTGCTCGGTTTTTGCCTACTATTACTTCGACATGGGCAACGTGCAAGCCGCGCACGGCCGCGCTTCCGCCGTCGCTACAGCCGTCAAACGTGCGAATCCCGGAAGCCTGGTCATCTCCTATCAAGGCGACGGTGACCTGGCCGCGATCGGTACCGCCGAAATCATCCATGCCGCCAATCGCGGCGAGAAGATCACGGTCTTTTTCGTCAACAACGCCATCTACGGGATGACGGGCGGGCAGATGGCGCCCACCACACTCGTCGGCCAATCCAGTACCACTTCGCCATGGGGCCGCCGCCCTTCGAACGAGGGCTATCCGCTTCACATGGCCGAACTGCTCGCTACTCTCGTAGCCCCCGCCTACATCGAACGGGTGTCGCTCCACGACAACAAGAACATCATGAAGTCGCGCAAAGCCGTGCGCAAAGCCCTGGAACTCCAACGCGACGGCGCCGGTTTCACTTTTGTCGAGCTGTTGTCCCCGTGCCCAACCATCTGGAAGATGACCCCGCAAGAGTCCCGCAAATGGATCGAAGAAAAGATGCTCGCAGTGTTCCCACTCGGTGTCTATCGCGATCGCAAACCTGAGCCGGTCAATGATGCCGTCCCTCAAATCAGCGTCAGCCGGCTCTTCAAGCTGGACGAACCGGAAGTCATTCCCAACGAACCGCTGCCCTCAGAAGAATCACATCCTGACCTGCGCATCAATATCGCCGGCTTCGGCGGCCAGGGCGTGCTCCTGCTGGGACAGATCCTTGCGGAAATGGGAATGCGCGCCGGGCGCGAAGTCAGCTGGCTCCCTTCCTATGGGCCTGAAATGCGCAGCGGCAGCGCACACTGCTACGTGTGCCTCTGCAACGAGCGCGTCGGCTCTCCGCTCGTTGAGCATCCAGACGTCCTCATCGCGATGAACGAAATCTCACTGAACAAATTCGCGAAACAGGTTGGACTGCACGGCACGATTCTCTATAACGCCGCTCAACCGCCCGCCGGCTTCCCCACCCAGGAAGCGATGGTTTACTGCGTGCCCGCCGCTGAAATTGCCGACAAACTCGGCACCACCAAGGCCACCAATATGGTTATGCTCGGCGCCCTGCTCGAACTGACGCACACGCTGCCAAAAGAAAGCGCCCTCTCGCTGCTCAAGGCAAAGGTGAAGAACGCGAAACTTCTCGAAGTCGACTACCAGGCTATCGACGCGGGAATCGCCTGCTTGCGCAAGCAGCGTGAAGAGCACCTCGCAACGGCCCAAACCGCGGAATCCGAATTGACGCCAGCCCGTTGATTGGCCAGACAAGACAGACGCTTGCCCCTAGCCATCGCGGACCGACGACGAAGGCAAAGCTGCTTGGGAATTTAGCAAAGGATCCGGTCGGTGAACTAGATTTATTGGTTGGCCGGCCTCTCCGAGGCCGGGACGGTTTCCGTCAGCTTCTTGTGAATCGCGAACTCCTTGTCCGCCTCGCCCTTCTGTCCCAGGCGGCTGTACGCCGTTGCCAAACCATAGTGAATGGAGGGATTGCCCGGGGTAAGCGCTTCCGCCCTACGCAGCGCCGGGATCGCTTCCTCGTAACGCTTCACGCTGATCAACGCGAGTCCGAGGCCTGTGTACGCTTCCGCGAAATTGGGGTCCAGTTTTGTCGCCGCTGTGAATTGCGTGATGGCGTCGTTCCAATCGCTCGCTCGGCCCGCCAGTTCACCTAGAATGTAGTGCGCCGGTGCATTGTTTGGGTCGATCTCCACTTCCTTCTGGAACTGTTCCTTTGCCTGCGGCGCAAATTTTCCTTCGGGGTCAGGGCGCGAAAGTAATAATCGGCCATATAAGAAATGGAAACCGGGCGCGTTCGGTTCCTTCTGGATCAACACTTCGTACTCGTGCTGCGCCTCATCCCAGCGGCCTTGCATCTCTAGCGCTTCGGCATTCAGTTTGTGCGCCGGGATCGATTGTGGCGCTTTCCGCCCCAGGTCCTGCGCCACCCGGGTGGAGAGATCCGAGTATGCATGCACCAGCATGAACAGAATATCGGGGTCGGAGTTGAATTGCTTATAGAGGATTCGCGCAATCTCAGCCGTCGCGTCACGGTCGTCCATGGCCAGCGCACAACGCAGGCCAGCGGCTCCTGCTCTTTTTTTCAACTCTGCAGGGGTCTGTTGCGAGTTGAGCGTGCGGCGGATTGCGGGGACGGCTTCCTTGCAACGTCCCTGCTCCGCCATTTCCACGGCTCGTTCCGGAGAAATCGCGCTCGCGGCGCTTGCGTTGGTACCTGGCTTCGGAGACTGCGCGGCCGCCCGCAACGGAAACACCAGGACCAACAAGCACAGTAAGCAAGGAACGGAGGTGCGCAGCCGAAAGAAACGCTCCGGTCTCAACGGGACACTCAGGTCAATCTTCAAAAAAAACCTTCCTGAAATGAAAATGAGGCAGGCGGGGGTGATCGCCTGCCTCATTATACGTCGTTGGTTGCTAGTAGTAGAGCTTCAGCGCAAACTGAATGTTTCTCGGCGGCTGAGCACCGGTCACTTGCCCGAGCGAGCTGCCCAAGTCCCAAACATAGGGAGCGTTCAGCTGTACGTGGTTGAAGGCGTTGATGAAGTCGGTCCTGAACTGCAGCTTGAACCGCTCGGTGATCGAGAAGTTCTTATGGAGGCTCAGGTCTACGTTCGTGTAGCGCGGCGTACGCAGGTATCCCAACTGGTTGGGGCAGCTTCCGAACCCGGATGCGGGTTGGGTGAAGTTGCCGTCGTTGACGAACCACTGATAGCCGTGCGTATCCGGGTTGGCGGGATCGCTGATCGGAGTCTCACCCAGAATCTTCGGGATCGAGTTGCAATCGGCGCGCTCGCCGCGGGAGAACGTTCCGGAAGTGTCGGTGACGCCGCCCGGCGCGATCGCCAGTGGGAAGCCAGTGCGGAAGGTGACGATCGGGCTCACTGCCCAACCGCCGATTACGCCGTCCACGAACTTGTTGGCGTTTGTGCCGAACTTCTTGCCTTTGCCAAACGGCAACTCATAGATGGCATAGGCCGTCAGCACGTGTGTGGCATCGTAGTAGCAGGGCGCCCATTCGGCGTGGCGGTCATAAACGTTCTGCCAGTACGGGTAGGCGCTGATCGCGTTGTTCCATGCACCGTAGTAGCCGGAGTTATCCGTCATGCACTTGGAGTAGGTGTAGGAAACCTGGTATTGCAAACCGTGACTCATTTGCTTCTGCAACACGGCTTGCAACGAGTGGTACGACATGTTTCCGTTCGATTGCGTTCCGGAAACCGTCGCGCCCAATCCATCCTTCGACGGGTCGCCCAACACCGAATACAGAGTCGGGTTAGCCGCAAAGAACGGGCTCGGTGCCGTGCACGGAGGTGTACCGCAGCTTGAATCCGGCAGCAGCACGCGCTGCGCGAAGTCGAACGGCACCATCAGGTGCGTTCCCCGCTGGCCGACATAGCCGATCTGGAACGTGGTATCGCCCCAGAACTGCCGCTGGATTGTCAGGCTCCACTGATCTGCGAGAGCCGGCTGAACGTTGGGATCCCACACGCGGATTAGCGCACGTGAGTAGCACGTGTAGTCTGGCGCCGCGCAGGAGGCCCCCACTGCCTGTCCCACGATACCGTCTGTGCTCGTGGTCGCTGGCAGAGGTACGCCGTCGTAGCTCGTGTTGATTTCGGCCGGGGTGAACGGTGCGTTCAAGGGCAGGCGCAGGTTCGTGCCTGTGCCTTCCATGTAGGACGAGACCGTGAACGCGCCACGGACGACAGTCTTGTTGCCGAGCATCGCTGGCGTCCAGGCGAAGCCGACGCGAGGCTGGAAGTCCTTGCCACCGTAGAAGCCGTGGTAAAGCGCCCGGCTGGCCCCGCCCTGGTTGGCGATATCCATGTTGCCGGTTTCAAAGTTGTAGTTAGCCTGCTCGTCATTCGACTCGACCCAGGGAGTGTGCGCTTCGTACCGCACACCAAGATTCAAGGTCAGGCGGTCGGTGACTCTCCAGGTGTCCTGGACGTAGAAGCCAATGATGTTGGTCGACTGTTCCCAGGTCTTGCCGGTGCTGACGCCGCGGCCGTAACTTCCGGGCAAACCGAGCAGGAAGTCCGCGCCGCCGTCGCCGGTGCCGGTGACAGCCGCGTTGTAGGACAGGTTAGTGAACCGGCCGTCATACTTCATGAAGCCCAGTTCTCCGTTGTTACCGGCATAGAAGGTCTTGATGATCTGGTGCCAGTATTGGCCGCCGATCTTCAGGGTGTGCCGGCCGTGGGTCCAGGTCACAGCGTCCTCGAACTGCCACACGTGGTCGTCGAAGCTCTGCGTGCTGACCTGGCTGCCGATGTTGTTGACCGCCGTGTTGGCGAAGTTCAGCGCAAGCAATCCATCTACGCCAGTGGGGTTACCGTTGCCGATACCCAGTGCGATGCCGAACTGGCCGACGCTCGACGCCCACGAGTTACCGCTGTTCAGCGTCACGTGGCTCCAGCCAACGCGGGCATCGTTCACCAGGTTGCTGTTGATCATGCGCGTCCAGTCCGCCACCGTGTTGTAAATCGGCGTCGTGGAGTAGCCGTTCGAAAGCAGGGCCTGCGAGTTCGTCGACGGGTTGTTCTGATATGCACGCGTGAAACGGCCCGACAGGGTGTCCTTATCGCTCGCCTTGTAATCGATCTTGATGTCGCCCTGATCTACGTTGAACGCGGACGACGTCGTATTGATCGCGTTCTGCTGCAGACCCGTTCCGATGGCGCCCGGATACAACGAAGACGCGAACAGGTTGGTAGCAACCGGGCTGATCAGGCCCGAGCCAATCTGGTTATTCAGGAAAGGAGCCCGGCAGATTGCCGTTACTGGGAATCCTGGTGGGCAAGCCACAGCGGCGGAATAGGGGTTATAAATCTGGTGCGCCACTACGCAGTTTGCGCGCGTATCTCCAGAAACGCACGGGCTGGCGTCCGGCGGCGGATTGTACGGGTTGGCTGTGCGGTCGTTGCAGATACCGCCATTAAAACCGCTCGAGCAAATCTGACCGAAGTCGCCCGTGCGCTCATCCGTCGTGAAGACGTTGTTTGCGCTCGAGGAACTTGGAATGTCGAACCGCTGGCCCTGATAATCCACGAAGAAGAACAGTTTATTTTTCAGGACCGGGCCGCCGAGCGTCGCACCGAACATATTCCAGCGCAACTTCGCCTTCGGAAGCGGATCCGACACGCCGTCCGTCGTGTGGAAGTTGTTGGACCAGCTGTTCGCGTTTAACACGTCGTTTCGGAAGAACTCCCACGCGTCGCCATGGAACTCGTTCGTTCCGGACTTGATGGTCGCGTTCACGATGCCGCCCTGGAAGTTGCCGAATTCGGCCGACGCGTTGCTGGTGATCAGGTTGAACTCTTGAATCGCATCCGGCGCAGGCGTGTACCCCAACAGGTTGTCCGAAACCTGGTTGTTGTCCATGCCGTCCAGCAGGAAGTTGTTCGCCTGCTCGCGGTTGCCGTTGATCAAAGGACGGCCGCCGTATCCACCCGTGTTGTTGCCATTGTTGAAGCTGCTCGGATCCGTCGAAACCGATCCGGGGGCAAGAAGTGTCAGTTGGACATAGTTACGGGATGCCAAGGGGAGATTGTCATTGGTGGCCGAGTTAATAATCGTGTCGACTTGCGTCGCTTCCGTCTTGAGTACGGGAGCCGCTCCGGTCACCTCGACGGTCTGACTGATCTGCCCGACTTTCAGTTCCACGTCGATTCGCGCGACCTGGTTCACTGTCAGCGTCAGTGAAGGATACAGAGCTGTCTGAAATCCCTGCTTCTCGACCTTTACATCGTAGCTGCCCACGGGCAACTGGGAGATGCGGTAAAGCCCCGCTTCATTGGTTCCGCCGGTAAACGTCGTTCCCCGTTCCACCGACTTCGCGGTGACCACCGCGCCCGCGACCGACGCACCACTGGGATCGGTGACTGTACCCGTGATCGTTGCTGTGACTTCCTGTGCGACGGCCACGTTTGCTCCGCTAATCAGCAGAGCGAGCGCCAGGCAACAAAGTGCCAACGCTATTGACTGCCAAGATTTCATGTGGATCCTCCCTGCCGGCTCGTGAAGAACGAGCCGTTTCTCCCCGGCTTGAAAGCACCTAGTACACAAACGGCAAGCACCCCAAATCAGCGCAAGCTGATCCGTTGTTAGTAAGCTATATAGCACCAAGAAAAGCTTGTCAAGCGGAAATTCTTAATTTATAAAAGAAACAAGATTGCGCACTATAGCGGCTTTGCATTACTGCTCTATATCACTTGTCGCAGCAGGGTGGGGGTGCACCCGCCCTGCTTGAAGGCTTTGGGCCTCCTGGGAGGACGCCCCTCGCGGCTTTATGTCAGCCCATTTATTGGTCGGGAACTCGGTGGTCGCTTCAGTTCGTGGCTTTGTGTGTCGGGGAAATGCCCATGCCAGTGAATGAACGCAGAATCGTGCCTGCCTATCAACGCATTCAGGGCACCCTCCGCAAAATCATAGCGGACGGTGGCCTACGCCCGGGTGATGCTGTGCCCTCCGAGCGCGAACTTGCAAAGCTCCACGACGTCAGCCTTATGACCGCCCGCCACGCTCTCGCCTCTCTGGAGCACGAGGGAGTCGTTGAACGGCGCCGCGGCGTCGGCACTTTCGTTTCCGCTCCTAAGATCCACTTCAACAAACTCATGAGTTATACGGAGCAAATGAGCTCACGCAGCCTCCGAGCCGGCTCCAAAATCCTGTTTGCTCGCCTCGTCGACGACGAGGAGGAAGCCACCGCCCGCCTCGCTCTTCCTCCCAAAAGCCAGATCGTCAAACTTGAGCGCCTCCGCCACGCGGCTGGTGAACCTTTCGCACTGGAAACTTGTTACTTCTCCGCAAGGCAATATTCCGGCTTGCTGTCCGAGCCTCTCGAGCGCGACTCACTCTTCGCGATTATCGAGCGGAACTACGGCGTTGAACTTGGCTATGCCGACGAAGAAGTGGACGCCACCGCAGCCGATCTTCGTACCGCGGAACTGCTTGGCGTACCTAAGAGAGAACCACTCTTGCGCATTCGCCAGGTCATCTATTCCTCCAAGGCCACCGTCATTACTTACGTCCTCGGCTTGTACCGCTCCGACCGCCACAACCTCGTCATCCGCCGTTTCCGCTGATTTCCCCGCTCCCGCAGCGCTTCATTTCGTTCAGCGCCAAAATGAATTGACAGAATTCCCCGCCCGGTTATAGAGTTCCGCACGACTGTCCATCACTCGAGGATCGCCCGCCTCGCGGTGCCAGGTCCGCTGCCTGTTCGCGCTTATCAGATGTACTGCCGCTTAACTTTTTAGGAGAGCCGAGTTGAAGTTTCTCCTAACGCTCGCGCTTTGCCTCGCGGCTCCGCTCGTGGATGCACGGGGCCAGGAAACATCTTCCAGCGGGGAACTTCTCACGCTCGATCAAGCCATCACTCTCGCTCAAACCAACAATCGCCAGCTCAAGATGACACAGCAGGGCGTGCTCTCGGCCAATGATCAAATCCTCGCGGCACGAGCGCAGCGTTATCCGCAGTTCAATGTCCAACTCACCGCGGCTTCCCTCCTCACTCCAGTCAGCGTCAAATTCGATCAGGGCGTCTTCGGCCTGGTAGGCGACTCGCCCGTCCCGAGCAAGGACGTGACTGTCACCACCGACCCCAAGTTCTCCGGAATGGCGATCGCCGAGGCTTACCAACCGCTTTCGCAGCTCTACGACATCCACCTCAACATCGAAGCTCTCCAGGTCGGCAAGCGCCTCGTCGAAGAACAGTTGCGCCAGCAACGGCAGCAACTCACTAATTCCGTGAAGGACTCTTACTACTCCCTGCTTCAGACGCAGAGCGCCCTCGACGCGGCTCAGGACAACGTCAAGTCGCTGCGCGAGATCGATCGCACCACCGACGAATATCTCAAGGAAAAGACCGTCCTGCCTTATCAGAGCACCGGAGTAAAAGCACAACTCGCCCAGGCGGAATTGCAGGTCGTCACTCTGGAAGACACGCTGCAGACGCAGAAGGAAAACCTCAACGTCCTCATGGCTCGCGATGTTCGCATCGACTTCCGCGTCTCTCCCGTGCCCGAAGAATTGCCGGAAGAATCCAGCCTGGACGCTGCGCGCCAGCGCGCCCTCGACAACCGCAGCGAGATCCGCCAGGCCAGGATCAAGATCGACCAGGCCATTTATGCTCGCCGCATCCAGAAAGCCCAATACATTCCTCAGGTCGGCATTCAATATCTGTTCTTCTCCCCTTTCGCCATTCAAGGGCTCCCCAACGCCGTCAACACCATTGGCATCAACTTCAAATGGGATCTCTACGATTGGGGCTATAAGAGACATTTGCTGGATGAGAAACAGCGCGGCATCGAACAGAGCCAGCTGAATCTCACTGAAACGCAAAGCCAGGTTGCTGTCGATCTCGGCAACCGTTTCCGCAAGCTCCGTGAAGCCCGCGCCAATGTGAAGGTCGCGCAACTCGCGCAGTTGGCTGAAAAGGAAAAGTTGCAGGTTGTTCTTGAGCAGTATAAACAGAAGGCCACGTTGCTGACCAATGCCCTTGCGGAGCAATCCAACATGTCCCAGGCCAATGCCAATTACCAGCAGGCCGTGAGTACCTTCTGGACGGCTCGCTCCGATTTTGAAAAGTCACTTGGTGAGGACTGACTCATGCTCATCAGGAACTTGCGCGTTCTCACCTTGGCCGCAGCGGCAACCCTCATTGTCGCCGCGGGGCATTTGACCGGCTGTCGCTCGGAGGACAAGTCTCAAGAACACGCTCCGATTCCCGTCAGTGTGACTCCCGTTGAGGAGTACTCCGGCAGTGAAGCGATCTCTTATTCAGCAAGTATCGTTCCGTACGTCCAGGTCCCGCTTATGTTCAAATCTGGCGGCTACGTCACCAGCATTCTGCAGCGCACAGGTGCCGACGGCCGCACCCGCAATATACAGCAGGGAGATTTCGTCAAGAAGGACACCATTCTTGCCACGGTGCGAGAAGAGGACTACGAGCACACCGTTCAGCAATACACGGGCCAACTTGATCAGGCCAAAGCTTCCGCCACCAAGGCGAAAGAGGACTTCGCTCGCGCTTCCGCCCTCTACGCCGCTAACGCGATGACGCAGTCCGACTACGACGCCGCCAAGGCTCAGATGGATTCCTCTCAAGGAGCCGTCACTACCGCCCAGGCCGCGCTCGGCCAAGCCCAGCAAGCTCTGGCGGATTGCAGGCTTCGCGCGCCGATCGACAGCACCGTGCTAGCACGCAACATTGAAATCGGCACGCTCGTTGCTGGTGGCACCCAGGCTTTTACACTCGGCGATATTCGTCTGGTGAAGGCCGTATTCGGCGTGCCCGATACACTGCTTAGTGCCATCAAGCTCGGCAAGAAGCAGAATGTCTTGACCGAAACATATCCTCAGCCGTTCGCCGGGCAGATCACCGCAGTCTCGCCCCAGGCTGACCAGAAAAGCCGCACGTTTCAAGTTGAGGTGACCATCCCGAATGAGAAAGAACTGCTCAAGTCCGGCATGGTCGCCACGCTCGACCTCGGGCAGTCGGCGCTTCAGCATCCGGTGTTGGTTGTGCCGCTCAGCGCCATCGTGTCCATTAGCGATGGACTGAAATCTTTTAGCGTGTTCGTCGTCACCGGTGAACCGGGGAAGGAAGTCGCCCATCGCCGACCCATACAGCCCGGCTCGGCTTACGGCAACAAGGTCGCCATCACCAGCGGCGTCTCACTCGGCGACCGAGTGATATCCAATGGCGCCACCATGGTTGTCGATGGGCAGCCTGTGCGAGTCATCCCGTGACCAGGACGGCCTGATGCCTCATCGCACCGACAACGACTACATCCAGCACGAGCGCAACACCGCGCGCTACTTCGTCGAGAACCGTCATATCTCCTGGATACTTCTGCTCGCCACCGTCGCCATGGGCGTCTACGGCTACTCCCAGATGCCCAAACGCAAGGACCCCAACATCCCTGTGCGCGTCGCTTCGGTCGTCACACAGTGGCCTGGAGCGACGGCCCAGCAGGTGGAACAGCTTCTCACGCGTCCGATCGAATCCACCATCGCTGAAAATTCCCACATCCGCGCTCCCATGGGCGCCGATTTCGGCATCAAGTCCCTCTCCATGCCCGGATTGTCCATCATCCAGGTCCAGCTCGCGGACACGGTTACGGACTCAAAAAAAGAGTTCAGCGATATGAACCTCAAGCTGAACTCGCTCAGCCTTCCCCAGGGCGCTGGACCTATCAAATTCAATAGCGACTTTGGCGACACAGCCGCCCTGATGCTCACGGTCGCCAGTCCGCTGGAGGATCCCACCACCATCTCCGTTCGCGCGCGCGCAGTCGAGTTGATGATCAGGCACGTACGCAGTCAGCGCAAACGAAAGTCCGCGAAGCAAGATGTCTCGATCGTTGTCTGTTTTCCTGAATCGGTTCCGTCGGAATCCGTGGCGCGCGCGCTACGTCTGTTCATGGCCGAAGCCGAACCCGCCGGCGTTCTGTCGGACATGCAACTCGTGAGCGGTCCAGGTTTTCTCGTTCTGGATGGCTACACCGACAAAGACGATCCCACCATCTACCGTTATGGCCGAGCGTTCACCCAGTCTCGCTTGCACGAATCCGAAATTCACCCCGACGCCTGGCCCCCGATCCTGGTGCACAACCCCGACGATCTCGCGCAGCTTCTCGCCGCCAACCCCGGCAACAAGTACACCTACCGCCAGCTTGACGAGTACACCGACCTCCTCTCTCGTGCCTTGCGCGGCGCTCCGGAAGTCTCCCGCGTTGATCGCTCCGGTGTCCTTCCCGAACAGATCTACCTCGATTATTCCCAAGAGCGTCTGGCGTCCTACGGCTTGCAGCCTTCCAATCTCAAGGGAATTCTCAACGCGCGCAACATTACTCTTCCCGGAGGCGCCCTCGAAGCCGGCTCGAAGAACATCATTCTCGACCCTTCCGGCGAGTTTAAGAATCCTCGCGAAATCGGCGAAGTCATCGTCGGCACTTCCAGCTTCGGCGCGCCCGTCTACCTTCGCGACCTCGTCGACATCCGCAGCGGCTACCAAAGCCCCGCGCGGTTCTTGAATTACTACACGTGGAAGGATTCCGAAAGCAGGTGGCGGCGCACCCGGGCCGTGACTCTCGCGGTTCAGATGCGCCAAGGCGAGCAGATCGGCAAGTTTGCGAAGGATGTACGGGCCAAACTCGACGAAACCGCGCGGCTCCTTCCGCGAGACCTCATCATTGCCTCCACTTCCGACCAGCCGCGCCAGGTCCAGGAGAACGTCGATCTTTTCATGGATGCCCTCTATGAGGCGATCGCACTGGTCGTTATCGTTTCGCTTATCGGCTTCTGGGAATGGCGCTCCGCCCTGCTCATGGCGCTGTCGATCCCCATCACCCTGGCGATGACTTTCGGCTTCGCGCACATGCTGGGCATAGACCTCCAACAGGTCTCCATCGCCACTTTGATCATCGCTCTCGGCCTACTGGTGGACGACCCCGTGGTCGCCGGCGACTCCATCAAGCGCTCGCTCGCCGATCAACATCCCCCGGTCATCTCCGCCTGGCTCGGTCCAACAAAATTGGCCCACGCGATCCTTTTCGCCACTATTACGAACATCGTTGCATATTTGCCGTTCCTTCTTCTCACGGGGACAACAGGCGAATTCCTCTACAGTCTGCCCATCGTAATGACCTGCGCGCTCGTGGCCTCGCGCCTCGTCTCCATGACTTTCATTCCCTTCCTTGCCTACTATCTTCTACGCGCGCCCAAGAAAAAGGACGAGAGCCCCGAAGAGCGCCGGACCCGCGGCTTCAGCGGCTTTTACTACCAGCTAGGCAAGCATGCCATCGAGCACCGCTGGATTGTCTTCGCCGGTTCACTGCTCTTCCTCGCACTCGGTGGCTTCCTTGGCCATCGCCTGAAGACACAGTTTTTCCCCGACGATGTTCAGTACCTCTCGTTCATGGACATCTGGTTGCCTAACGATGTCCCACTCTTCGTCACCAACCAGACCGCGAATCAGGTGGAAGACGTGATCCGCGTGACCGCCGAACAATATGGCAAGGATCATCCCGGTAAGGACGGCAAGCCCCGTCAAGTTCTCAAGTCGTTGACCACTTTTGAGGGAGGCGGCGGTCCGCGATTCTGGTTCTCCGTTACGCCGCAACTCCAGCAACTCAACTATGCTCAAGTGATCGTCGAACTTTTCGACAAGGAAGATACGCCGAAGATTCTCCCCTCACTGCAGGCCGCCATCTCGGAGAAAGTCGCCGGTGCGCGCGTGGACGTGCGTCAACTGCAGACCAATCCCGTCGATTATCCCGTCGAGCTGCGTGTGACCGGACTGGCCGATGTCAGCGCCCTCGAAGAGGAAAACGACATATCACGCCTCCGCTCCATCTCCGCCCAAGTCGTCGGAATCCTCCGCGACGCCGCCAAAGCCGCCCGCGTCCGCGACGATTGGGGACAGGACGGATTCGAAGTCACACTCAAGGTCGACCCCGACCGCGCCAACCTTGCCGGCGTCACCAATCAGGACGTCGCCAACTCTTCGAGTGCTGCTCTCAGTGGAGTAGGAGTAACCACCCTGCGCCGCGGCGACGAGCAGGTTCCCGTGGTCTCTCGTCTCCGCATGGAGGAACGCGCCACGCTTTCCGATGTGCAGAACCTCTACGTCTACTCTTCGCAGACCAACAACAAGGTCCCGCTCCTCACCGTCTCCACTCTTCAGAATGTTCTTCAGACACTCCGCATCCGTCATCTTGAGCATTTCCGCACGATCTCGGTGCAGACCTTCACGCAGCCCGGCGCCCTGCCATCCGAAGTGTTTGCCGCGGCCGCGCCGCAACTGGACGAGCTGCGCAAGAAGCTGCCGCCCGGTTACAGCATCATCGTCAGCGGTGAACAGGCCAAGACCGAACAAGGTTTCAAAAACCTCGCCATCGTGATGGCTATTTCCATCTTCATGATCTTCCTCGCTCTCGTCATACAGTTCCGCCATGCCATCAAGCCGCTCCTGGTCCTTGCTGCCGCTCCCTATGGCGTTGTTGGAGCCCTGATTTCACTCTACTTGATGGGTACGCCATTCGGTTTCATGGCCTTCCTCGGCATCGCCAGTCTGATCGGCGTGATCGTCAGCCACGTTATCGTGCTGTTTGATTTCATCGAGGAAATGCACGAGAAAGGGGAGCCGCTCGAGCAGGCTTTGCTCGATGCCGGCATCGTTCGCCTGCGCCCCGTGATGATTACCGTGGGCGCAACCATACTCGCACTTTTTCCTCTTGCCGTGCATGGCGGGCCGCTCTGGCAACCTCTGTGCTATGCCCAGATCGGTGGCCTCGGCGTAGCCACCTTCATCACCCTTCTGCTTGTACCTGTGCTCTATTCGATTTTCGTCCTTGACCTCAAAATCGTAAGATGGACTGGGCCTGCGGAAGCAGAGCGTCCCAACGAGATTGCCTGACTCGAAAGGTAAAACTCCTTGAATCGAAGTATCCGACTGGCTGCCATTTCCGTGCGCTCGGCTGCTGCCGCGCTCTTCACCCTGCTGTTCGGAATCCTCTTTGGGCCACTCTCGGCGCAGACGCAACCTCCGGCTCCGCGTCCTGGCTCGGAGGCCATCCGCTCCATGAGCGAGTCCTTCGAAGCACTCGTTCGCCGTGTCTCGCCCGCGGTGGTCGAAGTTCTGGTGACGGGTTACGGTTCCGGTGACGAGGACGAAGACGACGACGCCAAGGGTCCGAGTTCCGTCGGGCGCGAACGCAGCCTCGGCTCCGGCGTCATCATCGACCCCGACGGTTACATCATCACCAACAATCACGTCGTCAAGGGCGCGGACCGAGTCCGCGTCATCCTCACCCCGCCGCAACCCGATGATGCGCAACCTGCTTCGATGCTCAAGGTCAAGCGCCGCATCCTCAATGCCAAGGTTGTCGGCGTCAGCAAAACCATCGACCTCGCCGTCCTGAAGGTTGATGCCACCGCGCTGCCCAGTCTGCCGCTTGCACGATACGACCGCCTGCGCAAAGGGCAAATCGTATTCGCCTTCGGCAGCCCCGAAGGTCTCGAGAACTCCGTCACCTTCGGTGTCATCAGTTCCGTCCTGCGCCAGCCCGATCCCGACGATCCCATGGTCTATATTCAGACCGACGCGGCAATCAATCCCGGCAACAGCGGCGGCCCTCTGGTCGACGCCGACGGCAACGTCGTCGGCATAGACACTTTTATCTACACAAAGTCCGGCGGCAACGAAGGCATCGGCTTTGCCATTCCCAGTGGAATCGTCCGCTATGCGTACGACCAGATTCGCTCCTACGGCCGGGTCCGCCGTCGCACGATTGGCGCCGATCTTCAGACGCTCTCGCCTGATATGGCCGCGGGTCTCGGTTTTGGCGATCACGTCGGCGTGATCGTCTCGGACTTGGAGCCAGATGGTCCCGCCGAGCGCGCCGGCCTCCGCATTCAGGACTTGATCGAGACCATCGATGGCATGCCCGTGGAAAACGTCTCTCTTTTCACCCTGAGCCTGTATCTCCGCACCAAAGACGATAAGGTCAATCTGCAGGTTCTGCGCGGTGACAAGCAGCTGATCATCCCCGTACCCGTCGTCGAGCCGCGCCACGACATCAGCCGCCTCGCCGAATTGTCCGATCCTTCGAAGTATCTGATTCCGCGACTCGCCATTATCGGAGCAACCATAACGCCGGAAGTCGCCGAAATGGTTGGCGGAACCCGCCTGCTCTCAGGCGTCCTTGTCACCGCCACCGTGGCCAACCGCCTCGCTGTGGACTCCGGGTTGGCCGAAGGCGACATCATCCATTCCCTCAATCGAGCCCCGATCAAGTCGATGGACGATCTTCGCGCCGCGTTCAACAAGCTCCAGCCCGGCGATCCTGTGGCCATGCAAATCGAGCGCAACGGCCGGCTCTCTTACATCACATTCGAGATGGAATAGAAAACGGGAGGCCACAACCGCAGCCTCCCGTCGCGCTCTTTCTCCGCCCGCGTTCTAGAACACGAACTTCAGCCCAAGCGTCAGTGAGCGATTGCCTCCGCTGAAGAACGACGACGCATGGAGGAAGTTCGGATCGAAGGGCAGAGCGTAGCCCTGCGTTGTTGTGGCCGTGGTGATTCCCGTGGCGTTGAACACGTTTCCGTTGCTCAGCGCATAGCTTGGATGGTTCAGAACGTTAAACACGTCGACGCGCGCCTGCAGATACTTCGACTCCCCGAAATACAGCCGCTTTGCCACGCCCAGGTTCCACGTGCTGAACCCTGGCGAGAAGAAGCTGTTGCGTGCCACCGTCGTCTTCACGCCCGGACCCGCCACGATGTATTTCGCGTTCGGATCGACCGGCGTGTATCCGATTGCAGGAAAGAAGGTGTTGCCGTTCGGATCCGATGGATCGAAGCACCCTCCGCCCGACTGCAAGCCTGTGGGCGTCGTGAATGCCCCCGGCCCGCCGTTCGAAAGGCCCGTGATGCCGCCCGGCAGGGCGCATACCGCGTAGACGTCCGAGCCGGTGTTGCCTCGCGCTCCTGGGTTGATCACCACGCGGTCACCCGCGGAGTCACCGTTTCCATTCGCATCGAGAGCCGACTGCAACGTGATCGGCTGTCCGGTCTGCGCCAGGAAGATCGTGCTCACCTGGAAGCCGTTCACCGCCGCGTTCACGAATTTGTTGTCGCTCTTGAGTTTCGGGAATTCGTAGGTCAACGACAGGGCGAACTTGTGCCGCACGTCGAGGTCGGAATTGCCCCAGTCCTCGCCGATGTTCCGGGTGTCTTGCGCACGCCGCGGATTCAGCAGGCTGGTGAAGAACTCGTTCGTTGCATCGTCCAGGGTGTGCGAGAACGTATAGTTGGCGTTGAACGTCAGCCCATGCACCGCACGCTGCGTGAAGTTGACCGACGCCGCGTGATACGTGCTGCTGCCGTACGGCGGGTCCGACGTCACGATGCCGTTGAACCCGTACTGGTCGTAAGTGTTTGGATTGAAGCTGTTGAAAGCCGCATCGGTCGGTGTTGAGCCATTCCACGTTGTCGGCACCGACGACGGCGTAAAGAACGTCGGAAGCGGCTGCCCTCCCGCGTCGAAATAGCTTTCGAAGTTGCGGCGGAACTGCACTGGCAACGACAGTCCCCGCGTTCCCAAGTAGCGCACTTCGACCGTCGCGTTGCGATACAGTTCGTGTTGCACGCCTAGTGACCAGGTCAGGATCTTCGGCATGACCGTGTCATCGACGTACGACGTTGTCAGTGACCGAGCGTCCGCTTGGTTCGCTGGCGGAATATAAGTCCCGGGCAATCCTCCGTTCGCCAGGAAGCCGGCCCCATTCGGGTTGTTGCACCAGCCTGGCAGCGGCGTGAGTGTGCACGCTGAGTCCGGATTCAATTCGGACTGCAATTGGGGCGGCAACGTGATCGATGCGAAGTTCTGGAACTTCACGTCATACGCGATTCCGAAACCGCCTCGGATCGCCGTCTTCCCCGTTCCAAACGGATCGTAAGCAAACCCGATGCGCGGGGCGATGTTGTTCTTGTCCGTCTTTGGCACTCCGAAGGTGATGACTCCCGGTACGCTCGAAATCGCGTTCAGTTTCTGCGTCTCGCTTCCCACCGGGTTTGTCCAGTATTCGTAGCGTATGCCCAGGTTGATCGTCAGCTTTGGGGTCACTTTGAAGTCGTCTTGCGCGAAGTAGTAAAACGCGCTCTGTGTCCCGAGGAAGCTACCGGTTCCCGCGCCTCGCAGCGTGCGGCCGGGCTGGCTCGGCAGATCGTCGTTGATGAACTCCGCCAGGCTCGAATACCAGTAATCGCCGTTGCTGCGCGACAGGAAGAACTGCGGATAGATGAAGTGGTTGTACTGTGCGCCGAACTTGAACGAATGCTTCCCCTTCGTCCAGGAGAAGGTATCAGCAATTTGGTACGTATTCTGCTTTTGGTATTGATTGTCCGCCGGCCCCACGGTGTTGTTACCCAGTTCAGAAATTGTTACGTCCGGGGGGCAACTCGAGCATGGGTTCAGGAACGCCTGGTAGAAGAATGAATACTGCACGCGCAAATCGTTCAGCATCGTGTTCCCAATGGTCCAGGCGTCCGTCAATGCGATTTTCCGGTTATGGAACGGTTCGTTCTGGTTGAATTGCGGAATAGTCGCGTTCACCGGGAAGATGAAGTTCGCCTGATTGAACAGGAATCGTGCCCCGAACTGATGTGTCTTCCACGTGTAGTCGGCGTTCACCTGCGCGTCGTGTTCGCGTTGGTACAGCGGGCTCGTCACGATCAGGTTTCCGATCGGAATCGGTGTTCCGTTGACGGTCGGCCAGTCGCTTTGGCCGATGTCGGCCGATGGCGCCGTCGGAAAATTCTGCAGAATGTCCGATACCTGCTGATTTGCCGCCAGGCCTTGCAGCGTCGCCAGCCCATCGGCCGTAGGTTCGATCAGCGGTGTCGGTGTGCCTGCGCCGTGCAGCGTCGTGTATTCGTAAGCTCCAAAGATGAACAGCTTGTTCTTCACGATCGGCCCGCCTACCGTGCCGCCGAATCGATTGTTATCGAACGCCGGCTTGCCCGGTATGGTGCCGCCCGCAATCGCCGCCGCCGTCAGATTATCCAGTGCGTTGAAATTGCGGTTCTGGTTGTACCACTCGCCCGACCCGTGCCAGTTGTTTGTTCCGGTCTTCGTGACTAGGCTGAACTGCCCGCCCGCCGAATGGCCGTATTCCGCGCTGAACTGGTTCGTTCCCACGTTGAATTCCGCGACCGCGTCCGGAATGACGGTGGAGTTGTTCCCAGTTACTCCCAGGTTGTTGTCGTCGACGCCGTCTACGGTGAAGTTGTTGTCCCGCGGACGCGTGCCCCCCACGCTGCCCCCAACGCCCTGCGTCCCCCCTGGCGTCGCAACCACGTTCGGCGCCAGAACCGCCAGGTTCAGCGGGCTGCCATTCAACACGCCCGATGCTGTGGGCAATTCCACGTCGCGCGCATCGTAGGTCGTGTTCAGCGAAGACGATGAAGTTTGCACCTGAACCGCTGCGCTGGTCACTTCAATCGTGTCCGCTGCGGTTCCCAGTTCCAGTTTCGCATCCGCCACGTTGTCCTGGTTCGCGACGACGCTGATGTCGCGCTTCACAAATCCACGAAACCCCTTCGCCTCCACCGACACGCGATACTGTCCAGGTAGAAGGCTCGGCAACGAATACGTCCCGGCTGAAGTCGTGGTTATCTTTACGGAAACGCTGGTGTCTTGATTTGTTACAGTCACTTCGGCGTCAGGCACGGCCGCGTCTTGTGGATCCAGCACCTGCCCGCGCAACGTGCCCGTCGTCTTTTGTGCGTTTGCTGGAGCGATCGCCAAACACACCATGCCGAAGGCGGCCACCAACGTTGCAACATACCGGAAGGCCCCTCGCCATCCGGATACAGCTTGCTTTCTGGGCTTATTCATTCCCCCCATCCTTTCGATCCTCGGGAAACACTGCTTGCTTACCGCGTGGACTGTGTCCGCTTGTGGGACACCGTGCCAGAAACGCAAATCGGCAAGCCTGCTCTGGAATTGCACTTCGGCGGCCAACTTCCCTGTTTTGTCGATCTGGCTCAGTTTCTTGAATTTGCGGGGTGGATTGCCGATATCTGGAACTCAACGCTCAATATTTCAGAAGCATTTACGTGAATTTGGTCCGGGTTTTTGTATATGCGGCAAAATCCGTTTGTAACTTTTTTGTCCGCGCTCGGGCTCGCCGCGTTTTCCCTGACAACTTTTTTGGAATTTCTTCGTCTATATCTTCAAGGCGGGGTACAACGTGTTCGCTCGTACGTTGCAGTCCACTTTTTCTCCACGTACGCGCCGCTTCGGCGCTGTGGTGTACGGCTGCGCCCTCAGCGGGACTTGCTCTTCTTTGACCCTTTTCGAATATCCGGCTCTTCCAGTTTCACGGCCAAATGCGACAGTCGCTCCAGCTCTTCGCGAAACCCTTCCCAATGCTTGCTCCCCACGCTCTGCACAAAGCGGCTCTGGATCTCTCTCCACAGCGGCAACGATCTTGCCAGCGCCTGCTCTCCTTTTGCTGCCAGCGTCACGAACCTCTGCCGCATCTCACCCCGCGGCGAAACCGACAGCAGGCCTTCTTTCTGCATCAGTTTCAGGTTGCGCGTCAGGGTGGTCTGATCGATGAACAGAATCTCCGACAGCACGTGGATCGGCACCGGCTGCTTCTTGGCAATGGCCACTAGCAACGCGAACTGCGTCGAGCGAATTCCGGATGTCTGCATGGCGGCGTCGAACAAGCGAGTGACGGCGCGCGCTGCCATTCGGAAACTGAAAGCGGCGCAGTACCCGGTGCCGTTCAGGTTCATATCGGGGAATATCGGTGGCATCAAGCCTCAAAAGTCACTTGACTTGTATCTGCATGTTAAGATATA
>Ga0335082_10000566_pt1 | contig 38669 bp, 38 predicted proteins | sample Lox_Sample_41_FD_206718 | JGI IMG/M metagenome (GOLD analysis project Ga0335082, IMG submission 206718) | Soil microbial communities from Loxahatchee National Wildlife Refuge, Florida, United States - Lox_Sample_4.1 | ecosystem: Environmental > Terrestrial > Soil > Wetlands | place: USA...
TCTGCGCGAAAACGGCATTGTGCCACCAGCAAGCCGACCCAATTCCCCCGAGTTGAAAGACAAATACTGAATTCAGCAGCCTGTCGGTCATTTCTCCTGTTTCAACGCTTGGTAAGTTCGGGTTACTGGAAATTCCGGCCCTGTACTCTGAGTTTCTCGTGTCATAAACGCGCTCATGACGGACGACGAGGTGACGTTCAGTAGAAACTATTTTCGGTGGCTGCATTAGCCTCCACAATCAAACTGAAATGGGTATTACAATCGCACCTAGCAACGCAGCAAGAGCTTAGTAGTGGAGAGGCTTCCACTGGCGGCCCGCGCACTCAGTACATCCAGATTCGCCCTCCGCTTCACCTAAGAAGGTGTCTCCTCGCTTCTGACAGAGCATCATTTCATCTGCCTCACGAACAGATCGCTGGTCTAGTTCCCTAAGGTTCTACGGCATGAGTGAATTATATTATAAATCATTAACGGGACGTGTAGTTGAGTGAATTTGAAGACTGAAGGGAAACCCTGAACTTAAGGCTTGAATCCAACGATGAGAAAAACACCATCTGCTGCAACATCCGGATTAAATTTCAATGGGGCAGCTAGGTGAGCCTTCTCAAAGGCATTCTTAACTGTGCCAAAACGAACAGGAACCTCTGTTGTAATTTGAGCACCTTGTGTTGCGACAGAAATTGGGGAGCGTACCCACACTTCGGTACCTACAGGGGTGGGTATTATTATCACCCTATCGTTTAGCGTTGCATCCCATCCGCCGTTCTTAAATATCTCAAGCAACTCGATGGCAAAGTTGCGCGCTTCTGGGTTTCCGATAGGGCAGCGAATCTCTATCTGTCCCTTTGGCTCTTTGCTTAGGCCCTCGATCAACTGCTTTTGTTGTTCTGCCGTAAGGTGCCGGTCCTTCACGCGCTCCTTGAGTTCTATCAAGGCTTTCTCAGCTTCCGCTGCCTTTGCTTGCTGCTTCGCTAACTCAGATTTAGAGTCGGTGACATCCTTTTCCAAGACGGCCACCTTGGCATCTGCTTCGGCAGTTCGCTCTTGTTGTTTTCCCAGCTCAGTTTGTGCCCCCGTCAGACTCTTGTTGAATTGCCGCAACTGTTCGTCTTTTTTCTCATTAACTTTATTTCCAAAAATCATCGCTCCCGCTCCTGCGAGGAACGTCAGAAAAAGAAGAACGACAGCGGCCATATCAAAAAAGGACTTCCAGCCTTCAAGTGACACGGACATCTTTAAGTGCCTCTTAACTCGGGCGGCAACGTTATCATGGGAAACATTTTTCTTGCCAAAATCTTGGAGGCAAGGCCCGGAGCTTAACTGCCCTGGGCTTTTTTGTTTACTTGCCCTACCCTGCTTCAAAACGCGAAAAATACAAGAGGTTAACTTGCGAAATAAGCGAATTAAGGGGCGTCGGCCCTGTAGAGCGGCTCCTGAGCGTTAGGCTATCTACCCGAAGCGCCCCTCTAACGCGCCAAGAATCAGTAAATTGTGGGACATTGTCCGCGTAGTGGCCGAGTCTGCGCGCGGGAGCTGTGAGCGAACTGTGCATGAACTCGGCCAAAGTCACCGTCCGACTTCCGTTGAATAATTTGGTAAGCCAGCGAGAGAGGCCCGCTGTCCCTAGCGAGATTAGGTATTTAGAATGAGTGAGTTACATGCTAGGCTGTCGCGTTAAGGAGCCCAGGGTGAAGAGGCAAAAGAGGGCGGAACGTGAGGCGCCTCCGATTGGAGAGCACAACCTGCTCACTTTGCGCGAAGTGGCGGAAGTCTTGCGCCTCAGTACGCGCACGGTGAGGGAATACGTTCACCGGGGCGAGATCGAAGGCCGCATTATCGGTGGTAGGTGGAGATTCAGGCGAGCCGACCTAGACGCTTTCTTTGCGAATGCTCCCCCTAGCTGGGACTTTGCTGGAAAGAACGGTCACGGGGATTAGACGGTGGAGCAACGAAAACAGGCACGCGGCTGGCATCAGCACTTCACTGGCTCATGTGCGAGGTTTAACTGCGAAGAGATGCCCGTCATCCCGGCCTGGGTTGTGCGAAGTAATCTCAATGATCCTCGAAGAATCCCGTATCTGTTGATATGGAAGGACGAGCGCCACGGCGGCGAAATCAAAGAAGCTGTGCGGCTGACGCGCTTTATTGAGCCGAGCAATTCTCGTGTGACAGACAACTATGTCGAGTTGAAACGAACAGATGGGAGCGCCACCGTTTTGCGTATCGTTTGGCGATCGCTGCCACGGAACGGCGGGCGGGCCCTGTTGCTGGTCTGTTCCTACTGCAACACGCCGCGCCGTCACGTCTATGGCTGGGAGTGGGACAGCGCTTCGGGATGGTCAAACAGAGTCAGGAGTGTCGGTTGGCGGTGCCGCTCCTGTGCGCGACTGCGCTACTCTTCCGAGGGCGGCTATTTGCGGCCAACAGGTCTCGGGCGACTAGGGCATCTTGGCGTCATGCTTGCCGCTTACGGGAACCTGCCACGGCCGGAATCCTGGCTTCCCTACGTCTTTACTTCGATCGATGATCCCCGGCTTGACGAGATCGTGCGCCCCTGAATAGCTCCTAAGTGCGTGAAAGACCTTTTACTGGCGGACGCGAATACGTTTTCCGTTACGCGTCGTGAATTCGTGTTCCGCCCACTTCGGAAATCCGGCAGACACACGGTCATATTCTCGATTTGCGCTAGCGATGTCTCCCATGTCGGCGTAGGCATCACCTCGTTTCAGAAAAAGTTCTGGCAAGACGGTAACATCAACCTCCTTGGCATCCATCAAGAATTGCTTGGAATAATTCGCGTAGCTCATTTGCGGGTTAAACAGCGCTCGCAGTTTTTCACACAATACATCATCAGCTATGTCGTCATATTCGGGATAAATTCTGCGGAACTGGTCGATATTGAATCCAAAGATCGTGCCCGCCAGATAGTTTCTGATGGCATGGCCGAGGTCATTGATTGCACGTGGATAATCATGGAGTTTCAAATAAACATCTGCGCGGTATTCGTATGCCCCGCACACTGTATCTTCGCAGCCCTGAGCAATGCGCTTTGTGTAATCGCGAATAGCTGCTTGATAATCTTTTAGCTCCGATTCTGCCGAAGCGCGGTCTCCGTACAATTTGTCTCTCGGGTTAAGGTCCAGCGCCTTTGTGTAGTCCCGAATTGCTTGCCGATTCTCATGCAATTTAAGGTGAGCACCGGCACGTAGCGCATAAGCGGGCTCAAAAGTCCTGTCAGCGGCGATTGCCTTCGTGAGAAATCGCACGCCAGTGCGGTGGATTTCATCCAATTCGAGGCACGGATTCGTGCGTGGTACTACCTCATCGAGACATGTGGCATTCGCACGCGACATCAAACCTCCTATGCCGCCGTAAACGTACGGTCTCGCACTGAAATAGGACGGTAGCGGCGAAGACGAATTAAGCTCAGCCGCATGTTCAAATGCTTTCAGGATCGGTTGATAGTCTGCGTCCAAAGAATATCGGGAAAATTCAAGCCCGTATAAGCCAACGTAAAGCGACGTTCGGTAATCCCCCGGAAACAACGCTGCCATTTTGTTTACATCAGCCTGTGACCACATGCACGGCATAGCTATTGGCTCATCTGGTTTGATGTTGCCATTGTTGAACATTTCATCGGCGCTCTCGTACTCGATTCGCATACCCGCGTCGAGATCATTCAGCGCATTTGCATATCGCCCTAGCAGAAATTCGACTTTCGCTTTCTGCGCATAGTGATCCCTTAAAGAGTCGAACGCGCCGTTTTCATTTGGCTTCCAAAGTTTGATGGACGTGTCAATGTCTCTGAGTATTGTTTCTTTACTGCTGTCCGCGATTTCACACGAGACGGTTGCCCTCAGAATAAAAAAGTCCGTATCAGTCGGGTCTTGCTGAATGAAAGATGTGATCCCGCGCAATGCGGACGCAAGCAGAGATGGATCTTTCGAATTCAGTTGCTCCATGACGGCACTTTGGGCGAACGCTCGTCTCGCAAGCGTTACAGAAATGGACTTTTTGGGCGGACCACTGAGTTCCATAGGGTCAACGACTGCCCGTGTTCGTGGGCGAGATGGTACGTTTTGAGCCGACAATGGAATGGTCGCCAACACAACGATGGCAGACAGACAGATAGTCGTTCGCATGCCCATTTGAGATATCCTTCCACCACCTCGCAGCCCCCTGCGCCCGGACAGCCATTGCGGGCAGCGTTGCTCACCGCGTTTGAGGTGGTAAACGGAGAGAGCGAGGCCCGCGATCCCATCTGCGTTCAATCATCGACCTCGCGGCGTGAATTAATGCAGATTCAGTTGTTCCATCAATGGGATAAGTAGCGACACCACCCTCTACGAAAAGCCGATATTGGCTAGCCCACTTCGCTTTGCCGACGAGACTCTTTGTCGTGTTGCATGCACGAACCGCTTCACGACGGCCGAAACCGGGCAGCGTGATAGCGAACTCGCTTTCTGCAATACGAAAGCCCCACAACTCGTAGCAGCCCCACGAGAATACGTGCCCTACTTCCTTTAACAATTGGATTCGGTCCTGTTCACTCAGAGACTGCAAAGCGTCATGCAGGCCGTCGATGGAGAACAAAACAATAGAAAATTCCGTCTCCCCGTACAAGTCGTGCGCTAGAAGACGCGATAAACAGGTAGCACTAAAAAGCAATGTTTCAGAATCAAAGTCATCGGCATAGCCCTGCTCGTAGCCCCACTTAAAGTCACCCGGATCAGTGGCCTTAGCGCTCTCTGACTTGGAAAGCTCTTCAAGCCCACGCCGTACCAATGGAGAATTCCTTTTGGAGAGGCTATGAGACGTTCTTGGGACAATGTGTTTGTTGTCTTGGTCCTTGGTCATTAGTTGTCACGCTCTCGAGCTGCTTTCAACTCGACCCGGGACCGAGCGATTTGTACCTGAATCGCAGCTGCCATTTCCGATAAAACATCGCGCCCTTGCCTTTTGCCGTCGTCAACCTTGGTTCTTAGCTCAAAGATCTCGGACGACGTTATTTCTGCAATTTCTCCTTCAATCTCAGCTAGTCTTCTCTTGACCTGAGCAATCCGACGAATCACCTTAACAAGGCCAACCCCTAGCCCTTCACCGAGAACAGCTTCTGGACTGCTCTCGTACTCCTCAAGAATTCCCCGAAGTCTCGCCTCATCTCCGTTCTCATACGCTCTGTTTGCCTCAGCCATTGATCTCTGTCGTTTCTGGCGGTCGGCATCGTCCACTGCTAGATCCGGGTGGATTCTTTTTGCAACTTCACGATAAAGCGCCTTTAAAGAGGGCGTCGGAGAGAACCTGCCTCTGTCTTCCGTCAACGACGCGGTCGCGCTTGCGCGAGATTCCCCGGCGCGGCATCGAGCTTCCGCTGCCATTCTCTGAGCCTTCAAATCGCCTGGGAATCTCCGGACTGCGAGCTCTGCAATTTGAGCCTCGGTTTCATCCAGTTCGGCATAGCGTAATCCCACGATCTTCAAATACAGACTCTCAAAAGTCCCTAAATCCGCACGCAACCCGGTCAGTTCAAGTTCAGATTCAACCAGGCGGTTTTCGAGGTCTCTGAGCTCTTGTTCTTTGAGCCTTAATTCCTCTTCCTCTGGCTTTGGCCGGGCGCTACTCACATGCCATCCATTCTCCAAAGGTGCGCGGTTATACCCCATCGCGCAACGGCATGCCGGTACTATTGACACGAAGTAAGCAACATCGCGTGGGAAAGGACGGCGAGAAGAGACTCCACGTGCTTCCGACCCGCGACGGGACAAGTTACTGCGCTCTTTTTTTTAGCTTCCTGCAATTGCCGGAACGTGATTCCGCTGTCAAGCTAAGAATGCATGGCGCGGGTAGGTTTGGCTGCCGAAGAGGCGGTCATTCCAACAGAACGGGATGCCACTGTTGGAGGTGGCTATGGATAAGTCCAGTCGAAGTTTTGACCAGATCGAAGCAGGAGCGGGGAGATGGCGAGCGCTTCGCTGCGATTTTCAAGAGTTAGCTGACAAAGAGCAAAAAATATTTGAGGGGAAGCGTGGCGACGTTTGGCTTAAAGCCTACGTTTGGAACAGGAAGAGTCTTTCGCCGCGTGAAACCCAGCGGAGGAATCGTAATGGTCAGAAGGGCGTGCCTGACGGGTTTGCTGCGGCCGCGAACGCATTCAATGCCAAAAGCCTGAGGGCACCTGATGGCTGGTATTGCAAGCTCCTCGACGGAGACGCGGGGATTTCAGAGCGATTTCAACCAGTGGCGGCGCGCGCTGGGCTTACTTTGGGGCGCGTTAAGAATGCGGACGCGGCGGGATTGTGGCTTTATCGACTCTTTCGCTATTTGCAAGAAACCAGAAGCTATTTGCTCTTTCTAGAGGAGGCGGGCGGGGACGGAATCATTACAAAAGCCTGCGAGGCCTCCGTGATATTTTGCGACCAGCTCGAAAAAGAGGCCAACAAATCCTCCGTTCTGAACGACGACAAAACAACGCGAGGTACGGACGGCCTGTCCGCCAACGGTCAACAAAAGCCGCTCAAGGACCGCGAGAACAGAATTTTAGAAGTCATCAGGCGAGAGCTGAAAGGACGAATCTACTGCCGCGAATTGGACAATGCAGTAATTGCACCGCCCCGAAATGGGGTTTGGAAAGAGGGTCCTCGGAAGTACATGGCGGCCTACGATCAAGGTAGCCCGTGGCGTCACCGAATTGAGGATGAGAAAAGCAAGATTAAACGCAAGGCGAAACTCGCTGGCGTGCTCGCAGCGAGAAAATCGTACGTCCCACCAAGGCCCGCATAAAACCTAACTGAAACCGCCGTTTTCACTCGCCGCGAGTGTTCGCGACTTTGACCATCCCTTCCTTGACTCTTAAAGTCGGCCCATGCGAACCGACAAACCGCTGCTTGTTTCGGTTGCCGAAGCTAGCTTCCAACTCAGTCTCTCAAAGGAAGAAATCGCCGCGCTCGTCCGAGATGGCGAGCTGGTAGCCGTGAAGATCAGAGGCCAGGTCCTCATAGTCTACGACTCGCTCACTGCCTTCATGCGGCGAGCGCGGAGAAATAGCCCGGTTGTCGAGGCAGGAGCATGAAAAACGAAGCGGCCACGGACGTTTGCGTCGCCCGTGGCCGAAAGGAAAAACTTGTGAACTCAACTTTGAAAAACGTACTAGAAACGGAGCAGCTTTGCAAATCCCACGTCTTGCATCTTACAGCGCGCCTGTTGCTTCTCGGCGTCATCAAGAACTTCAGCTTTACGTGGGTCAATTTTCGTCACGACGATGGATGCAAAACTCTTCGCACGCTGTCGAGCCTCGATTGCTTCTGCAACTGCGAGGCGGTCATCGGCGGCGAGCGTTACTCGTTCAATCAGTACGTCAGGAATGCGGAGCGCGTCCAGTGAGAACGCAACGCGCAGAGTTAGAGTCTTTCAACGCGAAAGCTTCAAAACCGGCGACCAAGCCCAATGAACATGGAGAGCCGGGAGACGATTTGCCTGTCTCCGAGCAGCGTTTTCTGGATTTGTTGCGCTCGAATCCAGAGAGCTTTGTCATCCGCAAAAACGTCTCGGAAACTGCTGATGAAAACGGCAAGCGCAAAGCCGTCTACACCACGCTGTCGAGACAAGTTTCTGTCGCGGACGTAGCAGCGCACCTTGATGGAAAGACCTGTCTTGTTCTGAAGCCAGAGCTTGCCGATGGAACATGCTTGTGGGCAATGATCGACCACGACGTGTACAGCCCGCAGCGGTGTCAGATCATCCGCGACGAAATCCAGACACTGCGTTTGCCCTTGCATCCGTTCCGGTCAAAATCCGGCGGGCTGCACAGCACGATCTTCTTTCGGTCGCCACAGCCCTCGCTACAGGTGAGAGCGCTGCTCGCGAAGTTCGCCGCACAACTCGGGGAGTGCCCCGATTGTGAAATCTTTCCGAAGCCGGTGGCGCCGGGGAAAAAGCCCTTCGGTATAGCTATGCCGTTTTTCGGCGAACGCGGCGAATTCGAAAGCTTCGAGCCAGTTTTCTACGATGGGCCGCTGAACGGGCACGTGCCGGGAAGCGGTGAATTGTCCGACCTGCCGGCCTACGGCGTCAGGCTGCCTGAAGGCGTAGACTTTGGCGAATTACTCAAGGGCAGGCTGCAATTCCAAATCCGTGACGAAGCTGGCGGCATTAGCTACGACTATCATGGAATCAGTGGGCAACCCTGCCTGATACAACTCTCCCCGCATTCAGCCAACAAATACAATCCGCGCTGTTCGCGTTTCTTCGTTAAGGACGGTTACGTTTGCCATCAATGTTTCGATTCCGACTGCCAGGCTGAGACGGAACCAAAAACACAGAAGGCCCTCGAAGCCATCGGAATTGACTTCCGCGCGGAGTTCCCAAGCGCCGGTCTCCCACAAAACGCTGTTCCGTGGCCCGAGCCGCTCGCACTGGAAGCGTTTCACGGACTGGCCGGAAAAGTCGTGCGCGCCATCGAGCCGCATTCCGAGGCAGACTCTGCAGCGCTGCTCGTTCAGTTCCTCGTTGCGTTCGGCAACATCATCGGGCGCAGCTCATTCTTCAGCGTCGAGGATGTCGAGCACTCCACGAACTGCTTCACGCTCATCGTCGGGGACACCAGCAAGGCCCGCAAGGGTACGTCATGGTCGCGCATCCGAAGAATCTTTGACCGCCTCGAGGAGGACCGCTGGGCCGAGTTGCGGATTCTAGGCGGCATCGGTTCAGGCGAGGGAATTATCGAGCAGGTCCGGGATGCGGTTGTAAAAGGGAACGAGGTAGACGCGGGCGCGCCCGACAAGCGGCTGCTGCTGAACGAAACTGAATTCGCGCAAGTACTCGCCGTCAACAAGCGCGAGGGCAACACGGCTTCCGAAGTGCTCCGCAAAGCATGGGACGGAACAACGCTGCAAACCCTCACCCGGCAAAGATCATCCCTGAAAGCGAGCGGCGCACACGTCAGTCTCATCGGACACATCACGCGAGACGAACTGCTGCGGCATCTCGACCAGACCGAAGTCGCCAACGGATTGATGAATCGCTTTCTGATCTGCTGCGCAAGGCGCTCGAAGTACCTGCCGGAGGGCGGCTCAATGAGCAACGAGGAAATCTCCACGCTCGCAAGAGAGCTTGCGCTAGCCGTGGAGTTTGGCAAGGAATCGCGGGAGCTTCGCCGTGACGCTGAAGCGAGGAAACTCTGGCATGACATATATCCGGATTTGTCGGAGGGCCGACCCGGACTCTTCGGCGCTTTGATTGCGCGAGCCGAGGCGCAAGTCCTCAGGGTGTCGATGCTCTATGCGCTGCTCGACCGCTCCGACGCGATTCGCCGAGAACATCTCGAAGCCGCTCGAAGCGTATGGCGGTACTGCGAGGACTCAGCGCGGCACATCTTTGGCGACGCACTTGGCAACCCTGTCGCCGATGAGATTCTGCGCGCGCTGCGCGCCAACCCGAGCGGCCTAACGCGGACGGAGATCAACGACCTCTTCGGGCGGCATCGCTCAAAAAACTACATCGGGGGAGCGCTGTCTATGCTCATGCAGCGCGGACTTGCGAAATCTACAACCGAAAGCACGCAAGGCCGCCCCGTCGAGCGCTGGCGGGCCAAGCAAAGAGAGAAAGTGAAATAGGGGGCAAGGGGACCGTGAACGGAAGCCTCAAGCCCGAAGATATTTTGCAGGCCGCGCGAGAGTTGCCGGTGGAAGACCTCCCGAATTTCATCGGCCAGTTGGAAACGGCTAAAGCAACGGCTTGGGCGCGGCTGGCGATGCCGTCGAACGGAACGCATCAACACGATGAACTGCTGGGCGTCGAAGCAGCCGCCGCCCGCCTGGGAGTAAGCACAGACTACCTCTACCGCTATCACCGGCAGTACTCTTTCACTCGACGCCAAGGGCGCAAGCTGCTGTTTTCGGCTTTCGGCATCCAGAAGTACATCCAGCAGTAAAGAGATGGACTTTCTGTACGTACATAAAGTAGAATGGAGGTTGAGGATGAAGAAGCGCATGGGCCGCCCGCCGAAACCGAAAGCAGAGCGCAAATCTAAAAGGATCGAGCTGCGATTGTCGGCTGCGGAGTATCGCAGGTTGGAGCAAAAGGCCAAGGCGAAGGGCTTAAGCGTCTCTGAATTTTTGAGACAGTGCGGGGAGGAGTGACGCCATGAATACTCGCGGACAGGGCCGGGTTTACCAGCGCTCGGGCAGTCCCTTTTGGTACGTCGCGTATTACGCGCACGGGAAAGAACAGCGCGAAGCGGCCTGCCACGTCCGCACCGGCGCGAAGCTCGAAGCCACGGAGAAGAATCACCGCGAGGCCGAACGCTTCCTGAAACAGGCTTGGCGAAATTGCAGCAGAACGGCATGGCGGGCAAACTTTCGTCGGTCCACAGCAAAAGCGTGTCACAGTGAACGAAGTTCTCGATGCGCTCGAAAACGATTACAAACTGCGTGACAAGTGGAGCACGAAAACAGCCTGTGTTGTGAAACCGCTGCGCGACCGCTTCGGTGCTTGGCATGCCGTCGATCTTTCGACGGAAGCCATCAGCAAATATATCGAGACTCTTCGCGCGGAGGGTTATTCCAACGCGACCGTGAACCGGCGGACGCAACTCCTTGGGCAAGCATTCAAAGTCGCCATTCGCAACAAACGACTATCGCAGCAGCCGTTCATCCCGCGCTTGAGCGAGGTCGGTAACGCGCGGCAAGGATTCTTTGAGACGGCGGACTTCGAGGCCGTAATCGCAAGCCTGCCCCAATACCTGCGCGACTTCTGCCGCTTCGGCTTCCTGACCGGTTGGCGCAAGGGTTCGATTGACTCGCTGCGATGGGCAGATGTCGGCGAGGACGTGATCTACCTGCGCGCAGAAAACTCCAAGACTCGCAAGCCAGAAACAATGCCGCTCGAAGGCGAACTCCGAACACTCGTCGAGCGACGCCGGGCAGCAGCCGTCATTCGAACAGAGCACGCCGAGCCGCGCTTCGCGGAATACGTCTTTCATCACAACGGCAGGCGCATCGCAGATTTTCGCAAGGTATGGGCGTCGGCATGCGTCGCTGCGGGACTGGGCCAAATGGTTTGCCCGAAGTGTCGCGCGGAAAGCTCGGAGCGCGTCTGCGAAGCTTGCGGAATCGCTACGCGGTACGATGGCAAAATATTTCACGACTTCCGGCGCACTGCTTCACGCAATATGATCTCGGCGGGCGTTCCTCAAGCCGTCGCCATGAAAATTACCGGCCACAAGACGGATTCAATGTTTCGGCGCTACGCAATCGTGAATGAGGAGCAGAAACGCGAAGCGCTTGCTCGGACACAGCAGTACCTCGCCGCGAAGCCAGCGGAACGCAAAGTGGCCGTGATGGAGAAAGGTAAGTAAGACGCGGCCCGCCGTACATTTTTTCGCTTTCTTCGCTTATTTCGCACCCCTAGGAACGCGCGGCGGGACTAGATCGAGAACGCGGCCAAAATACGGACAATCAGCCCCCGAACGTAAAAAAGGCTTCCGGCTGGAGTTACCGGAAGCCTTTTAGTTTCTATTTCTTAAAATGGTTGCGGGGGTCAGATTTGAACTGACGACCTTCGGGTTATGAGCCGGATGAAACACTAGCCCGTCTTTGCTTCTCAACGACTTACGTATGCGTTGATCTACCTATTTCACTGGTGCTCTTTGGTAGTTTGTTCCCAATTTGTTCTCGATTTGTTCCCAGTTTTTGAGGTGACCCCCTCAACTGTCACAAAATCTTTGGGCACACTTTCCGTTTTTGACCCGACCTCCTTTTCGAGACAATCTCTGAGTTGAATTCGGAACAACATACTGTCAGGGAACTTTATTATGGCGGGTAGAACCTCGGTGTAGGTGTCGATTTATCTTCTAGAGGATTGTGAGAAAAGCCGGTTTTGTGCCAACCTCCATCGACAATCGTCGCAATTGGTAGCATATACTCAGGGCATGGAAACGGGTGAGATCGAGAACCCAAAAAGAAATAGACGGGCAGATATCGCCATTGTCATCAGTGTTCTCGCTTTGATTGTCGGCGGAATCAGTTTGTGGGATAGTCACAAGGCCACCCGGCGCGACAATGAACGTGCCCGGCCCATTCTGGCGCCGGGTGTTCCACGCGCTTCCTGGGGCGCCGGCGAACCAAACGCTTCCCTCCTCCTGAACGTCAGAAATACAGGGGATCTGACGGCGACAATGATCGAAGTCTCAACCAGACCTTTGACGCTTGGGTTCGATGAGAACGGACCGGATAAAATCTGCTACGCCGATATTCTTAAAGCGAAACCTCTTGTAACGCGCATCGAAGGCACTCCGGAGATAATTCTCCATTCACACAATCATCCGATTGTGGCTTCATTTTCACTTCCTGCCAGTTGCCCGACCAACCGGAACACGGTAGGCGTCGAGGTTATTTTTACTTACAAAGATGTTGTGAACAATGTCTACAGTCAGCCGGAGGACCTGCTTGCCGATTTTGTTAAAGAGCCGACTAAGTAGTGGCGTGCACTCAAACCATTGTACCTCCTGGAACTTTCTTTCCAATTATCTATCGATCCATGATGTGGGCAATAGAGAGGGCACCGCTATTTGTGAATGTGATCCTTGGTGCCCAGGCAATGGTTGGAGCACTTATGGGTGATAGAAACAATGTTGGCAACTGACCCGTCGTGCTGCTTCACCAGCCAGAATAAGCTCACCTCTTAAGAGCCGGTAAATAAATCGGCGGTGGCTTTTTCGCGGAAACCAGAAGCTGCCAGCGTTGAGTACAACTCATGTCGTCCTAAGAGCTCCGCGTGAGTACCCGTTGCAACGATGGCCCCATTGTCTACAAGGAAAACTCGATCAGCGTTTTGTACGGTAGTGATTCTATGAGCGATAGTAAACACAGTCGCGGACTCGGACAAGCGCCGGACTGCCTCTTGGATTAGGACATCAGTTTGGACATCAATCGACGAAGTTGCTTCATCCAAAATAAGTATCTTTGCACCCTTTAGCAGTCCGCGCGCAATCGCGACTCTTTGCCTTTGCCCACCGCTGAGCCTGAGTCCCCGTTCCCCGATATTCGTAGAGTAACCGAGCGGCAATTCCAAAATGAACTCGTGGGCATTTGCAGCTTTAGCCACTTGTATAACCTCCTGATCAGTTGCTCCAAGTCGGCCGTATCGAATGTTGTCCATAACAGAATCTGACAAAAGCTCCACATCCTGCCCGACGACGGCAATTTGCCTTCGGAGGAAGTGCAATTGCAGGTGACGAATGTCATGACCGTCAAGTACGACGCGCCCCGCGCAAGGGTCATACAAACGCGGTATTAGACTCAGCAAAGTGGATTTACCCGCTCCACTCGGTCCGACGACCGCGATTTTTTCACCTTGGGAGACTTCGAAGCTGATATTCCGAAGTATAGGTCGCTCTTGATATCTGAAACACACTCCTTCGAAAACAATGGCCCCATCAACGCGGGTAAGGGCAATGGCGTTGGGCGAATCAGTAATGTCAGGATGCGAATCTAGAATTTCAAAGAGTCGCTCCGTGGCTCCTGTGGCTGCGCTAACTGTCGTGTATAGTTGGCTCAATTCGCCGACACTTTGCGCCAGCAACTGGGAACAATAAAGAAATGCAACCAAGTCACCTACTGTCAAACGGTGGGCGAACACTTGAATACCGCCGTACCAAAAAATACTTAAAGTAACGAATGTAAACAGCAAATCGACCACGGCGCTCGAAAGCGAAGACACTAGCGCCATGCGTCGGGAAGAATCGAGAACTTGCTCCACTGATTTGCCGTAGCGACCAACCTCATGCGGTTCCCTTGCGAATACCTTAACGAGTCGAACAGCCGACAAAGCCTCGAGAGCAATTGCAGTGCTCTCACCCAAGCGCTCCTGTACTTGACGAGCTAAATCGTACAGGTGTTCACCGAAGCGACGACCAACGATCGTCGCGAAAGGGACTGCGATGATAAGCACGCTCGCAACTCTAGCGTTCAAAACAAACATGAGACCAATGCTCCCAATAAGTTTTGCGCCTTGGTAAATCAGAGCAACAATTGAATCCGCAACAAGAGTGCGAACGGCGGCCACATCGTTCGTCAACCTCGAGGAAATGTCGCCCATTCGATGTTCAGCGAAGTAACGAAGGCTGAGTGCATGAAGATGTTCGTAGGTGCGGATTCTAAGATCCGTAACAATCCTGTCCCCCGTATATCGCAGCAAATACTGGCCCATGAAATTGGCGGCTGCTCTCAATACGAATAATCCGAGGAGAAGAAGCGCTAGTTTGTTGATAACTGATCTATCTGGATGGCCGATTGCAAGATTTGTCAGTTGTCGCATCCCAATGGGAAGCACCAAAGCCAACGCCACCGAAACGAGGGACAGGACGATCGAAACTGCTAGTTTCAAATAGTGAACTCTGGTCAAGGCAAAAAACCGCGTGAACTGGCGCGCAGCCCTCGGAACGAATTGATTTACTCCGGAATTGCGATCTGTCAGCGACATGGGGCTATGGCCGCCGACGGGCTATTCCGCAACTCTCGCGTAACTTTTGATTTCTTGGAGATTTCTGGCATGTTGCCCCATTAAAATCTCTTCAGGCAGAAATATTCGTCCCGTGTTTGGATTTAGCAACCTCTGAAAGAAGAGGCCAATGCCACCTGAGCCCATTCCGAAGTCGCAGCTAATTCTTAGTAATTCGGGCCCTGGAAAGGCTATTCCTTCGGGCCTATGCATCCGGTAAGGAAGTATTCCGTCAGCGATATAGAACGCATTATTGAGGTAGGTTTCATCTCCTAGGAAGCTGTACATATCAAGGAGGAACTCGCCGTACCCAGAGGGGCCGTAGTCTTGCCAAAGTTTGTTCGTAAACCTACTACAAACAGTGGTGGCACAGATATCCGCGAACCGGCGATAACGCGTCTCACCTGTGGCCATGAACAATCGGATGGCTGCCGTTCCAACTCCGCAGGTTCCATGACGCATGTGCGGCGACTTGGGCGTATCGGGAGCTGCATCTCTTGTGGGATACCAGAGAGGTGCTTCACTCACCCAGGTTGCATTTGCGATATCGAAATCCACTGCGCTTTTCGCCAGTTCTAAGAATTCCGTGTCGTGCGCCTCTGCAGCTAGATACACGAGAAATGACGCTACCCCACTCGCTCCAAAGCCCAGCCCCAAAGGAATGGTTCCGCCAGATTCCCAATAGGCGCTTCCTTGTTCGAATTTTGCGTTTGCCAGCAGTTGCTTCCCAATTTTGATCGCTCGGCTTAAATAAAGCTCCTCTTTCGTTTTCTTCCAAAAAAGGAGACTTGCAAGCCCCCAGCCAGATGCTCCTTCGTAGAGACCCGGGACTTCATGTATTCGGTCGATATCGTAGGATCGTTCCAGCAGCTCTTTTGCTTTCTGAACCTGCCCTATCTCAAGAAAAAGTAGAGATATTCCAGAAATTCCCATGTACAGCCCGGGAGGGCACGTCTGCGGACTCGTGTGTTTAAGGATCCACTCGAGTACGCCGTCCGGTATGCTCCCTCCTGTACGGAACAAATAGAAAGCAATCCCAGTCGCTCCAAATTCGAAGCTGACCGGATTGGTTAGGAAAACATCAGGTGAACATGGCCAGAGTCGATCATCTCTGCCGTAATCAATTTTCGAAAGGATATAGGCTCTAATCCCCTCGACCGTTTCACGAATTTTCTTCTTTAACTCTTCAGTAGGAAGTGGCCGTTCTGGCGGGAAAGTGCCACGCGCCGATTCAAACGGAGCGGTACTTATCGACATCACGGGCACGCTGTCAAACGCTTCAAGGACTTGGGTGGCCCCCCACCGTTCATTCGGACTTGATGTCGTAAGACCCGAAACAGCCTGAAAGATAACACCGGGGAGTCCCAGATCCTCTAACCTCTGCTTGAGAGCCGCAAGAATTCCACTACGATTGAGACCTAAACCCGATGCGGTAAATGTGATGATGTCCAGGATCAGCCCACCAAGTGCATAGTGGTCTTCGCGAACTGTGGGCGTCTCGCTCCGCAGTTGCTCGGGAGATGCGTATCCCTCTGTCCATCCATGAAAAGGAGGATCGTCTCGATCAGACTCGTATGCAAATTCGAAATCGACGAATTTGATTTGTCCATCTACCTTGAAGAGAACGTTCGATTTTGTCAGATCGCGCATCAAAACGTCGTGCGAATGAACTACCTCCAGCCCTCGGACTAGTTCCTGGACAGTTCTCTTTAGCTGCTTAAAAAGATCCCTTGAAGAGGTCGCCCGGTCGGCGGTAAACCTCATGGCGTGGCCCCACAATGATTCCGCCTCAAGATGCTCTTCGACGAGAAAAAGGTGCTCCCACTCTTGAAAAAGATCGACGAACTTAGGGACTAGCATTGTTGCTTCCAACTTTTGCAGTATGCGGGCGCCTTTTTCGAGAAGCCTGAATGCATACTGCGGACCTGCAGGATCGTCTAACAGCGGTCGTGCCTCACGCACGACAACATTGCTCCCCGACTGAAGATCCTCCGCAATGTAAATTCCGCCTCGAGCTGAGTATCTAATTGCTCCTGTCACTCTATAACGCCCTTTGAGAAGAACTGCATTTGTGAAATTCACACGTCCGTCATTCCCACCCAATGGGTCTGTGATCCAAGGCGGGACTCGAAAAAAGGCAACGCGCTCATCCGAGACTCGGGTCCCATCCGGGGCAAGTATGCACGGTATCCGCTCGCCATGCGCATTCACACGACCAAGGCCCTTGTGCTCCCCATACCTGTAGAAGACCACCTTGCTATCCTTGTACCGTCTGTCAGACAAAATATAGGGACCGACCATGTCGCTTGTGCTTTTTGCGAGTCTCTCGATGATGCTGGCGAACTGCTCCGGATTATCCGGATAGATTGTCATGAACTTGCCAGCACCCGTTCGCGGCCAATTCTTGTTATTGGACAAACGCACCATTCGAAGGTCCGAACAAAACTTAAATGCAATATTCTCAGAAACCAGGAGCGGCACAATCCGTTTGAGGAGTTCCGAGGCAGTTGTTCTCATTCCTGAGATATGAATCTTCCAGCCCTGAATTTGGGATACGTAACCTGCGGGTTTGCAGTATGACCAGAATCCACCTGGCTCGAGTTGCCACCCCTCTGGGTTACATTGCTCAACGATGTCCAGCAGTTCCCTGCCTGGCCGGTACCTATTTATGGTTTCGAAATACTCGGGGTCTAACTGTGTGAAGTGTGTTCTAGGCATCCTAAGCATATATATTCTCTTTCCCGTTTTCTTGGTGGTTGGTCGGTTCGTATTCGGAATAGAAGATAAGCTAAGTCCATCACAAACAAACTCATTCAAGTTGAATCTATTTTCTAGCGCCCTGCACGCCTGCCATTCTTCCTGGCTAATTTTTTTGCAGGCTGCCAGCCGGCCCGAAAGATACCGACCAGCAGCCTGTGATTCCGCCTCAGATCTTCGTTCTAGTCTTCAACACTGCTCGCCGCGGATGTGCAGCTCACATTTGAGTCGCAGCTCACACTCGATCTGCAAACGGCCAAAGGATCCAGGGGATCAAACAACTGTAGCGATAGAACGTTGTCCATTTCATATCTCCTTCGAGAATTGTAAATCCCAGCAGCTTAACGGTTGAGTGACCCACGCAAACCGTCAGTCGCCAGCCGTTGCTGCTATGGTGAGGGCACCCGGCATCGCTGCCGAATTGGGAGATGGACGTTACTATTGGAAGACCGAAATGTTTCGAGTCGCGTCAGACTGGGCGATTATTTGACCAGTTTCACTTTCGAATTCTGGCACGAATCGTTCTTGTAACTGTATTATCTACATTAAGTTATGACTTGGTTTCGCTTGTAACTTCTCCTTCTATCTCTTTAGTTCGGTAACTGATCTCCGTGAGTACAATCCGGAGCCCTTGAACAAAATCTTGTCCAGCCGCTAGCCCCTGGGCCGAGGACTTGCCCACTGAGGCGGTGCAATTACAATCGTTCGAGAGAAGAAACGCGTAGGCGATTACCCTTTGGCGGCCTAGTTATGAGTAATTCATCTTGACGTCGGATGTACATTAGGAGAAGTTATACACGTAATTCGTAGTTTACCGGGCCTTCTCATGAAACCTGCCTTACCCTCCTCCCTGAACCCTGGACTCAGCTTAAGAACGATCCGCATTGCCCTTGGAATGAGCGCAAGACAAGTAGAGGCAATTAGTCGCTCGATTTCGATAACAAATTGCAATCCCCGATGCGTTATTTCCCACTCAGAATTGATTGCTCTAGAGAAATCTAGCGTTATTCCCAGCATCTATAAGTTGCACTGCCTAAGTACGATCTACATGGTTTCTTTCGACAGCATCGTGCGTCTCTACGGAATACAGTCACGCGATTCGGATGGAGCAGGAGCCGGAAGCGCTGGGCTCAACCAACGAGCGACAATGTTCGATGATACAAGCAAAGCATTTTGCATCCAGAAGACAACACTCCTCCCAACCCTTCTAAATGGAACGCCAGGGATGGTTGGAGCTTACGCGGCGGAGTGTGCGCGCGTGGGACACCTGTGTGGATACATAGGAGCGTCAGACTATCGACTAAATCCGATCATTAGACCGGGGGCAGTTGTGGAGATCGATATCAGCGAAAGCAAAGTTACTAAGCAGCATTGGTTTGACGAACATGACCGTCCCGTTTACTTCGTTGAGCTTCACGATGAGTACGCGTGTACTTGGTGCGACTTGATGGGCAAGTCCTTGTCGCTGGTTCCGCATCCCAGATCAAACGTTCACGTACGTCAAGTCGTGATTCCTGACCAAGCCGAAATAGTCGGGCGGGTTAAATCAGTTCTTCAACCGATTGTGAATTCACCTATCCGGCTCACCTCCCACGAGCCATCGAATTGAGTTCACCTCTCGATCATCTCAGACAGGACCACTGTCCGGAAACGGACGGTACAGTCCACGCCCGAACACACTGGTCCTCGAAAATTGCCCTACAACCAGCGTATCTTCCTATTTTAGAACAAGTTGCAAAACAAGACGCGGTGGTCAAAAATTTGCAGTAAAGCCTGTCATGGACATCGCACGGCCAGAATTCAAAGTGCAGAAGCTGCACAAGCAAATCATAGGCGTAGCCGTTGGGATTGCGGCGCTGACGGCAGCGACCTATGGAGTTTTGCATCTCAAACCCGCCGCCCCCTCCATCGGCCGGAACACGATTTGGACCGATACCGTAAAGCGAGGACCGATGCTTCGACAAGTCCGTGGGATTGGTTCACTAATTCCGAGTCAGGAGTTTGTCCGACAAATTCCGGCCGAGACCGATGCGACCGTTGTGCGAATCCGAGAGCTTCCAGGATCGCGCGTAAAGGCGGACACGATTCTGTTGGAAATGAGCAATCCGCAGGTCGAGCAGGCGGCGCTGGATGCGCGCCTTCAGCTCAAGGCGACGGAGGCGGCTCTTGAGACCATGCGCGTAAAGCTCCAAAGCGACCGAATGAACCAGAAAGCTGCTGCTGCGACTGTCAATTCTGACTATACGCAAGCCAAGCTGCAAGCAGACATGAACAAGCAGCTGCGCGAGCTTGGCCTTGTGCCCGAAATCACGTCACGGAGTTCCCAGACCAAAGCGGACGAACTGGCCATCCGTCGCACGATCGAGGTCGAGCGGCTCGACATCAATCAGAAGGCGATTGACTCTCAGATTGCGGAGCAGCAAGCGAAAGTGGAACAGATGCGAGCGATGGCCGAGTTGAAGCAAAAACAGCTAAATGCTTTAAGAGTTAAATCTGGAATCGAAGGTGTGCTGATGGATTTGCCACTGCAAGTGGGGCAACACGTTTTGCCGGGAGCCATGCTCGCGAAAGTGGTTCAGCCAAATCACCTCGTTGCGCAGCTGAAAGTTTCAGAGACGCAAGCGCGAGACGTACAGATCGGTCAACCGACTTTGGTGGATACGCACAATGGAACGGCCAACGGTACAGTAATGCGTGTGGACCCGGCAGTAACGAATGGAACGGTCACCGTCGACGTTCAGCTGATTGGCGACTTGCCGAAGGGCGCTCGACCCGACCTGAGCGTAGATGGAACGATAGACCTCGAGCGCCTGGAAGACGTCCTTCATGTGGGGCGCCCCGCGTTTGGACAAGAGAATAGCATGGTCAGCTTGTTTAAGATTGAACCAGATGGCAGAGGCGCGGTACGCGTATCAGTGAAAGTAGGGCGTGCATCCCTGAACTCCATTCAAGTCATTGAAGGTTTGCACGAGCGCGACACAGTAATCTTATCGGATATGTCTCGATGGGAAGGCACGGACTATATCCGTCTGGACTGAGGTTGGTCACAACTGTAACAGCATTCATCAATTCGATGTGAGTCCAGCGATGAACGCTTGCATTCTAGTGGATAGCGCAAATCCCTAACGAGGCGAAACAGCATGATCGAATCGGGCCAGCCGTTAATCGAAATCGAAGGATTGACAAAGATTTTCTACACGGACGAGATCGAAACGCACGCACTATCGGGAATTCATTTGACTATCGGCAAAGGCGAATATGTGGTGATCTCCGGTCCATCGGGGTGCGGCAAATCTACGCTTCTTTCAATTGTCGGGCTTCTCGACTCGCCGACGACAGGGAAATATCAATTGAATGGGCAGCCTGTTGACAGCCTGGATTTCGCTGCCCGCGCGCAAATTCGCAATCTGGAAGTCGGATTTATCTTTCAGAGTTTCAATCTAATCGGCGATCTCACGGTCTATGAAAACATCGAACTGCCCTTGACTTACCGTCAGAAGATGGGCCGCTCCGAACGCAAGCGATGCGTGGTGGACGCACTTGAACGGATCGGCATGGTGCACCGCCTCCGCCATTACCCATCGCAGCTTTCCGGCGGGCAGCAACAGCGTGTAGCCGTTGCACGCGCTTTGGCTGGCCGCCCATCAATTCTCCTTGCTGATGAACCCACGGGAAACCTCGATTCCTATAATGGTGAGGCCGTCATGAGCCTGTTGCGCGACCTGCATCGAGACGGTGCAACTATCTGCATGGTGACACACGATCCCCGTTTCGTAATGGAAGCGCAGCGCGAAATCCGGCTCTTTGACGGCAAGGTGGTCACTGAAGAAGCCCTTCAGAAGCACGCCGAAGGGCGGAGCGCATGATCGGCCTGTTCAAAGACGTTCGTTACGCGCTTAGACAGTTCAGCAAGAACGTCGGGTTCACGACTGTGGCTGTTCTCACGCTGGCGCTCGGCATTGGAGCCAATACTGCAATCTTTAGCGTCGTGAATGCAGTGCTTCTCCATCCCTTGCCCTATCCCGAATCAGATCGAATTGTACAACTTTCGGCGTACTATCAAGGCGAACTCCAATATTCAAATTTTACGGCTCGCGAATTCGACTTCTTGAAAGAGTCTAGTGAGCCGTTCGAATTTCTGGCGGCTCGCACTGAGGTTGGTTTTAATCTGACAGGGACGGCTCAGCCGGTTCGTATTCGCGCACTTCGCGTGTCTTCTACCTATTTCAACACTTTTGGCGTCCAGCCATTTCTCGGGCGTAACTTTTCAAAAGAAGAAGACTCACCTGGCGGACCAAACGTCGCCGTCCTGAGCTATGGTGTCTGGATGTCTCACTTCGGTGGCGAACCGGCTTTGATAGGGAAAAGCGTTTTTCTCGACGGCACTCCATTCACTGTCATCGGTGTATTGCCACGCAGCTTTCAAAGCATTCCCGCTGCGGATCTATGGACGACTATCGCGCAGGCTAACGCCACGATAGGCTCAGGGCAAAACTATACTTTGCTGGCCCGTCTAAGGACCGATATTTTGCCAGAGCAGGCCGACAAGTACCTGCAGTTAAAGCAGCGGTCCTTTTTCCAGCAGTTTCGTCCGACGACGTTCGCAGCGCATCGTGAAGCGACCCAATTGCGCGCGATGCCGCTAGTCTCTGTTATCTCGGCTGACCATCGGACGCCCTTAATCGTTCTTTTGGGAGCAACTGGATTTGTTTTGCTGATTGCCTGCTTCAATCTCGCCAATCTACTCCTTGCTCGGGCAAGCACACGGCGGCGGGAGTTTGCACTGCGCTTGGCTTTTGGCGCTAAAAGATCGCGGCTTCTCTCACAGGTTTTGACGGAAAGCCTTGTGCTTGCTACCATCGGTGGCCTGCTCAGCGTTCCAATTGCGCATGCAGCGCTTAATGGCCTGCTCGCGCTCGCTCCAGCAGACCTCCCGCGCGCTCGAGAAATTGCTCTTGACTGGTTTGGTCTCGCCTTTACTGCTGCTGTAGCGCTCGGGTGTGGAATCCTCTTCGGGATTGCGCCCGCGTTTGTTTCCTCCCGGCTGAATCTAAATGAATGCCTCAAGGCCAACGCTGGGCGGGTCCTCCCATCTCTAAGCCGCCAGCCGCTGCGCACTGGTCTTGTAGTTCTCGAAGTTGCCTTATCACTGGTCCTTCTCGTAGGGGCATCCCTTCTCATCCAGACCTTCGCAAATCTTCTCCGCGCTGACATCGGATTTGACCCGCGCAAAGTTCTGGCGGTCCAGATCTGGCCAGCTGGTAAAGAGTTCCAAACGACCGACGAGATGGCGAACTTTCATCGCGCCATCATTGAACGCATCGGCACCATTCCTGGTGCGGAATCGGCCGCCATTGTTTCAGGTGGCCTACCCCTCGAAGAGGGAGGAAATCTATACGCCGAGTTTGTCGGTAATCAGCAGACCGTGGGCGACAGTGTCGATTACAGGGAGATTACTCCGGAATACTTTCGCGTGCTTGGAGTTTCTCTGATACAAGGCAGATTTTTTTCAAGTTGGGACTCAGCGCGCTCCGCGAAAGTGGCAATTGTCAACCGGGAGATGGCGCAACGCTATTTCCCAAGCAGCAATCCCGTGGGCCAGTATGTAAAAACTGGAAATCTCACGTGGGAAATTGTAGGAGTCGTCGGAAGTGTGAAGTCCGTCATCAGTGAACCAGCACCCGCTACATTCTTTGTTCCAGATAGTCAGGCACAGATCGCTAATACGAGAGATTTCCTTGGTTGGTTTCCTGCCTACGTGCTGGTTCGCACTGCGCAAGCCCCCCTCGCCCTTGATCGTCAGGTCGTTTCAGCGATCAGAGGTGCGAACGCAGAGGTTCCCATCGGCCATGTTGAATCCCTGGAAGGCGTTCTTTCCACATCCATTGCGTTTCAACAATTCCTAATGATCTTAATGGCAGCCTTCGCCCTGCTTGCTCTCGTTCTTGCGATGCTGGGAATATACGGCGTCATCGCGTACTTCGTTGCCCAACACACGCCCGAGATTGGTGTCCGCATGGCACTAGGATCCAGTCGCTCAGGTATTCTGCAATTTGTTCTTCGACGTGGCATGATGCTTGTAGGCGGCGGAATAGTTGCTGGATTCGTCGGTGCCTTCGTGCTGACAAGATTCCTGGCCGCGCAGCTTTATGGTGTGAAGCCTAATGATCCGAGGAGCTTCGCGTTGGTGGTCCTTGCACTTTGGGCGGTTGCCTTGGGTGCGTGTTACCTGCCTGCTCGCCGGGCCGCCCAAGTCGATCCCAACGTGGCGCTACGGTATGAATAAACCCTCTTTCAACTGTCACACAGAGGACCACTCGAAAAGCTCAATAACTGGTGCGACAGAACAGCGAGTACGTCGCGATTCTCCACCGCGCGAATGTCTGCGCAGTCTGCGAGTCTCGGTTATTCTTTTCCCGACCGTACGCTTAACGGCAGATCTTTGCCAAGAATAGTCGTCAAACGATTGGCGAGCGGCTGACAACGATGCCCACTTTCACCAAGCCACGCGATACGTCTCCTTTCGTTCTGATCGGAGACCGCAGGGATGCTCCACGCATTCTTGCGGCAGACGATCAGCGCCACATTCTGGAGGCGCTCGAACTCTTGCTCAAGCCGCACGGTTACAGGGTCGATTCGGTGCAATCACCGGTTCTGGCCCGGGAGGCGCTCGCTCGGACCACATACGATGTCGTGCTGATTGATTTGAACTACACCAGAGACACAACTTCTGCTCAGGAAGGGCTCGACCTCCTCTCAGACATCGTGGTGTTCGACAGCGCTTTGCCTGTGATCGTGATGACCGCGTGGGGCAACGTGGAACTGGCCGTCGAAGCAATGCGCCGCGGCGCGCGTGATTTTGTGCAAAAGCCTTGGGAAAACGAGCGCCTGATTTCGATTTTGCGAACCCAGGTCGAACTCCGTCGAGCTTTGCTGCAAGCCGAACGACTCGAAGCGGAGAACCGCCTGCTGCGTACGGAGGGCCGTCCGGAATTCATCGCGAACGCGGCTGCAATGCAGCCCATCGTCGAAACGATGGCCCGAGTCGGCCCATCCGACGCGAACGTTCTAATCACAGGCGAGCATGGTACCGGCAAGGAAGTCGTTGCGCAAACTCTTCATGCATTATCCGCGCGAGCTACGGGCCCGCTCGTCGCCGTGAATACCGGCGCCCTTCCCGACGGTCTCTTCGAAAGCGAACTCTTCGGCCACGTCAGGGGTGCCTTTACCGATGCGCGCGCAGACCGCATTGGCAGATTCGAGCTGGCCGACGGCGGCACGATTTTTCTGGACGAAATCGGTAATATTCCGATCCGGCATCAGGCCAAGCTTCTTCGTGTGCTCGAAACCAACGAGGTGGAGCGACTTGGCGCAGCACGCGCGCGTCACGTGGACATCCGGGTGATCGCCGCAACGAATACCGATCTCCAGGCTGCCTGTGCGAACGGAACATTCCGCGAAGACCTACTCTTCCGGTTGAATACAATTGAAATTCGCGTGCCGCCATTGCGCGAACGGCGTGACGACATTCCGGCGCTTGCCGGACATTTTTTGGCTCGCTATACCACACGATACCGCCGCGCGATTCAAGGACTAGATCCCGCCGCATTGCAGGCTCTGATGCAATACGCGTGGCCTGGCAACGTGCGCGAACTCGAGCACACCATGGAACGGGCCGTGCTGATGTGCCGCACCGATCAGCTCCAACCCGCCGATCTTGGCATCGGCATACAACGCGTGTCAGTACAGAATCTCGAAGAATTGAGTTTAGAGTCCGTGGAAAGTATTCTGATCCTGAAAGCTCTGCAGCGCTTTCAGGGCAACGTGAGCCAGGTGGCCGAAGTGCTAGGCCTAAGCCGCGGTGCTCTGTACCGGCGGATGGAGAAATATGGGCTCTCGCCCAGCCGTGACTGAAAGTGAAAAGCACGTCGGCACGTCATCGCGGCAGAAGCGTTTCGAGCGGCGCATTATTGCTTTTATCGCGTTTCTTGTCTTGCCGGGGCTGTTGGTGAGCACAATTTTGCTGTTGTGGCTGCCATGGTCGTTGGAAAGCAAAATTGGACTTTTGGTTTGGGAGTTGTTCACCTGCCTGTTACTCGGACTGGCATTGCGCGAGCGCATTATTCGCCCGTTGCAAACTTTGGCAAACATCGTTGGCGCGTTGCGCGAAGAAGACTATTCGTTTCGCGCTCGCAACGCCCTCCCGAACGATGCATTTGGCGAACTTTCGCTGGAGCTAAACGCGCTCGCGGACCTTCTTTCGCAACACCGCGCTGGCGCGATCGAAGCGACGGCGTTGCTGCAGCGCGTCGTCGAGCAAGTGGACATTCCCATTTTTGCGTTTGATCCCGCGACTATGTTGCGGCTCGTAAATTCCGCGGGGGAAAAACTGCTGCACGGGACCTCCACCCAGTTGCTCGGGCGTTCCGCGGCGCAACTAGGGCTCGACGAGTGTCTCGCCAGCGAGAACGAGACGTTGCTGCCGGTATCTTTCGGCGGCGGCGCACGCTGGCTTGTGCGACGAAGCGGGTTTCGGCAGAAAGGAATTCCGCACATTCTAGTTCTGCTCACGGACGTTAGTCGCGCCTTGCGGGAGGAAGAACGGCATGCGTGGCAGCGCCTGATCCGCGTAATCGGACACGAATTGAACAATTCACTGACCCCGATCAAATCCATCGCTGTCAGTTTGCGCGCGCAACTCCCAGAAACGCGGCTGGATGTCGCACAACGGCAGGATTTTGCGCGCGGACTCGAAATCATCGAAACGCGGGCCGCATCTTTGAACCGCTTCTTGCAGGCGTATCGGCATATGGCGCAGATGCCTGCCCCAGTCCTTCGCGAGTGTTCGGTTGGCGATTTGATTCGGCGTGTAGTGAGTCTCGAGACACGCACACCTATTGCAATCGCACCCGTTCCCGATGTGAAGCTTCTAGCAGACCCCGATCAGCTTGAGCAGATGTTCATCAATCTTCTACATAATGCCGCGGACGCCGTGCTCGAATGGCAATTGAGCGGAGATCGCGCCCCCAAAGCCGAAGGGGCCTCGAGCGATGGAGAACGGCCGATCCGAGTGCAATGGGCACGAAGCGAGAATCATTTGGTTGTCACGATCGAAGACGATGGACCAGGCTTGACGAATCCGAGCAATGTTTTTGTTCCGTTCTATACCACCAAGCCGAAAGGGAGCGGCATTGGGCTGCTTCTCTCTCGCCAAATCGCGGAAGCCCACGGTGGGTCGGTCGAACTATCGAACCGAATGGGCGCTCGAGGTTGCACGGTCAGCGTTGCGCTACCAATCAAGAACGTGCATGCAATGGTGGCCAAGAGCGAGCCGTGAACCCCTGCACACACCACTGGCCGCCACAGCAGTCCGGGAAGAGGAGTCTATATTCTTTACGATGGTTCAATGCCCGTTTACGCTGGAAAGGGGAAAATCAAGAGCCGAATCCGGGGAGCTAGGCGCAGCAAAAGTAGGGGTCAATTCTGGGATCACTTCAGTTGGTACGTTTTAAGTGATTCGAAAATGATTCACGATACCGAAGTGCTGATTCTGCGCATGTTACCACCTTATCTACGGTCCCTTACCAAACAGAACGGAAAGTTTTTGAGCGCAGACAGGATCAACGAATACAAACAGGATCGGGTCGCGCGGTTCATTTCGAGGAAGATAACCAAGAAAAAGAGAAAGAGATCTTAGAGAAGATTCCAAACCCAGTTTCCGTCCGGCACGTCTCCTCCGCTCCACCTTATTTTCCTTTGCCGCGTGTCTTCTTCGCTCTTCTGTCTTTCGCCCACCGAGCCTTCGCAGCCTTCCTTGCGAGTTCTTTCCTTTCTTCGGGGCTAAGGGCGGCCATGCGCGCTTTCACACCCTTCCCTTTGGCGGCTTTGCCTCCTTTTCTACCCATCTCCCTCATCACTTTGGAAACGAGGTCACGTCTCATGACCACCATTTTATGATGGATGACCTTCATCTACCAATCGTGGAGGTTGACAACGAGTTGGCATCTTGCCATAATTCTAATGCACATAGCGCTATGAGCATATCGCCAAGAACTAGCGTTAGTGCTTAGAATCTCAAAGAGAGCGGAGCGCACTCGTGCTTGAACACGGATGCGCCCCTGACCACCATCACCTGATTGGAGGCAACGATGGCTAGCAATGAAGGTATCGGTTCCCCGTTTCTCAAGCAACCTTCCGAACGTTCCCCGAAGCTGCGTATCTATGAAAGTCTTTTCCTGTTGAATGAAAGCATGGACCGCCTCGTCGCCCTTTTGCGCGAGATGGAGATACTTCCTTTTGCCGACAAGGAGTCGGTGCAATGTGCAGTTGTCGAGATCGAAGAGGTCCGATGCGACATGAATGCCGATTTCACGGAGAAAATGGCGGACAGCGAACGCTTCGATGAAGGTCGCTTTTGGAAGCAGCGTCGAGCATTTGAGAAGAAGTGGCGAGACCCCGACGATGTGTACATCGACGTCGAGCGCCGCGAGGAAGCACGTAAGAAGCTAGGATTGCCGTCTCGCGTCATTGGAAGCATTCTCCCGCACTCAGCGGTTGCCAAAGCGGAAGAACGTTGGGAAGCAGAGCAGGAGCGAAAGAAAAAACGCCCTCGAAGGCATCGGAAGTAGCGGGAGCAGCCATGACACCGACTACTCCGAAGGAACGCCTGGAAACGGAAAGGCGCAGTAAGCAACGGGAGGGGCGGCTGCGTCGGAAATATCCAGAAGTCCATGGCAAGGTCGTGGACTTCATTACCCATACCATTGATGACGGCACGCTGTACTTCACCGTCCATTTCACGGACAAGACCAGCTTCTGCGTTCGTTATGCCTGCGATATGTTTACCGTTGGAGCCGAGCTTAGCGATTGGCAGAGCGGTGACTTCCACATCATCCGAGAGTACATGAAGCCCATTCCGAGGTAGGGCCACTCATCCGTTCTGACATTTACCTGAGAGTAGAGGCAGTCTCAGATTCCTCTTGCCGGATTTGGGTGAACTGACGGATTTTCACGTTTCCATTTGGCATCTTGGCGACGATTTGCAACTCGCCTCCCATCGCTTCAATGATCTTGCTGAGCGTGCTGATATACATATCCGAACGCCGTTCCATCTTGGAGATCGACGCTTGTTTGACATGCAGAGCATTCGCGAGCGATTCCTGCGTCATGTCCATAGCGGCGCGAAGTTCCGCAAGGCCCATTTCCGAAATCATCTTCGCGGCAGATGCTTCGCTGCGGAGACGTACTTCGCGGGGCATCTTCTCCTGAAGTTCTTTGAAGTTTTTGGCCATGGTCACTTTTTCTCCTGTTCCTTCTTCAATGCCTTGAGATGCTGGTCGTAGAGTCCGTCCGCGACCGGAACGAATTCTTCATACCAGCGATCGTTGCCCGTCTTGTCACCACCAATCAGCAGGATGGCGCATCGGCGCGGATCGAACGCAAAGAGCACGCGATAGTGCCTGCCGGAATGCTGAATTCGAAGTTCCTTCATGTTCGCGTGCCGCGAAGAATGAATCAGATCAGCGTGTGGCCGCGGAAGGCTTGGTCCGAGTTTCTGCAACAGGATCACTTTCGCGTTCACATCGACCTGTTCGCCTTGCGAGAGGCTGCTCCACCAGTCTTCAAACTCGCTGGTGAATTCGACCTCCCATTCCATATAAGGAATATAGCTCATAGGCTATGGCAAGTCAAGAGCGCCTTATCAAACAAAGAGACTGTTATAGTTGACATGATGTTCTGCATGGCGTACATTAATTGGCCGGAGTCTGCTATGTCCTTCCTTGATTCCAATCGTCCTCCTAATCGCAGCGTGCTGTGGCTTTTCTATTCCTCCGCATTTCTGTCAGCCATCATGTTTAGTGCTGCGTCTTATGCCGAAGTTTCTTACCAAAGACCTTTGCTTGTCCTCGCTCTAGCGATAGCTCTCGCCGCCGCCTTTTTCCTCGTGATTTTCTTGCGTTCGAGAGATGAACGCGAACGCCAGATCAACTACCAAGCGTTGACTTTTGCTTTTGTCGGCACGCTCGTCTTCTCTTTTGTTGTCGGTCTAGCACAACGACTTGGATTTCATTCCTTGTCCTGGCTCGGGATTCCGGCGCTGATGATCATCCTGTGGAGCGTTGGCCTGATTCTCAATTCTTGGCGGGACCAATGAAGACGCGGCTTCGCGTATTGAGAGCCGAGAAAGAGTGGTCGCAGGCTGAGCTTGCTACCCGTGTTGGAGTCGCGCGGGGCACCATCAACGCCATTGAAACTGGCAAGTACGACCCAAGTGTCTTGCTGGCCTTCAAGATTGCGCGTGCCTTTGGAAAGAATGTGGAAGAGGTTTTTCTGTACCAGGAGAACGAACTACCAGCAACGACGAACTCCGGCGTCTAGCTAGCAAGTCCCACTCAATGTTCCATGTTTTGCCCTTCCGGTTGCGTTCCATCGAGCTACCCGGCCCGAGAGACTTGTTCTCTGTTTACCGCATTCAACCACTGTGTGACGCGGAATCGGAAGTGCCGCTATGACTCGCAGCTTTGATGTTTTTGATCGCGATGATTTCCGCAGCCCCGATGACCTTGATCGAGGAGCAAGCGGAGGCTCAGAGTCGTTTTGGAGCGTGCGCGTACGCCTCAGCGAACTCCATAGGAAGGAAGAGCGTGCCGATGCCCGCGACTGGGAAGACCGAGACCGTTTAAGGCAAGAGCGTCCACCGCTTAGCCGCGAGGAGTGCATTCGAGAGATTCTGGCGCAGCGGGTTCGCACCGTTTTTAGGAATCGTGACAAGACATACGAACTCAGGGACTCCGAAATTCATCTGCTTTCGGAGGTAGGCAAATTCCGTGTTGTGGCGCAAAACGACCTCGCGGAATTTGCGTACAACGATGATCGGAACCGTGTCGAGCGGGATATCGAGAACCTTCAGAAGCAGGGTTTGGCCGAGGTCAAGACGATCCCGGACGTCGAGCACAACGCCATCAAAGTCGTGACTTTGACCAAGGAAGGAAACAAGTTACTGCGGCAAGGCGGGATTTTGGAACCTGGCCAGCGCACTTATCACGGACTCAAGAAGCCGAAGGAAACGGCACACGATGCGGACCTGTACCGCCTCTATCACAAGGTCAGCGACGAGATTGAATCGAAGGGTGGGCGAGTCGTGGCCGTGCGTCTCGACTATGAATTGAAAGACGAACTCTATTCGCGGATTGCCAGGGCGTCGGAAGCGAGGCACGAATCTCCGCAGTCAATTCGCGAGGAAGTGGCACAGAGGTTTCACCTCAAGGTTGTGGACGGGAAGATTCCGATACCCGACCTCCGCATCGAGTACGTCAACGAAAACGACAGCCGGCTGCAGCGCAGAGACCTCGAGCTGGCTACCGACCACTACCGGCCCCGGGGGCTCTCAGAAAAGGCTCGCGCCGGCTTTCAGGTCTATGCCCGGGCCGAAGACACCAACCGCTTGCGAAGCGTTCGGGACCGCGAGGAGTTGATGACCACGATTCTCAGGATGTAAGGACCAATGCCTATTTCAGCAGACCAGGTCGCTCCGCTTCGATCCTTCGGCTATACCGAAGTTGAGTCCCGTTTCCTCTACCTCGTGGCGACGCATTCCGGCTACTTCACTGTGCGGCAGTTCCTAGACTTCGCCCATGCCAAAAGCGGCAAGAGGAACGCTCACCTCATCGAGAAACTGTTCTCTCAGGGTCACGCGACAGCCCAAAGATACCGGAGGAGAAGCTGCGTGTATCATTTGCATTCTCGTGCCCTGTACGACGGCATCGGCAAGGATGAACTTCGCAATCGCCGCAACCACGAAGTTCGACACATCCGGGCGCGTCTTTTGGCCCTCGACTACGTCCTGGCGCATCCAGAAGACGACCATTTCGAGACGGCCGAGGCTAAATGGCGGTATTTGGTGGAAGTGCTAAAAGTGCCTGAGGGAATCTTCAGGCCTCAAACGGATGAGCCGGACGGTATCACATTCCCGGATCGGTTTCCGATTAGCGTCTCGCCGTCCACGGCTGAATCCACTCCTGTAGTCATCTTTACTTACGTCGATTCAGAGCAGCTTGGGCTCGCGCCTTTCGTCAAGCATCTTCGGACGTACAGGCGGCTCTTTGCGGCACTCCCATATTTTCAGTTTGTCTATGTTTCTACTGCCTCGAAAGAACAGGAAGAGGCCGCCGAGCTTTTCGCATTGCTGATTCGAGGCACCGGTTTGGCGGATCTGAGGCGGTATTTCGATCTGAAAACGAAATGGGATAACCAACAATATGGACAGCTTTCAGAGGATGAATTGATCTTTCTGAGTGAGAGCCGCAAGCGCTACACCGGCGAAATCTTTGCCACGTTGTACTACCTCTGGAAGAGGAACCAACTGCCAGCAGACTTGCGACCCAAAGGCTCACAGAACAGAGAGTGCTGGTTTAGAGCGATGACAGTTCGCGGTCACGACGCAGTTTTCGGTACGGAAACGAAGAGATGGGGTGACGGTTGGAAGGTGCGAGGCAGTTCAAGGGCGACTTCACCTCGCGGGTCACCCAGTCCCGAGCAACAAGTCCTTCAGAGAAAAGCAAATGCGTAGGAGAGAGAGGTGACAAATGCACGCGGCAAAAACACTAGGATGGGCGGGAGCGACCCCACTTTTGACGGCTTCCAGCCGCCCAAATCAAAGTGGGGTCGCTCCCGCCCGTCACCCAACAGCGGTGACCGTGTTTTTGCCGCGTGCATGCAGAGATGAAATCAGATCGATTACAGAGTCGAAGTAGTTTCAAATTCCGAGAGGAGAGATTCAAATGGCAGTCTTGAAAGCACCGCCAAAGCAACCCAAAACCACCGTCGTACAGCTACGGCTCGACGATGATGTAAGAGAAAAGCTGACAAGATACGCGGAGTTTCTGGACTCATCACCGTCTTACGTCGTCACAGAAGCATTGAAGCTTGTCTGCAACAAAGACAAGGAATTTCAGGCGTGGCTTTCAGGCCAACACACAAAAACTTCCGAACCGAACACGAAGGGAGAGTCGTTCCAACTGGAATTGAAATGACGAAGCATGCGACAGCGACAACAATTCGGTATGCGTGAGAGCCCAGCGTCGGACCGACGGCATGGCTCACGCCAACTCATGCACGGTCTTTCGGACGATCCGCGTGTCTCGACGGAGATCGCAACTGCGCCATCGGCGGACAATGCAAATGCCGCGTCAACCCGCGCGGCCACAGTGGGAGAGATGAAACGGGAAGAACAACTCCTAACGGTTGACGAAGTGGCGACACGCTTATCGGTCAGCCGCAATTGGGTATACAACCACGCTGACGCAATTGGAGGCTATCGTCTCGGAAAGTATTTACGGTTCTCATGGCCTAGAGTCTTGGAGCGGTTAGGACGATGAAAGCCATGCTGAATGCACTCTCTGAAACGGGACAGGATGGCGTTCGGTATTCCTTGACCCCAATCGTAAGTGTATATACATTTACAACTGATATGGGCAGGCCTCGCATAACGCATCACGACCGACGCAGCAAATTGTTTCCACTCAGACTATCGCCCCGCGAGACAGCATTCTTTTCACGCAAGGCTCGCGACCTGGGGGAATCCGTTGCTTCGGTCCTGCGGAATGGAGGAATGCTCTATATCAAAATGAGAGGCAAAGGCGGGTCACAAAAGCGAAAGGAGAAAAAACAGTGACTCGTCGTCAATCGTATCAGCAGGGCTATGTATCAAAGCCGATCCCAACCCGTTCCGGAACTGTATTCAAAATACGTTATCGGGTGAAGTCGGTTGATGGTAAGTGGAATCAAAAAGCCGAGACGTTGTACGGGCTTTCCGGCAAGAAAGCAGCCCGCGCCGTCTTAGAAGAACGAATCCGCGGGGCATCATTCGCCAAGCCTGAAGGGTCGGACCTGAGCCTGAAGGCTTTCGTAGATGCCTGGTGGAAGCCTTACTTGCAGCGCAAGGGTGTGAAGCCATCCACGAGAGAGAATTATGATTCGATCCTGGAGCTGCACATCTTGCCTGTATTCGGTGAACTTCGCATTGATGACGTCGTCCCGCTGCACGTCGAGAGATTCATCCAAACAAAAGTGGAGAGCGGACTTTCGGGAAAGACCGTCCGCAACTTACTTTTGGTCTTGCAGGGGATCATGTCGCTTGCATTGGACAATGACCTGATTGATCGTTCACCGATTCGGAATAGACACAAACCAACAGTCGAAAAGCACGAGAAGCCGATTTGGTCTCCCGCTCAATTGCTGAATATTCTGAGCGCGGCTCCAACAGGTCTTCGAGCATTTTTCGATTGTGTGGCCCTGACCGGGACTAGGTTGGGTGAGGTATTGGCTCTGAAATGGAAGCACGTTGATTTGGAGCGAAGAATACTCCGAATTGAGCATAGTCTTTGGCGAGGCCAGCTTCTCTCGCCCAAGACGACCGCAAGCACACGAGACATCCCTTTGGGAAGTGCCCTAAACGAGACTCTCAGGAATCACCGTGAAAGCTCGTCGCATCGGGGACCGGATGACTTCGTGTTCTGCAAAAAAGACGGGTCGGCGTTAGACCCGGACGTGCTTCGAAAGGACGCCCTCTACCCAATTTTGGACAGGCTAGGCATTCCGCGAAAGAAAGGCGCGTCAGGCTTCCACACATTCAGGCATTCAGCTGCGAGTATCGTTAACGAGCAGACGGGAAACCTGAAGCTGGCGCAAAAGTTCCTCGGGCACTCCACGATCAAGATGACCGCAGACATCTACACGCATACCTCTGCGGAAGCGGAACGCGACGCTGCAATCGCTCTAGAACGGGCAATCTATGGCGATTTGTTCCCAGTTGTTCCCAATATCGAGAACAGGAACAACTTTGCGGCGCTAAATTAGGCGAAGGAATTGTTACGGCTCAACTCGTAACCGTAAATAAGAAGGGCGCTTAGAGGATTTTCCTCTTAAGCGCCCATGGTTGCGGGGGTCAGATTTGAACTGACGACCTTCGGGTTATGAGCCCGACGAGCTACCAGGCTGCTCCACCCCGCACAACCACTATAGACGACGCGCATAGAACCGTCAAATGGTGTGCCTTACCCTCCTCGCTCCTACTTGGAAAACACACACAAACACGTCTCTTTGCCAATAAGCCATTCTTATTTTATGGTGCATAACTATTAATTGGACTCATTCTGGCCTTGCCTGCATCCTAGTGTTTTCATGGGGATAGGCATTCCGGCCCTGGGGGAAGATTCGTGAGCGATCCATTTCCAAAGCTGCGTAGTACGGCGTTAATTGGCGGCGCCAATCGTGCCGGTGCGCGCGCGATGTTGCGCGCATCCGGTCTCAATGACGACGACTTCAAAAAGCCGCTTATCGGTGTCGCCAATACCTGGATCGAAATCGGCCCTTGCAACTATCACCTCCGTGAACTCGCAATTCACGTGAAAGATGGCATTCGCAAAGCTGGCGGCACTCCGCTCGAATTCAACACCGTCTCCATTTCCGACGGCATCACGATGGGTACCGAGGGCATGCGCGCCTCGCTTATCAGCCGCGAAGTCATCACCGACTCCATCGAGCTCGTCACACGCGGAAATCTTTTCGACGCCCTCATCATTCTCGTCGGCTGCGACAAAACAATTCCTGCAGGCGTTATGTCTCTCGCACGTCTTAACATTCCCGGCCTCGTCCTCTACGGCGGCTCCATCGCCCCAGGCCAATTTGAAGGCCACGCCGTCACTATTCAAGACGTGTACGAGGCGATCGGCGCCCACGCACGCGGCTCTATGAGCGACGCGCGTCTGCAAGCCCTCGAAACGCAAGCCTGCCCAGGCGCCGGCGCTTGCGGCGGCCAATTCACCGCTAACACCATGGCCCTCGTCTGCGAATTTCTCGGCATCGCCCCCATGGGCCTTTCCAGCGTCCCTGCCACCAACGCAGGCAAAGCCGCTGCAGGCGAACGCGCCGGCGAAATGGTGATGGATCTGCTTCGCAACGACGTTACACCGTCCAAAATTCTCACAAAAACCGCAATCGAAAATGCCATTGCTGGAGTCGCCGCGACCGGTGGCTCGACCAACTCCGTCTTGCACCTGCTCGCGATCGCAAACGAAGCCAAAGTTTCCCTTTCCATTGACGATTTCGATCGCGTCAGCGCTAAAACTCCCATCCTTGCCGACCTCAAACCCGGCGGCCGCTTCGTTGCGACCGATCTTTTCGCCGCGGGCGGCACCGCGCTTGTCGCCAAGCGCATGCTCGAAGCAGGCCTGCTTAGGGGCGAAGCCCTGACCGTTACCGGAAAAACGCTTGGCGAAGAAGCCGCGGCCGCAAAAGAAACTCCCGGCCAGGAAGTTGTCCGCAAAAAAGATAATCCGCTCAAACCAACCGGCGGGCTCGTAATTCTCAAAGGCAATCTCGCACCAGAAGGTTGCGTCATCAAAGTCGCCGGCCACAATACCCTGAACTTCCGCGGCCCCGCGCGTGTCTTCGACACTGAAGAAGCCGCCTTTGCCGCAATCGAAAAAGAACAAATCAAAGCCGGCGACGTCATCGTCGTTCGCTACGAAGGTCCGAAAGGCGGCCCGGGCATGCGTGAAATGCTCGCCGTAACCGCCGCTCTCGTCGGCCAAGGTCTCGGCGATTCCGTCGCGCTCCTCACCGACGGCAGATTCTCCGGTGCAACGCATGGCCTCATGGCGGGCCACGTCGCCCCCGAAGCTGCGCGTCGCGGCCCCATCGCTGCTGTGCAAGATGGCGACACCATTGTCTTCGATCTTCCCAAGCGCGAACTCAACGTCGAAATTTCCGACGAGGAAATCCAAAAGCGCCTCTCCACGTGGCAAGCGCCTCCGCCGCGCTTCACCAGCGGCGTGATGGCCAAATACGCGCTCCTCGTTTCGTCTTCTTCGCTCGGCGCCGTGACGCTTGTGCCGTCCGGCGGAGCGCCAACGATTCAGCAAGGAAGGACACTATGAAGCTCACTGGTGCAGAAATTCTTTGCGAGACGCTCGAACGTCTCGGCGTAAAAGATCTCTTCGGCTATCCGGGCGGCGCAATTCTGCCCGTCTACGACGCGCTCGGCAAATCCAAGCTCCACCACGTCCTCGTACGCCATGAACAAGGTGCAACTCACATGGCCGACGGCTACGCTCGCGCCAGCGGCAAAGTTGGGGTCGCAATGGCGACCTCGGGCCCCGGCGCAACAAATATGGTCACCGGAATCGCCACCGCGATGCTCGATTCTTCTCCCGTTGTCTGCATCACTGGCCAGGTCGGCAGCAAATTGCTCGGCACTGATGCATTTCAGGAAATCGACATCACCGGCATCACCATGCCGATCACAAAGCACAACGTCGTCGTCTCCCGCGCCGAAGACATCGCTCGCACCGTCCGCGAAGCATTTCAAATCGCAAGCTCTGGCCGTCCCGGCCCAGTTCTAGTGGACATTACAAAAGACGCGCAACAGGCTTCAGCCGAATTCGATTGGGATAAATCCGTTCCGAAACTCCCCGCAAAGCGCAAACGCACAAGCTACGACCAAGCCGAATTCGACCGCGCCATCGAACTTCTCAACGCCGCCAAGCGCCCGCTCATTCTCGCCGGCCACGGCATCATGATCTCCGGCGCGATGAAAGCCTTCTCCGAATTTGTTCACGCTGGCCACTTCCCTGTCGCGATGACCCTACTCGGCATCGGCGCCTTCCCCGCCAACGATCCGCTCAATCTCGGCATGATGGGCATGCACGGCGAAGCGTGGGTCAATCACGCAATTCAAGAAGCCGATCTTCTCATTGCCGTCGGCATGCGCTTTGACGACCGCGTGACTGGCGATCTCCGCACTTATGCCAAGAGCGCCAAGAAAATTCACATCGAAATCGACCGCGCCGAAATCAACAAGAACGTGAAAGTCGACTCTGCCCTCGTTGGCGACGCTCGCGCAGTACTCGAACAACTGATCCCACACATGGAAAAGAAAGAGCGGCCCGACTGGCACGGTCGTATCAAGGAAATGAAGGGCGACTCGGCCGTGCGCGACATCCAAAGCCTTCCCGACTCCGGCCATCTCTATGCCGCACACGTCATTAACGATCTCTGGAAAGAAACAAACGGGGAAGCCATCGTCGTCACCGACGTCGGCCAGCATCAGATGTGGGAGGCGCAGTATTACCACCACAACCAGCCGCGCACTCTCGTCACTTCCGGCGGTCTCGGCACCATGGGTTTTGCTCTTCCCGCGGCCATCGGTGCGAAATTCGCCAAGCCCGAGGCCGATGTTTGGGTCGTGGCCGGGGACGGCGGCTTCCAGATGACCATGTGCGAGCTCGCCACCATCGTTCAGGAAAAAATCAAGGTCAATATCGCCATCATCAACAACGGCTATCTCGGGATGGTTCGCCAGTGGCAGGAATTTTTCTACGACAAACGCTACGTAGCCACGCCGCTCGTCGCTCCGGACTTTGCCGCCCTGGCCAACTCTTTCGGCATCCGCGGTGAACGCGTCACCGCGCGGGGTGACGTCGTGTCCACAATTCGCTCTGCACGCGAATACAAAGAATCCGTTCTGATCGACTTCCGAGTTGAGCAGGAAGACTCCGTTTACCCAATGGTGCCCGCTGGCGCGTCGCTACACGAAATGATTCGCCGGCCCAACAATCCGCTCGTCGAAACTGCGACCGAGCCATAGAGAGAAAGGAACGAAGAAGAAATCATGCAAACACTTGTCGCCTATGTCGAAAACAAACCTGGCGTGCTAAATCGCGTCTCTTCCTTGGCCCGTCGCCTTGCCATTAACATTGATTCGCTCACCGTCGGCCCGACGGAAAACGAAGAAATCGCACGCATGACCATCGTCGCCCACACTGACGCCAAGGGCGCACACCGCCTAGAAGCCAGCCTCGAAAAGCTCGTGGACGTCCTCCTCGCCGAAAACATTTCTGAGCGTTCTCTGCTCGAACGAGACCTTGCTCTCATTAAAGTCGCTGCCGACCAGCAATCCCGTCCGCACTTGATGGACTTGCTCAAAGTGTTTCGTGGACGCGTCGTGGACGTCGCCCCCGATTCCCTAATCGTCGAAGTCTCCGGCACCGTGGACAAAATCGACGGCCTTCTCGAAGTTCTGCGTCCCTACGGCGTGCTCGAAATGGCTCGCACCGGCCGCATCGCCATGACTCGCGGCGGTGATCTGCTGCAACCGCCCGCCGCAGAAAACGCGCCGGTAGCCGTCGCAAAAAATTAATTCTATTTCAAAGGTTCTAGTTCACAGGAGAAAAGTCGAATGGCAAAGCTCTATTACGATAAGGACGCAGATCTCTCCCTTATCCAATCGAAAAAAGTAGCAATCATCGGTTACGGTTCGCAGGGCCACGCACACGCTCTGAATCTCCGCGATAGCGGCGGCAACGTCCGCGTCGGCTTGCCGGAAGGTAGCGCCTCGCGCGCCAAAGCGGTTAAAG